>Ga0123339_10003485_pt1 | contig 10434 bp, 9 predicted proteins | sample lystaG_FD_89956 | JGI IMG/M metagenome (GOLD analysis project Ga0123339, IMG submission 89956) | Glacier valley bacterial and archeal communities from Borup Fiord, Nunavut, Canada, to study Microbial Dark Matter (Phase II) -... | ecosystem: Environmental > Aquatic > Freshwater > Ice > Glacier ... | reverse complement strand
GCCATACGCCGTATGCGCGCGACATGGCGGAGGTGGATGCGCTGCTGGAGCGGCTGGACGGCTTCCTGGGCTTCTTCCGCACGGAGCTGAACGGGGTCGCGGTGACGCCAGGGGAGCTGAAGGCGGCGCTAGGTTAGCACTACTCTGCCAGGACCAAAGCGAAGTCGCTGGATCAGCAAGGGGTTGACCGGGTAGTAAGCATTCGGAGCCGCCCAGTAACGCGTTGATCTCTGTAACGCTTTTCTGAACATGGCAGGGTAGTGCTAAGGCGGGCTGGTCGAAAGCCACCAGCCCCCGCCGTTGAACCAGCACGTCCCATCCGGCGCATCGCCGATATGGAACGACCTGACCCCCTCCCACCCGCCTGCCGCAAAGGCTGCCGCCAGGCCGCGCCCAGCCGCCTCGTCCTGCCGCGCCTGGCAGGCAATGAACCCGGCGCGGGACACGAACCGTGCCGGCCAGCCCAGCCCGCCCGCGTGCGGCCTTTGCAGCAGCAACATGGCGCCGAAGCCGCCCTCCGGCTGCAGCGGGAACAGCAGGCGTCCGCCGGGGCGCAACGCCTCCAGCCAAGGCCAGCACGGCTGGGTGATGCCGGCGAACACGTAAACCGCGTCGGCGTTCGGTAGCCCCTCTGTTGCGCCGGACCGCTCATGGACCGTGGCGTGCGGCCAAGGTGCCAGGTTGCGGACGGCGCGTGCGGCCAGGTCCGCATCAACCTCGAACGCATGGACACGCCCGCCCGGCCCCACGAGGTGGGCCAGGATTGCCGTATAGTAGCCGCTCCCCGCGCCGACCTGCACCACTGTCTCCCCCGGCTGCACGGCGGCCGCGTCGAGGCAGTGGGCGTGCAGGCCGGGTTCGCCGATGTGGATGCCGCGCTCCGCATCCAGCGCGACTAGGACGTTCTGATACAGGAAGGCCGGGTCGTCGTCGGGGGTTTGCACATAGGTCCGCGGCCACGGCCCGGCGCGCCAGACGTTGAGCAGTGGGATGGACCACGGCGCGGGGCCGGCAAACGGTTCGCGCGGCACGGTTGCAAAGGCTTCCTCGATGCGAGGGTCGCCCGTGCCCGCCAGGATCGCCAAGCACCGGGCGTAGTAGGCCCGGAGCTTCGCCGTCCTCTGGGTTTCTGCCTCGCCGCTCATATGCCCTCCGTCCGGACCTGGGCGCTCCCGCTACCGCGGCGTATGCACCTCGGAGCCGCGCCGAGGCCCAAACGGATGCGTCAGTCCGCCGCGTCCGCCACCTGGGACTTGCCGGGCTTGGCGTGCTTCAACTCCGCCATCTTGTCCTGCACATGCCGGCTGAACACGTAGTCCGCCGGACGCTGGTGTGTCAGGTCAATCTCCGGTGCCATCGGACCCGTCAGCTTCGGCCCGCGCAGCGCCGTCATCATCGTCTTCACCGGGGACTTCACCGCGTCCATCACCGCCGTGCTCTCGTAGCCCGAGTGGACCATGCAGTCCGCGCACTTCTCGTAGTTGCCGGTGCCGTACTTGTCCCAGTCCGTGCTGTCCATCAGCTCCTGGTAGGTCTTGGTGTAGCCCTCGCCGAGCAGGTAGCAGGGCCGCTGCCAGCCGAACACGTTGCGCGTCGGCTTGCCCCAGGGCGTGCAGGTGTAGTTCTCGTTGCCGGCCAGGAAGCTCATGAACAGCGGCGACTGCGTGAACTTCCACTTCTTGCCGCGGCCGTAGGTCAGGATGTCCCGGAACAACTGCTTGGTCTTCTGCCGCGACAGGAAATGCGCCTGGTCCGGCGCACGCTCGTACGCATAGCCCGGCGAGGTCATGATCCCGTCCACGCCCATCGCCATCACGTCGTCAAAGAACTTGCCCACCCGCTCCGCCTGCGCGCCGTCGAACAGCGTGCAGTTGATGCTGACGCGGAAGCCCCGGCGCTTCGCCTCCTTGATGGCGGCCACGGCGCGGTCGTAGGTGCCCTCCTGGCTCACGGCCCGGTCGTGCATCTCCCGGTCGCCGTCCAGGTGAACATCCCAGGAGAAGTCCGGATGCGGCGTGTAGTCGTCCATCTTCTTCTCAAGCAGCAGCGCGTTGGTGCAGAGATAGATGAACTTCTTGCGCGCCAGCAGGCCGCGGACGATCTCCGGCATCTCCTTGTGCAGCAGCGGCTCCCCGCCGGCGATACTAACCACCGGCGCGCCGCACTCGTCGGCGGCGGCCAGGGCGTCCGCGACCGACAGACGCTGGTTCAGGATCGGGGCGGGGTAGTCAATCTTGCCGCAGCCGCTGCACGCCAAGTTGCAGCGGAACAACGGCTCCAGCATCAGCACAAGGGGGTAGCGCTTGCGGCCCAGGACGTGCTGCTTCACGACATAGGCGCCGACACGCGCCACCTGCCTCAACGGAACGGACATCTGCGGTTGCTCCTTAGGGCCTAACCAGGCTCAAGCAGCCTGACACACGCGTCGCCGCAAGCGGCGTCAGGCCGCGCAAGCCTGGTTAGGTAATTGTTCGTCGCCTAACCTCGAAAGGTTTCCTTAACTCAGCTCGGCCGGGAACTTGAACTTCACGTCTTCGGCAACGCCGGGCAGCGTGGACACCTGCACGTCCCGCATCCGGCGCAGCCCGTCCAGCACGCCTTGGACCAGCATCTCCGGCGCGCTGGCCCCGGCCGTCAGGCCCACCGTATCCACGCCCGAGAACCATTCCGGTTGCAACGCGCTGGCATCATCAATCAGGTAGCTTGGCTTGCCCAGCTCCTGCCCGATCTCGCGCAGGCGGTTGCTGTTGCTGCTGTTGCGGGACCCCACGACCAGGATCACGTCCACCTGCTTCGCCAGGTCGTGCACGGCCTGCTGGCGGTTCTGCGTGGCGTAGCAGATGTCGCGCACATCAGGGCCGATGATGGACGGGAACCGCGCCTGGAGCGCACCGATGATGCCCCGCGTGTCGTCCACGGACAGGGTGGTTTGCGTGACGTAGGCCAGGCGGTCCGGTGTGCCGACCTGCAGGGTTGCCACGTCCGCCACGGTCTGGACTAGGTGAACCGGCCCGGGAATCTGGCCAATGGTGCCCTCGACCTCTGCGTGGCCCGCATGGCCGACCAGCACGATTTCCCGGTCCTGAGCGGCGTAGCGCCGGCCTTCGGCATGGACCTTGGCCACCAGCGGGCAGGTTGCGTCTATGACGGGCAGGCGCCGCTCCCGTGCCAACTCCTCCACCCGCTTGGCAACGCCGTGCGCGCTGAACACGGTCATGGCACCGGGCGGTATTTCATCCAACTCGTCCACGAAGACGGCACCGCGGGTCCGCAAGTCCTCGACGACGTGGCGGTTGTGCACGATCTCGTGCCGAACGTAGATCGGCGGCCCGAATTTGGCCAGCGCCCGCTCCACGATCTCGATGGCGCGCTCCACGCCGGCGCAGAAGCCCCTGGGCTGGGCCAAGACGACACGCATCATCCAACATACCTCCACGACCCGCGGTCACCACGCCCCCGGGCCGTGCAGGGGGCCAGCGCAGATGCAACAACGCACATCTTACCGCATCTGGGCGGCCTGCACGGCGGGGTGTGCCCTATCGCCCATAACTGTTGCGCCGATGCCACATTTGGCCCGCACGGGTGGGGCGGTATGGCACGGCACCCCCATGTCGGCTAGTGTCACCGACTGTAACCAAGGCCGGCAGGAGCCGCTGGGGCGGTAGCAGGTTCGGTGTGGGAGCGTCATTCATCCGTCATCGTCTGGTGTTGCCCTCCACGGAGGGACGTGGTTCTTGCCGCCCCGGCGGCTGCCGCGCCACGCACCGGCCGGGGCCAGCCTGACGTGACCAGCGGACAAACCTACACGCCGCATGGGCCGGGACCACCTGGCGGGCCATGCGGGGGGAGCAGACCAAACCCATGAACGCGAGCATCCAGCTCCCATCCCGTCCCGCAACGCCCATGCTCGACCGCGTCCGCACGCCGGCCGATCTGCGCAACTTCTCGATTGAGCAACTTCGCCAAGTCGCCGACGAACTGCGCGCGGAAACGATTGATGTCGTGAGCACGACGGGCGGGCACCTGGGCGCGTCGCTCGGAGTCGTGGAGCTGACCGTCGCCGTCCACGCCGTGTTCGACACCCCGCACGACCGCCTGCTGTGGGACGTCGGCCACCAGGCCTACCCGCACAAAATCCTGACCGGCCGGCGCGACCGCATCCGCACCCTGCGCCAGCCCGGCGGCCTCTCGGGCTTCACCCGCCGCAGCGAGAGCGAGTACGATCCCTTCGGCGCCGCGCACAGCAGCACCAGCATCTCCGCCGGGCTTGGCATGGCCGTCGCGCACGACCTGCTGGGTCAGGACGGCCGCCACGTCGTCTCCATCATCGGCGACGGTGCCATGAGCGCCGGAATGGCCTACGAGGCCATGAACAACGCCGGCGCCCGCAAGGGCCGCCTGCTAGTCATCCTGAACGACAACGACATGAGCATCGCGCCCCCGGTCGGCGCCATGAGCGCCTACCTGTCGCGCCTGATCAGCAGCCGGTCCTTCCTGAACCTGCGCGACCTGGCCGCCCGCATGGCCAAGCATTTCCCCAAGGGCCTGGAGCGCACCGCCCGGCGCGCCGAAGAATACGCCCGCGGCATCCTGACCGGCGGCACCCTGTTCGAGGAACTCGGCTTCTACTACGTCGGCCCGATTGACGGCCACAACCTGGACCACCTGCTGCCGGTGCTGCGCAACCTGCGCGAGGCCGAGGAAGCTGGGCCGATCCTGCTGCACGTCATTACCAAAAAGGGCCACGGCTACGCCCCCGCCGAGGCGTCGCCGGACAAGTACCACGGCGTCAGCAAGTTCAACGTCATCACCGGGGAGTTGGCCAAGGCCCCGCCCGGCCCGCCGCAGTACACCCGCGTCTTTGCCGACGCGCTGATCGCCGAGGCCGAGGCTGATTCCCGCATCGTCGCCATCACCGCCGCCATGCCCAGCGGCACCGGGCTGGACCGCTTCGCCAAGCGCTTCCCCGACCGCACCTTCGACGTGGGCATCGCCGAGCAACACGCCGTCACCTTCGCCGCCGGCATGGCAACGGAGGGTATGAAGCCCTACTGCGCCATCTACAGCACATTCCTGCAACGGGCCTACGACCAGGTCGTGCATGACGTGGTGCTGCAAGGCCTGCCCGTCCGCTTCGGCATAGACCGCGCCGGGCTGGTGGGCGCGGACGGCGCGACCCACGCCGGCAGCTTCGACCTCGCCTACCTCGGCTGCCTGCCCGGCATCGTCCTGATGGCGCCCTCGGATGAGGTGGAGTTGATGCACATGGTCGCCACGACCGCCCTCATTGACGACCGGCCCAGCGCGGTGCGCTACCCGCGCGGGGAGGGCACCGGGCTGGACCTGCCGGCTCGCGGCACGCCGCTGGCCATCGGCCGCGGTCGCATCCTGCGGGAGGGCACCACGGTCGCCATCCTGAGCCTGGGCACCCGGCTGGCCGAAAGCCTGCGCGCCGCGACCGACCTGGAGGCTCGCGGCCTGTCCACTACTGTCGCCGACGCACGCTTCGCCAAGCCGTTCGACACCGCCATGATCGAGCAACTGGCCCGGCACCACGCCGTCCTGGTCATCGTCGAGGAAGGCAGCATGGGCGGCTTCGGCGCGCATGTATTGCAGCACTTGGCCATGCGCGGCCTGCTGGATGGCGGCGTGAAGGTCCGCAGCATGACGCTGCCGGACACCTTCATTGACCACAACACCCCGGCCGCGCAGATCATCGAGGCCAAGCTGGGCGCCAAGGACATCGTCGCCACCGTCATGGCCGCGCTCGGCCAGGACACGGCGGCCCGCGGGCTGGACGCCGGTTGATGGGCGCTGCACGCAGGACCGTAATGGCCGCCGGGCTGGCGGGCGTGCTGGGGGCGGCACTGGCGCCCGCGGCCTGGGCGGCCGACGCCGAGGTGTCCGCGCCGATTGCGGCGCTGAACGCCGGGCTGATCCAGGCGATGCGCTCCGGCAAGGCCACGCCGTTTCCGCAACGCTTTGCAACACTTGCGCCGGTGGTGGACCGGGCGTTCGACCTGTCGGCCGTGCTGCAAGCCGTGGTCGGGCCGCGCTGGGCCGGGTTGCCCCCGGCGCAGCAGAGCCAGTTGCTGGACGTGTTCCGCCGCTACACCGTGGCCACCTACGTCGCCAACTTCGACAGCTTCGGCGGCGAGAAGCTGGATCTGGTGCCGGAGGGACGGTCCCTTGGCGCGGACCAGGTGGTCGCGACGCAGATCGTCCCGGCTGGCGGCGCGCCCACGCGGATAGACTACGTGATGCGTCGCGGACCCGCCGGCTGGCGTGCCGTGGACGTGTATCTGAATGCGACCATCAGCCAAGTCGCAGTGCAGCGGTCCGACTTCCGCTCCCTGCTGTCCAACGGGGATGCCGGGCCGCTGATCGCCAGCCTGCAACGCAAGATCGCAACCCTGTCCGGCGGGACGCTGTCCTGACACCCCAGCATCGTCCTGCTGACATGGAGACCCGTTGATGGACCCAGCCTCCGCCGTCCTGGCCGGCATCACGGCGGCTGGCATGGCCCAGTCCGCGGCCGGCTGGCTGGCCGTGCGCCGGTTCAGCCGCCAGAACCCGGTCCTGCCGGCCGCGCGCCCCGCCATGACGGTGCTGAAGCCGCTGCACGGTGACGAGCCGCTGTTGGAAGAGGCGCTGGCCAGCTATTGCGCGCAGGACTACCCCGAGTTCCAGATCGTGTTTGGCGTCCAGAACGCGGCCGACCCGGCGTTGCACGTGCTGCGCCGCTTGCGCGCCCGCTTCCCCGGCGTGGACATGGCGGTCGTCGTGGACCCGACGCCGCACGGCGCCAACCGCAAGGTCGCCAATCTGATCAACATGCTGCCGGACGCCAAGCACGATGTCCTGGTGATCGCCGACAGCGACATCCATGCCGCGCCCGACTACCTGGACAGCCTGGTCCGCAGCTTGGCCGCCCCTGGCGTCGGCCTGGTCACGACCCTGTACGCCGGGCTGCCGTCTGGCGACAGCCTGGCCGGCCGCCTGGGCGCTGCCGGGATCAACTACAGCTTCCTGCCCGGCGCGCTGCTGGCCCGCGCGATGGGCCGCCAGGACTGCATGGGCGCCACCATGGCGCTGACCCGGGACACGCTGGACCGCATCGGCGGCCTGCACGCCCTGTCCAACCACCTTGCCGACGACGCCGTGCTGGGACGCCTGGTGCGGGCGGAAGGCTTGAGCATCGCGCTGGCCACCACCGTACCCGCGACGACGGTGCCCGAAACCCACATGCCCGCCTTGTTCCAGCACGAGCTGCGCTGGGCACGAACGATCCAATCGCTGGTGCCGGTCGAGTTCGCGCTGTCAGCCGTGCAGCACCCGCTTTTCTGGTCTGCGCTGATGGTCGGGACCTCGGGCAGCGCCGCTTGGGCGTGGCTTGCGTTCATAGCCGCTTGGCTGGTCCGCAGCCTTGCGGCCTGGGGAATCGGGCGTCAGTTGGGCCTTGCGCCGGGCCTGCCGATCTGGTGTCTGCCGTTGCGCGACCTGCTTTCGGTTACAGTGATCCTCGCCAGCTACCGGACCAACCGGGTGGCATGGCGGGGCCAGACGCTCCGCGCCATGCGTCCGGTGCTAGCGCCCCGCGCCGGGCTGTCGCCCGTCAAGGGCCGGACGATTGCCCATCAAGGGATGATGTTGCCATGATGAAGACCCTGTTCCTGCAGCCGCCCTCGTTCGGCGGGTTCGACGGCGGCGCCGGGTCGCGCTACCAGGCCAAGCGCGAGATCAAGTCGTTCTGGTATCCGACCTGGCTGGCACAGCCCGCCGCCCTGGTGCCCGGCAGCAAGCTGATAGATGCGCCCCCCGCCCGCATGGGGATGGAGCCGGTGCTGGCCGCTGCCAAGCAGCACGAGCTGTGCGTCATCCACACCAGCACGCCCAGCTTCGCCAGCGACGTGAAGGTCGCCCAGGCGTTGAAGGACGCGAACCCCGCGCTGAAAATCGGCTTCGTCGGCGCAAAGGTCGCCGTGCAGCCCGGCGACAGCCTGGCCGCCGCGCCCGTCATAGACTTCGTCGCCCGCAACGAGTTCGACTTCACCTGCCTGGAAGTCGCCGAGGGCCGGGACTTCGCCGACGTGGACGGCATCAGCTACCGGGACCGCCGGGGCGAGGTCGTCCACAACCGGGACCGCGAAATCCTGGAGGACATGGACAAGCTTCCCTTCGTCAGCGACGTCTACAAGCGGGACCTGCGGATCGAGGACTACTTCATCGGCTACCTGCTGCACCCCTACCTGAGCATCTACACCGGCCGGGGCTGCAAGAGCCGCTGCACCTTCTGCCTGTGGCCGCAGACCGTCGGCGGCCACCGCTACCGCGTCCGCAGCCCGGAGCACGTCGCCGCCGAGATCAAGCAGGCCATGCGCGACTTCCCGCAGGTGCGCGAGTTCTTCTTCGACGACGACACCTTCACCGACAACCTGCCGCGCGCCGAGGCCATCGCGCGGGAGTTGGGCAAGCTGGGCGTCACCTGGTCCTGCAACGCCAAGGCCAACGTGCCGCGCAAGACGCTGGAGGTCCTGAAGGCCAACGGCCTGCGCCTGCTGCTGGTGGGCTACGAGAGCGGCAACCAGCAGATCCTGCACAACATCAAGAAGGGCCTGCTGGTGGACGTCGCCCGCAAGATTACCAAGGACTGCCACGAGCTGGGCATCAAGATCCACGGCACTTTCATCCTCGGCCTCCTTGGCGAGACGAAGGAGACCATCGAGCAGACGATCAAGTATGCCGTGGAGCTGAACCCGCACACGATGCAGGTGTCCCTGGCCGCGCCGTATCCCGGCACCTACCTGTATGACCAGGCCGTGCAGAACGGCTGGCTGGACGCGGCCAACGCCGAGCTGATTGACGAGCGCGGCGTGCAGATCGCCCCCCTGCACTACCCCGGCATCCTGTCGCACACGGAAATCTTCGACAGCGTGGAGTCGTTCTACAAGCGCTTCTACTTCCGCGCGCCGAAGATCGCCTCCATCGTAGGCGAGATGGTCCGCAGCCCGCAGATGATGAAGCGGCGGTTGCGGGAAGGCGTGGAGTTCTTCCAGTTCCTGCGCGAGCGCAATACGGCGGCTTGATTCCGGGCCGGGACAGGGCAGCGCTGCTCCCTCTCCCTCCGGGAGGGGGCCGGGGTGAGGGGGTCTTGTATGGGTGCCGCGCGCTGCCGGTGCCGCAAGCGCCCGGTTCTTCTCCGTCCGAACACAGCACTTGAAGACCCCCTCACCCCAACCCTCTCCCGGAGGGAGAGGGAGCAGGCGGGTCATCCTTTCTGCCGACGACTTCGGCCTGTCCCTCGGCGTCAACGAAGCCGTCGAGCAGGCACACCGCAACGGCCTGCTGTCCACCGCCAGCCTAATGGTCGCCGGACCCGCCGCGGCGGACGCCGTGCGACGGGCACGAGGGATGCCGGGCCTGCGGGTCGGGCTGCATCTGGTCGTCATCGAAGGCCCGGCTGCCGACCCCGCCGCGGTGCCCAGCCTGGTGGACACCGCCGGACACTTCCCATCCGACCAACTCCGCTTGGGTGTGGACTACTTCTTCCGCCCCGCCATCCGCCGCCAGCTCCAGCACGAAATCCGGGCGCAATACCGCGCCTTCGCCGCCACCGGGCTGCACCTGGACCACGCCAACGCCCACAAGCACATGCACCTGCATCCCACCGTCGGCCGCATGATGATCGAAGAAGGCCTGCCCCACGGCCTGCCCGCCCTCCGCATCCCCGCCGAGCCACCCCGCGTCATGGCGGCCCTGGGCGTCCCGCAAGGTCCGGGCGCCCACGCCCTGTATGCCTGGACCCGGCTGCTGCGCCGCCAGGCCCGCCGCGCCGGACTGCAAACCAACGACCACGCCTTCGGCATCGCCTGGAGCGGCCACATGACGGCAGACCGGCTGCTCGCGCTGATCCCGCGCCTGCCGCCGGGCTTGTCGGAAGTGTATTTCCACCCCGGCACACACAAGGATGCGGTGCTGACCCGGCTGATGCCAAGCTACGAGCATGCGGCGGAATTGGCCTGCCTGTGCGACCCGGCGGTGCGGCAGGCACTCGCGGCAGCACGGATGACACTGACCGGCTACGATGGCGCGGGGTGAAGCTCTACGGCCCGATCAGCCCCACGCTCACATCCACCCCGGCCACCGTGTTCCCGGTCAGCCCGAACGTGGCCTGCCAGCGCCCCTGCACGAACGGCGACACCCTGCGCGGCCCGGAGTCGCACCACAGCACGCCCGGCCTATCCGTTCGCGGGGGCCGAAGCGTCGTCAGCACGCACCGGTAGCCACCCGAGTCCATCAAGCAAATAGCTGCCGGAATAGCCGTCCCTGCCGGCACCAGCCGGCGCACGGCAAGGCGGGTGGCACATCCAAGTCGTCCAGCATGGTCGCGCCTGGGATTGGGTCAATCTTGATGGCACGGGTGGGCGGCGTGCT
>Ga0123339_10003484_pt1 | contig 10435 bp, 10 predicted proteins | sample lystaG_FD_89956 | JGI IMG/M metagenome (GOLD analysis project Ga0123339, IMG submission 89956) | Glacier valley bacterial and archeal communities from Borup Fiord, Nunavut, Canada, to study Microbial Dark Matter (Phase II) -... | ecosystem: Environmental > Aquatic > Freshwater > Ice > Glacier ... | reverse complement strand
GGCTTCGCGGCTGCTCGAGCGGGCCGACACCGCGCTCTACCGGGCCAAGAAAGGCGGGCGCAACCGGGTGGAACTGGTCGGGGAAACCGGAGAATCTCGGGTGTTTCCGTTGCCTACCTGAGCTGAAATCCCAGATTGACTCGAGGAACGCGTTCACTCCAGGCTAACGGTGTGTATTCTCCTCGCTCGAGTTCGCCCGCTCGAGTAGCCTCGGGCCATGACACACCCTATGACACACCTCATGACACACGCAGCGAGATTCGATTTCGATTTGATGGTGATAGGCGGTGGGTCCGCCGGGCTGACCGCCGCCCACTTAGCGGCAGGCGCGGGGCGCAAGGTGGCCCTGGTGGAAAAGGAACGCACCGGGGGCGAGTGCCTCTACACCGGGTGTGTGCCGTCCAAGACGCTGCTGCACCTTGCGGGCGAGGTGTGGAGCGCCAGACGCGCGGCGCGTTACGGCCTGAAAAGTGAGGGTCGGGCGGACTGGAGCGCGGTCAAGGCCAGACTTCGGGAGGTCATCGCCAAAATTGCGCCGCAGGACAGTCCCAAGGCGCTCGAGCAGGCTGGGGTGAAGGTGATACAGGGTGAGGGCCGATTCGTATCTCCACACACGCTCGAGGTGGGTGGAACCGTCTACCGCGCCCGAGGCTTCTTGCTGGCCACTGGGGCCAGACCCCACGTTCCAGACGCGCTCGAGGGGCTGCCGTATCACACCCCCGAATCCATCTTCGACCTCGAGACTTTGCCCGAACACCTGGCTATTTTGGGCGGCGGCGCGGTGGCTGTGGAACTGGCCCAGGCGTTTGTGCGGCTGGGCAGTCGGGTGACGATTCTGGCCCGCGGAGACCGCCTGGTTTCACGTTTTGAACCGGAAGTCTCGCGCCTGCTGAGAGTCGTACTCGAGCGCGAAGGCGTTCAGGTGAGGCTGCGAAGCGAGGTGCTGAGTGGGCGAGTGACAGCGGGGGGCCTCGAGCTGAACCTCAAAAACGACGCGCCGCTCGAGGTGTCTCACCTGCTCGTCGCCGCTGGCAAGCGCCCTCGAGTGCAGAATTTGGGTCTCGAGATTCTAGGGGCTGAGTTCTATGAATCGGGCCTCAAAACCGACCCAGTGGGGCGCTCGAGCTGCCCCTACCTGTGGGGCGCGGGCGACGTGCTGGGCCGCGACCTGTACACCCACGCCGCCGGGGAAGAAGCGATTTTGAGCGTGCTCTCGAGCCTGAAGCTCGGCGTGCTGGCCCGCTGGCGCGCCCCACAGCGGGAAACCTACCCCAAAGCGCTGTTCACCGACCCCGAGGTGGCCGCCTTCGGACCGAGTGAAAGCGAGGCTCGAGCGCGGAATACTCAAATTCAGGTTCTCGAGTATCCCTTCAGCAAGCTGGACCGCGCCCGCACCGACGGCAGCGAGGAAGGTTTCGTCAAGCTGATTATGAGTGCGGGCAAACTGAGTCCGCGCCTGCTGGGGGCCACGGTAGTGGGTCCCCGCGCCGCCGAGTTGCTGCTCAGCCTCGAGCTGATGGTGGCGGCCCACGTCCACCCACTCAAGCTGGCCTCGCCCACCCCGGCTTACCCCAGCTACGCCGAGGCGCTGCGCTACGCGGTGATGGGCCTGTACAGCTCGAGCGAAACGTTTGGAACTCGGCGCTGAATACAAAGCGTCGAGGCTCGAGTTTGGGCGTTTCTTGAGCTAAGGACAGTCAATCCGTCCAGACGGGTACAATGGGTGCTCCGGTGACGGCTCGAGCAGAGGTTTTCGCTGGAAGATTTTAAATCCCACTCATTCAAGGAGATTTTATGCCAGATAAGGACGATAAAAACAGCGGCCACACCTCGCTGCCCGAGCAGTTCGAGCGCAGCAAAAAGGAAGTCGAGCGCATCGAGGATGGACACAAGCCGTCGGTCAAGTCGGCCAATGACCGTGAAGCGGGTGCGCCGCGCAACCATGACGACAAAACTAAAGAAGAGCACGACGCCCAGAACGTCCCGGCCAGCAAGCAGGGTTGATTCTCTTGACCAAAACGCGCCCCACTCGAGGGCGCGTTTTCACGTATCGGTCAGGAAGTGAATGTTCTCGAGTTTTCGCTTCATCCAACACACTCACACCAAGTTGCTCACACCGACTTTCCCCCCGGAAAAATCACGGGATGGAAATCCATTACCGCAACCTAGTATTTTAAAGCATTTTTCACTACCATTGCGCCATCTACGCTCCGCTCCGTTGGCTCCATTTTCGTGAAAAACGCCTTCCTGTTGGTACTCCTGTTATTCGGGAAATATTTCGCCTTTGGCGGGGTACTTCCGCAAAATGCTTTGGTTTGTTCACCGAGCTTCGCCTTGAAGAGATGGAACTTCTTCAAGGCAACTCTTCAAGGCAACTCAGTATCAGACCAGCCCCAGACGATTCTCGAGCTTGAAATCGGGAAACACCTCACCCAGACGGGGATGGTGGAACTTCTCGAGCAGAATTTCGGACAGAACGGTGCGGTAATCGGTGGTCACGGCCAAATCCGAGCGCTCGAACAGTTGGTCGCTCGAGAGTCCGGGCCAGCGTCCGTACACTTTGCCGCCCTTGACACCGCCGCCTAGCACCAGCATGGCCCCGCCGTGTCCGTGGTCGGTGCCGCCGGAGGCGTTTTCACTTAGTCTGCGCCCGAACTCGCTCATTACCACCACGGTGAGGCGGCGCTCGAATTTTTCGGGAGTGCTCGAGAGGTCGTCGAAGAGTGCGCGCAGACCTCTTGAAAGTTCGCTGAGCATGTCGTAAAAGTGCTCCCCCTTCTTGACGCCCTGCCACTGGTGGGTGTCCCAGCCGCCCAAATCTACCGTGGCGGCCCGCACGCCCAGACCGGTACGAACCGCTCGAGCCAGGGTTTGCAGTCCCTCGCCAAAGGAGCCGTCGGGATACTTGGCCCCACCTGCGGGTTGATAGTCGCCCTCGACCTTGCCCGCCAGGGTTTGCAGCGCCTTCAGGGTGCCCTGACCCGCCGCGTGCAGCGGGCTGTCACCCTCCCAGATGCGCTCGAGGTGCCCATACAGGTACTTGCGGTAGTTCTCGTCGTCGCCGAAGCGAAAATCTTGCAACTTTTGCACCGCCGCCGCCTCGAAATCGCCGCGCAACGAGGCGGGCAGGCCGTCTTGCAGCGACATCGCCTGCGAGAACACCGCCGCTGTACCCGGCAAACTGTCCAGGAAGCGGGTCATCCAGCCGGTGCTTGAGATGCGCTGACCGGGCGTGCCCAGCTCGAGGTACTCCTGCGCGTCGAAGTGGCTGCGGTTGGCGGTGGGCAGGCCGGTGGCCGGAACGATGGCCAGCTTACCGCCTTTATAAAGGTCAAGGAGCGGCTCGAGCGCCGGATGCAAACCCAGCGGCCCGCCCAGCTCGAGCGCCTTGCCCTCGCCCTTGAGCGGAATCTTGAGGCCAGGGCGAGCCGCCTCGTAAAAAGCGCGGTCCGGCCCCTCGAGTGGAGGAAAAGCGCTGAGCACGTCCCAGCCGCCGCGCAGAAAGATTGTGACTAGAATTTCAGCGCTCTCAGAGGGCGCAGCCAGGGCCACCCCACTCAAGCGCCCTCCGGCCATCGCGGCGATGGCGCTCGAGCAACCCACCAGAAATTTTCTTCGGTCCATGTTTACCTCGATTTTCGGGTTTTCGCGGGGTGAGGGGTTTGCAGGCTTGAAAAGTAAATAAAACGCCTCCGGCGGGTTTTTAGTTTTTAGTAATTGGTTGGTTCGTGGTGGAACTTCGAGAGCAGACCGACTAATAACCAACTACTAAAAACCCGCCGGAGGCGCAGAACTTACATGCTCGAGCGCCCACCAAACTCACTTTCGCAAAAACTCCGGCGACATCAGCAGAAAGTTCACCGCGTTCTTGACCCGTCCGTTCAGGGTGTCCGCGTCGGCAATCTCGGCGCTCGGGTCCGCGCCCTCGGTCAGCACCTCGAGCAGCGCACTTCTGAGCTTCTCGGGCTTGTGGCCCAAAATGCGCTCGAGCCAGAAGTCGGCAATCTCCACCGGGCGTTTGCGGCCCCCATTTTGGCCGACCACATCGGCCTTCCAGCGCTCGTCCCAGCCCTGCGCCAAGCCGGTCACGTACTGCCAGCCGCGCAGAATTCGGGTGCTCGAGCGCCACGCGCCGCCCACGTCGGGAAAGCCGTTGGGCGGAGGCCAGCCGTAAGGGAGCTGCCCCATCCATTCGGTGTGCCACAGCAGGTCCTGGCTGATTTTGAGTTCGGGCTGGGTGGCCCGCAGCGCACTGGCGAAGGTCTCGAGCGGACGCTTGTTCTTGCGGCCCCAGGTCTGGGCGAACTGAGGCGATAAAATCAGGACTCGGAGCACCCGCGCTATTTGGTCCGGGGATTTGCGGTGCTCGAGCCAGGTTTTAGCCACCGCGTCCACCAGGTCCTGCGGTGGGTCGTCGGCCACGAAGCGGCGCACCAGCTTCCTGGACAGGTAGCGCGCGGTGCCGGGGTGCTGACTTAGCGTCTCGAGCACATCCAAGCCGTCTTGCGCCGGGGCCGCGTCGGGCGGCAGGTAGCGGCCCAGCACCGTTTTCTGAAAGCGGTCGTGCCAGGAGGTATAGAACAGGAAGCTGCCGTCCTTGCCCACGCCCTGCTGCCAGTCGTCGCTATTCAGATTGTCGCTCACCCGCCAGCCGGTGAACGCTCGGGTAGCCTCGTACACGTCGTCGTCCACGTAACCGATGGGCTGCCCCTCAGCAAAACCGGGCACCTCACGCTGACGTTTAATCCCCAGGTAGTTCTCGGCTCCCATCGTGTGTAGCTCGAAGAGTTCACGGGAGTAGTTCTCGTTGGGGCCGCCCCGGTTGCTCGAGGCATTGTCCAGGTAGTACAGCATGGCCGGATGCTGAGCCACACTCCTAAGCATCGCGCCAAAGTTGCCCAGCGCGTGAGTTCGCAGCGTGTTGCTGTAGTCGGCATACATCGGCAAAATGCGCTCGTCGCGTCCGGGGTCCACGTTGAAGTGGTCGTGCCAGAACTCGACCATGCGCTCGAGCAACTGGCGCTCTGAGTAGGTTTGACGCAGCAAACTGGCCAGTCGGGTCTCATTGGTGGGCTGGCTGATGACCTCCCACTTTTTGTCGCCCTCGGGGGCCTCGAGATAGTGCTCTTTCCAGGCTTGGGGCAGCGATTTTTTCAGGGTGGACAAACTCGAGATTTTAGCGTCGCAGTTCGAGTCGTCTATCTTGGTCGGTTGCAGTTGCCGCTCGAGCCAGGTTTCCAGCTTGTCCCCGGAGTTTGCGCCCTCGAGCGCCCGAAAAGCTGCAAAGTCACCAGGACGCGGCCCGTAAGCCAGGCGGCTGAGCGCTACCACCTCCAGCGGCGGCGGAGCCATCCCAGCGACGGCAGGCGTGGCTTTACCGGGACGCTGCACGGTCTGAGCCTGAACCACACCACTGCCTTCGAGCGTGGTGGAGAGCAGCAAAGCCCCTCCAGTTTTGAGAACATCTCGGCGTTTGAAGGTCATTCCTACCTCCGAATCGAGGGGCGACGAGGGAGTGGATGACGCGCCCTCGAGCCACTGACTTTGATTTTAGTTTAAGACCTAAACTCCTTCATAAATGAACTTTTGCTAAAAGTTGGGCGGCACCTGAGACATATACGTAACACAGGACACATAATTCAACGCTCAGACCACAATTCGAGTTGTCAGAGGTCTGACGTTTACCCTCGAGTACCTAGTGCGAAGTCTTCATCTCGAGCGGCCAGAGCTGTCCCCGCTTCCACTCGAGGGTGTAGAGCGGTTTGGAGAAATCATCAGTGATATCGAAGGGAGCCACTAAAACCCCCGAGCCATCGCGGGCCAGCCGGGACTTGATTTTGAGCCGCTCGAGCCGCAGCACCACGTTGGGCAGCACTTTTTTAGTCACGTCGAGCCAGCGACCCTTGCGAAACTCGAGGAAGGTGGGCAGGCCCTGAAACCCTGCGGTCAGGTTTTGCACCGCCAGTGTGAAAGGTGTGCCCATAGTTTGCCGGAACAGCGCCATCGCCGCCTTGCAGTGTCCGCTCGAGTCGGGGTGGCGCAGAAAGTACAGGTTGACAAAATCGGCCTCGAGTTCACTGCTCGAGCCTTTGAGCTGCTCGAGCGTCGGGGCCGGACAGCCCAGATATTTCTCGGGCACGGTGCTGAGCAGGCGGGTCACGGTCTCGCGCTCACTGGCGCTCAAGGCGCTCGAGGGCTGCACATTCGAGCTGCTCGAGGGCGTTTTGGTCGCGCCCTCCTGAGCTAATACCCCGCAACACAGCGTCAACACGACCAACGGCACGGGGCAGAGCGAAATATAGGTCAACATCCGTCGGCGCATAGGGTCATTCTCCTCGAGCACTTTAAGCGGTGAGTCAGGAGCGGTGAGTCAGGAGCGGTGAGTCAGGTTCAGGATAAAGCCCTCAAATGGGAGGAGGATGACTTTATCGGAGGTTTACTTGAAAACCCTCTCGAGTGCGGCTGCCTATAATACCCCTATGTCACGCTCGAGCCTGACCTCAGCTCAGAAAATCCCCAGCCAGATGCTCGAATACCTGCTGCCCGCCCTCGAGCGACCCGCCTCGCTGCACGCCCTGCTCGAGGCGGGATTGGCAGCGCTGGCCTTTGAATTGGGCAGTCGGCCTATTTTGTACCTTGAGAGCCTGCACCCAAAAAAACAGGGAAACTACGTGCTCTACGCCGCGCACGGCCTGAATCTGGGCCAGGAATACGCCGAAATGTTCCCCGGTCCGGGTCAGCTCGAGCGCTTGGGGCGCGGTGAGGTGCTGGTGGTGACGACGGCGGGGGTGGCGGATGTGGGCGACGGGTCCTCGTGCGACGGCAAACCCTGCATGTTGGGGGTGGCGCTGCTCTCAAGTAAGGCAGACTCAAATCGGGAAGGCTCGAGCACGTTGCTGGGCTGGGTGTGGATTTATCAGCGCGCACACCCCTCGAGCGAACTCAAAAGCGCACTGTCCCAGTTCGGCTCGAGCTGGGGCGCGGCGCTCGCACACTTGCAGGCGGCTTTGCGCTCGAGCGCGCCCTCGAGTTCCCCCGAAAGCGCGTGATACGGTTTCCGCTAAATTCTGCATTGTCGAGAAGGGCACTCTCTTGGGCAAAACGGCACCGTCCGGGCCTGCCTGCCGAAAATACTCCATACCGCTGAAACCGTATCTTTTTCCTGCTCGCTCCGTGTCTGTCTTGGCCCAACTACAGCACTGTCTTGAGCAGAACGGCACCTAGCGGGCGTCTTGGCGAGAACGGCACCTTCCGGGCCTCGCCGCCTAGCGGGCCAGACCGCCTCGGAAAATATCCGAAACTAAACGGATATTTTCGGAATCGGTATGAGCTGGGTAAAGACGTTCGAGAGGCCAAACGTCGCGCCCTCGAGCGCTAAACTTGAAAGCATGACTGAAACGACTTCTGCACATCTTTCGATGGCCTACACCGAACCCATCACCTTGACTTACACCCTCGAGCGCGGAGACCACCTCGCCCTCGCCCTGCATACGGTCCGCACCGACTTTTTACAGCTTCGCCGCACCCAGATTAACCGCGTCATTCTGGCCTTCGCGCTGGCGCTGTGGATGATTTTTCTGGCTCGAGTGTTCGGCTTTTCGGGAATTGTGAGTGTGGCGCTGCTGAGCGCGGGCATGGGCGTATTGGGTTACTGGCTCTATCCGCGTCTGGTCGAGGCGTCGGTCCGGCAGCAAACCACCGCGTTTTACAACCGCAGCCCCAAAGCGCGTGCGGAACAAACCCTCACCCTCACGAAGAGCGAGCTGACCGGACGCTCGAGCAAATCCGAGGTGCGCTTTGACCTGAGTGCGGTACAAAAGCTCGAGCAGACCCCGACCCACCTGTTTGTGATGCTGAGCGAAAACAACGTGGTCATCGTACCCAAGCGGGCTTTCTCGAGCGCCGAGGAACAGGCGCGGTTCGTGGCTGAGGTTTCGGAAGCGACGAGCCATGCGGCATGACGGAACATCTATAAATTCAGAATTCGAGGTTGGCTCGAGCGCGTAGATTGAACCCATGACTCGAGCCATTCTCTTTGATTTGGACATGACCTTGCTGGACCGCCGAGCGTGTGTGGAGCAGTATTTACAGCAGAGTCTCGAGAATTTAGCGCTCGAGCCGCATTCGCACTCGAGCTACCGGGAGCGTTTTCACACCCTGGACCGCGAAGGATACGGTCCCAAAGAAGTTTTGTTTTCGAGCCTGAAAGCGGAATTTTCACTCGAGCACACCGTTCAAGACTTGCTCGAGGCGTTCTGGGCGCACATGGCGAACACCCCTCATCCCTTTCCAGACGCGCTCGAGACGTTGAAAACTCTGAGAGCTTGTGGCTACCCGCTCGGCATCGTCACCAACGGGCGCACCTCGCAGCAGCTCGCCAAAATCAGGAGCGCCGCGCTCGAGCCACTTTTTCAAACCATCGTGATTTCCGAGACCGAGGGCCTCAAAAAACCAGATGCGGAAATTTTTGCTCGAGCCGCTTCACGCTTGAAAGTCCCCCCAGCAGAAATTCTCTTCGTGGGCGACCATCCCGAAAACGACATCCTGGGCGCAGCTCGAGCGGGCCTGAGCACAGCGTGGCTCAGCCAGGGCCAAACGTGGCCCTCGAGCGAAGGAGAACCCGATTTCATGCTCGAGAATTTGAGCAACGTGCTGGGGATTTTAGGGCGCTCGAGCTAACAAAAATTCCAAAAATAGCGTTCAGCAAAGCCAATTACGGATTATTCATTGCTCATGACTCATTGCCCACAGCTTCTCTCACTTCCGGTAAATCTTGAACCGCGCAATCACGTTGTAGGTCAGGCACGGGTCCTCACCCTTGCCGATGGGGTCGGCGCACACCGTCAGCTTGCCGCTCACACCCAGCGCCTGGGCCACGAAGTTTTCGGCCACCTGACCGCCTAAGTTGCCCGAGAGATTCATGAACAGGTCCACGGTTTGAAAGTCTTTGACCGGAATCAGGCGGTGTAGTGTATCAGGCTGCGGGTTGCTAAAGGTGGTGAGCGGAGTTCTGTTGACCTTAATGGGCGCAGCCTTGCTCTGGGACACCAGTTCCACCGTCACTCGAGGCAGGATGTAAAAGCGCCGCGCGTCGGGCCACTTTTGCCGCAGCGCCAGGGCCAGCTTGAGCTTGCAGGTGCCGTAACGCTCGTCCTCGAGCACGAAATTGGCCCGACTGTTCTTGAAGTAATCGTCGGAGCAAAACATCTGAATCTTTTCTCTAGGAATGTCAATGGCGCTCGAGGCCGCTTGAACCCCGCCCAGCACTAGCAAACCCAACATGCCGATGATTTTGAACCCTACCTTCATATTGGTTCCTCCTCAAACAGCTCGAGCCGCACCCCATCGCTCGAGTTAGCGCCCACCGTCTGGCCCAGACACGAAAAACTCTGCCGCCGCTCGCCCTGCACGACAAAGCCCTGCCAACTGCGGCCCTCAGCGCTCAAGCTCAAATTCGCTTTTATCTGGTCGTCCGGCGGAAAGGTCCAGCCCTCCCCCACTCGAGCGGCTACCTGCTCCTGGCAGTTCTGCACAAACGCAGCCTCGAGCGGCTCGAGCACGACTTTGCTCGAGGGTTTCAAAAACCACCAGGCCGCCCCAGTTCCCGCAAGCAGCAGCAAAATAGCTCCCATCCAGAGCCAACGCCCTCCAGCACGCCTGCCCTTCAAAGCTCGAACGACCTCCTCGCGGTACTGCGCGGCAGCCTCACGGCGCAGCTTTTTCTCGAGCCTGGACTGATATTGCTCGAGCTTGGCTTGCTCCTCGGCCCGAATTCGCAGTTTGTCCTCCTCGCTGAGCATGGCATGACCTCTTTGACTTGAGTGTTTTACACATTAACAGTATCATGTGTATAGTTAACAATATGAGAGTCATTTTACGAGTCGTGATTTTGGCTCGAGTCAGAATTCTGCTCGAGGGGTAGATTTGCGCGAATGCGTTCAGGCCGACCCGCCCATCACTCTCACACAATTTTTTAGGGGGTAAAATCCGCTCGAGTTGCTAGAGCTACGGGTTCAGCACAATCGCCTTCCAGACGGTCTGTACTCACCGCTCACCACTCAAAACTCACTACTCAAAACTCACCACTCATGACTCACCGCTCGAGATGGTCCTCGAGCAAACCGCGCAAAACCAGCGCGTTGCCGATGCGCTGGGACGGGTTTTTGTGCAGCAGCATCAGGCACAGCGCGTCGAGCGGCTCCACCGCGTTGCCTCGCACCTGATGCGGTGGCACCGGCGCGCTCGAGACGTGCTGGCGCATCACCTCGGGCAGGGTGCCGTAGAAGGGAAGCTGTCCACTGAGCGCCCAGTACATCAGCACACCCAAGCTGTACAGGTCGGTGGCGGGCGTGGAGGGGTTGCCCAGCGCCTGCTCGGGGGCCATGTAACCGGCGGTGCCCAGGGCGATGCGCTCCTCAAAGACCTCACCCACCGG
>Ga0123339_10003483_pt1 | contig 10444 bp, 9 predicted proteins | sample lystaG_FD_89956 | JGI IMG/M metagenome (GOLD analysis project Ga0123339, IMG submission 89956) | Glacier valley bacterial and archeal communities from Borup Fiord, Nunavut, Canada, to study Microbial Dark Matter (Phase II) -... | ecosystem: Environmental > Aquatic > Freshwater > Ice > Glacier ... | reverse complement strand
TTTATGAACAGAAGTTCAGGGAAACTAAATTACAATGATAAATGAGCTAATGCATCAAATTTAATGAACAAGCTTGTTAGCACAGTAAGAACTTGCAAAAGCTTCAGGCTTCGCCTTAAACACAAAGCCCATGCTCAGTATATAACCCATTGCTTCGTGCAAGGCGGCATTTGATTTAAAATTTGGATTGGTATTTATATCTGCATGAACTTCAAGATCTACATCATAAAGATCAAGGAGATCACAAAGGCTATAGGCTATTTCAATTGATTTTTGAACTTCACAGAGCATACGTTCTTTAATACTCATTTTTCTACTGGTTCGTTCCTGGTTAATAAACATGAAACCTCCCTTGTGCTCACGAAGGAAAACAATAACAGTTGCAAAATCAGTGACCGCGCCTTTGACCTGAGAATCGGTACCAATACAAACCTTAAGTTTATTTCCAGCGGCATATTCTCTTTCAATGGTTTTCTCTACTTCATCCAGAACAGGAGAGCTAAGGTTTTCACCACTAAATTTTTTCCATCCCATAACCCATATTATGAATAAGTAAAGATTATATGCTATTGTATTTCAAATATAATCAATTGAATATGAGAACTTACCTGTTAGCATTGATTTATTCTATTTATTTTAACTAAAAAAACCCCTGTTCTTATGGGAATCAGGGGTTTTTATAAAAGGGAACTGATTATGCAGTAGCTTTTTCAGTTGCTGGAATCAAAACAGCATCAATTGCGTGAATAACTCCGTTTGAAGCTTCAACGTCTGCCATTACTACTTTGGCTCCATTGATCTTTACTTCACCATCTTTAATAGATACAGTTAGTTCCTGACCATTTACAGTCTTCACTTTCTGACCATCTGTGAGGTCTTTTGCGTGTACTTTACCTGAAACAACATGAAAAGTTAAAATACCGCTCAGCGCAGTCTTACTTTCTGGCTTTACTAAAGTTTCAACTGTACCTGCTGGTAATTTTGCAAAAGCTGCGTTTACTGGAGCAAAAACTGTGAACGGACCCGTTCCGGATAATGTTGCTACTAAATCTGCTGCTTTAACTGCTGCTACTAATGTTGTGAAATTCTCATTGCCTACGGCAATCTCAACGATGTTTGACATATATTATGGTTTGAAGTGAATGGACGTATTCACTCTCTCACAACCTTGTGATTAACCAATGGTTTTATCTGTCTAAAACTATATTTATCAGTATCTTATGTGTGGCAATTAAAACAATTTTGAAGTTTAAATTCTTACGAAGTAAGGTTGCAAAAGATTTGTAATCGTTCTTTTTATACCCTGGCAAATTTGAAAAATCAGACAGTCAGTCTTTTATACTTTATTCGGTGCGGACCATGATCACCAAGTCTCTTTTTACGATTCTCTTCGTAATCGCTGTAATTTCCCTCAAAGAAATAAACTGAAGAGTTACCTTCGAAAGCCAAAATATGGGTACAAATGCGGTCTAAAAACCAGCGGTCGTGAGAAATAACAACGGCACAACCTGCGAAATTATCGAGTGCTTCTTCGAGTGATCTTAATGTGTTTACATCGATATCATTAGTAGGCTCATCAAGTAGCAGAACATTAGCACCCTTTTTAAGTGTAATTGCCAGGTGCACCCGGTTACGCTCACCCCCAGAAAGAATTCCGACATTTTTCTGCTGATCTCCGCCATTAAAATTAAATTTAGAAACGTAAGCTCTTCCATTCATGCTTTTATTGCCCAGCATGATATGTTCTGTGCCACCGGTAATGTTTTCATATACCGTTTTTGCTGCATCAAGGTCATCATGTTTTTGATCTACATAGCCAAGCTGAACCGTATCACCTACTCTGAAACTACCCTTATCAGGTGTTTCTTCACCAATGATCATACGAAACAAGGTGGTTTTACCTGCACCGTTTGGTCCGATGATGCCAACAATACCCGCTGGTGGTAATGTGAAATTGAGATCTTCAAATAAAACTTTATCACCAAACGATTTACTTACTCCCGAAGCTTCAACAACAATATTTCCGAGTCTGGGACCAGGAGGAATAAAAAGCTCAAGTTTTTCTTCCTTACCTTTAGTTTCTTCACTTAACATTTTATCATAAGCACCAAGTCGGGCTTTTGATTTTGCCTGTCTTGCCTTGGGGGCCATTCTGACCCATTCAAGTTCACGCTCAAGCGTTTTTTGACGTTTTGATTCTGTTTTCTCTTCCTGAGACAGGCGTTTTGCCTTTTGCTCAAGCCATGATGAATAATTTCCTTTCCATGGAATTCCTTCACCCCTGTCGAGCTCAAGTATCCAGCCTGCAACATTATCTAGAAAATATCTGTCGTGGGTGACAGCAATAACTGTCCCTTTGTATTGGCGCAAATGCTGCTCAAGCCAGTCTACCGATTCGGCATCGAGGTGATTGGTTGGCTCATCTAGCAGCAAAACATCGGGTTCTTGTAGCAATAAGCGACATAATGCGACTCTTCGTCGCTCACCACCTGACAAATTGGCGACCAGAGCCTGAGGTTCCGGGCATCTAAGGGCATCCATAGCACGTTCAAGAGTGGTATCAATCTCCCAGGCATTTAATGCATCAATCTGGTCTTGAAGTTCACCCTGTCTGGTCATTAATTTATCCATTACGTCTGCATTTTCATACACTTCTGGTAAACCAAATCGTTCATTAACTTCCTCGTATTCCTTTAGGATATTTTTAATTTCAAAAACGCCTTCTTCGACTACTTCGAGTACTGTTTTCGTGTCGTCCATCAGTGGTTCCTGCTCCAGATAACCCACAGTATACCCCGGTGAGAAAACTACTTCACCTTGATAAGCCTGATCACGACCAGCAATTATTTTCAAAAGAGATGATTTTCCTGATCCGTTTAAACCAATTACGCCGATTTTTGCCCCATAGAAAAAACTCAGGTAAATATTTTTTAAAACCTGTTTCTGAGGGGGGTAAATCTTGTTTACCCCAGCCATTGAAAATATAATTTTTTCGTCTGCCATTATTTCTGATTTCTGTATGGTACGAAGATAACTTTATTGCCAAAATTTTCGTTTATAGTTGATAAATCGACTGTTAAACCTTAAATATGTGGCTGGCGAGGTAAATCAGGGGGCATGGCTTAATTGTTGATCGTTGATAGCCACAACGCTAATACATTTATGAAACAAAATGATACATTAGGCGTTGAAATTTTTATATTTCGTACAATTTATGGAAGCTAAATTTTCACCAAGAGTCAAAGATGTTATATCGTACAGCCGTGAAGAAGCATTACGTTTAGGACATGACTACATTGGTACAGAGCACCTGCTGCTGGGTTTGATAAGAGAGGGGGAAGGCATTGCCATTAAACTTTTAAGAAGTTTAGGCATAGATACCTCAAAGCTACGCAGAGCAATTGAAGACGCAGTTAGAGGAACTAGCGGAACTTCCGTAAACCTGGGCAATATACCATTGACCAAACAGGCAGAGAAAGTTTTGAAGATTACATATCTTGAAGCCAAAATCTTTAAAAGCGATATCATAGGAACCGAACACCTGATTCTGTCGATTTTGCGTGATGAAGATAATATTGCTTCTCAGATACTTAATCAGTTTCAGGTCAACTATGAAACTTTTAAAAACGAGGTCGAAGCAAATAAAAGCGGTTTAAGAAGTGAGGCTTCACAAAGCCCATCTGATGAAGATGGATTTAAAGAAGATGAAAGTTTTAGCTCAGCAAAAAAGGTTTCAGATGTAAAGTCAAAGACCCCTGTTCTTGACAATTTCGGGCGTGATCTAACCAAGGCTGCAGAAGACGGTAAACTAGACCCGATCGTTGGTCGTGAAAAAGAAATCGAACGTGTTTCACAAATACTTTCAAGAAGAAAGAAAAACAATCCGATCCTTATTGGCGAACCTGGAGTAGGAAAGTCAGCCATAGCTGAAGGTCTTGCTCTAAGAATTGTTCAACGAAAAGTATCACGGGTTCTTTTCAATAAGAGAGTGGTTACGCTTGATCTTGCTTCGCTTGTTGCAGGTACCAAATACCGGGGTCAGTTCGAAGAACGAATGAAGGCTGTAATGAATGAACTCGAGAAGTCACCCGATGTGATCCTGTTCATTGATGAAATTCATACAATAGTCGGTGCTGGTGGTGCTTCAGGTTCTCTTGATGCCTCGAACATGTTCAAACCAGCCTTGGCAAGGGGAGAAATTCAGTGTATTGGAGCAACTACATTAAATGAGTACCGTCAGTATATTGAAAAAGACGGAGCACTTGACCGTAGATTTCAGAAAGTAATGGTTGAACCCGCTACAATCGATGAAACGCGTGAAATTTTAACCCGTATAAAAGATAAATACGAAGAACATCACGGTGTCACTTATACGCCTGAGGCAATAGACGCCTGTGTTTCGCTTACTGCAAGATACATTACCGACCGGTTTCTGCCAGATAAAGCTATTGACGCTTTAGATGAATCAGGATCAAGAGTTCATTTGACTAATATTCACGTTCCTCAAAACATTATTGATGTTGAAAAGAAGATTGAAGAAATAAAGGTTGAAAAAAACAGGGTTGTTCGCAGTCAGAAATATGAAGAAGCAGCTAAACTGAGAGATACCGAAAAGCAATTGCTCGAGCAGCTTGAAGTAGCGAAAACTGAATGGGAAGCTGAAACCAAGACAAAAAGATATACCGTAACAGCTGATAATGTTGCTGAGGTTGTCTCTATGATGACAGGCATACCTGTTCAGCGTGTAGGTCAGGCTGACAGTATCAAATTGCTTGGTATGGGCGATGAGCTTAAGGGTCGAATTATTGGACAGGAAGATGCTATCAAGAAATTAGTAAAAGCCATACAACGCACCCGTGCTGGTTTAAAAGACCCAAGGAAACCAATTGGTTCGTTTATTTTTCTTGGCCCAACTGGTGTTGGAAAAACTGAGCTTGCAAAGCAACTAAGTAAATTCATGTTTGATACGGATGATTCTATCATACAGATTGACATGAGTGAATACATGGAAAAATTTGCGGTTTCTCGTCTGGTAGGTGCGCCTCCAGGATATGTAGGTTATGAAGAAGGTGGTCAGCTAACTGAAAAGGTAAGGCGAAAACCTTATTCTGTAGTCTTGCTTGATGAGATCGAAAAAGCTCACCCAGATGTTTATAATATTCTTTTACAGGTGCTTGACGAAGGTCAGCTTACCGATAGTCTGGGAAGAAAGGTCGATTTTAGAAACACGGTCATTATAATGACTTCAAATATTGGCTCACGTCAATTGAAAGAATTTGGTCAGGGTGTTGGTTTCAGTACTACTGCAAAAGTTTCTCAGTCTGATACACATTCAAGAGGTGTTATAGAAACAGCTTTAAAGCGTGCTTTTGCTCCTGAATTTCTGAACCGTATTGATGACGTCATTGTCTTCAATAGTTTGACCAAAGAAGATATCTTTCAGATTATCGATATTGAGTTGAAAGGTTTATTTGGACGTATTTATGCACTGGGGTATCAAATCAAGCTTACGGAAGAAGCCAAAAACTATATTGCCGAAAAGGGATATGATCCAAACTTTGGAGCAAGGCCATTAAACAGAGCTATTCAAAAGCTTTTGGAAGATCCAATTGCAGAAGAAATTTTAAAGGGTGAACTGCATGAAGGTGATACAATTGAACTAGGTTTCGATGCCGAGAAAGGTGAGATAACGGTGGCAAATGGTGGGCCACAACCGAAGCCTAAAAAGAAAAAGAAAGAAGAAGAAGACAAATAAAAAAGATTAAACTTTTAAATTTACGGGGCTGTGATCATTTTGATCATGGCCCTTTTTTCTTATCATTGAACATTGACTGGCATAAACATGGACTGGCATAAAGTGATCACAGCCGAAGAGCATCAAGCCGCACTATTACCTGTTAATGGGTTAATGCAGGTAATAATCAATGGTAAAAAGATTTGTCTTGCGCGTAATCAAATGGGTTATTTTGCTATTCAGGACAATTGCCCACATGCTGGAGGTGTTTTAAGCAGGGGCTGGTGTGAAGGTAATCGTGTTATTTGTCCGGTACACAGGTATGCCTATGACCTTAGAACAGGCAGGGGAGTAGCCGATCAGGGTGATGCTGTCAAAACTTATCCAGTAGAAGAAAGAGAGGATGGAATCTATCTGGGAATAAAAGACGCCTGGGCCTGGTTGAAACCGGGCTAGGTATTTTTTTTCAGTAATCCAGAATTCAAGATTTTGTCTAGAAAGACGATATGAAAAATAGTGTCTTCAAAATATCCAATATGCAAGGTTTGCCTTGTACATTTGATTAGAGATATTTTGAAAAAAAATGCCCCAACGTTAATTGCAGGCATTTTTTGATAAAACTATTATTTTTAAATTCCCATTACATCAGCTACAGACTGGGTAACACCAGTAGAAGAAAAGCCTCCATCGTGAAATAGATTCTGCATGGTTACCATTCTTGTTAGATCAGAGAATAGCGTTACAACGTAATCGGCACATTGATTTGCATCTGCATTGCCAAGGGGAGACATTTTTTCGGCAAAACTTACAAAACCATCAAATCCCTTAATTCCTGAACCTGCGGTAGTACGGGTTGGTGATTGTGAGATGGTATTGATTCTAACCTTATTCTTGATGCCATACTGGTAACCGAAATTACGGGTGATAGACTCTAGCAATGCCTTGGCATCAGCCATATCATTGTAATCAGGGAATACCCTTTCTGCTGCAATATAGCTAAGAGCAACAACTGATCCCCATTCGCTGATTGCATCCATTTTATAAGCAGTCTGCAAAATACGGTGCAGACTGATAGCTGAAATATCAAAGCCCTTATGCATGAAGTCATAATCTGTATCAGTATAATGCCGCCCTTTACGCACATTTATACTCATACCGATTGAATGCAGAACAAAGTCAACCTTGCCTCCAAATATTTCCATTGCCTTGGCGAACAGATTTTCTATATCAGCCTGAACAGTTACGTCTGCTGGAATCACCTGAGCATTACATTCAATGGCAAGCTTATTGATTTCTCCCATTCGAAGGGCAACAGGAGCATTGGTTAAAACAATTTCTGCTCCTTCAGCAATACAACGTTGAGCCGTCTTCCAGGCAATTGATTTCTCATCAAGGGCACCAAAAATAATTCCTTTTTTTCCTTTTAATAAATTATAAGCCATGATATGGTTGTTAACGGGGTGAAATATCTGAATAATTATTCTTTCTGTAGCAGTTCTCTGGCATTTTTTAAGGCAAATTCTCCAGGTTCATTTCCACTCAGCATTTTTGCAATCTCGAATTCTCTTTCGCTATCTGCTAGTTTGCGAATATTGGTCGAAGTAGTATTCCCTTTTTCACTACTCTTGTAAACAAAATAATGATCAACGCCCCGGCTTGCTATCTGAGGTAAATGTGTGATGGCTATTACCTGATTGGTTTTACTTAGTTTTTCCATGACTCTGCCAACTTTAAGTGCAACCTCACCAGAAACACCTGTATCAATCTCATCAAAAATAATTGTCGGCATGGCAGCGTATCTCGAACTTAGGGTTTTTATAGAGAGCATAAGTCTTGATAATTCACCTCCAGAAGCAATCTTTGATAGCTCAGCCACCTTAAAGCCTTTATTAGCTGAAAATAGAAAGCGAATATGATCGATCCCATAAGCACCCAGAACAAGTTCATCAGATTGCTGATCGATCGTAAACTGAGCATCAGCAATTCCGAGGTCAACGAGTAAACTGCGTATTTCAGTTTCCATTTTCGGGATTGCTTTTTTTCTACCACCTGATATTGCCTTTGCAAGTTTGGTCAGATTTGTTTTTCTCAGGGTCTGCTCTACTTGTAATTTAGTTATGATCTCATCAGAATTTTCAACCGCATTCAAATTTTTAGCCAGCCGGTCTCGGAGTTCAATTAAATCAGAAACCCCTTGTACTCTGTATTTCTGACTCAACTTATAGAAACTGTTTAATCTGTCTTGTATAATATGCAACCGTTCATTGTCGACTTGTAGATTTGACGCCAGATCAGCAATTTCTGCTGCAAGATCTTTCAGTTCAATCTGGCAGCTTTTCATGCGCTGAACGAGTTCAACAGCAGGATGGTAATATTTTTCAGTTACGCTTAGGGCTGATATTCCATCTTTAATTCTTTGTAAGGCCGAGGTTTCAATCTCATCAAGCAAGTAACCCGATGATTCAAGCCCTGCCTTTATTTCTTCAGCATGGGTGAGCTCTTTCTGTTCCTGCTCAAGTTCTTCCTGCTCATTGGGGTCAAACAGTTCAGCTGACGAAATTTCGTCAAACTGAAATCGGATATAATCAGATTCAGATTTTGCCAGCTCGAGTTCAATCATTAAATCGGCAATTTCCTTTTCTGAACTACGATATACCACAAGATTTTTTTTATAAGCAACCAGTTCATCTGTCTGGTTGGCAACCAGGTCAACGATTCTTACCTGAAAAGTTTCGGTATTAATATCGAGTGTTTCATGCTGTGAATGGATATCTACCAGCAAGAAGCCGAGTTCTTTCAGGATAGACAGGTTTACCGGACTGTCATTTATGAATGCCCTTGACTTACCTTCTATCCCAATTTCCCGTCTTAGAATCGTTTCATTTTCATAGTCGAGATCATTCTGAAGAAAAAAATCCTGAAGATCATAGCCTGATAACTGAAATACCCCTTCAATGACACATTTTCTTTCCTGGTTAAAGAGAGATTTCGTATCGGCTCTCTGCCCTAATAAAAGAGACAAAGCACCAACTAAAATAGATTTACCGGCGCCTGTTTCACCAGTAATCATATTCAGCTCAGGTGAAAAATTCATAGTCAGCTGATCAATGATGGCAAAGTTCCGGATTGTTAAGCGGCTGAGCATATCTATTAAACGTTTTGATTGGCAATGTTAAACTAGACTATTGTATAATTTGCTGGTATTTTGAAGCATTTGAAGGGTCTATGTCAGAGAGGGCACTCACAGCATTATTTTTTTCCTGCAAGTCTGTCGATTGGGCAAAAATGCGTAAAAGCTCATCACCTTTTGCAAGGAAGAATAACTGTGATAGCATGCTATTGGGTTTAGCATTCTGTGCGTTTTTAATATCTGGCAGTATGGCAGTGATTTCTGCCCTCCCTTTCTCAGGGTTAGCACTCATCTGATCAAGGCCCTTACGATGATATGTATAAATAGCTTCTCTGAAAGGGCCAAGCTCAGGGCTTAATAAATTATCAATTAACCAATACCGATTGCGTAAATCATCAAATGCTCTCCAACCCTTGCTGGTTGATCCTTGGCTTTGGTTGACAATGCTTTGGGCCTTCAGGAAATAGGGTGAACCACCCTGAAGTGAAAAAGTATCATAATCCATTCCTAAGATCAGGTAGGCATTATATGCCAGTAAATTCGTGAGTTCAAGGTTATTCGCATTCTCAGAATAATCAAGCGGCTGCCCCTCTGTATACGTGAAGTTCCATTGGCGGTCACTCATATTTAGTATTGTTGTCGAATAGCTGGCACCGTATACAGGTCGGCTTGACTGAATAGTTGCCGTGCAGGTATAATTACTACTTCCATCCCAATTTGTTATATTCAGTATCATACTGCAGTCAATTCGTTCTGCAGGTTGAATCTGATCCTGGGTCCATTTCCTGTTATTCAAAAAACTCGTTATTGTGCGTTGCAACGTATTAAACACACGAACTTTTTCAGGTGCCTGTATTTGTGGTGATAGAATTTCTACCCTGCAGTTAAGGTCTTGTGAGAATGCGCGGCACCCGAGACTGAGAAATACGATCAATGTGAGTTTAAAAATTCTCATGAGCATTTAATTACAGTAATTAGCCTTAAAGCAATGATGGTTTCGGAAGGAATTTAAATCTAAGTTTATCTAATGTGATTATCAAACCATGACTGCAAGGTACTGCTTATCTCTTCAGGTTCGGCAAGTCTTCCTTCACCCTTGAGGCCACTTGCAAGATCACCTGTTCCTGGGTGAATTATGAAATTGCCGTAAGATTTTAACAGGTTGATATTTGACTGAGAAGCTGGATGCGCCCACATGTCAAGGTCCATGGCAGGTGCTATAAATACCGGGCATTTTGCCGAAAGGTATAAGGCTGAGAGCATGTCATCACAACCACCATGGGCAAATTTAGAAATTGATTGCGCTGTTGCAGGGGCAATAACGATAATATCAGCCCAAAGGGCAAGCTCTACATGATTATGCCACATACCGGTTTCATTGTCTGTTAAAGAGAAAATAACCGGATTTTTTGATAAGGTTGATAATGTCAGCGGGGTAATGAAGGAGCAGGCAGATTCTGTCATGACAACTTTCACTTCTGCTTCAGCTTTTATGAAAATACGAATGAGTGTTGCCGCCTTGTAGGCAGCAATACTACCACATACCCCAATGACAATATGTTTACCACGCATGCTGGTTT
>Ga0123339_10003480_pt1 | contig 10449 bp, 4 predicted proteins | sample lystaG_FD_89956 | JGI IMG/M metagenome (GOLD analysis project Ga0123339, IMG submission 89956) | Glacier valley bacterial and archeal communities from Borup Fiord, Nunavut, Canada, to study Microbial Dark Matter (Phase II) -... | ecosystem: Environmental > Aquatic > Freshwater > Ice > Glacier ... | reverse complement strand
GGGCCGCGTGTCGGCTACCTGACGGATGCCTTCAGCGTGGACACCATGGCCTATGGCCTGATCGGCGCGTTGCGGAACAACGCCGTGGTGAAGCTGGACCCTGGCGAAGCTGGGGGCGAGTTGCGCTTCCAGCCCGGCGCCAACCTGATCGGCCTGGACCTGCCGGCGGATGCCGCCATCCGGCGCCTGTCGGCCGAGCAGTCCAACTCCTCCCTGATCGTCGGGGACGCGCTGGTGCTGAAGCTGGTGCGCCGCGTGCTGGCCGGGGTGCATCCAGAAGCGGAGATGACCGGCTACCTGACCGAACGCGGCTTCGCCAACACCGCGCCGCTGTTCGGGGAGGTCGTACGCGTCGATGCTGACGGCACGCCGCACACCGTCGCGCTGGCGCAAGGCTTCGTCCGCAACCAGGGCGACGGCTGGGGCTACACGCTCGACTTCCTGGCTGCCGGCGTGGAGGCCGCGGCAGTGACCGGGCAAGGGGACGCCGACACCTTCTCCGCCTACGAAGTGTTCGCCCGCGCCATCGGAACCCGTCTGGGCGAGTTGCATGCCGTGCTGTCCCAGTCGACCGACACGCCGGACTTCGCGCCTGAGCCGGCGGACGGCGCCACGCTGGACGGCTGGGCGGCAGGCGCGATCGAGCAGATCGACCAGGCGTTGGCGATGCTGGCGGCCGTGAAGGACTGGCCGGATGAGGCCGCGGCCCGGCAGGCGCAGGACGTGGCCAGCCATGCCGACGCCTTGCGCGACGCCGCCCGCCGCTTGGCCCGGCAGGGTGCCGGCGCGTTGCAGACCCGGGTGCACGGCGACTTCCACCTGGGCCAGGTGCTCGTGGTGCAGAGCGACGCCTACATCATCGACTTCGAAGGGGAGCCGGCGCGGACGATGGAGCAGCGCCGGGCCAGGTCCTGCCCGATGCGGGACGTGGCGGGGCTGTTGCGCTCGTTCGACTATGCAGCCGCCGCCGCGGCGCCGGGCCGGGTCGCGGCATCCGGGCAGACGTCGGAGCGCCGGCAAGGCATCTTGCAGGACTTCCGCGAACGCGCCTCGGCGGCATTCCTCGACGCCTACCGTGCCGTGTTGCAGGCCGCCGAGCCGCGTTGGGTCCCGCCAGAGGCCGAGGCGGCGTTGCTCGACCTGTTCCTGCTGGAGAAGGCGGCCTACGAAATCAAGTACGAGGCTGCCAACCGGCCGTCCTGGATCGGCATACCCCTGTCCGGGCTGCATGCCATCGCGATGCGGCTGACCACCCAGGAGCAGCCGGCATGACCGCCCTTCCCGATTCGGGCGCTATCGAGGCCATCGTCCATGGCCGCCACGGCGACCCCTTCGCCGTGCTGGGGCCGCACGGTTCGGGACCGGACCGCATCGTGCGCGCGTTCCTGCCGAGCGCCGAGGCGGTGTCCGTGCTGGACCGTGCCGGCACGCCCCTGGGCACGCTGCAGCGCCTGCACCCAGACGGTTTCTGGGCCGGCAGCGTGCCGGGCGATACGCCGTACACCCTGCATGTCGAGGGCGCGGGCGGCACCTGGGAGCAGCAGGACGCCTACGCCTTCCCGCCGACCCTGGGCGAGCTGGACCTGTATCTGCTCGGCGAGGGACGGCACCGGGACCTCGGCCATTGCCTGGGCGCGCATCCCGCCGTGATGGACGGCACGGCCGGCGTGCGCTTCGCCGTGTGGGCGCCAAATGCCAGCCGGGTGTCGGTCGTCGGCGGCTTCAACTTCTGGGACGCGCGCCGCCATCCCATGCGCAAGCACCACGGCGCCGGGGTCTGGGACCTGTTCATCCCCGGCGTCGAGGCCGGTGCCATCTACAAATACGATCTGCTGGGACCCGGCGGCAATCCGCTGCCACAGAAGGCCGACCCCGTCGCGTGGCGGACGGAGGTTGCCCCGGCAACCGGGTCCATCGTGGCAGCCGCCACAGATTGGCGCTGGACCGATGCAGCCTGGATGCAGCGCCGGGCCGCGGCGCAGGCGCCCAACGCGCCGATCTCCACCTATGAGGTCCACGCGGCCTCCTGGCTGCCGGCGTCCGAGGCCGGGCGGGCGGGGTGGGAGCTGCTGGCGGACCGTCTGGCGCCCTATTGCGCCGGCATGGGCTTCACGCACCTGGAGCTGATGCCGGTCATGGAGCATCCATTCGGCGGCTCCTGGGGCTATCAGCCGCTCGGGCAGTTCGCGCCCAGCGCGCCGCTGGGGCCACCGGAGGGCTTTGCCGCCTTCGTGGACCGCTGCCACGCCATGGGCGTCGGCGTCATCCTGGACTGGGTGCCCGCGCACTTCCCCACCGACGCGCACGGCCTGGCGCAGTTCGATGGCACGCCGCTGTATGAACATGCGGACCCGCGCGAGGGGTTCCACCCGGACTGGAACACCAACATCTTCAACCTGGGCCGCAACGAGGTCCGCGGCTTCCTGATCGCCAGCGCCATGTTCTGGCTGGAGCACTACCACGCCGACGGGCTGCGCGTGGATGCCATGGCGTCGATGCTCTACCGCGACTACAGCCGCAACCCCGGCGAGTGGGTGCCAAACCAGTATGGCGGGCGGGAGAACATGGAATCCGTCGCGTTCCTGCAAGAGCTGAGCCGCGCCGTCGCCGAACGCTGCCCTGGCGCCGTGCTGATCGCCGAGGAGAGCACGGCCTGGCCTGGCGTAACCCGCAGCGCCGACCAGGGCGGCCTGGGCTTCCACTACAAGTGGAACATGGGCTGGATGCACGACACCCTGCACTACATGCACGAGGAGCCGATCAACCGCAGCCACCATCACGGCGAGATCACCTTCGGCCTGGTCTATGCCTTCAGCGAGTGCTTCGTGCTGCCGCTGTCGCACGACGAGGTCGTTTACGGCAAAGGCTCATTGATCCGGAAGATGCCCGGCGACGATTGGCAGCGTTTCGCCAACCTGCGCGCCTACCTGGCCTTCATGTGGACCTACCCCGGCAAGAAGCTGCTGTTCATGGGCTGCGAGTTCGCGCAGGAGCGGGAGTGGAACCACGACACCGGGCTGGATTGGGACCTGCTCGACCAATCCAACCACCGCGGCGTCCAGACGCTGGTGCGGGACCTGAACGCGGCATACCGAGGCGTGCCGGCGTTGCACGTCGGCGATTGCGACCCGTCCGGGTTCCGCTGGGTGGTGGTGGATGACGCCGAGAACTCGGTGTTCGCCTATCTCCGGCTAGGCGGCCCCGGCGACCCGCCCGTGCTGGTGGTGTGCAACTTCACGCCGGTGCCGCGGCACGGCTACCAGGTCGGCGTGCCGGCCAGGGGCGCCTGGTCCGAGATGCTGAACACCGATGCTGCCGTCTATGGCGGTTCCAATATCGGCAACCTTGGCCAAATTACGGCGGACGGGGAACCGGCGCATGGGTTCCCTGTTTCACTCACCCTGACACTCCCGCCCTTGGCAACCCTGGTCCTTCGTGGGGGCTGACGGGGCGCTGTCCCCGGAGGCCGCCATATCCGATTTCGCACATCCCCTGCCCTTCGGCGCGGAGCTGCTCGACGATGGCGCGACGCAGTTCCGCATCTGGGCGCCCTCAGCCGGGCAGGTGGTCCTGGAACTCGACGGGCACAAACCGTTGCCGATGCAGACGGACGATGGCGGCTGGCACAGCGGGACGCATCCCGCCCCGGCAGGAACCCAGTATCGCTACCGCTTGCCGGACGGCCTGCTCGTGCCAGATCCCGCATCCCGCCACCAGGCAGGCGACGTGCACGATGCAAGCATCGTCGTCGATCCCCGGGCGTTCCAGTGGCGCAACATGGCGTGGTTGGGCCGGCCGTGGCACGAGGCTGTCATCTACGAGTGCCATGCCGGGTCCATGGGGGGCTTCACAGGCATCCGGGACAGCTTGCCGGAGTTGCAGGCCCTGGGCATCACGGCCATCGAGATCATGCCCATCGCCGATTTCCCGGGCGGCCGCAACTGGGGCTATGACGGGGTGCTGCCCTTCGCGCCGGACACGGCCTATGGCACGCCGGACGAGCTGAAGGCGCTGATCGACGACGCGCACGGCCTCGGGCTAATGGTTATGCTGGACGTGGTGTACAACCATTTCGGCCCTGATGGCGCCTACATCCATGTGTTCGCCAAGCCGTTCTTCCGGGAGGACATCCACACGCCCTGGGGCGCGGCCATCGACTTCCGCCGCCCCGAGGTCTGCGACTACTTCACGCAGAACGCCCTGTACTGGCTGCACGAATACCGGTTCGACGGCCTGCGCTTCGATGCGGTCCATGCCATCTCGGAAGAAGGCTTCTTGCGGGACCTGGCGGACGACATACGCGCCGGCGTGGAGCCGGGGCGCCATGTTCACCTGGTGCTGGAGCATGAGGGCAACCGGGCGGCGCTGCTGAAGGCTGGACCGCAAGCGCCGGGTTTCGACGCGCAATGGGCCGACGACTTCCACCACTGCATCCATGTTCTTCTGACCGGGGAGCTGGAAGGCTACTACCAGGATTTCGAGCAGGCGACGGCGTTGCTGGCGACCTGCTTGCGCGACGGCTTCGCCTACCAGGGTGAGATGTCGCCCCACCTGCAGCGCCTCCGCGGCGAGCCGAGCGGCCACTTGCCGACCACGTGCTTCGTGGCCTGCCTGCAAAACCACGACCAGATCGGCAACCGTGCGATGGGGGAGCGGCTGACCACCCTGGCCGACCCGGCCAAGCTGCGCGCCGCCACCGCCCTGCTGCTGCTGTCGCCGTTCATCCCGATGCTGTTCATGGGGGAGGAGCATGGCGCAACCAGCCCCTTCCCGTTCTTCACCAGCCACAACGAGGAGTTGGCGGCCCTGGTGCGGGAGGGCCGGCGCGCCGAGTTCAAGCACTTCGCCGCCTTCCAGGACGAAGCCCGGCGCGCCGCCATCCCTGACCCGAACGCGCCCGGCACCTTCGAGGCCTCGATCCCGAACCGGCCCGATCCGGATATGTTCGGCTTCGTGCAGGCGCTGCTGACGCTGCGGCGCAACCACGTCGTGCCGGGCCTGCCTGGCTGCCGCAGCGCGGGGGTGGAGGCCTTGCAAGCCGGCGCATTGCGCGCGGCATGGACGCTCGGGGACGGGCGGCGGCTGGTGCTGGCGTTCAACCTCGGCGATGCGCCGGCTATGGCCAGCTTGCCGGGCGGCCCGCCGCTGTATGCCTTCCCGGCCGGCGCGTCCGGCCCCATGCTGCCGCCGGGCAGCATCATCGCACACATCGAGGCAGCATGACCGATGCCGCGCTTGCGGACTTGGCCGAAGCCGCAGGCGTGGCGCCGCGCTGGCGTGATGTGCACGGCGCCTGGCACACCGTTGCGCCAGACACGTTGCGCGTGGTGCTGGGTGCGCTTGGCCTGCCAGCCGGCACCGATGTGGCGGCCCGGGGCAGCCTGGCGCTGCTGCGCCAGGGCGCCGGGAGCCTCGCCCCGCTGGTGACGGCCCGTGCCGGGCAGCCCACGCGCCTGGCCGCCCAGCCCGGGCGCTATGAACTCCACATGGAAGACGGGTCGGTCCAGGATGGGATGCTGGGCGATGCCGACGGGATGGCGGAGCTGCCGGCCATCTTGGTGCCGGGCTACCACCGGCTGACGGTCGGCGGGCGGCAGGTGACGCTCGCCGTGGCGCCGGGGCGGTGCTTCTCCGTCCAGGACATCGCGCCGGACCGGCGGCTATGGGGCTTGGCGGTGCAGCTTTATGCGCTGCGGCGGCAGGGCGACGGTGGGCTGGGTGACTTCGGCTCGTTGCAGGACCTGGTCGGCCCGGCTGCCAGCCGGGGCGCCGCCGCCATCGCGATCAGCCCGGTGCACGCCCAGTTCTCGGCCGACCCCGACCGTTTCAGTCCGTATTCCCCATCCAGCCGCATGCAATTGAACGTGCTGCACACCCGGCTTGACATGGCAGGCGGGGACGGGGGCGATTTGGTGGACTGGCCATCTGCCGGCCGTGCGCGCCTGGCCGCCTTGCGCCGCCTGTTCGACACAGCGGACGCCGGCACGCTGGGCCAGCTCGCGGCGTTCCGCGCCCGCGAGGGCGACGTGCTGGAGACGCATGCCCGGTTCGAGGCCCTGCACGCCCACCTGTTCGGCGCCGACCCCGGCCTGTGGCACTGGCGCACCTGGCCCGCGGAATACCGCAACCCGGCCAACCCCGCCGTCGCCGCCTTCGCCCAGGAGCACGCCGACGCCGTCAGCCTGCACGCCTTCATGCAGTTCGCCGCCGACCGCAGCCTGGGCGACGCCCAGCGTGCCGCCCGGGACGCCGGCATGCCCATCGGCCTGATCGCCGACCTGGCCGTGGGCGCGGACTCCGGCGGTAGCCACTGCTGGTCGCGCCAGTCCGAGACCCTACTCGGCCTGTCCATCGGCGCACCGCCGGACCTGCTGAGCATCAGCGGGCAGAACTGGGGCCTGGCGGCGTTCAACCCGCGCGGCTTGGTCCAGAACGGCTTCGGCGCATACATCGAGCTGCTGCGCAGCGCCATGCGGCACGCAGGCGGCGTGCGGATCGACCACGCGCTTGGCCTGGCCCGGCTGTGGGTGGTGCCGGATGGCGCATCCGCCGCCGACGGCGCCTACATCGCCTTCCCGACCGAGGACCTGCTGCGCCTGATCGCGCTGGAAAGCAGCCGGCACCAGGCGGTCGTGCTGGGGGAGGACCTGGGCACCATACCAGACGGCTTCCAGGACCGGATGCGCGATGTCGGCGTGATGGGCATGCGCGTGCTGTGGTTCGAGCGCAGCCCGGACCACGGCTTCACTGCGCCCCGCACCTGGTCCCCCGGCGCTGCCGCCATGACCAGCACGCACGACCTGGCGACGGTGGCCGGCTGGTGGTCCGGGCACGACCTGGAGTGGCGCAGCCGCCTGAACCTGCTTGGCGACGACGGCAACAAGGCGCGCATCTGGGCCGAACGCACGCGGGACCGCGGCATGCTGTGGTCCGCATTCCATGCCAGCGGCGCCGCGGAGGGCGGGCAGCCCGAACCGTGGGACGCCGTCCCGGCCGTCGATGCGGCCATCCGCCACACCGCCGCGTCGGACTGCGAGTTCGTGATCCTGCCCATCGAGGACGCGCTCGGCCTGGCCGAGCAGCCGAACCTGCCTGGCACGCTGGACGAGCACCCGAACTGGCGCCGCCGCTTGCCCGGCCTGGCGGCCAACCTGCTGCAAGCCCCGGAGGTCGCGGCCAGGCTCGACGGCCTGAACGCGACGGAATCCACTGCATGAAGCCGCTGTCTGCCACCGCCCGCCTGCAATTCCACCGCGGCTTCACCCTGGACGACGCCGTAGCGCTGGTGCCGTATTACAGCAAGCTGGGCATCAGCCACCTGTATGCCTCGCCGTTGCTGACGGCGCGCGCCGGGTCCACGCATGGTTACGACATCGTGGACCACAACCGGATCAACCCGGAGCTGGGCGGGGAGGAGGCGCTGCACCGCCTGGTCGATGCCCTGCGCCAGCACGCCATGGGCTTGGTCCTGGACATCGTGCCGAACCACATGGGCGTCGGCGGCAACGACAACGCCTGGTGGCTGGACGTATTGGAATGGGGCCGGGCCAGCCCCTATGCCGAGTATTTCGACATCGACTGGGACCCGCCGGACGCCACGCTGCGCGGACGGCTGCTGGCGCCCTTCCTGGGAACGTCCTACGGCGAGTGCCTGGAGGCCGGGGACTTGGTGCTGCGCTTCGATGAGTCCGACGGCCGGCTATTCGTCGGCTACCACGACCACCGCTTCCCGATAAACCCGCGCGATTACGCCTCGATCCTGCTGACCACGGGCGGCCCGCTGGAGACTCCGGCCCGCGCCTTTGCCGAGCTTGGCGGCGGCGGGCGCGACGCCATCCGGCAGGAGGCCGAGGCGGCCCGGCAGGAGCTGCTGCAACCAACCTACCGTGCCGCGATCCAGGAATGCCTGCGCGCCTATTCCGCCAAGGCGCCCGAAGGCCGGGAGCGGCTGCACCGCCTGCTGGACCGGCAGAACTACCGCCTGGCCTGGTGGCGGGCCGCGACGGACGAAATCAACTGGCGCCGCTTCTTCGACGTGAACGGCCTGGCCGGCGTGCGTGTGGAAGTGCCGGAGGTGTTCGAGGCGACGCACCGGACGGTGTTCCGCCTCTACACCGAAGGCCTGATCGACGGCGTGCGGATCGACCATGTGGACGGCCTGGCCAATCCCCGCGATTACTGCCGCAAGCTGCGCCGCCGGCTGGAGGCTGCGGCGCAGCACCGCCCGGAGGGACTGCGGGACGTGCCGCCGGTCATCTGGATCGAGAAGATACTCGCGCCGCACGAACGCCTGGCCTCGGACTGGCTGACGGACGGCACCACCGGCTACGATTTCATGAACGACGTGTCGGCCGTCCTGCACGACCCGGCCGGGGAGGCACCGCTGACGGCGCTGTGGACGGCGCTGACCAGCCGGGCTGCATCCTTCGACGACGAGGCGAAGCCGGCCCGGCGGCAGATCCTGTCCGAAAGCCTGAGCAGCGAGCTGTTCGCCACCGCCACCGCCCTGCACCGCATCGCCCGGCGCACCCTGGCCACCCGCGACTACACGCTCAGCGCCATCCGGGCGACGCTGACCGAGTTGCTCGTGCATTTCCACGCCTACCGCATCTACGCCGGGCCGGCGGGCATCTCCGCGGTGGACCAGCGGATCATGGACTGGGCGATGGCCGGCGCACGGCGCACGGTGCGCCCGGCGGACCGGCCGTTGCTGGAGCTGGTGAACGGCTGGCTGTCTGGTACCCAGTTGCGGGAGGTCCCGGCCGGGACGCGGCGGCAGGAGTGGGGCCGGGCGATGGTGCGGTTCCAGCAGCTGTCGGCGCCCACGGCGGCGAAGTCGGTCGAGGACACGACGTTTTACCGTTACGGCCGCCTGCTCTCACGTAACGAGGTCGGGTCCGAGCCGTCGCAGTGGGCCATGACCCCGGCCGCCTTCCACGCCGCGAACAAGGAGCGGCAGAAACGCTTCCCGCTCGCCCTGCTGGCGACCGCGACGCACGACCACAAGCGGGGCGAGGACGCCCGGGCACGCCTTGCGGTGCTGAGCGAGGTGCCGGCCGAGTGGGAGGCCGCGCTGGCCCGGTGGATGCGCCTGAACGCGCCCTTGCGCCGCGACCTGGACGGCCCGGCGCCTGACGCGGCCGACGAAGTCATGCTGTATCAAACCCTGGTCGCCGCCTGGCCGCTGGGGTTGCTGCCGGAAGACCGGCCCGGCGTGAAGGCGCTGGAAGAGCGTGCCGCCGCCTGGCTGGAAAAGGCGTTGCGCGAGGCGAAGCGCCATTCAAGCTGGGCTGCGCCAGGCGCGGACTACGAAGCCGCCTGCCGCGCCTTCCTGGCCGGGCTGCTGGACCCGGAGCGGTCGGCCAACATGGCAGGGGAGCTGGCGGCGTTCGCCATGCGCGTCGCTCCGGCCGGCGCAGTCAACGGGCTGGCGCAAACGCTGTTGCGTATGACCTGCCCGGGCATCCCGGACCTGTATCAAGGCACCGAGTACTGGGATTTCAGCCTGGTGGACCCCGACAACCGGCGCCCCGTGGACTTCGCCGCACGCGCGGCATCGCTGGACGCAGGCAGCGACCCGGCCGCCCTTATGTCCACCTGGCGCGACGGGACGGTGAAGCAAGCCGTGATCGCCCGCACGTTGGCGCTGCGTGCGCGGTGCCCGGGCCTGTTCACCGAAGGCGCCTACATCCCGCTGCGTACCGAGGGGCCGGGGGCTGACCAGGTGCTCGCCTTCGCCCGCGTGCACGAGGGCCGGGCCGCGGTGGTTGCCGTCACCCGGCTCTCGTCATCCCTGGATCGTGACATGACGGCGCCGTGCGTTGCCGTAGAACGCTGGGGCGGAACCAGCGTCCTGCTGCCGCGTAGCTTGGCTGACCGCACGCTGGTCAGTGCCCTGACAGGGCAGGAGGACATGATGGGATTGGGCCGCCTGCCACTATCGAGAATTTTTGCCGGACTGCCCGTGGCGTTGCTGGAGACGCGATGAACCGCCTGGTCGTCGTCAGCAACCGCGTCCCGGCGCCGGCCGCCGCGGGCGCGCAGGCCGGCGGGCTGGCCGTGGCGTTGGAAGCGTTGATGGAGCGGCGCGGCGGCATTTGGTTCGGCTGGAGTGGGCAGATCGCGGACACGCCGTCCAGCATTGCGAAGCAAGCGGCATCGGGCCGCGTGCAGTATGCGACGGTCGATTTGTCCGCTGAGGAGCACGATCGCTATTACAACGAGTTCTCCAACAGCACCCTGTGGCCGCTGCTGCACTCCATGCCGGAGCTGATGACGTTCGACCGACGGAACGCGCAGGCCTACCGCGCGGTGAACGAGCGGTTCGCTGAGGCGCTGCACCCCATCCTGCGCGCCGATGACCTGGTCTGGATACACGACTACCACCTGATGGCGTTGCCATCCCTGCTGCGCGGCCGCGGCGTGCGGGCGCCCATCGGCTTCTTCCTG
>Ga0123339_10003476_pt1 | contig 10452 bp, 11 predicted proteins | sample lystaG_FD_89956 | JGI IMG/M metagenome (GOLD analysis project Ga0123339, IMG submission 89956) | Glacier valley bacterial and archeal communities from Borup Fiord, Nunavut, Canada, to study Microbial Dark Matter (Phase II) -... | ecosystem: Environmental > Aquatic > Freshwater > Ice > Glacier ... | reverse complement strand
GTCGTGGTTGTCGTGGTTGTCGTGGTTGTCGTGGTTGTCGTGGTTGTCATGGTCGTGACTGTCGTGATTTTCGGCGGCTGAGTCTTCTGACGGCGTCTCGTGGTGCACGTCCGACTGGCCGGTTTCCCCTGCGATGTTCTCGGAGTCTGACGACTGCGGCTCGCTGTCTGATTCTGCGTGCACTGCTTCTGTCTGCTCTGCTTCTGTGCGCTCTGCTTCTGTGTGCTCTGCTTCTGTGTGCTCGGACTCAACCTGCTCCGGTTCGAATCGTTGTTGTGGCGGGTTGCCACCGAAAATTGATGCCTCTGAAACGTCGTGCGACGAGGTGTCGGCCGGCTCGACCAGGGGGTGCGGCTCGTTGTCGGCGGGCAGGGCAGCCTCCGACGAACTGGAGCTCGGCTCGGCAAGCGCGGCGACGGGGGCCTGGGGCGCAGCTGTCTGCGGCGCAATGGTCTCTGGCATAACAGTCTCTGGCATAACAGGCTCTGGCGTGACAGTTACGGCTGTAGCAGTTACGGCCGTAGCAGTCACTGCGGAGGACGTGGCGGCGACAGGAGCGGCAGCGGACGCGAGGCTGGCGGCGAGGCCGCCGGCAGCTACGGCCGCGGCGGACTCGGCAAGTGGCGTGTGAACGGTTGTGGGAACCAGCGGGCGCGTGAACGGGCTGGTCGTCAGCGCGGTGATCGGGCCGGTCTCGGTCACCTGTTGGGCAGCCCACTTCTGCTGCTGATGCACGAGCTCCTGTTCGCTCGTCGAGGAGTCATACGCCCAAGAGTCAAGGTCGTTCTTGAAGAGTCTCTTTGCGCGGCTCGGACGACCTTGCCACTCGATCAGACGGTCGCGGAACACGAGAAGGGACTGCTCGGCCTGAAAACTGAAGGAAATTGCGTTGCGCTTCATCCCCGCGATCTCATGGCGTGCCCAGTCCGCTGCGAGACCGGTGCCTGCGATTGGAAGCAGGCGCAGTCGAATTTCGGAGTCCCCAATGAGATGGTCGATGTGCTGCTGCTCCGGTGCCGGCAGTGTGTTCCAGACTGCCGCTTTGCGGGCAGCACTGATGAGGGCTGTGACGGCGGAGGCGCGCACCTCACGCTCGCTCAGTTCGATCACCTTACGCGCCGAAGCGCGCCCGATCATCGCGGCGACGATACCCGCGACGACAATCGCTACGAAGGGGATGACCGCCGTCGTGACGATGCGCGAGCCGTTGTCGGAGTTGATCCAGTCGAGAAAGTCAGTCCACAATTGCATGCCCGAACTTTAGCCCGGTCCGCGGCTAGTTTTCGCGATCGGCTGTGGCGAGTCTTCAACTGGTTCCTGCGCCGGATGTCGGTCGCGATGCTCAGCGGGGCCTCTGAATCAGAAGCCGAAACAATCGATCGCGTCATCCATGCTCCAGAAATCGCCCATCTCGACGAATCGCCGCTGGCGCGCAATGAATCGTTTCGCGCGGAATCGAAGTCCGGCCCGCACCCGGAACTGCTCCACATAGCCGAGCACGTCGCCGGACGGACGCGTCACCCTCCACAGCTCGTCGTGCAACTGCACGAGATGGAGGCCGGGACGGGAGACGGCCTGGGTGCCAGTGAAAGCGAGAGTGGTCATGCACATTCCTTGAGTCAGCCGGCCCGGTTGCCTGTGTGAAGCCACAGCGTGATGCTGAGTTTTCAGAGTAGGTCGGGCCACCGACATCCCTGCCGCTTACCGGTCGGAGGTGCCATCCACCGCATGAGGCTCGATCGCAGCGATCTCTTCTTCGGTGAGCGGTGCGCTTGCGAGGGCCGCAATGTTGTTTTCCAGCTGCGCAACGCTCGATGCCCCGATTAGGGCCGAGGTGACCTGCGGATGACGCAGCACCCAACAGAGCGCGAGCTGCGCGAGACTCTGGCCGCGGCCCTTTGCGATTTCGTTGAGAGCGTTGGCGCGTTGAAGGTAAACCTCGCTGATGTTGTCAGAGTTGATCCAGCGGCCCTCGGCGGCACGGGAATCCGCCGGGATGCCCTTCAGGTAGCGGTCTGTGAGCATGCCCTGGGCAAGAGGGGAGAAGACGATGCTGCCCATGCCGAGTTCGTCCAGCACCGGAAGGAGGCCCTCGCTCTCGATATGGCGGTCGAACATATTGAAGCGTGGCTGGTGGATGAGCAACGGGATCTTGTGCTCGGCAAGAGCCCGATAGGCCGCTGTGGTCTGCACGGTGTTGTAATTCGAGATGCCGGCGTAGAGGGCACGGCCAGAGGTGACGGCGGTTGCGAGGGCGCCCATGGTCTCCTCGATCGGAGTCTCCGGGTCCGGGCGGTGGGAGTAAAAGATGTCGACGTAGTCCAAGCCCATGCGGCTGAGACTCTGATCGAGCGACGACAGCAGGTACTTGCGCGATCCCCATTCGCCGTAGGGACCGTTCCACATGTCGTAGCCCGCCTTGGAGGAGATGATGAGTTCGTCGCGGTGCGGGCGGAAATCATCCGCGAAGATGCGCCCGAAGTTGGTCTCAGCGCTTCCGGCTGGAGGACCGTAGTTGTTTGCCAGGTCGAAGTGGGTGACTCCGAGATCGAACGCGCGGCGCAGAATCCCGCGCTGGGTCTCGATCGGACGGTCGAACCCGAAATTGTTCCAGAGGCCGAGGGAGACGGCGGGGAGCTTCAGCCCGCTGCGACCGACACGGTGATAGTCGATGGACTGGTATCGGTCTGCGTTCGAGACATAGGTCATCCAATAACCCTAAAGGCGGCTGTGAACACGGAATTGCCCTGAGGCTCACGGTGTTGACTCAAACGGCAGCTCCGCTGCTACTCCTCACAAGTGGAAAGTAGGCTTCTCGCATGCACACATTCGTTCTCGCCGGTGGTTGTTTCTGGTGTCTCGACGCCGTCTATCGCACCCTCCGTGGTGTGAGTGATGTCGTATCGGGCTACACCGGAGGCGACACTAAGAACCCCGACTACGACGCTGTCTGCACTGGAAGGACCGGCCATGCCGAGGCCGTTGCGGTCACCTTCGACCCCGAGATCATCCCCGCCGACGTCATCCTGGATGTCTTCTTCTCTCTGCATGATCCGCGCCAGCTCAACCGCCAGGGCAATGATGTCGGTTCGCAATACCGCTCGGCGATGTTCTTCGCGGATGACGCGCAGAAGGAGCAATTCGAGACGGCCCGCGACCGCGCATCCGACTATTGGGACGGTGGACTTGTCACCGAGATCTCAGCGCTTGGCACCTGGTACGAGGCCGAGGGGTACCACCAGGACTTCTTCGCCAAGAACCCGGGCCAGGGCTACTGCATGGCGGTCGCTGTGCCAAAGGTCAACAAGATCCGTAAGTCCTTTGCCGAGTACCTTCTCGCCTCCTGAGCGTTGGCCGAGGATGGGCGGAAAGCCTCATAGAGCGGCACATTCTGCCGTGAGATAGCCATGCTCCGATCGACAGGCAGTGGGTTTACCTCATGTGCACTCCTCAACTCCCTGCGTTCACGTCGCCGGATCTCAGGGCAGCTTTCCACGTTTTCTCGGATGCGGTTGAGGGGGCGTTCAATGGCACACGATGAGATCTTTTCATCGCCGGTGTTTCAGATGATCCGGTACCGAGTTCAAACCGACTGGGGGAGACCCCATGGCGTCCCCCAGGGGTCATGGCGAGGAGCGTCGGCGTGTGCGTGCAGATCCGCAGGATGCCCGACGCGTGAATATTTATCGTGATGATCGCGGCGACGTAGCCGAGCGGGCTCACCGTATCTCAGGAGTCAGCCTCCACCCCGACACGAGGTCCCCCCGAAGCCGCTCGAATTAGGTGACCGCCGCGGCAGTCGTCCTGTAGTTGGCGGTGTAATCGAGTCTGACTCCGAGGGGGTGCTGGAAGGTATCAGTGCTCTCCCGGAGTTCATCGGATATTTCGCACCATCTCGTGTCGATGGAGGTGTACGGACTTAGGCTATGCGTGCCAGCACGATTCGGAAGGTACGAATAAGAGGAGCTCACTGATGAGCAATACAACGCAGTCACCGTCCAATACCCTCGTTGCATACGAACACCGTCTGACGGGTCACCGCTGGGTAGCGATGGGGCCGGCAGGAGCGATCGGCTCCGTGCCCAGTGTCGAGGGCGGTTTCACCTTCAAGCTCCTCACGGATGACGGGTATCGCGGCATTTACCCGACCCTGGACGTTGCGCAGAGCGCGCTCTATGCTGTGCTGTTGCCGGGCTCGGAGTGGCCAGAGTTTCGCGAACACTGACGATCTGGCACCATCCCTTGGCGTGTCGCGCCCGGGGCACCTACAGTCAATTATCGAACATATGTTCGAACGTTGGAGGTGGGAAAGATGGCCCTTATCGGTGCAACCGTGACCGTATGGACCGGTGCCAAGGGCATCCCGGAGCAGTTTGTCTGGGCAGATAATCACTACAGTGTGACCGATACGCCCACGCCACTCGATGTCGACTATGTGGCTATCACCCACCCGGGAGCGATGCCGCTCGGCTGGCGCTTCCAAGGCACCTCCGACCGCGGTGACACCCGCATGTTTGACGTGCTCTACGACGCGGCCCGCGGCGAATGGCAGCTCCTCCACAGTTACGTGTGAAGGTCGGTTGTCCCCGGCTACGACGCTGCGGGGCATCAGGGTCTCGGTGGGGGCACACACTGGCCACATGACCGACACCATCACACTCACCGGCTTTGTGGCCACCGTTCCGAATCACTTCGTCACCAGCGAGGGGCTTCCTATCACCAGCTTCAGGCTGGCTTCCACCCAACGTCGTTTCGACCGCTCTCGCAATCTCTGGGTCGACAATGGCACCAACTGGTATTCCGTCACTTCGTTCCGGCAGCTCGCCATGAATACCAACAGTTCGATCAAGAAGGGCGAGCGAGTGATCGTCACTGGCCGACTGCGCATCCGGGATTGGACTGCCGGAGAGAAGGTTGGTACCTCCATCGAGATCGATGCGGATTCCATCGGCCACGACCTCACCTGGGGAACCGCATCTTTCACCCGCAGCATGTCGAGCGCGGTGATCGAGGCGTCCACGCGAGCGGAGGCAGATGCCGCCGCACCCGAGTCGTCTGTCGCCGCCTCTTTTGATAACGGATGGCCAACCGCAACACCGGGCTCACCGGACGGCGCCGGTGATTCGGCTACTTCCGGAGACGACGAACTCGTCGGGGCGACTGTGGACGGCACGAGCGTGCCGTTCTAGGAGGAAGCGGGAACTCGGGCGGGTTGATGATCGCGAAGCACCAGCGTTGCTGCGCGTTTGGCTTCTTGGATCAAATAGCTCTGCGATGACATAGCTCTGAAACGATATGGCTCTGAACTGGCGGGCGAGAGTCGTCGGATCAAACGAATTAGACTCCACTCGGGGATCGACCCCACGCGAACGACTTGGGGAGGTCGACCAGATGAGACCCATTCGCCGGCATCTCCTCGCGTTCATTATTCTTGCCTGCACAGTGCCACTGGTGGGCTGCGTTCCCATCGCCCCCGACATCGTCAACAGGCCTTCGACACCCTCGGTTTCTCCAACACCCTCGGCTTCTGCAACACCCTCGCTATCCGCCTCCCCGAAAAACACACCGGCTCCGGACCAGAGCTTTCCGCCCGACGGCTCCGCGGAGGCAAGCAAGGCTCGGTTCGACGCCGCGAACACGAAACTCATCGGCGCAAACAGCGGGGCCAACGGGCGCGCCATTATCGACTCGCTTGTCGCCGCGGGCTTTGACAAAGCAGCGATGCAGGTGACGCCGGATAAAACCTCGATCAACGGGGGAGTCGACTCGATTCTCTTCTCGGTGAAGATCGGTAACTCCTGCCTACTTGGCCAGCGCGGCGGAGGCGGTTACAGCAGCTCGGTTGAACCAGCTCTGAAGAGTGGTCTCTGCCTGATCGGTAAGACCCGTGCCATCGATTGGTAGAAGGACCCCGGTAAATGCGGAAACGGATCGACCCAACTAAACTTGTCTCATGGCCGAATTCATTTACTCGATGGTCCGCGCCCGCAAAGCGGTCGGCGACAAGCTCATCCTCGACGACGTCACGATGTCGTTCTTTCCCGGTGCCAAGATCGGCGTCGTCGGGCCTAACGGCGCGGGCAAGTCGACGATCCTCAAGATCATGGCCGGCCTTGACACTCCGAGTAACGGCGAAGCACGCCTGAGCCCGGGCTACAGCGTCGGCATCCTGATGCAGGAGCCGGAGCTGGACGAAACCAAGACCGTGCTCGAGAACGTGCAAGAGGGCGTGGGCCCGATCAAGGCGAAGGTCGACCGTTTTAACGAGGTCTCCGCCGCGATGGCGGACCCGAATGCCGACTTCGACTCGCTTCTGGCCGAGATGGGCGTGCTGCAGGAGGCCATCGATGCTGCCGACGCTTGGGACCTCGACTCTCAGCTCGAGCAGGCGATGGATGCCCTCCGCACGCCACCCGGGGACGCCAGTGTCTCAAACCTCTCGGGCGGAGAGAAGCGCCGTGTCGCGCTCACCAAGCTGCTGCTGCAGAAGCCGGATCTGCTGCTTCTCGACGAACCGACCAACCACCTGGACGCCGAGAGTGTTCTCTGGCTCGAGCAGCACCTCGCCCAGTATCACGGCGCCGTTCTCGCCGTCACCCACGACCGGTACTTCCTCGACCACGTGGCCGAGTGGATCGCCGAAGTCGACCGCGGCCACCTCTACCCCTACGAGGGCAACTACTCGACCTACCTCGAGAAGAAGGGTGCCCGCCTCGAAGTGCAGGGTAAGAAAGATGCCAAGCTAGCCAAGCGACTGTCAAGTGAGCTGGAATGGGTGCGTAGCAACGCCAAGGGCCGCCAGGTCAAGTCAAAGGCGCGTCTCGCGCGGTACGAGGAAATGGCGAACGAAGCGGAGAAGACGCGCAAGCTCGACTTCGAAGAGCTCGTGATTCCGGTTGGTCCGCGTCTGGGCGCCCAGGTGATCGACGCCAAGAAGCTCGAAAAGGGCTTCGATGGCCGCATGCTCATCGATGGCCTGAGCTTCACGCTGCCACGCAACGGAATCGTGGGCGTCATCGGCCCGAATGGCGTCGGCAAGACCACTCTGTTCAAGACGATCACCGGCCTTGAGCCTCTCGACGGCGGCGACCTGAAGATCGGCGAGACCGTCGATATTTCCTATGTCGACCAGGATCGTGGCGGAATCGACCCGACGAAGACCCTGTGGGAGGTCGTGTCCGACGGACAGGACTACATCCAGGTGGGCAAGACCGAGATTCCCTCCCGCGGCTACGTCTCGCAGTTCGGTTTCAAGGGTCCGGACCAGCAGAAGAAGGCCGGCATACTCTCCGGTGGAGAGCGAAACCGCCTCAACCTCGCGCTCACACTCAAGCAGGGCGGCAACCTGCTCCTGCTCGACGAACCAACCAACGACCTTGACGTGGAAACCCTCGGCAGCCTCGAGAACGCGCTGCTCGAGTTCCCCGGCTGCGCGGTGGTCATCACTCACGATCGGTGGTTCCTCGACCGTATCGCCACTCACATTTTGGCCTTCGAGGGCACCGACGCGAGCCCGGGTCACTGGCATTGGTTCGAGGGCAACTTCGAATCCTATGAGGAAAACAAGATCGAACGCCTCGGACCGGATGCGGCGAAGCCGAACCGATCGGCGTATCGCAAACTCACCCGGGACTGACGCCGCGTGGCGCGGCTGCACATCCCGGCAGTGCTGCGCTGGGGTGACCTCGATGCGTATGGTCATGTCAACAATGTCGAGATTCTGAGGCTGCTCGAGGAGGCCCGTATCCAGGCCCTGTGGATGCCTGACGACGACGCGGAGCGCTCAATGAGCTTGCTGCCGAGTGCGGTGCTAGATGCCCGGCTCGATTCGGCCACGTTGAGCATCATCGCGCGAACCGAGATCGAATACCTCGCCACGATCGAATATCGCCGAACGCCGCTCGATATCGAGGTGTGGATCGGACGTCTCGGCGGCGCAGATATCGACGTGTGTTACGAGATCCGCTCTCCGATCGGCATCGAGCCGAGCGAGCTGTTCGCCCGGGCGACGACCCGGGTGGTGCTGTGCGATTCGCAAACGATGAAACCTCGCCGACTGAGTCCGGGGGAACGCGCGGCATGGAAACACTACGTCGAAACGCCGATGGTATTCGCCCGGCGCTGAGCCCTATCTCGAATCTTGGTCTATCTCGAATCTTGGCCTCTTTCGGATTGCGCCCTATTTCGGGTTTTGAGTGAAGGACCCGGTCCAGACTGCGCGCGATCCCGATTCTCCGATCTGGACGACCGTGACGACGGATCCCACAGTCAGCATGACGACGGCCGCCGCGAGTGCGATGGTGACGGTGCTGCGCGCGATCGAGCCGGGTGTACGGGAGGCGAGTTTGGCATCCGGAGCGTTGACGGAGCGTAACCAGAACCACTGCTGTCCGGCTATGAGGAAGGTTGCAACGGCTCACGGCAGCGGAGTCGTACCGAGTGCCGCATGGGCCGCGATGGGTTCAGTGTGGCCGACCCTGGCCTGCATCCATTCCCCGGCTTGGTTGGTGATCGACACCGCGATCAGAGAGGGGAGGGCGATAATCGGCGGCACGATCCCCAGTCGGCGTCGGGCACCGGGCTACGCCGCCGCGAGTAGGGTACCGAGCGCTGCGACGGGTATGACCACCGCAACGAAATGCACGCGCAGCACATGCAGCGGTAGTCCGCCGAACTCGTAGTCCGTCAGGCAGTCACGACCGTATCCCCCGAGACGGTGACCTTGATGGCGGTGAGTCCTATCACGGCAGGTCCGTTGAGGACGGCACCGGTCTCAGCGTTGAACTTGGAGCCGTGGCAGGAGCAGTCGAAGTCTTTGGCGCCGGCCCCCACGGTGCAGCCCTGATGGGTGCAGACCGCGCTGAAGCACATGACAGTGCCCGCGGTCGGCTGGGACAGCAGCACAGGAACGTCCCCGATTTTCGAGGACTTGGTGCCGCCGACCGGGATGTCGGCCACCTTCACGACCACGGTTCCCGCGGCGATCTTCGGGGCATCACCGGCCGAACCGGATCCGCTGCCGGAGCCACCTGGTGCCGGTGAGCTGCAGGCAGCGAGCGCGAGGGCTCCCGCTCCTACGACGGTGGCGCTGCCGGCGGTGAGGAGCGCGCGGCGGGTAAGAGCAGTTGGTTCGGTCATGGGCTGTTCCTCTGGGGATGTGTGGTGGGCGTCGTTATGAGCCTGTCACCTGTTCATAAGAACCCGGCGCTGAATCGGTTCAATTCCGCTGGGAATAGACCGAGAGGGCGTCGACGGTTGACCGCGGGCACGATCTTGCTCAGGTCTTGCTCGATGCCTGGCTGAAATCAGATTCCCGCGCCGCGGGTCTCCCGGCTGCCGACTTGTCGCTGTGCACAGCTATTCCCAGCACGCCACTCGCTTGTGGACCGCTTGTGGGCCGGATGAGGGCGCATGGTTCGCGACGTTCGTGACGGATGCCGCGGGCCAGTCGATGCAGGCGGCAGCTGAATCACTTTGCCGGACAGGCGCGGGTTGGTGCGGTAGCCCCTGAGCCTCTCACCCTGATAGCCATCGGATCAGCGTCAGCGAGGCATACTGAATCATGACCGATCCGGATGCGATCACCACCGATCTGCGTGCGATGCTCTCCCGCACGATCGAGCGACTCGAGGCGATGGGGATCGAGGACGAGGCGATCGCGACTCTTCGTCCGGCCCGCCGCATCGCGCTCATCCCACGTCCTGCAGTGATGGATGCCGTCGGCCGGGCCTGGCGCCTCGGAGTGCTGCTCCTTGACCGTCAAGGCCGGCTTTTTGCCACCGGGGGAATCACCCGGGCAATCGAGTTGACCTACGAGACGGTTTATATGAATGCCGAGGCACTTCATCGGCGGGGGCTGCGCGTGGCCGCGACGCGTGGCGGCTTCGCGCTCGGCGACACCGTGAATTTCGATGTCATCGAGATCGCCCTCGATGCCGCGAGCCTTCATGCCGAGACCGGACCGTTATCGCTGCGGGGTGGCACCGTGATGGTGCGCTGGGTTGCTGGAGAGGGAGACCAGGGGCTCGCCAGCCTCGAGTCCTACCTCGCGGAGCGCACCGAAATCCTCACCGGGGACTGACCTGCTCACGCGGTCGCCCCGCACTGCAGGCCCATGGATGTCCCGGCGTTGATACGCCCTCGTGGCGGGAGTTCGCACTTGCGGAGGGAGTTGAAACTCCCGCCATGACGCGTTTGCGCCTCCACGAGCGGTCGTATCCCCCGCCACGACGGGAAGCGGGACGGCCTTGCCGGGATCATCGGGCTAGTCCCCTAGGGCACCCGCACCATGCCCTCCTGGGCCACACTGGCGAGCAGTACGCCGTTGCGGCTGAAGATGCGCCCAAGGGACAGGCCACGACCGCCGGTCGCGTTCGGGGATTCCTGCACATAGAGCATCCACTCGTCCACCCGGCCGAAGCGGTGGAACCACATCGCGTGGTCGAGGCTTGC
>Ga0123339_10003475_pt1 | contig 10452 bp, 10 predicted proteins | sample lystaG_FD_89956 | JGI IMG/M metagenome (GOLD analysis project Ga0123339, IMG submission 89956) | Glacier valley bacterial and archeal communities from Borup Fiord, Nunavut, Canada, to study Microbial Dark Matter (Phase II) -... | ecosystem: Environmental > Aquatic > Freshwater > Ice > Glacier ... | reverse complement strand
AGAGCCTATAATCCATAATACATCTGTTAATATAAAGAAACCTGTATTTAAGAAGTTTATTGGTAATACAATCATAGGAATTAATGAGATTCCTATAGCTAAATGTAATAATTTTTTTCTTTCTTTTCTTACCATTTAATTTTATATAAAAAGTTCTCCAGTATAATTTTTTGATTTTAAATATGTTTTATCATTTAATACTACTAAATATTCTATATGAAAGAAATTACTTATTTCTAGATAAAGACTTTTTGGAGATACAAATATAGCTGTACTAGAGATGTCAGCACTTATTGAATTATTACCTTGTACATATACTGCTACTACATCTGTAATGTTTTGTTTTGTAATCATATTTACTAAGTGATTTCTTGTAACACCATTTTTAAGATCTATCCATTTACGTCTACTTGAGGAAGAGGAGGCAATGCTTTGATTTTTTATATTAATTTTTCCAATTATTTCACTAAGATTAAAAGGATTTTCTAATACAAATTCAATAGGTTTACCTTTATTACTAGTTGCATAAATATCACCTCCTCCATTTATAAAATAGTATCTTACTCCTGCTTTTTCTAAAAATAACTTTAGCTTATTTATAAGAAAACCTTTTCCGATTCCACCTAAGTCAATTTTGGTATTTGGTCCAATAACAACATTATTTTTATCAATTTTAATGTAATCCTCTACGTATATTTCTTCCTTACTTTGAAAGGAATATTCTGAGTCATATCCCATGTTTTCTAAAATCTTTCCTACTGTAAGATTAAAATGACCTTTGGTTACCTTGTTAGTAGAAATACCTAATTCTAATAAACTAATTAATTCTTCAGAAGGATTAACTAAATATTTATTTATATTTAATCTAGAAATAAAACTTGTTGATATGAATCTTGAATATAAATTTTCAAAATCTTTGATACAAAAATTAACTTGAAGCTTTAGTTGCTGAAAATAATCTTCATCAAAATTATCAAATATTTTAATCCACCAATGAGTACCTATTCCTTGAAATGTCATCAATCTCTCCATTAAATTACAATGTAATTTTGGCTTGCTGCTTAATTTTATCTAGTGCAGCATTAAATCCATCTCCACTTAATGATGCACCGTTAATATTTCCATTAACATAAGCCTTATCTAATGTTTTACCAACTATCTGTGCTGATATGCCTTTAGTAAATTTTTCTTGATATCGTAATGCAATAGGATTATTTGAAGCAGGGTTAATAGTTACATCATTAATAGTATTATTAATTATTGTAATTTTAACATCAAGATTTTCATCTCCGGATGGTGCATTATAAAGACCTGTTGATTCGTAACTACCATCTTTATAAGTGACTATATTAGTAACACTACTTTGACTTGAAAAATTTGTTGTACTCAATGAGGAGGAAGTATCTACCGAGGGCTTGTTAGTTACAGATACAATGCTATTATCGTTTTTATTTGATGATCCAGGTTTAACTAAAGATAGTATTATCCCTCCTGCTCCAATTGTTACAATTAAAACTATGCCTCCAATTATTAAAGGAATTGAAATCTTTTTTTCATTCATATCTGCAAAAATAAATATTTAAGTATCTTTAATGTTAAATTGTTTACATGAAATAAAAATGAACAAATTTTAAATTTATTTATAATTAAAAAGAAGATAAAGTATTAAGTCTTTTGCGTAGTCAATTATCGTCAAAATTCTTTCATTATATCATTTAATAATTTAAGAAATAATTTTGATAAAAATCATAAAATTCTAATTACTTTCTTTAAACTTTTTTGATATTTTAATTAATAAATCTATTAAAAATATAAAATAATAATAAATAAATTTATGGTTCTATGCAATATAATAATATTTACAGTGTAAACAATTACCATGTATAAACTAAGAAAAGTTTAAATTCATTTTTAAATATGTGTTATAAAATTTTTAGAAAGTAGTAAAATGAATAATATGGTTAAAAAATATAAAACTAAAAATGGACAAATACTTTTAATTACTCTACTTGTTTTAACAATATTAAGTATAATAACTGTAAGCCTTGTGATATTAGTAAATAAAGATATTAAACAGGTTGTATCTAATGATAAATATGAACAATCCTATAATGCTTCTGAAAGTCAATTAAGTAGATTTTTAGATAAATACGCTACATATAAAATACCAGCTATTACTGCTTTGATAACAGATCCAGTTTTAGGTGTAGGATGTATTCCTGGACCTCAGTTTGTAGATAAAACTGAAGTAACTTGTACATTTAATAATGATCCAAATCTCACTTCATTTAAAACCGACACTACTTCTGTTGTAATAGATGATTTAAAAAAACTAGATGCATATCCTATAAATAAAGATAGTGCTTATGAACTTAATTTAAATAACGGTGTTTCTGGATATAATGGAAGACTAGATATAAGTTGGGATAAACAACCCTCTGCAATAGATTTTGCATTAATATATTCTGATTCAACAGGAAAAGAAAGAATGATTAGAGATGTTTATGATTTTAATGGAATTTTTTTTTCAAATCTTGGTGGAACTTACTCAAGTAATAATCTTATTCATCCATTTGATTTTTATAATAATATTAATAATTCAGCTTTAAATACTAGCTTCACAATATCTAAAATAAAAGGTTTAAACGGAGTACCAAAAACATTAAGAATAACACTAAGAATGAAAAACTTAAATGATTCTACTCAAGTTACTGTAATTCCAAGTGATTTTGTTACTTTTCCAATTCAAATGAGAGAATTTACATCAACTAGCTTTGATTCAAAGGATGCTAATCCACCTGTAGCTAAAGTACAAACTAAAATCCCACTATATCCTCAGCTAGATAGCTTTTTTGATTATTCATTAATAAGTAATATAGCATTAACAGTTGGAACTGGAAGTACTCCGCCACAACCTCCATGAATTATTAAATTTTATGTTTAAATATAAAATAAGATTAATTGTTAGTTCACTTATTTTAAGTATAGCTACTATTAATTTATTAGTTATATTAGTAATACAATCTCCAATTTATAAATTAAATAGTGAAACTAATAACTTAATAAAACTAATCAATGATAACTCTGTAAATCAATGGGTAAGTTCTCTTAAATCTACTAATATTTTTAAAGATAAAGAATTAGTAGATTCTAATATAATTGAAATTTTTAGAAAATATTCAGATCAAGTTAATATTTATAACTCGATTCCCACTAACTTTATTAAATTAATCCCCTTAACTATAGTAAGTTCGGATGTTGAAAAAAACAAAGAAAAAATTAGAACACATGTAATATATGATGAAAATTTTCCTGCAGGATATAAATATATTAAACAAATTGGAGATGAAGATATCAATGAATACTATAATATTGGACTAAAGTTTGAAAATAGGAGTATACGAATAAAATATAAAAATAAAAATATATTTAAAGGAGAAGAAGAGATTATTGTACAAGGAATAAAAAGTACAAAAAACATAAAGGCTACATTACAACTACTATATAAAAATTCCATTCAATTCTTAAAGGATAATAATATTAACAGTTTTAAAGAAATTAACTATTTAATAGATAATAAGAACTTTATAAAAATAGGCAATTTTTATAATCTTGACTATATTTTATCTTCTTCTCAATCAAGTGATGTAAATTTTAATATCGAAAATAATATCTTATCACCTTATATTCCTATTGCTATTTTAAATATAAATCAATCTGATTGTAAGGATCAATCTATTGAAATTATTTATGATATTTCTACAAAGAGTTATAAGCTTAAAGACATTAATAGTTTATTTGAAAAAATGTGTGAGCCAAAAATAACTAGTAAATTTGTAAATCAATTAAAATGTAATAATTGTTTGTATTCTCCTATTGATAAAACTACACAAATATATTCAAGCTACATACCTAAATTAGAAAATATAAATCTAATGGGTGGTGGAACAATTATACATGATGCTAATATATCATTAACTAATTTATTTAATGATGCGAAAATTAAAGGAATAACATTAAACGTGGTTTCAAGTTATAGATCTTATAGTGAGCAACAAAAGACATTTGCTTTTTGGAATTCGTTTGAAGTACAGAACGGGGCTAATGCAAATCAGGCTTTACAATTAACTACTTTAAGAGTAGCTCCACCTGGTCATTCGGAACATCAATTAGGCACTGCAGTAGATTTAGGATGTGCTTATTGTGATAAGTCAAGCACTAGCTATTCTAATAAATTGGTGTATTCTTATTTAGAAGACAATGCATATCGTTTTGGATTTATACTCTCTTATCCTAGAAACTCTGAGAGTATTACAGGATATAGATATGAACCATGGCATATAAGGTATATTGGAATTGATTTAGCAAAAGAGTTTTATAATACAAGCTATACACAAGGAAAAGAAAGAATTTTATCTAGTTTCTTAAAAATTAAGGGGTTATATGTTGATCAATAATATTATTTTATCTATCTATTATGAAAGAGCTTACAATTGAAATATATGGTAGAGTTCAAGGAGTAAATTTTAGGAGAAGTCTTGCAAGTTTAGCCGAGAGACTAAAGTTGCATGGTTTCGTAAAAAACTTAGATGAGGGTGGTGTTTATTGCTTAGCACAGGGAGATGAAGAAGTCTTAGAGAAATTATTAGTATGGTGCCAGCGAGCTACTTTCCCAGCTAAGATTGTAGGAATGAAATTTGACTGGAAAGATCAAATATCTAAGGAATATAATGACTTTCGATTAGAATTTAAAAATAATAATTTAATTATTGATGAAGCAACAAGTTTATATAATTTAAGTCTAAATATTTTAAATAATGAAAAAATAAACATCCCTAATCATATTGTAATTATCCCAGATGGAAATAGAAGATGGGCAAGAGAAAAAGGATGGAAAGCCTATATTGGACATAGGCATGCTATGAGTTATGAAAGAATTAAAACTTTTTTTGATAAGACTAAAGAATTAAAAATTAAATATTTTAGCTTTTGGGGTTTCTCAACGGAAAATTGGGATAGAGAAACTAAAGAAATAGATGTTATTTTTCAGGTTTTTAGAAGTAGTATAAAAAAATGGAAGGAAGAGTTTGTAAAAGAAGGAATTAAATTTAAACATTCAGGAAGAAAAGATAGGTTGCCTAAAGATATAATTCAATCTATGAGTGAACTTGAAGAACTTACTAAAAATGAAAATAAATTAGTTTTTCAGTTTTGTTTTGATTATGGAGGAAGAGATGAATTAGTAAGAGCTTATAATAGAATGTTAAAGGATGGAATAACTTCAATTAACGAATTAACTATAAAAAATTATTTAGATAGTAAAAATATTCCTGATCCGGATCTAATAATTAGAACTGCTGGAGAAAAAAGAACAAGTGGGGTAATGGCATATCAATCGACTTATGCAGAATTATATTTTACCAATGTATTTTTTCCTGACTTTACACCTCAAGATCTAGAAAGAGCTATTTTAGATTATTCAGCAAGAACAAGGAGATTTGGTGGAACTAATGTTAAAGATATTAAAAATATTAATCAAGATAGTTTAATAGATCCCGATAAAACTTTAGGCGATGGATTAAATTTATCTTATTAGTATTAGAATTATATGTAATGTTATTATAATGGTAAACTTAATAATTAAATTTTACAATTTGCTTTATGAATAATTTGAAAATTATTATTGGAAGTACAAGAAATGGAAGAATAGGAGATAAGATTGGTAAATTAACAGCAGATTTATTTAAAGAAAAAGGTGGATTTGATATTGAAATAATTGATTTAAAAGACTGGTCACTCCCTTTTTTTAATGAAATTGGTTCTATACCTAGTTTAAAAGGTAATTTTTCAAATCCAATTATAAATAAATGGACTGAAAAGATAAATGAAGGTGATGCTTATGTATTAGTTACTCCAGAATATAATCATGGATATCCAGCAGTTTTAAAGAATGCTATAGATTATGCTTTTAATGAATGGAGTAAGAAACCAATAACATTCGTGAGTTATTCAACAGGACCTTTTGCTGGAGTACGTGCTGTGGAACAATTAAGAGCAATCTTAGTAGCCTTTAGAACAGTGCCAATGAATGATGCTCTACACTTAGCTAACATGTCCCTCGAATCGTTTGATGAAAATAATAATTATAAAGACTATAAAAATCTTAAGTTGATATTTGAACCAGTATATAAAGAGGTTTTATGGTGGACTAATACATTAAAATATGGGAGAGAAAATATTAAATAATTTAAGTTAACTTTTACTAGTTACAAGTGTTTACACGTTTAAGAACTTAATATAATCATTATTAGATGTGAGTTAATATGATTATATTAATAGTATTTAATAAATACATTATAGTAAGAGTTTTAAAAGTTTAGTAATTAAATAAATTCTAATATGCTAAGAAGATTAGCAAAATTTATTAGACCTAAAATTATTATAGAAAATAGATATATATATTTTAAGTATATTTTCCTAACTTCTTTCTGTTTACTTTTATTAGTATTAGCAACAATATCATTTCCTATTAATATTCTAATTATTTCTATTTCTTACAATGATCATTCTAATTATGTAACATTTATTGATATTATAAGTTTTTGTCTTTCTTTAGTTAGTTTAGCTTTTATAAAAAAGAATAAGATAAAGATAGCTACTATTTTATTTATAATAATATTTATAATAATTGCTTTATCTATTCTACTATCCTTTGGATATGATAATTCTTTATCTATAGAATGCCTTTTTTTAATAATAATTGTAGTTAGTCTTTTAATTGATACTAAGATAGTAATACCTTCCAATTTGTTAATAATAATTACATATACACTTATTGCTCTATTAAATATAAATATGAGTTCTACTAAATATTTTCGACTATCGCTTGATATTATTAATATTAGTATAACTACTTTATTTGTAAGTATTTCAGTAATTCTTCTTAGAAATCAAACTGAAAAACAAATTATAGAAGGAGATAAAAAAATATCAGAAATGGATCAATTACTAAATAATATTATAAAGACTTCTCCTGTAAGTATAGTAGTTACAGAAAATAATCTTGTGAAAATATGGAATGATGAAGCAGAAAAAACTTTTGGATGGAAAATGAATAAAGTAATCAATACAAATCTACAAATAATACCTCAACAAAAGTTAGAAGAATATAAAGAATTACTAAAAAAGATTTTTAGTGGGGATACATTAAGTATAGAGACTGAAAGGCTAACTATAGATAATAGAGTAATTAGTGTTCTTACATCATTATCACCGTTAAAGAATATAGATGGAAAGATAACAGGAATTATAGAAACTTTTGTAGATATATCTAAAACAAAAGAAATTCAAAAACGAAAAGAAAATTTTTTAAGTATTGCAAGTCATGAACTTAAAACTCCCATTACGAGTTTAAAGATCTTTAATAACATATTATATAAAAAAATTATCCAATTAAATGATTTAACTTCAGCTGATTTGATTAATAAGATAAACATACAAATTGATAAAATTTTAAAACAGGTTGACCTATTATTAGATACTTCAAAACTGCAAGATGGAAAATTAGATTTAGAACGTGTAGAGTTTTTTATTGATGAATTAATAATAGAAACTGTACATAATATAAAAAATATTTATCCACAAAGTAAAATAAATATTGATAACAATGAACATATATTAATTAATGCAAGTAGAATATTATTAGCTCAGGTACTAACAAATTTACTAATTAATGCTGTAAAACATTCTCCATCTTCTCCATACGTGATTATTAATTCTATAATGTTACATGAAAGATTGTTAATTAGTATAAAAGATAATGGAGTTGGAATTGAAAGGAAATATCAGAAAAAGATTTTTGAAAGATTTTATCAAGTCACCAAAGAAACTTCAGAAGGTATTCGTTTTGGATCTGGAATTGGTCTTTATATCTCTTATGAGATAGTACATAGCCATAATGGAGAAATTTGGGTTGAAAGTGAGAAAAATAAAGGTTCTACTTTTTTTGTGAGATTACCTATTAAATAAATCACCCCTTATAAATGTTTTTTTAACTTATCTAGAAGCTCATCTATTTCAAAAGGTTTAGCTAAAAAATCATCCGCTCTAAATTTCTGAGCTACATCTTCGTATATATTGTCAGCAGAAAATAAAATTACTGGTAAATCTTTTAACTTATCATTTGTCTTTATTGATAGGCATACTTCTCTTCCATCAAGTTCGACTGAAATAAATATATCAAGAATTAAAAGATCAGGTTTGATATGCTCTAATAAACTAAATATATCTGTGAAATTACTTAATGTTTCAATCTCATACCCTTCTGTCTCAAGAATAATCTTTAATGCCTCTAATATACTTTGATCATCATCAACTATTAATATTTTATGTTTCTTATTCACATTCATTATAAATTATCTATATAGTAATATTAGTGTAGAGTAATACTATAAATATTAGCATAAATGTAGGAATTTGTAGTGTCTTGAAAAGTGTAACCATAATAGTCTAAGTATATAGAAAATGTTTTAAATATGTTTAATAGTAATAAAAATTTAATCAACAATGCAAAAAAAGGTAATAAAAAAGCTTTAGCTTTACTTTATAGAGATAATTTTAAATCACTATATGTATTTATTAGATCAAAAGTAAATACCAATGAAAAAGCGGAAGATATTTGTAGTGAGGCATTTTTAAAAGCTTTTATAAATTTAGATAAGTTTGAGATTAAGAGTAGTTTTAAGTCTTGGCTTTATACTATAGCTAAAAATATTGTCTTTGATTGGTACAAAATTAAATTTAACGAAGTAACATTTAACGAAGATAGTGATGAAATTAATAATGTAAAGGAAACCAAGGAAGACAATAATTCTTTAACCGATAAAAATCAAAATTTAGTTAAATTAATATTCAATAAGTTAAAAGATAATTATAGAGAAGTTTTAGAATTAAGGTTTTTACTTAGTTATAGTATTAATGAAACAGCTGAAGCTATGAATACAACATCTGGTAATATTAAAATATTACAAAACCGAGCAATAAGAAAAGCTAAGCAAATAGTGGATGAATTACAGTTAATCAATTAAATATTAAATAAACTAAGATAATGGAAGATATAGATACATTATTAAAAAACTATAACAAGTCACTTCAACCACTTCCACATCAGGAAGAAAAAGTATATATGAAAGTATTTGGTGAGCTCCCACATACCTCATATAAAAGTAATAATTTTAATTTTAATTTTATGTTTAACAATTTTAGAATGAAAAGAGCCATTTATTTATCGATAATTATTGTATTTATTGTAAGTTTTATTTCAATTCCTTTTGCATATAACAGCATAAACTTCAACTTAAATAAAAATAAAACTAATATCCATTCACAAATAGTAGATCAAACCTCAATAAATAAATTGGCTCCATCATATAGCGTTAATCTAAAAAAGGATGTCAATATATCACAACAGCCGGTCAATATTAATCCTGAAGATACTAAGACAGTTGAAGGGTCAAGGTCAAAAGAACAAGATGGATATTTTAACCTAGCTTGTTCAGACGTTGAAAGCACCTTTCAAAATGCTAAAGATATTGCATCAGCTTTTGAGGGATATATAGTTAGTTCAAACTTTAATAATGATGGTAACACTTATTCAACTATTATTATGAGAGTCCCTTCTAATAAATTTGATCAATCCATTCAAAGAATAAAATCCTTAAACGGAACCATAATTACAGAAAATATAAACACACAGGATAAGCAAAATCATTTAACTGAAGCATTAAAAACCCAAGATAATGTGAATAGTAAAATTAAAGATTATAAAAATCAATTATTAACTGAAAAAGATGAAATTAAGAAGTCTCAATTGAATTATGAATTATCAAATTTACAATTACAAAAAATAAATAATGATAATGAGTTACAAATACTGCAGGCACAAACATCATACTCAACAATTCAAATAGATATGAAATCTAATAATAATTTTAATATTATTAATACGACAGGAAATCCGATACAAAACATTTTAAACATACTTAAAACAGTTATAGTTTTTTGGGTGGAGGTAGCAATTTATATAAGTATTCCATTATTAATACTAGTTATATTATTTAAACTACTTTTCAAGAAATCTAATTTACTAAATCCTAAAACAAAAGTTTGATTTAGCAAATATCCCAGATGTATTTAAGATATTTCTGGGATATTTTAGATAGTTTAAGAAACTATGGAGTAATAGTTATCATTTATTTTTGTTTCTCTAAGTGCTATCTAAGGCATTATATTAATATTTTTTAATAAAAAAAAGAGACTTCATTTTTAAAGTTCTTAACTAAGGATCTTAATAATTAGGAGATTGCTTTAATAATAAGCATTAATTATTATTCAAGTCTACTGGCTCTTAATGAATTAAATATTACAGAAATATCTATTACCTCTTGAAGAAGT
>Ga0123339_10003471_pt1 | contig 10459 bp, 18 predicted proteins | sample lystaG_FD_89956 | JGI IMG/M metagenome (GOLD analysis project Ga0123339, IMG submission 89956) | Glacier valley bacterial and archeal communities from Borup Fiord, Nunavut, Canada, to study Microbial Dark Matter (Phase II) -... | ecosystem: Environmental > Aquatic > Freshwater > Ice > Glacier ... | reverse complement strand
GCCGGATCCCTCTTAGTGAATGTTCGGTGCGCGCGCATCCTCCAGCCGTGGTGACCGTCGGCGTCCGTGTCGGGCGGGATGGAAGGTGCGCAGACATGCGAATGATCATCGGGATCGACGTCGCCTGCAGGGCGGCGCATCAGGCCTCGTGCGCCGACGAGAGCGGTGCCTTTCTCTTCACGGGACATCGTTTCTCGACGGATGCGCACGAGCTCGAAAGGCTGTGGTCGAGGCTGCCGAAAGGCGCCGACGACGTCGTCGTGGTCCTGGAGCCCACGCGCAACGCATGGGTACCGCTGGCCGCTTGGTTCAGGCACCATGGGGCACGTGTGGTGCTGGTGCCCCCGGAGCGATCGGCTGACCTTCGCGCCTACTACAGTAAGCACGCCAAGACCGACCGACTCGACTCACGCGTGCTCGCGCGCCTGCCCCTGCTGCACCCCGAGGGCCTGCACGCCGAGGAGGGTCTGGGCCCGGGCGGTGCGCTCAAGCGCGCGGTGAAGCTGCGCTGTTCGCTGGTGACGCGCCGCTCCTCGAACATGAAACGCATCGACGCCCTGCTCGAGATCATGGGGCCGGCCTGGACTCGCGTGCTCGGCAGCGACCTGGGCCGGGCATCGCTGGAATTCCTGGCGCGCTACGCCGAGCCCTTGGCGGTCAAGCGGCTGGGACGAGCCCGCCTGACCCGCTTCCTGCGCACCCAGAGCCACGGCAAGTGGGGCGAGCACCACGCCGAGATGCTGATGGAAGCCGCCGACGCCACGCTCGAGCTCTGGGGCGGGGGAGGGCTCGACTTCGCCGCCGTGGCCGCCGACGTCGCGCTCGAGGCGAGGCTGGCGTTGGATCTCACGCGGGAGATCAAGGACCTGAGTGCGCGCATCGCAGGTATGTACGAAGCGGCCGACCCGAGCGGCATCGTGCTCTCGGCTCCCGGCGTGGCGGCCACGCTCGCGGCCCAGATACTCGGCAGACTGGGCGACGTCCACCGGTTCGACTCGCTTGCCGGGGTGCGCTCTTTCTCCGGTCTGGTCCCGAAGCAGAGGCTGTCGGGTACGGGCGGTTCGACGGGTGGGCCGACCAAGGCCGGCGACTCCTGTCTTCGCGACGCGCTCTTCCTGGCGGCCGACCACGCGCGCAGACAGGACCCTCAGCTCGCCGCACGCTACCGGCGCCTGATGGTGCGGGAGGGCAAGCACCACACCTCGGCACTGTGCTCGGTCGGAGCCGTGCTGCTCACGCGCATCGCCGCGTGCCTGCGCGACAGCGTGCCCTATGTGATGCGCGATGTAGACGGTGTGGTGATCACGCCCGAGGAGGGCAAGGCCATCTGCGCGCAGCGTTACACTGTGCCCGAAGAGGTCAGGGCCGCAAGGCGCACGGTGTCCAGGAACAAGATCATCAAAGGCAGGGACGAGGCGACCGTGTCAGGAGTCGCCAAGCGCTCCAAGGTCGCACCCGTCCCCGCCTCAGGATGAAGCTGACGGCTGATATGCTCAAGAGGGGTTGACTTGAACTAGGAACTCAAGCGCATCAACCTGATGCGCACGAGCGCTCGGTTATCCTGGAAGGCATCGGCGCGCAGCCGATGCGCAATCGCGTTAGGAATAGCCCTGGGAGACCTCCGCTGTTCCCATCGAGCGACCTGTGACGTATACTATCTCTACAGTTGTACGTCAGGAGGACTCGCATGAACACTAAACTCACTCTGCGACTCGATGACAAGCTCATCGCGAGCGCAAAGCGCCACTCGGCTGAGTCCGGCAAATCGGTCTCGCAGTTGGTCTCCGACTTCTTCACCTTGATCGACGCTCAGGGTGCAGGCGTCGAGATCACTCCCCGCGTCCGCTCGCTTCGTGGTGTACTTGCCGGTTCCGGACTCGATGAGCGTGACTATCGGCGTCATCTCGAAGAGAAGTACCTGTGAAGGTCCTCTTCGATACCAATATCGTGGTCGACCAACTGCTCGCGCGAGAGCCTTTCGTCGACAACGCTGAGCGGTTATTGAGCCTTGTCGATACCGGACGGATCGACGGGGTGATCTGCTCGACCACAGTGACCACGATTCACTACCTGGCATCCAAGGTGGTCGGGGCGCCAGCGGCTTTGGAGTACGTGCGCAAGTTACTGGCGATCTTCGACGTGGCCTGCGTGGACCGCGATGTGCTCAACAGCGCTCTCGATCTGGGCTTCTCAGACTTCGAGGACGCCGTGTTGCACGAGGCGGCCTGCAAGGCCGGCGCGGTCGCGATTGTGACCCGCAACGGCAAGGACTTCACACGCTCGGCGCTGCCCGTGTTCGATCCTGCGGAACTTCTCGCGGCGGTCTATGCGAATCCGGTCTAGGCGTCGGCATTCCTAACAAGCGCATCCAGCTGACGCGGCAAGAGGTAGACTTTGGTGGAAGGCATCGGCGCGCTGCTGATGTGCAAACACGTTAGCTTCAGCGCCGCATCGTATACCCGCTTGCACGGTACCCGTGATAGCGGGTATACTCCTTTCGTGACCAAGGAGGCCTGATGATCGTCTCGTTCGGCGACCGCGTGACGGAGGACCTATACCACAACCGGCCTACCAGCCGGGCGCGCCGGTTTCCGCAAGACGTCGTGGGTCTGGCGCTGGTCAAGCTCGACATGCTCAACGGCGCTGCGGCGGTTCTCGACCTTCGCTCTCCGCCGGGCAATCGACTTGAAGCGCTCAAGGGCGACCTGAAGGGTTCTCACTCGATTCGAGTCAACGACCAGTGGCGGCTCGTCTTCCGATGGGAGGGCAATAACGCCCTCGATGTTCGACTGATGGACTATCACAAGTAGGAGGTTTGGCCATGATTCCGGAGAACCGCATCCCCACACATCCCGGCGTGATCTTGGGCCAGGAGTTCCTCGGTCCGCTCGGCATCTCGCAGGTGGCCTTCGCAGCGCACCTCGGTGTTCCGGTGCAGCGAATCAACGAGCTCATCCGTGGCAAGCGGGGCATTACTCCTGAGACTGCGTGGCTGCTTGCTTCGGCCCTGAATACCACGCCGGAGTTCTGGATCAACCTGCAGACAGCTTTTGACTTGGCTCGAAGCCGACCTGCTCGACTCGTCGAGCGGCTTTCGGCGCGAAGCTGACAAGCGTCTGCAGCAGATGCGCACGAGGTAGACTGATCTGGACGGCATCGGCGCGCAGCTGATGCGCAATCGCGTTAGGCGCAGCTCAAGGGTTGTCATTTGACAACCGATAATGGGAACAGTAAGTTGTGGGAGGAAACGGATGCCTCGGAAGTGCCATCCCGATCCGGAGATTGAAGCAGCCGTTGCTTACGCAGAAGCGAATGGATGGCGCATCAAGACCGGCAATGCTCGAGCACACGCTTGGGGCAAGATGTACTGTCCCAACAATGATCCGGACTGCAGGTGCGGTGAGTTTTGCATCACCAGCATATGGAGCACCCCAAGGAGTGCAGCAAACCACGCTAGGCAACTGAGACGCGTCGTAGACAATTGCACATCCCGTCATGAAGGTGACGACAGGGGTTAGCGTGAGGAGGACAAGATGACTGAGTACGAGTTCACCCTAAGGTTCGACATCTCGCGCTCACTGGTGTCCCTGGACGACGTCGTTGAGCTGCTTGCTGAGCATGGTTGCGACGATGCGGCGATTGGTATTGGCATTCGCGGGCGCATCGCTCTGGCATTCACGCGCGAGGCCGTCAGCGCTGAGGACGCCATCACGAGTGCGCTGAAGGACGTCGCAACCGCTCTTCCTCAGGCGACATTGGTCGAGGCTGCTCCGGACTACGTGGGGCTGTCGGAGATTGCGGATTCGGTAGGTAAGACCCGCCAGAATCTGCGAAAGCTGCTTGTCGATTGCACGGGTGCTGCACCGCAACCGGTTCACGAGGGCTCCTCCTTCATTTGGCACTTGGCGCCCGTGCTCGAGTGGTTGTGCGACTCAAAGGGATACACCGTCGATCCACGGGCATTGGACGTAGCCACTGCTAACCGGCAGCTGAACGCGGCCACGACACAAGTTCGAATCAGCCCCATCATCGCTGGGAGCGTTGAGGAGTACTTGGCTGAGGCCTAGGGCGGGCGCGCCTAACAAGCGCATCGAGCAGAACGCCACGCGGTAGACTGACCTGGAAGGCATCGGCGCGCAGCTGATGCACAATCGCGTTAGGCGCATTCACAGTATGTCATGGGGTTCGGTCTAGTGGACTAGGAGAGCATTCATGTCGTCATACCGTGAGTGTGGGAGAGAGATTGCTGCAGGCAACGTGCTGTGCCCAGATTGTGCGAGCGACGGTGCGCCAAAACAAACGGGGGCAGGCGAGGCCGGGTTCATTCTGGTCGGCAAGCAGGGTAAGACGTTGACGGTGGCGGGTGACACCGTGAAGTTCGAGAAAAAATCCGGTCTTGCGGCCACGCGCGAAAGGACCGTTCTGATTCGCAACATCACTTCAGTTGAGGTAAAGGAGCCAGGCGGATTCGCGGGGTTCATTCAGTTCTCGGGAGCGAACTCGCGCGATGGTTTGTCTACGGTAAGCGGTGGCGCCTTCAGTGCAGCCAAAGACGAGAACTCCGTCGTGTTCTCGGGCTTGCCCGAGTACCAGGTCGCGCTGCTGATCAAGTCCTACATCGAATCTTGGACTGCCTCTCCGGAGGTAACAGCAGACTCCGCAGTACCGACGGTTCCGCTCGTGTCAGTCGCAGACGAGATCCGCGAGTTCAAGGCGTTGATGGACGAAGGAATCCTGACCCCAGCGGAGTTTGAGCAGAAGAAGCGACAGATGCTTGGACTCGACGGATAGATATCCCGGCAAGCTGAAGCGCCTAACCAGCGCATGCAGCTGACGCGCACGCGGTAGAATTTGGTGGAAGGCATCGGCGCGCAGCTGATGCGCAATCGCGTTAGGCCGACCGCTGAAGGGGTGCTGACCTGCTCGATAATCTCAAGCGTCGAGCCGCTGCGCTCAAGGCTGACTCCTACGCCCTGTATCTCGTCGCACGTCATCCGCGCACGCCGTGGTATGCCAAGCTGCTCGCCGCAGCCGTGTTCGCTTATGCGCTCAGCCCCATCGATCTCATCCCGGACTTCATCCCGGTCCTCGGCTATCTCGACGACCTTGTCATTGTCCCGGCTGGCATCGCGCTCGCGATTAGGCTGGTGCCAGATGACGTGTTAGTTGAATGTCGGGCTCGTGCGGCGGAGGCCTCGGTCGGCCGGCAGCGGGTCAACCTCGTGGTCGGCGCGATCATCATCGGCATCTGGATCCTCGTGGCAGCGCTGCTGATCACCTGGGTAGTGCGTGCGGTCAGCAACCGCTAGGCGGCGGGTCTAACTTCAAGTTTGAAACGCAACACTTAGCCCTTTTGCGCTCGCGCCTACCTGGCTTGTACATAGCACTCCTCCGGTGTCCTGTAGCCCAGGCGCTTCCTCGGTCGTGAGTTGATCCTGTCGGCGATCGCGTCCAGGTCGGCCTGGCTGGTCTCGGCCATGCTCTTCCGCTTCGGCAGGTACTGCCTGATCAGCCCGTTCGTGTTCTCGTTGGTGCCTCTTTCCCAGGAGTGGTGCGGCGTGGCGAAGTAGAACGGCACGCCAGTGGCCTCCTCGATCTGCTTGTAGCCGTGGAACTCGCTGCCGTTGTCGGCGGTGATCGTCTTGAACCGGTTGTGCTGCCGCTCGATGAGCTCGATGGTCCGCTCGGTGGCGTCGGCGGCGCAGTGGCGGTGGAGTTTGCCCATCTGCAGGTAGCCCGTCGTCCGCTCGACGACGGTGATCGCACTGTGCGTCCCGTGGGAGTCGCCCATGATCGTGTCGATCTCCCAGTGGCCCGGGGACCTGTCGTCCCTCGACCTCGGGCGGTCGCTCAGATATATGGCGTTTACCTGCGGGTCTTCCTCTCGAGTCGTGGGATCCATAGCGCTTGCGGCGCCTCTTGGTCGCCTGGCGCATGTGTCGCCACAGCTCCCCGCCGGCATCCTTGTCGGCCCACACGCGCAGGTAGATCGTCTCGTGGCTGATGCTCATCAGGTCGTGGAGCCTCAGCCATCCGGAGACCTGTTCGGGGCTCCAGTCGAGTGAGACGAGATGCTCGACGAGCCCCCAGTCGTCGGCTCCGAAGCGCGTGTTGCGCCGTGAGCGGCTCCGGCGCGTGCGGCAGTAGGAGTCGGCGAGCTCAAAGCGGTAGCAGCCGTCGTGTCTGGTGCGGTTGCGGGACAGCTCGCGCGAGATCGTGGAAGGCGAGCGGGACAGCTCACGCGAGATCGCGCGGATCGAGAGTCCGCGTTGCTTCAGGATCGAGATCGCGTATCGTTCATGCAGGGTGATCTGGGCGCCCATCGGTTCCTCTTTGCTTGGCGGTAGCAAGGAATCGACAGTGTCACAGATCGCCCCACCCTCCAAAGGCGGGGGTATTGCGTTTAGTATCTGAATTCGGCCTGCCTAACAAGCGCATGCAGCAGACGCGGCAAGCGCTAGAATGATGGAAGAAGATGGGCGCGCAGCTCAAGCGCAAACACGTTAGACCGAATCTAAGAGACTTCGTGACACCCCTGCTGACGTACGCTAGAATGTACGTATCGGCGACCTTTGGAGGCCCCTATGTCCAGCATTCGACCCTCGACCGATGTCCTGCCCGTAACGGAGTTCCGGGCGAACACCTCGGCGATGCTCACTCGTATGCATGCGAGCAAGAGGCCTGTGATTCTCACTCAGCACGGACGTGGCACGGCAGTCGTTATGGATGTCGCCGTCTACGAGCGACTCATCGACGAGATGGAGCTGCTTCGGGATCTGCACGTGGCTGAGGGCCAAATCGCCCGGGGGGAAGGCATCCCTCACGAGCAAGTGGTTGCTGAGCTGCGAGAGCGACTTCTCGGATGAGAGTGGTCTGGGCCCCGCTTGCTCGCGATCAGGTTGCGGACGCGTTCGCGTATATCTCGGCAGAACAGCCGGCAGCCGCCCTTCGTTGGTTCGACGCGATTGTCGACAGGGCCGGATCGCTATCAACCTTTCCAGACATCGGCCGGATCATGCCTGAGGCTGGCCGGCCTGAGGTCCGCGAGGTCTTCGTTGAACCGTATCGTCTCATCTACCGTCGCGACCCCGACCTGGTCGTGATCATCGGAGTGTTTCACTCACGTCAGGACGTGAATGCGGATGATCTGAGCGGCTGAGATCGGTCTAACAAGCGCATCCAGCAGATGCGGCAAGCGCTAGACTTAGGTGGGAGGCATTGGCGCACAGCTGATGCGCATACACGTTAGCTACAGCCTGTGACTCGCATTCGGACAGTCATGGTGGTATCGTTGGTTGTACTGTAGGAGGTGCTTCCAATGAGTGCAATGCCTAACATCATCCCAATCTCGGATCTGCGACAAGACGCGGCCGGCGTGATAAAGCGAGCCGCTGCAGCGGACGAGCCGGTGTTCATAACCCAGCGCGGTCGTGCCTCGGCGGTTCTCGTCAGTTCGACGGCCTACCAGCGCACCCAGCACGAACTGGAGATCCTGCGTGTGCTCGCCAGGGGCGAGGCTGAGATTGCCGCTGGTGTTGGACACGAACTCGATGACGTCATGGCGGAGGCGCGCGCGTTGCTCGAGCGAGAACCCGCATGAGGGTTCGGTTCACTCCGTCGGCGCGCAGGGAACTGCTTGAGGCGCTCGATTTCATCCGTCAGGACAGCCCGACTGCGGCGGATGACGTGCTTGCACGCGCGGCCAAAGAGCTCGAACGATTGCGAAATTTCCCGGAGTCCGGTCGCGTGGTTCCGGAGTTCCCAGATCTGCCGTACCGTGAGGTCCTCGCGAACCCGTATCGGTTCTTCTATCGCATCATTGATGATGCTGTCTGGGTAGTTGCGGTCTGGCATGACCGGCAGATTCCTGAGTCACCGGAGGCGTAGCTAACAAGCGCATGCAGCAGACGCGCAAGCGCTAGACTTAGGTGGGAGGCATTGGCGCACAGCTGATGCGCATACACGTTAGCCGCAGCAAGGCTACGCGCCCGTACGCAACCTAAGCGATGCGGTCGGACCTACGCGTCGGTTATCTGTTTGGATGCCCGGCGCAGGATCTCGATGCGTACTATCAGGATGACCACAATGACCGCACCTATCGGCCAGATGGCGGCCCCGAGCCCACGAAGCATCGCGAACGGTAGTTCGAAGTAGAAGTGCCGCTGGAACTGGAGGCCCTGCATCTGCCACAGACCCGGGGTCAGGAAGAAGTCGCGGGGGTTCAGCAGGGCGCTGACGGAGTACCCTGCGCCCCTCCCCGTCAGCCACGTGAAGTAGAGGAACCAGGGGAGAATCGCGCTGAACGCTTTGATCATGCGCAGGTATCGCTGGGACCTCGATTCCTGATCGGAGAACAGCTCGCTGCTTATCTCCGGCTGCGTCGACTCGAAGTACTGCTTCGACTTGCCCGCAAGGTGGCGCCAGCCCGAGTCCGCCATGAACTGCAAGTACTCGTCGCGGTTGGCCTTGCGATCGTGCAACCGGTAGTCCAGGCGGATTACGTGATGCGTGGGTTCAGCCCTTGCGAAGCGGTAGATTGGCCCGCCTTTGGTGATGAGCCATCCGTCTGTGGCCATCCGGTTGACCCATGCTTCCTCGGCGTCGAGATCGAGGAAGGCACGCACCTTCGTCTTGGTGTTGTTAGGCATGTCAGGTCCCTTCATAGCGCCTGGTCGGCGAGCGAGATCATGCGGCGCATTCGCTCAGTGTCTTCGCGGAGTATCTCGCGGCCGTAGTCGCTGATTACGTAGACCTTGCGGCGCGGGTCGTCACTGTCGACTCGCTCGATGAGCTTGTTCTTCACGAGGGTTTCCAGCGCGCCGTAAAGGGTGCCGGCGGCCATGCGGATGTCGCCGTCCGATAGTTCGTGAACTCGCTGCAAGATCGCGTACCCGTGCGCCGGCGCGGTCAACGTCAACAGGATCGTGTAGACGGTCTCCGTCAGCGGCAGAAGCTTGCTGCGATTCATTCAGGTCCTCCCTATTCCGTACAACAGTACAGTCACACTGTATACCGTATGACTATATAGTCAAGCGATATGTATCTGGGTAGTGCGCGGCTAACAAAGGCATCGAGCGGACGGTGCGAGGTAGAATCAACCATCACGGCGTGGGCCGCCGCTCATGCCTAACACGTTAGGCGTGTTCCCTCGAGTCTCTCTCAGGTGCTATACTCGGCACCAGAATGCTGGTGTGGTTAGGAGGTTCCGATGGGTACAGCCGTGAAGTTCTCGGAAGACGTCGTCCCTCTCGGCGACATGAAGATCAACCCCGGCAAGGTCGTCCGCCGTGTGGACGAGACCGGTCGGCCGGTGTTGCTCACGAGCCACGGACGCGGTGTCGCCGTCGTGCAAGCGCTCTCCGAGTTCGAGGCCGCCCAGGATGAGCGAGAGTTCATGCGAGCGGTCGTCTCCGGCTTGGCGGACATCGAGGCCGGACGCGTCAGCTCGATCGAGGACGTGAAGCTTCGCTTGGGAATCGTCTGATGGCCGCAGCGCTCCGGATTGAGTTCGCGAAGTCCGCGGAGGACGATCTGCTCGATATCATCAGTTGGTACTCGTCGCAGCAAGCGCCGGAGGTCGGCGAGCGCCTCGTCGGGGCGGTCTTCAAGCGCATTGAACAGCTCGCGCTGTTCCCCGACAGCGGGAAGGTCGTGCCGGAGTTCGAGACGCCCTGGCTGCGCGAACTTGAGATGCCGCCGTTTCGAATCGTTTACCGTCGTGACGAGGCGCTCATCACCGTCGTCAGGGTTTGGCGAAGCGAGCGGCTCATGGACGCCGGTCTCAGCGGAAACGTCTAACAAGCGCATCCAGCAGATTGCTCGGGCTTTCGAACAGCTCAGGCTACGGTGTCCTATACGGTTTATACGTCCTGGCGGTGATGCTCCCAGCACTGGGCGTTGGCATCAGGAGGATGCACGATACGGACCATAGTGGATGGTGGGTCCTGGTCCCATTCGTGAACTTCGTGTTCGCGGTGACAGAGGGCACGAGCGGACCCAATAGGTTCGGCGCAGATCCCAAGGGTGGTCTTGGCAACGCAGGGTCGGCTGTTCCCGCCGGTTGGTATCCGGATCCGATGGGCAGGCATCAGCATCGCTACTGGGATTCCATCAAATGGACGTCTTCGGTCGCGGATAGTGGCGTGCAGAGTCAAGACGCCATATAGCGCTGGTCGAGGCCTGCCTAACAAGCGCATGCAGCAGACGCGCAAGAAGTAGACTTTGGTGGGAGGCATGGGCCGCCGCTCATGCCTAACACGTTAGCCCGAACAATCAGTGCGACAGAACCGCCGCTACGATTGCAGCTAGCGCCGCAGCGACAACGGCCGTGACCAGTGAGATTTGCACCCATTGTCGGCTCAGGATTCCCTTGCGTCCTTGGTACACGGCCGCAACGAGTCCGCCCAAGACGACGAGCCCAATCAGGTCCCAGCTGGCCTGCCCAAACGCCAGGCTTCGG
>Ga0123339_10003470_pt1 | contig 10459 bp, 10 predicted proteins | sample lystaG_FD_89956 | JGI IMG/M metagenome (GOLD analysis project Ga0123339, IMG submission 89956) | Glacier valley bacterial and archeal communities from Borup Fiord, Nunavut, Canada, to study Microbial Dark Matter (Phase II) -... | ecosystem: Environmental > Aquatic > Freshwater > Ice > Glacier ... | reverse complement strand
GTCAAATGGACCGGAACGCCGGACCAGCTGCGCGCCGATCATGACGTGCTGAGCCGCTACCTGCACGTCTAACGAAAAAAGAAGACGCCGCTTGGCGTCTTCTTTTTTGCTGCCGATCCGCGAATGCTTACGCGCGCAGCGGATCGATCTCGCCGCAAGCGATTCGGCCGGCGCTGCCGCCGTTCGGAGCGGGCGTATCGCTGTAATTGTCTTCGTTCATGTGAATGACGATCGCGCGACCGACGATGGTGTTGGGGCCGGTTACGTCGAGGCCTTTGGCATACGTCGTCAAACCACCGTGTCCATCGGGATAGACGTTGATGTTCGGCAGATCGCCGGCATGGCCACCGCCGTCGGGGCCCTTGTGCATCTTGGTCATCGCGGGATCGAAGTGCGGACCCGCCGCGCCGAAGGGCGTTGCGACGCCTTGCGTATCGCGCAGCGGATTGCACGAACCCACTTCGTGGATATGCAGTCCGTGAACGCCCGGTAGGACATCGTTGAGCGTAATGTGGATCTGCGTGCCGCCCTGGCGGACGCCGATGAACCGCGCATTGCCGACTTCTTTGCCGGTCGTGTCCTTGATGACGGCCTCGAATGTGGGACGCCGCTCCACCGGCTGGGCCGATGCAGCCGTGATGCCCAAGGCGAATACCGCCGTCGCGGCTACGAAAAGTCTACGCACGAAAACACTCCTTCAACAAAGGTCGCTTTCCGTCGCCTTCGCGTGGGCCTCCGGCCTTCCTACCTCAATCTTCGAGAGTCGTAACGTCGCCCAGCGCCTGACCTGTTTCTTGCGCTTTGAGCAATCGCCGCATGATCTTGCCACTGCGCGTCTTCGGAAGTTTGGCGACGAATTCGAGTTCGGCCGGTGCACCGATCGGGCCCAGGTGATAGCGAACGTGATCGATCAGCTCTTTGCGTAGCTCGTCGCTCTGGGTAAAACCGGAACGTAAGACGACGAAGGCCTTGATGACTTCGCTTTTTATCGGATCGGGCTTGCCGATGACGCCCGCCTCGCCGCACGCGTGATGCGAGACGAGCGCGCTCTCGACATCGGCGGTTGCGATGCGATGCCCGGCGACGTTGAGCACGTCGTCGGCACGCCCGAGCACCGAAAGATAGCCGTCGGCATCCATCGTTGCGACGTCGCCCGCAAAATACGCTCCGGGCACGGTGTTGAAATACTGCGCGTAGCGCGAGTCATCGCCATAAATTCCCGCAAACATATGGGGCAGCGGCTCGCGCACGATGAGAAAGCCGCCGCTACCGGGCGGCACGTCGTTGCCCGCCTTGTCGACGATCGCAAAGGCCACCGGACCCAGCGGCTTGCCGCTGCGATCCGGGCGAACCGCCGAGGTTGGAAAATAGCCGAGCGCGGGTGCGGCAATTTCCGTTTGCCACCAGTGATTGCACACCGCGACCTGGTGTTTCCCGATCGCATCGGCGAGAAAGTGCCACGCTTCGGGATTGAGCGGTTCGCCCGCGCAGAAGATGGCCTGCAAACTCGAGAGATCGTGCTCGTGGGGCAAAGCGTCCCCAAAGCGCATCAACATGCGCGCTAACGTCGGCGCGGTGTAGAATTTCGTGATCGCGTGCTTGGCGATGAATTCGTAGGTGGCTGCGGGCGTCGGGTAATCGGGGGCGCCTTCGCGCAAATAGGAGTGCAGACGATTTGCAAGCGCGCCGTACACGATGAGTGAGTGACCGACGATCCAACCGATGTCGCTCGTACACCAGTACCGATCTGCGGGATGTAAGCCGGTGGAATCGGCGATCATCGCTGCCGTTCCGACGAGGTAACCGCCGTGCGTCATGATGACGCCTTTGGGTTTTCCCGTGGTCCCGCTCGTGTAGAGCATGAAGAGCGGATGCTCGGCATCGACGATCGTCGCCTCGCGCTGCGTCGATTGCTCGTCGCAGTAGACCTCGAAGTTGATTTCGCGCACGCCGAGCGTCGGCTGCGTTGCTTCGCGACGCCAAACGACGACGCGACGCACGAGCGGCAGATCGCGCACGGCGTCGTCCACGATCGTTTTGAGATCGACGGTCTTTCCGCGCCGATAGGTCACATCCGCCGCGAGCACGACCTCGGCTTCCGCATCGGCGATTCGATCGCGTAGCGCCGTCGCGCCCAGGCCCGCGTAAATCACGCTATGCACCGCCCCGATTCGCGCGCACGCGAGCATCGCAACGATGCCTTCGATTGCGAGCGGCATATAGATGCACACGCGATCGCCGAGCCGCACGCCATCGGCATCGAGCGCGTTTGCCAATTGATTGACGCGCGCGAGGAGCGCCGCGTAGGTGATCGATTCGCTCGTTCCGTTCTCACAAAAATAGTCGTAGGCAACGGCATCCGGATGCGCTGCCGCGTGTCGGTCAAGACAAGAAACGGTCGCATTGAGTCGGGCGCCGGGAAACCAGTGCGGGTCGGAAATCGAACCGGAAAAAACGGTCGTCGGCGGGTGCTCCCAGGCGATGCGTTTTGCGCGTTCGCGCCAGAATGCGTCGCTATCCGCAAAAGCGTGGGTGTTGTACTCCGCTTGCGTCTGCGTTCCGAACCACGCCGCAGCACTCGCCGGTGCCGGAAACTCCTCATGCGTTGCGAGCAGACCTTCGATCAAATCGCGACTATCGTTCACAGGACTCCTTACGGCTTAATAAAGTCGTGTTGGTCGATCACGAAACCCTTAGCATTTTGGATGACGTGAAACGTTGAGAAATACGTGCCTTTGGCGGACGCAATTTCCACCTCGACCGTCGCGCTGCCGTCTTCACTCGACGTCGAACGCACGCTCGTGATCCGTGCGTTCCGATCGACGAACGATTCCTCGGGAAGTGAGAGTCCGCGGTCACCGGGCAGTCCGCCGAGCGCCGCATACGCCGCGACTTCATCACCGCGCTTGAGCGCATCGATATAGCGCCGAACGACGCCGACGGCCGGTGCCGCGGGGACCGCGCCGACGGTTTGCGCGCCGGAAACCGGCGTCGGCGTACGCGCCTCCGGCGGCAGCGTCGCGGGCGGCGCAGGCGTGCGTTTCCGCAGCGGCGTTGCGGTCGGGGTCGGCAGCGGCGTCGGCGCCGCGGATGGACGTTCGCTCGGCGTCGGTCGATCGCTCGACGGTGCGGTCGGTGTCGCGCTTACGAGCGCCGTCGGCGTTCCGGTGGGATTTGGCGCGGGACTCGGCGATGGAATGTCGGTCGGCGTCGGTAGCGGCGAAGGCGTAACGCGCGGCACGATCGTTGCAACGATGACCGGCCGCTGCACGTGCGGCGCCGGCGTCGCTTGCGTCGCACCGGGCGAGGGAACGACCGCAACGACGGGCCCTTCATCGCGATGCGAAAAAACCTTCGAGATCAGCGCGCCGATTGCAAGGCCGCCGATCACGATCAAGATCGCAAGCGGAATGAGCGGCATCCAGCTTGCGTTTTTTGCAGGGCGCGGGCGGCGCGTAGGTGTTCGGCGCGACATCCTTCCGGCGGTTCCAGCGGCGTCGGCATGAAGCCTCGCGCACCGGCGCGAACCGAGACCGGAATGATTCGGGTCAGCGTTCCGATCGACGTCCGCGCGGTCATCGAAACCGATTCGCCGGCGTTTGCGCTGGCAACGCCGCTGCGCGTGGACGATCTCGTCGCACTCGCGATAAACGAGGCGCTCGGCCCGCGCGCCCCGCAAGACAAGCGCGCCCGCGCGATTCGCGCGACCCTCGGTGGATTGCGCGAGGGCACGTTCGTGGTCGACGTCGACGGGCGCACGTACGAACGTGCCGAAGACGTGGTCGTCTGCGCGGGGTCGGTGACCCTGCGCTTTTTTATCGAACGGGAGATGCGCGCTCCGCGCTGATCGTCATGGAAGAACAACGTCCCGAGCGCGCGCCGCTTGGGTTCAGCACCTTGCTCGATGGAGCGCTCGGCGCGTTTCGGCGGCGCGCGGGGCTCTATCTGCTCGTGGCGGTCGCGGCCTTCGCGTTTCAACTGATCGCGATGCCGTTCGCATCGTACGAAGCGAATGATGCAAAGATCATCATCGCGATCCTGGTCTCCTCGCTTGCCGAGTCCCTGATTGTCGCCGTCGTCTGCATCGGCGTCGCGCGTGATCTCGTCGACGAGCCGACCTCGCCGATCGGTATTCTCTCGACGGCGCTCGAACGGCTCTGGGCCGTGTTTCTCGTCGTCGTCGTCGTTCAAGTTCTGCAAGGAACGCTCTTACCGGCCTTTACCTCGCTCGAGGGCAGCTTCTACGGCATTCTGATCGCGCCGGCCGCACTCTTCTACGGCGCATTGCAGAGCGCGGTCGTCATTGCGAGCGTCGATCCGGAGGCGCAGACGGGCCTCGTCATCGTGCGCAGCATCGGCCGCAGTTTTTTTCTCTCGCTCTCCGGCGGCAACATCGGCCGAACCGCGCTCATCGGCCTCATCGCGATCGCGCCGACGTTGCTGGAATTCGTGCTGATCGACGTATTGCACGTGCGGCACGTAGCGAATCCCAATTTTTGGGCTAACGTGCCGATCGACATGCTCGTCTCCGGACCGCTCGCCGCACTCTTCACGGTCTTCTACCTCGACGTCCTCAAACGAGCGAACGCAGCGACCTGAGGGACATCGCGCTAGTGCGTTACGGACTCTTTGCCTTTACGCGCGATGACGAGTTCGGCGTAGAGCGCATTGGGCCACGCGAAATCCGCGCGTGTAAATTGCTCGGGCCAATCGGCATCGTATGATTCGTGCAAGCGGTGATCGCCCACATCCGATGATGCGATGTAGCCTAAAACGTTCTCGATCTCGACCGGATCGTCGCTCGTGAGCGCCTGAACGACCAGCGCTAGCGGCCAGATGTAGTTCTTGGGCGTATGCGGGCTGCCAACACCTTCGCCGTATTTACCGTGGTAGAAATATGGATTGCGATCGGAGAGCACGAAGGCGCGCGTCGCCTTGTAGATCGGATCGCGCACCGAAAGATAACCAAAATACGGGATCGAAAGCAGCGAGGGAATATTCGCATCGTCCATGACGTTGGCATGCCCGTATCCATCGACTTCGTAGGCGTAGATCGTTCCGATATCCAGATGAACCATGCCGTTTTGCTCGATGCCGCGCTGGATGCCGTCGGCAAGACCCCACGCGTTCGCGGCCGTTCTTTGGTCCCCGTATACGTCGCGTTCGATTTCGGTCAGATAGCGCAGCACGACGACCGCGAACATATTTTCCGGGATGTTATATTGATACCGACACGGATCGTCGGAGGGGCGAAAGCCGGTCCACACCATTCCGGTGTATTTCACCGGCGTACCGCGGCCATTGTTCGCGAGCTGATTGTTCCGATAGTGAGAACGGCGGTCGTGGTGCTGCTCGTCTCGCAGGGTCGCGACGACGCGAATGAACGCGCGCTGGACTTCGGGGGTGAAGATCGTCTTGTCATGGGTCTCGTGAAAGTAGAGATAGGCAAACCAGATCGGGTAGAGCAGCGAATCCACCTCGAATTTCTGCTCGACGACCTTGTAGTTGGCAGAAAATGCGTTGGCATACGGGTCGATGAGAATGTACTTGGCCTGACGTGCAACGACACCGCGCAAGGTACGCGCGACATCGGCATCGTGCGTGGAAAGCCCGATATAGGGTCGCACGACGGCGCTTGCATCCCGCAACCATTCGGCTTCGATATCACCCGTGGAGACGTACGTCGTGCCGTCGCGTTCGCGGGTCGCGTGCTTACCGATGGCCTCATCGTAGGCGGTGAGGTAGAGGCGATCGAGGGTGTCCATGACGGCGGGCGCCAGCGCAGCATCGGACCGACCCGGGATCGCACCGAAAAAAAGAAGTAGCGCAAGTGTGAGAGCGAGCACGCGAATTGGGAATACCACTCCCATATTCATCGGCTCGAATTCGTAGTACGATGAGTGCAGAACCGCATTCGCGCTGCATGCGCACGGAGATCCCGATGACGTTCGTCCGCCCCCGATCTGCAGCCGCGACGACGACGCTCGTGCTGGTCGTGTTGCTGACGGCGATGGCATCGGCCGAGCAAAAGTACCGGGTTGCCGGAACCGACAGCTTCCAGATCGGCGCTCGCGATCTGCGCAGCGAAATCGCCTACGACGGCACGCAAACCCTTACCGTCACAAAGCACGGCAAGAGCAAACGATACGTCGCGAGTGTCGACTACGTGCGTATCGACCAGGGCACGAAGTCGCGCGTTCGGGGTTCCTACGAGTCCACGGTTGGCGCAAGCGGCGACCAGGTCGATGGCCCCAATCGCGACCCCGACTACCTCACCGTGCTCAATCAACCGTTTGCCGTCCAACTCGATTACTCAACGATTCGCGACCTCTCCAGGTTGCAGTAACCGGTGCCGTTCGATTTCCCCTCGCCGATGACCGGCGCGCCGCTGCATGGAACGCTCAAGCATGTGACCGACGGCACGCTCGGCGGGGTTCGCGTGCTGGGCGTCGCCTTCGCAGCGACCGGACCGATCCATGGACCGCTTCCGGATCATCCCGGCATGGTCTTAGCCGGTTCGATCACGATGAACGGGACCGCATACTATACGTACGATTCCGCGCTGTTGCTTGCCTTAGATGCCACACTTTCGATTGCGGGAAACCTAGCCAGCTCGAGTCGCCACGATCCGGTAACGATCGTCTATCGGCGCACGATCCGAGCCGATCAGCCCGCGCCGCTGCACGAAGCGCGCGCCGGAACGGCCATGCCGCTTCTGCTCGACGCGCACCGGTAAACGGCGCAAGCGAGCGATCCGCGTGCGCAGATGGGCGCAGGCCGGAACGTGCGTTTGGGGTAAAGTCCGAAACTCTTACCTCATGCAACGCGGTCTACTTCACAGAATGAGCGCGCTCGCACCACTCCTTGGGGAGTACCGATTGACCGTACCGGCGACGTCGCCGGCTCCGATGCGCGCGACGACCAAAGCGGCACCGAGTCCTGAAACCTTCGAGCTGATCGTAGACGACTACCAGCGCCGCCTCTATGGCTTTGCGTTGCGTATGACCGGCAATCGTGAAGACGCAGAGGAGATCGTTCAGGACGCCTTCGTTCGCGCCTATCGCGCCCTCGCCAAGATGGACGCCGCCCAGCGAGCCGAGTTGCGGTTGCAGCCGTGGCTCTACACGATCACGCTCAACGTAACGCGCAACCGCCTGCGTTCGAAGCGTCCGACCAACGTCGCGCTGGATTCGCTCGCCGATCCCGATGCACTCTTAAATGAGACGCAAGAGGGTCCCGATCAGCCTGAAGCCATCGTCGAACGCGGCGCGGACATGGTGCTGGTCGAGCAAGCGCTCTTGCAATTGCCGATGCACTTACGTGCCGCAGCCACGCTGCGCTTCATCGAAGGTCGCAGTCACCCGGAGATTGCCGAAATTTTGAACCAGCCCATCGGAACGGTGAAATCGCACGTTCATCGCGCGGTGCGTATCTTGCGCCGCATTCTCGGGCCGCAAGTCGGTCGTATCGTGCAAAACGAGGAGAAGTCCGATGAAATGCTGTGATGTCGAAGCACTGTGGGATGAAATGCGCGAGGGGATCGAACCCCGCCGCGAACACGTGCTCGCGCATTTGCGCGGCTGCCCGCCCTGCCAAGAGCTCTACACGCAATACGAAGGCATCGCGTATTGCCTGACATGTCTTCCGATCGTGGAGCCGCCGCAGAGTATGGTGCCCAAGATCCTCGATCACATCCGCGAATCGATCGCGCGCAAATTACCCCCGCCCGACAACATCGCAAAAGTCGAATCGCCGATCGGTACGCTCTACGTCGCATTTCGCAACACGGGCATCACCTACATCGGACTCGAGCAAGGCGAAGGAGACGAGCTCGTCCTGGCCCGCGTCTCGCGACGTTTACACCGCGGGCTCACGCCATCGCAAGCACCGCAGTGGGTGAGCGACACGCTCGCGCGTTTCTTCCGCACGCACACCGCCGAAGCCGACAAGATCGACATTAGCGACCTTACGCCCTTCGAACAGTTGGCGCTACGAAAAGCGCACGAAATCCCACCGGGCGAAGTACGCAGCTACGGCTGGATCGCAAAAGAAATCGGCCACCCGCAATCCGCCCGCGCCGTCGGACAAACGATGGCACGCAATCCGGTCGCATTACTTTTCCCGTGCCACCGCGTCGTCGATTCGAGCGGCGACCTGCACAACTACGCCTACGGAATCGAAGTAAAAGCGCGCCTTCTCGCGATGGAAGGCTACCACCGCCCGACAACGCGAGCGTAAGCGAAAAACCCGCTGCGAATCGCTCGCAACGTTGCAGGTTTCAACCACACAAAAACGAGAACACTGACCCCACGATACGTCCGCGGCCCCGCCAGACAACAGAGATCGGCGGTTAACAGACGGACAAGAGGAGGTGATCATCGTTACTAGTGACTGTCCTAAGCGAATTTCAAACAAACATACGATGATTGGAGGTGGCCTGACCTAACGGTCAGACCACAGCCCCAAAACAAACCACTCAAGTCCGCCGGCCGCAAGAGCCGGCTTTTTTTTTGCCACATGCCCTCGCAAGCGATGATTACTACACGCCAACGTTGCAGGGCGTGCCCGCGGGGAATCACGGCGCGAGCAAACGTCGAAGGCGCGCCAAGATTTGGGGGCCCCGCGGCGCAGCCGTGGGGGGCGCGGAGCGGAGCGCAGCGCCTTTAAACTCGCACGCCGCAATTTCTGCCCTCAGGCTACGCACCGGCACGCCAACGGCTTCGCCCTCAGGGCACGATCGGCGCACCAGTCAGCTTGCCCTCAGCCACCATCGGCAAGCCACGATCCGTTCATGCCACCAAGGGCAAAGCCGGAGGTAAGCCGATGCGTAGCCCGAGGGCGAAGCCGTTGGCAAGCCGACACGAAGCCCAAGGGCTAAATCGCGGAATGCCGATCCGGGCCTGAGGGCAAGCTGCCCGGTGCGGCGGTTGTTGGCCTGAGGGCGAAGCCGTTGGCATGCCGGTGCGTAGCCTGAGGGCAAGCTGGCCGGTGCGCCGGTTGTTGGCCTGAGGGCGAAGCCGTTGGCATGCCGGTAGGTAGCCTGAGGGCAGAATGTCGTGGCGTGCAAGTTTGAAGGCGCTGCGCTCCGCTCCGCGCCCCCCACGGCTGCGCCGCGGGGCCCCCAAACCACGGCGCGCCTCAACGTTTGCTCGCGCCACGATTCCCCGCGGGCGCGCCCCGCAACATAGCCGTGAAGTAATCATCGCAGCGCGCGCCACGATCCTGACCCACCGAAGAAACCCGTTCCAAAACTCCCCAAAGCGCGCCCCGAGATACCTCGAGTGCAAAGCACGAGCGCAAGCCACGATCCTAGTGGCATGCGAACATGGTGCCGGGCCTGGGGCGGGGGTGGGGTTGTGGCGGGGCGTCTGAGCTTTTTGCGGAGCCCGGAGGGCGGGAGCAAAAAGTCAGCGAGTAGCCTTTTCCCATGGATGGGAAAAGGCGGACGTCCCCGCCACAACCCCACCCCCGCCCCAGGCCAACCCACAATCCAAACTTCAACAACCCCCAACTAGGAAGAAAGGCGAAGAACGCCAACCTCCCACACCGTGTCTAAGCACGTTCTTCTAACGGGCTTCGAGCCTTTTGGCCCCCACAAGGTAAATCCGAGCGAGATGCTCGTGAGAAGCCTTGAGGGACGTCTCATCGCCGGCCGCCTCATTGTCATTCGGGTTTTGCCCTCCGAGACGCGCACGATGCACGAGCGTCTGGAGACGGCTCTTCATGAAGAGCAGCCGGAACTCGTCATCGGAATCGGACTTGCCGCCGGCCGCGCGAGCCTTGCGCTCGAACGCGTTGCCGTAAACGTGCTCGATTTTTCGATGCCCGATGCCGTCGGCGTCGCGCGCAAAGACGACGTGGTTGCGCGCGGTGGTCCGGATGCGCGCATCGCGACCATCCCGTTCCGGGAGATCGTCGAAACGTGGAAATCATCCGGCATTCCCGGGTACGTCTCGAATTCGGCGGGAACGTATCTCTGCAATCAGTGGCTCTATGAAACACTGTCCCTAACGGGTGCGGCGACACCGCCGATTCCGACGGGGTTCGTTCACGTTCCGCTGCTGCCGGGTCAAGCGATGGAAGCCGGCGCGGAAAATACACCGTCGATGGCGCTCGATACGATGCGACGTGGAATCGAATCGATGATCGAAACGATCGTGCCGTGGATCGAAGCGCGTCCGCACGAAAAGCTACCCAAGTCGGGGCCGTCCGTTTGGATTCCCCGCGGATTACGAGAAGTTGAACGATAGCGAACACGGCGATCCCCGGATCGCCGCCATCCCCGACGTCCACGGCCATGCCAAGGGCGAACACAAACCATTTGCCGAGGAACGACCCATCCCGCTCTCCGCGCGGATGCTCTTCCTCTGGTTCTTCCACGCCTGTAAACGCGGCTCGCCGCGCTTCCTGATGGTCTCGGACCACATGAATTACTTGACGTTCGAGGATCCCGCGGCGG
>Ga0123339_10003468_pt1 | contig 10464 bp, 10 predicted proteins | sample lystaG_FD_89956 | JGI IMG/M metagenome (GOLD analysis project Ga0123339, IMG submission 89956) | Glacier valley bacterial and archeal communities from Borup Fiord, Nunavut, Canada, to study Microbial Dark Matter (Phase II) -... | ecosystem: Environmental > Aquatic > Freshwater > Ice > Glacier ... | reverse complement strand
GTCTGGCCTTCGAATTGTGGTTCGCGCAACTTCACGGACAGGATCGCCGTGAGACCCTCGCGGATGTCCTCGCCGAGGAGGTTCTCTTCCTTCTCCTTGAGGATGTTCTTCGCCCGTGCATACTTGTTGATCACGCTGGTCAGAGCCGAACGGAAGCCTTCGACATGCATGCCGCCCTCCGTCGTCGAGATGCCGTTGGCGTAGCCGTGGATGCCTTCGTAGTATCCCGTGTTCCACTGCATGGCGATGTCGAGCATCTGTCCTTCGTTGTCCTCGTCTTCGAACGAGACGACCTTGGCGAAGAGTGCTTCCTTGCTGGTGTTCAGGTGCCTGACGAAATCGACGATGCCGCCTGCGTACTGATAGGTGACCGTCTGCTCTTTTCCTTCACGTTCGTCGTTGAAGGTGATCTGCAGTCCCTTGTTCAAGAAGGCCATCGTCTGCAGCCGTTCAAGCACGGTACGAGCAACGAACTCCGTGCCTTCAGCCTGGAAGACCCCAGCGTCAGGCCAGAATGCCACGCTGGTGCCAGTGGTGCGCCACGGAGTGGTCGTCGGGCCGACGACCACGATCGGTCCCGCCGGCTTGCCTCCATCTGCGTAGTCCTGGTGGTAGCGGGTTCCCTGCTTGTCGATGTCGATCGTCAGGCGTTCGGACAAGGCGTTGACGACGCTGACACCGACGCCGTGCAGCCCGCCGGACACCTTGTAACCGTCGCCACCGAACTTGCCGCCGGTGTGGAGCACGGTGAGCACGACTTCGGCGGCACTCTTGCCTTTGTGCGGGCCGGACGGATACGGATCGACCGGGATACCTCGCCCGTCATCGTCGACCCGGCAACCACCGTCAGCGAGCAAGGTGACGTTGACACGCGTACAGAACCCGGCCATCGCCTCGTCGACGGCATTGTCGACGACCTCCCAGATGAGGTGGTGCAGGCCCTGCAGACCAGTCGATCCGATGTACATACCGGGTCGTTTGCGCACCGGATCGAGGCCTTCGAGGACCTGAATATCCTTCGCGCCATAGTCGGTGGAGGGCTGTTTGGAGATGTCTGACATGTTCTTTTCCTTCGCCTCGGCGTGATCGATCGCCTGCGCTGATCTTTCACCGTTCAACGGACGACTCCAGATGGCTTCGCGCATCCCTCACGGTGCGCAAAGGTCCAGCTCAGAAGCACTACACGAGCGGTGATCGTATTCTGCTAGAAGACTGCGGCGTGGCCCGCACAAGGCGATAATCGCGATACACCGAGTCTACCAACTGGGTGTCACAAAGTTGGGGAACTTCGGCCACTGAGCCGCAGTGATGGCATCGCTGCGACGCTGACGGCGCAAGCCTGCCAGCGTCGGGGGGTTACCGCCGCGACCGACCCCCTGGATGACCGCGCTGGCTTCCAGCGACGCGCACGTTGATGGACGTCAGTTCGCCGCAGCCGTTCGCGCGTAGCGCGGTCAACAGATCGGCCTCGAGAAAACGCACCTGCGTCGCCCACGCCGGCTGATCGACTTCGACGAACAGCGTCCGCTGGTCGATCTTGACGGGCTTGGTGTGCTCGGCGATCATCGGTCCGACGATCTCTGCCCATGCCCCGAAGACACCGCGGATCATTCCAGTCTGGCCGGCCTCCAATGAGCGCACGACTGCATGCAAGCCATCGCTCAGGGGACGGGGTTCGCTGCTCATGACACCACCGTACCTCTCACGATCCGCAGCACCGTCGCCGCTCCGACGTCTGGCGGGAGCACATCGGCGGACGTCAACACCACCTGTCCGGCCGGCAGATGCTGCAGCAGCGCCGCCGCACGACGGGGATCGAGTTCTGATAGCACATCGTCGAGCACCAGTAGCGGAGGACTGCCGATGCGATCCGTCACCAGTCGATGTGCAGCCAGTTTGATCGCCAGCGCCAGACTGCGTTGCTCGCCCTGCGACGCATGCGTTCGCGCCGGCATAGCCGCCAGGGCGATGTCGATCTCGTCACGATGCGGACCGATGAGCGACAGTTGCCGACGCACGTCGTCGGAGCGGTTGTCGGCCAAGGCGACTGCCAAACCCGTCCGTCGCCAGAGTGGATCGTAGATCATGTCGATCCGCACGTCGACGTCGATGAGGTCACGGTAGGCGGCGGACACACGGGGCACAAGATCGCGCAGCAGGTCGGCTCGTGCCGTCCCGATAACCTCGCCGGTTGTTGCGAGCTTCGAATCCCAGACGTCGAGGGTGAAGGCGACATCGGCGGAAAGTCGCCCTGCGACCTGCTTGAGGAGCACGTTGCGCTGCCGCACGATGCGATCGAGATCGCGCAGATCGGTGTCATACTTCGGCCGGAGGGCAACGAGTGTCTCGTCGAGGAAGTCGCGGCGGATACCAGGGCCACCCTTGATGAGGTTCAGGTCGTCAGGTGCAAAGACGCTGACGCGGAGCACGCCGAGCAGATCACGGCTGCGCTGCAACCGCTGTTTGTTGACGAGCACACGGTTACGGCCGCTGCGGTTGATCTCGCACTCGATCAACAGCATCCGACCGTCTTCGTGTTCCACGTGGGCCCGCACGATCGCCTGATCGGTGCCGACCCTGACGAGCGCCTCGTTCGGAGCTCCACGGAAACTGCTCATCGTTGCCATCCAGCCGATCGCCTCGACGAGGTTCGTCTTGCCCTGGCCGTTATCGCCGATGACAGCCGTGATGCGATCGGTCAACGACAGCGACGCCTGTACGTAGTTGCGAAAGTCCACGAGTTCGAATTGGCGGACGATCATCGGCAGGAGGCAGCAGGCTCGATGCCTGATCGAGTATCGGTCGGCGAGACGCTCAGGGAACGCGAACTGGCATCAGGAGGTACAGGAAATCGGGATTGCCGACCTCGCGCACCACAGCAGCTTTCAGTGAATCGAGTGTTTCGAGCGTCACGTCCTCGCTGGTGGCGGCATCGACCCCTGACGACAGGTAGTCGGGGTTGAAGGCAACGGTGATCTCGGAGCCTTCGAGCGTGGCATCGATGTCGTCGCTGGCATTGCCGACGTCCTGGGTGATGGCGCTGAGGCGGACGTGGTCCGTTCCGAGTTCGAGCCTGACCGGTGTCGCGTCCTTGGCGAGGATGCGCACACGGCGGATCGCTTCGAGGAGCGCATCTTTCGAGACGGTCAGTTTGTTTGGGTATGAAGCCGGGATCAGCTGACGGTAGTTGGGGAACTCGCCTTCGATCAATCGGGTCGTCAATCGGGTCGAGCCGATCTCGAATGTTGCATCGCGCTCCCCCAGGCGCAAGGTGAGCTCCGTGGCCCCACCGAGCAACCGGGACAACTCGTTGAGCGCTCTGGATGGTACGAGGACTTTCTGGTCGGTCGCCAGTACCGACGTGCCGCGCAGATCGCGGACCGCCAGACGATAGGAATCGGTGGCGACGAGCCGCAGACCGTCCCCTTCGGCGGCTAGCAGCACACCGGTGAGAATCGGACGGGCCTCGTCGGTGCTGGCCGCTCGCACTACTTGACGCAGCGCCTCACCGAAGGCTGCAGCCGGCAGTGTGACGGCGGTGGCGGCGGGCGCCGGCAACCGGGGGTAGTCATCGACCGAGAGCGGCCGCAGCGAGAACTGTGAGCGCCCAGCGCTGATGCTGACATTGTCGTCGGTGGTCTCGACTTCGACCTTGCCGGCTCCGAGGGCTCTGACGATGTCGCTCGCCAGCTTGGCCGGCAGCACCGTTGCACCATCGACTTCACCGCCGACGCTGATCTCTAACTGGATCGTCAGGTCGAGATCCGTTCCGGTGATCACCAGGCGGTCGCCCTTCAGTTCCAGCCGGACCCCGGACAGTACCGGCAATGATCCAGTGCGGCCAGTTGCGGCTCTGCCAGTTGCGGCCAACGCTTCGGCCAACGCATCTCGTTCGCATCGGAACTTCACGGGGTCATGTCCTTCGTAATTTCGGTAGGTGGCTGCACGCTGCGTTTCATGCAGGTCAGGGGGTTATTGGATGAACGGCAAATGTACAAATGGTAATAGCGGTAATAGGGCCTGTGGATTGTGGACAAGACCTTATCCACGCAGGTCGGAGGACATGTGGAGAGCGCGCGAGTTACGCACCGATGCCCACAGGTGACGAAATGACAGCGATGTGAGATGTGTGCGAGTCGGAGTTGTCCCCGGTATCGCGACCTTCGTCCCCAGGATGACCCCCATGTCGTTCACACCTGCTTCAAACGCTGGATCAGGTCCGTGACCTGGTCGTAAATTGCCTTACGCTCTTTCATCAACCGTTGCACCTTGTCAACGGCGTGGATCACGGTGGTGTGGTCCCTGCCGCCGAATTCTCGGGCAATCGCCGGGTAGGACATGTCGGTCTGGTCTCGGAAGATGTACATCGCGATCTGGCGGGCGGTCACGAGCGGGCGTTGGCGGCTCTTGCCCTTGAGGGCGTCGACCGGGTGTCCGAGGTAGTCGCTGAGTTCGGCGAGCAACTCCGGCCCGGAGCGCACCTTTGGCTGGGAATGTGACAGCAGATCGGCGAGCAACTGCTGGGCGAGGTTGACCGAGATCGGAACCCGGTTGAGGGTGGCGTAGGCGCCCACACGAATCAGTGCACCTTCGAGCTCGCGGATGTTGTTGGTGATATTCGTGGCGATGAACTCCAACACCTCCGACGAGATGTGGACCTGATCGCGCTCTGACTTGTTACGAAGGATCGCCAGGCGTGTCTCCAGGTCCGGTGGCTGGATGTCGGTGATCAGTCCCCATTTGAAGCGACCGCGAAGCCGGTCTTCGAGCGTCGGGATGTTGTCTGGCATGCGATCGGAGGAAATGATGATCTGTTTGTTGGCGCCGTGGAGCACGTTGAAGGTGTGGAAAAACTCCTCCTGCAGGCCCTCCTTACCCTCCATGAACTGAATATCGTCGATCAACAACACGTCGATATCGCGATATCGCCGCTTGAAGTTGGTGGTGGTGTTCGTGCGGATGGCGTCGACGAATTCGTTCAGGAACGTCTCGGTCGAGACATACCTGACGTGGTAGTGCGCGTAGTTCTGGTTGACGTAATGGCTGATGGCATGTAGCAGATGAGTCTTGCCGAGGCCGGCAGATCCGTAGATGAACAGTGGGTTGTACGATCTGGCCGGCGTTTCAGCGACGCGCAACGCCGCAGCAAGGGCGAACTGGTTCGATGCGCCTTTCACGAAGGTCTCGAATGTGTAGCGCGGATTCAGTTCGTTATATGATGCAGTTGCACTTTCTTGACGCTGACCAGGTCCAACGCGCTCTTGCGGCGGTTGTTGGCGGGAGCCAGGCTGCTCAGGCGTGTCGTCGTATTCGCCACCGTGGGGTGTGACTTCGACGATCAGTTCGAGGTCCGCCGAGCCGATTTCTTCGAGTGCGTCACGCACCAGCGGGAGGTAGCGCGTGAGAATTTTGTCGCGGACGTGAGAACTCGAGACCGTCAGGACGAACGGGGAGCCGACCCCCGGCAATGCGGCGGCGTCTTGAAATGTCGACAACCAGACAGCTTCGGAAACCTGCGCGCGAAGCAGTTGGGCGGTTGCTGTCCACACCTGTTCGTGGTCGCTCACCAGCACCTCCGTTGTTGCCGACCAGGCTCCGTCCACAACATGTTCCACAGCTGTGGACAACGAAGCCGGTTCGACCTGGGTTGTGCACCATATCATCGTCCTTCAGGGGTGCTCTCCCGGTCACCGGCTTGCAGTGGGGGCGATCCACGACGGATGAGCCCGGTCGGGTGGTGCGGCGCCAACTATGATTGCCCGGTTGCCGCTTGCGGAGCCGGGGCGTAGGGTGATCCTCGCGTTGCGCGACCATGTGTACCGTCGCGCAATTTTGTCGACGATGACGCTGACTCCAATGGGAGCGGCGTGAGGAGGAATGGGTGAAGCGCACTTTTCAGCCGAACAACCGCAGCAGGAAAATGAAGCATGGCTTCCGTCACCGGATGAGCACGCGCGCAGGTCAGGCGATCATCAAGTCCCGCCGCGCCCGTGGTCGGGCCAAACTGTCGGCCTAAGCATCGAATCGATCCGCGACCAGAAGAGCTTTCAGTTACTGCGCTCCCATGGGAAGCGGGTAAGTGTCGGCGATCTATGGGTTGTCGCTGTCGTCGGTACCGGTCAGGACTCGGCGCGGCTCGCCTTCGCCATTGGGCGAACGGTGGGTAACGCCGTTGTTCGCAACCGGTTGCGGCGACGCCTTCGTGCTTTGTTGAGCACTGAAGTCCACCCTCGACCAGGCGTTTACCTTGTCGGTGCCAGACCTGGTGCTGGCCAGCGGAGTTTCAACGAACTGGCAATGATGATGTCCACGATTTTCTCCCGTCTCGAACGACTGCCCTGATGTTTCAGCGCGCGTGTGTTCGCCTGATCCATGTGTATCAGCATGCGCGTGAAGGTCGACCGTCGCCGTGCCGTTTCTATCCGAGTTGCTCGAGCTATGCAGTGGAGGCATTCGAGACGCACGGATCGGTTCGCGGCTCGTGGCTCACGCTGCGCCGCCTTGCCCGCTGCCGTCCGTTCGGCCCTTCTGGCTATGACCCTGTTCCGGAGCCAGTCGCTCCCGTCCTGAAATGAGACACGATGCTTGCTTCTTGGTATGACCCCGCCGCCAAACTCGCGGCCAAGCTCATTGCCGGTTTTTACGCGCTGACGAACAGCTACGGGCTGTCGTTGGCGCTCGTCGGCGTTGTCGTCATCGTGCTGTTGACACCGTTGACGCTGAAGAGCACCAAAGGCATGCTCGAGATGCAGCGCCTGCAACCGGAAATGAAAAAGCTGCAGACACTGCACCGCGGTGATCGCCAGAAACTCAACGAAGAGATGATGAAGCTCTATCAAGAGCACAAGGTCAACCCATTGGCCAGTTGTCTTCCGTTGTTGGCCCAGATGCCGGTTTTCCTGTTGATGTTCCGTGTCATCCGCGGCCTCGCCAACCGCGTCAGCGGCGGAGGCTTCGTCCCGAAGTATGTCGCCGCCAACTCGGAGATCTACAAGGCGTTGGCTGCGAGCGGCAAGGTCAACGGCATTCAGGCGGGTCCAGCGAAAATGCTGTCCTTCGGCCTTGACTTGTCTCAGTCACCAGCAGCCGTGATGAGAGTGGATTTTGCCAAGGGGCTGGTCTACGCACTGCTGATCATCTTCCTCGGCTTCTTGTACTGGTGGCAGCAGCGTCAGATCGCCAGCCGACAGATCAACCCGACGATGTCGGCCCAACAGCAGAAATTGATGCAATACCTGCCGGTGTTCTTTGCCGTCTTCCAACTGTTCCTGCCGACCGCACTCGTCATCTACTACATCAGTCAAACGATCTTGCGAATCGCACAGCAGGGCTATATCACCAAGCGTTTCTACAAGGGTGACGATTCACTCGGGAAACAGGCAGCAGCCGCCGGCGCTCACGCCCGTGAGTTGGCGCAGGCCGACAAGGCGGACAAGGCCAAAAAACCGTCGACGGGGACGACTCCGGCAAAGTCGAGGGAGCGGCGGAGTCCGACTTCCCGTGCAAACCCAGGTGCCAAGCAACCTGGCGTCAAGCAGACGGGGATCAAACAGTCGGGGCCGACGAATCACCGTCAACAACCAGGCAGGCCGAGCGCTCCTGGAAAGCCGTCGACGAACCGCCCCGCCGCTGGTTCGCGGCACCCGAAACCGAATAAGAAATAGCCAGATCAACAAGTAGCACCGTCATCTCAATCGAAAGGTTCCCCAATATGGAGTGGGTTCAGACAACCGGGCGTTCAGTCGCCGAAGCAAAAGAAGCGGCACTCGATCAACTCGGCGTCGCCGAGGACGATGCAGAATTCGAGGTACTCGATGAGCCACGCGCTGGACTCTTCGGCCGCGTTCGCGGCGAGGCGCGCGTTCGTGCCCGGGTACGGCCGACCGCACCGCGCGCCAAGAACGAACGGCGCGATCGCAAGAAGGCGGACCCCGCAACGGTCAGCGCTGAACCCACAGAATCGACCGCTCGCCCCACTCACGAATCGACGACTCCCCCGAGGCGTTCGACCTCGCCTTCGCGATCGTCGTCACCTCGTGATCAGCGTGAGCCACGTGATCAGCGTGAGCCACGGCCCGGCAGCGATCCCGTCGATCCAAAGGCTGTCGGAGAGCAGGCCGTCACCTTCCTGGATGGGCTCGTCACTGCATTCGGTCTTGTCGGCACCAGTTCACTGCAGCAGGACGGAGATGATCTCGAGATCACCGTCGACGGGCAGGATCTCGGCATCCTCGTCGGCCCCCGCGGTGCGACGTTGCTGGCCATCCAGGATGTCACCCGCGTCGCCAGCCAGCGGCGCCTCGGCGACCACTCGACTCACCTGCGTGTCGATATCGCCGGATATCGGGCCAAACGACGCGAGGCACTGACCCGTTTCACCGAGAAAGTCGTCGATGAAGTCAAGGCAACCGGCACAGCGCGTTCACTTGAGGCAATGCCTTCTGCTGATCGCAAAGTGGTTCATGATGCTGTTGGTGCGCTGACAGGCGTCAGTAGTCGGTCAGATGGCGAAGAACCGAATCGGCGTGTGGTCATCGTTCCGTCCGTTGACTGAGTAGATGGTGACAACTGAATTGGTACGAGAGACGCTGCGCCTTGCGCAGCGTCTTGGTTTTTTCGGCCCAGGCGATCTGGAACCGGCGTTGTCGCATGCTGACCACTTCGTGCAGGCGATTCCCGTCGGCGCACAACTGGTCACCGATCTCGGGAGCGGTGGCGGACTTCCCGGCCTAGTCATCGCTGCTGCCCGTGCTGAGCTGTCGGTCCGGTTGGTCGAACGCCGTCAGACGAGGGCGGATTTCCTCGAACGGGCGGTGGGACGGCTGCAGATGGCCGATCGGGTGTCGGTGCTGACCGTCGACGTGACTGCCCTGCTTTTCGACAGTGACCACGCGAGTCGATCGGATGTTGTGACTGCCCGTGGGTTTGCTCACCCAGCAGTACTCGCCCCGTTGGCGGCTTCACTCGTTCGGCCCGGCGGTCTGATCGTCGTTAGTGATCCCCCAGGAGGTGCAGGTCATCGTCGCTGGCTCGATCTGCCGCTCGCTGACTGGTCGCTAAAGTTCGCCGGCACCGACGGTGTGGTGTCGGTGCTGCGCCGGTCAGCAGTGATCCCGACGTCGTGACACAGTTCCACGTGAAACATCGGACACGACGACATAACCTGACGGAATGCGGCCTCCGTCGCCGGGTAAGCGACCGTCCACTGTTTCACGTGAAACACGCATTGAGTTCCTCTGGTCACATCCCAGTACTGGTGCTCGGTCCACAGTATGGTGAACGCTGCCATGACTCACGTCCCAACGACTGAAGCGGCACCGGAGTCCACCAACGTGGATCCCAGTGTGACCGCGGAACGCCCCCCGCCACCGCCGCTGCCGAGGGTCTTTGCTGTGGCCAATCAGAAGGGTGGGGTCGGCAAAACAACGACGACCATCAACGTTGGTGCCTGCCTCGCCGAACTCGGCTACCGGACACTGGTCATCGATCTAGATCCGCAGGGGAATGCCTCAACCGGACTTGGTGTGGATCACCGTGGTCTCGAGACGTCGATGTATCACGTCATCATGCATGAGACGCCGCTGGAGAACTGCGTCGAACCTGCTTCGATCAAGAACCTCTTCGTTGCGCCGGCCAGTCTTGAGCTTGCTGGCGCCGAAATCGAACTCGTTGCAGCGTTCAGTCGAGAACTGCGCCTGCGGCGCGCCATCGACGCAGTGCTCGATGACTACGACTACATCCTCATCGATTGTCCGCCGTCACTCGGCCTGTTGACCGTGAACGGTCTGGCCGCCGCCCGCGAAGTCATGGTTCCGATCCAGTGCGAGTACTACGCCTTGGAGGGCCTCGGGCAACTCCTGCGCAACGTTGACCTCGTCAGACGAAGCCTCAATCCGACGCTCGAAGTCAGCGTCATCGTCTGCGTGATGTACGACGCGCGGACCAAGCTGTCGGATCAGGTCGTCAGTGAAGTCCGCGAGCACTTCGGAGACAAGGTCTGTCGTGCGGTCGTTCCTCGAACAGTGCGGTTGTCCGAGGCCCCATCGTTCGGCCAGCCGATCATCACCTTCGATCCCAGTTCCCGGGGATCCATTGCCTACCGGGACGTTGCGAAGGAGGTCAGTCGTGGCGCGACTCGGCGGACTCGGTAAGGGACTGGATGCGTTGATTCCGACGCACGCCTCAGGTGGTGGATCTGCTGTCGAGATGGGTTCACTCCTCGTCGATGTGCCGCTCGACGCCATCGTCCCCAACCCTCATCAGCCCCGACTTCACTTCGACGAGGCGACACTGGATGATCTCGCGGAATCGATTCGTCAGATCGGTGTTCTCCAGCCGATCATCGTGCGACCGTTGGACAATCATCGGTTCGAGCTGGTCGCTGGTGAGCGTCGTTGGCGAGCGGCGCGACGTGCCGGACTGCACAGCGTTCCGGCGATTGTCCGCACGATGGAAGAATTGGCG
>Ga0123339_10003467_pt1 | contig 10465 bp, 10 predicted proteins | sample lystaG_FD_89956 | JGI IMG/M metagenome (GOLD analysis project Ga0123339, IMG submission 89956) | Glacier valley bacterial and archeal communities from Borup Fiord, Nunavut, Canada, to study Microbial Dark Matter (Phase II) -... | ecosystem: Environmental > Aquatic > Freshwater > Ice > Glacier ... | reverse complement strand
GCTCACCGATCCCAGTGATGAGCGAACTGGTTGCTGGGCAGGTTAGTGAGACGACCGAGACCATTGAGATCACCCCCGACCTGGTAGGTCGCTATGCAGGCCGCGAGGATGGCTTGTTCGCCCTGCGCGTCAAGGGGAACTCGATGATTGAGGACTTGATCAACGATGGCGACATTGTGGTGATGCACAGCCAGGACACCGCCGAGGAAGGCCAAACGGTTGCTGCCTGGTTGGAGGACGAGAAGATCACCACCCTCAAGCGGTACTACCGTGACGGCAAGGGCCAGGTACGACTGCAACCCGCCAATGCGACTATGGACCCGATCTTTACCAGCGAGAACAACCTGACAATCCAGGGGCGCGTGGTCGCCGTCATCCGCCAGGTCTTCTAAGGCACCACCGCCCCACCTGCGAGGGCAGAGGTTAGGGTGAGGAGCCACGGCGGATCGCAACCGTCAGTGGCTCTTGCCGATTCAGGGAGCGATTGCACCGAGGGCCAAAAGGCGGCTGCTCCCATACCAACCCCTTGCTACAGGGGTTAGCGAGCCAACAGCAGCAAGTAGAGCGCAACCGCCAGAGAGGGGGCGATAGATGATCAGCCGCAACGAGGTTTATGCCTTCAGCCGTGACGAACATGGTGTCCATACCTACCCGCTGCACTATGAGCGGGGCCGCATTGTTGGCCGTGAGGCTGGAGCTGTTGCCACCCACCTTGCTGCCAGCCAGCCTGCTCAGGGGCACAATCGCTTCAACAGCAGCGTGCGCGAGGTGACGAGCGGGGTGGTTGCTAGCCTACGCCAGCTACGCACCGCCTTCGACCCCAAGCAGTATAGCTTCATCCCGGTCGTTGGCGAGATCGCGGCGGGCAACTACCAGGTGACGATTGCCTACCGCGACTATGGCAGCACTGGCAACCAGAGCGATGATATGGTCGCCCTCAGCGGGTCGGTGGCGGAGGGCAGCTACGCCCTGCGTGTGCGCGGCACCTCGATGACTCATGTTGGCATCAACCCTGGTGACGTGGTGGTGATCAAGCCGCAGAGTTGGGCCGAGGACGGCGACTTCGTGGTAGCCGAACTGACAGATTCCGATGACCCGGCGGGCTACATCACACTCAAGCAGTTCTATCGCAAGCGCGATCACGTCTACTTGAAGTCGGCGACGGCAGCGAAGGAGCCGATCCGCCTCTACCCCCAGCGCGGCGAAGACAGCGTACTGGTGCAGGGCCGAGTGGTTGCGGTGATCAAGCCACAAAACTGATGAGGGGACGCGGGTGCTTGCGCGATGCTGTATAATTGGTAGCAGAGAACACAAGGGGATGGCCCAATGAACGAGCTACTTGAGCAGCAGGCTAGCGCAATCGAAGCCTTCCTGGCCCACGCTGGGGTCGAAGCACGGATTGAGGGTGGTACCCTCTCGCCGAGGCTGATCAGCTACAATCTCAGTCTCGGCCCTGGAGTGCGCAGCGGGCGGGTGGCGGCCCTGACCAGCCAACTGGCGGCTGCGCTAGCCGTCGGCTCGGTGCGCCTCGCTCGCCACGGCGACAGCCTCGCCCTCGAAGTTCCCCGCGCCGATCCCAGCACTGTGCGCCTGCTACCCCTCTATCAACAACTAAGCATCGAAGATAGCGACGAAGGGGCCGTGCCAACGGCTACTGCGCTGCTTGGCCTCGACTATGAAGGGACACCGCTGCTGCTACGCCTGGTCAGCCCCGAAGTGGCAAACCTGCTGATCATGGGTCAGGCTGGCAGCGGCAAGAGCAGCGTAATGAGCGCGATGATCGCTTGCCTTGCCCTTGCCAATGGCCCCGACGAGGTGCAGATCATGCTGCTAGATGTAGGCGGTCGCAAGAAGCGGACGAGCGTCTTTGCGGCCTGGGATGGCCTGCCACACCTGATCTGCCCCCCGATCAGCGACCAGGTGGAGGCCAACCACCGCCTTGCCTGGCTTGCGCGGCAGATGGAGTGGCGCACAGAGGAGGGAACTGAAACCCCCACTATCCTGGTCTTTATTGACGAACTGCCCGACCTGCTGGCGGGGGCCGACGAGAACCTGGAGCGGCTGCTGTTGCGCCTGATCGCCCGTGGACGCACAGGGGGTATCCACTTCGTCTGCGGAGCAAGCCAGCCGAGCGCGATCAAGCCGCTGCTGACCGAAACCAACTTCCCTGCCCGCCTGATTGGGCGGCTGGCTAGCGCGGAGGAGGCCGAAGCCCTGACGGGGGCGCGGGCCAGCCAGGCCGAGCGGCTGCTGGGCCGAGGCGACTTCCTGATCAGCCTGCATGGGGAGATGACCCGCCTGCAAACTGCTAGCGTCAACGACAAGGAGATCGCCCAGCTTGTCGGCCTGATGGCGCAGATTGCGGCAGAGCGAGCCGAGGAGGAAGCGCGTAAGCGGCCCGGTGCAACCCGACGTGGCAACCTGACCAGCATCCCCGTGCAAGAGCGTTCGGGCCGCAATTGGCAGACCGGTGGCGGCGGCGGTATGGGGGCAGCCAGCCCCTTGCCTGCTGCGCCTGCCCCACGCAGCAAGGGCATCCTGGACTCTTTTCGGCGCAAAAACTAGCGGTGGCGATCATTGCCGAGCGTCCACTCACCCTGCTGCTGTGCGCCGACCCAGAGCGGCTGGCTCACTTCTACCTGGTGGGCTGTGGCTTCCATCTCGTGCGCCAGATGGCCCATTACACCGAACTGGCTCTCGGCAGCTTCACCCTCGCTTTGACTGACCAACCCTTCATGGCCCGCCTCCTCGGCCTTGCGGCCAATCCAACCATCCGGGTGGGAGGGGGTATCGCTGCACACCCTTTTGCCCTATCGTTGCATTGCAATGCGGTAGACGAGGATTTGGCGCGGCTGGTTGGGTTGGGGGCTACGGTGGTACTACCGCCGACCGACCAGCCCTGGGGCCAACGGGTTGCTTACTGCACCGATCCGGCAGGCAACCTGCTAGAAATAGCACAGGCACTCCGCTAGTGGGAGTGCCTGTTTGTGCAGTAGCGACCTGCGCTTCAGTGCCGCTCGTGGTACTTCTCTTGGAAGTTGCTATCCGTATGCAAGGCAGGGCCACCAGAGAAAGGGTTGCAACCATGCACAATTACATCTTCGGTGCCTGCGCTATCAGCCACAACAACTTTATCTACCAGCCTCAAGAGGTTGTCCAGGTCGAAAGATTTGACCAGCACAGCGTTGGCCTGTACCTCCTTCGCCTTACCCACCACGTTGGGGCCAGCCGATATGAGGATGATCGGTAGCAAGTGGGTAGCATCTGCCTGCCGCAACTGGCGGCATAGTTCGAGGCCATCCATTCCCGGCATCATCATGTCCACCAGAGCGGCTTTCACCTGCATGCCACTCAGTTGGCGCAGGGCATCCTGCCCATCGATGGCAGTCGTAACCCCATAGCCCTCATCCTCAAGAATCTCAGCGTACATCCCGCGGATGGATACATTGTCTTCTACAACCAAAATCTTCGTTCTTGTTTTCTGCATTATCTCTGCTCCCTACTACTAATGATAAATAAACTACCTTACGCTGCTCTAAAGCAAGGGTTGTGCCACATCGCGCTCTGCTTGTAGGAGTTGTAGTACCTGGGCCACCGCGATCTGCTCCAGGCTGGTGGCCTGCACTATCTTGTGCTGGGGAGAGCCGGGCGGCCAGGGTCCCCAGATTGCGGCATCGCTTGGCCCGAACAGGCGCAAGGTGGGGCGGCCCAGGGCCGCAGCCAGGTGCAGCGGCCCACTGTCCACCCCCAGCACCAGCCGCGCTCGCTCAAGCACCGCTGCTAGTTGGCCCAGGCTGGTCGCCCCTGCCAGGTTCAGCACGCGCGCACGCTGGCCGGCTGACAGGTTGCGGGCTACATCTTCGCACAGGTTGCGCTCAGCCTCGCTGCCAGTCAGCACCACCCAGCCTGCCGCTTGCTCCAAGAGGCTGCTAGTAACGGCGGCCCAACGTTCGGGCGGCCACTGCTTGCTACTATGCCCGGCCCCAGGGTGGATCACAGTGTACTCGCCAGTCGCCAAACCTCGCGTAGCCAGTAGCGCGTCCACCTCGGTGCGCTCGGCCTCGGTGACGGTGAAGAAGGGGTCGGGCGCGGTGACGGGTAGGGGAAGGCAAGCGTAGCGGTGCAGGGCTGCCTCCACCAGGGTCAGATTCTGCGCGACCTCATGCCGCCCAGCGACGTAGGGTAGGGGCAGAGCAGTGAACAGGCGGTTGAGCGGAGTGGCATAGCCAATAGCTGGAACATCGGCTAGCAGGCAGAGCAGTGCGCCCCACCAGAAATCGTAGCGCAGATTGAGGGCGAAGGCGAAGCGACCATGCTGCCGCTGCTCTGCTCGCAAGGCGCGGGCCATCTGCCAGAGGATGCGATATGGCTGCCACCAACCGCCTTTCGGCTGTCTGGTGAAGCCGGGGAAGGGTATCTGCAAGAGAGTATCCACGCTGCCGCCGGGATTGCGCGCGGCCACCGCTGCCGACCAGGGGCCAACCGCTAGCGCAATATTACTCTCTGGCAAGCCAGCCCGCAGGTGCAACAGAGCTGGGGTGGCAAAAAGGAAGTCGCCCAGGTGGTCGGGGCGGATCACCAGCACCCGCCCTGCTTCCCCTCGCTCCAGGCGGCCCAGCCTGCGCCGTTGCAGCCAGAGGCGCGGCCAGAACAGTAGCCGCAGCCCATACAGTATCCACTTGCGACCCTGCGCCCTCAGCCCCATTGCCCTAACCCCCACACAGTCTCTACCCAATAATACGCACAAGCGAGGTAGAGGGTTACGCAACTGCTTTACACAGCTCTGCAAACCTCTTTACAGATCGCCTAGCAACTCGCGGACTGCCGCATAGACCGCCGCTACCGGCACGTCGCTGGTCAGGCCGCCACCCTCCTGCTTGCCCACAGGGTAGAGGCTGCGAGCCAGATTCGCTGGGCCGTAGAGACCGTACTGTAGCACGCTAGTCGGCCCGAAGATAGCAACAGTGCGGCAGGCGCAGGCCACAGCGAGGTGGCTGGTGCCAGTGTCGCCGCCCAGGTGTAGGGCAGCCCGCTGAAAGAGCGCGCCAGTGGCGGCCAGGTCGAGGCGGCCCGCGATATTGTAGGCAGGCAGTCCGGTAGTGACAGCCGCCGCCAACGCAATGTCAGCCTGGCCGCCGATCACCAGCACGTCGGCCAGGGCAGCCAGCCTGGGTAGGAGCGCACGCCAAGCGGCTAGCGGCCACCGCTTCTCCTTCAGCACCGTGCCAGGATTGACCCCACCAGCAGGATTGAGGGTAATCAGCGGGCGGCTGCCCAGCCCTAGTTCGCCCAGCAAAGCTGCCGCCTGCTCGATTGCCTGTGCATCGGGGTAGTATTCTAGCTTCGGTTGGCTGGGCAGTGACAGGCCAGCGGCGCGGGCTACATCCAGGTAACGCTCAACCTCGTGGCGGGGCTGGAGGTCATCTACTGGGGCCGCCACGCTGAGGCCGAGGCCACGCCCGCCACTGTTCAGCCCAGCCCGATAGGGGATGCGGGCGAGCAGGGCAAGCAAGGCGAGGGCGGGGGAACGATCCGGCACGAAGGCCGCCGCATAGCCACGCCGTCGCAGCACGCCCGCCAGCTTCAGCATAGCAGGCCAGGGGTAGCGGCCCGCCCCTACCAACCCTGCATCCACGATTTCGTTTAGGTGTGGGTTGCCGAGGACGGCAGCGCGAGCGTGCGGCCCCGCCAGGTAATCCACCGCTGCCCCCGGCCAGAACTCGCTGATCGCAGCTAGCAGTGGTGTGGTGAACAGCAGGTCGCCGATGCAGCAAGGTTTGAGCAGCAGCACCCGCTTTGGCGCAGCAGGCCGTCGACTACGACCCACGCCGACTAGCCGTAGGCCGCCGCGCAGCACGCTCGCTCCACCCCCGATTGCCCGCCCGCGTAGGTTGCTCATTGGCTAACCACGAGGGTAGAGGATGGCGTGCAACTCGTAGGCGGCGAACACGGCGAACACGATCCCGACCACGGCTGTGACCAGCACTTCGACCAGCCACTGGCGGCGGCTCTGCTGCGCTTGGGGAGCGGGCTGGCTGGCGGCCTCTGCGTGCGGGCCAAGCGGCAGGGCGCGCAGGGCGCGGCGCAGCACCTGGTAGCTGATCGGGATCAGGATCAGGATTGCGAGGCCAAGCAAGCCCGCACCCGTGTTGTCGCTGTTGGCGAGCGAGCTTGGCGCAGGTGCTTTGTCAAGCGAGATGGCCTGCTTCGGCGCACTAAAGAAGTAGGAGCCGACTAGTAGGACGGTACTGACTGCATTGGCGGTAGCATGGACGATCATTGAGTTGTAGAGTGAGCCGGTCTGGTAGATCACGTAGGCCAGTACGCCGCCGAGGATCGTGGTGTAGACAATAGTGCTGATACCCAGGTGGAACACGCCAAAGAGGATGGCGATGCTGACTACGGTGCGGCGCAAGCCATGACCGCCGAAAGCTCGTTGCAAAACACCCCGATTGAGCAACTCCTCGCAGATCGCTGGCACCAGGATCACCGAGGGCAGGTAGAGTATTGCTTGAAACTGATTGGTGGGGCTAGGTAGTTGCGGGGCGACCGGACCAAGCTGCTCCAGAAGCAGGTTGAACAGTACCGCGAGAAAGTTGGCGGGCAGCCAGACGCTCAGGCCCACCAGCACGCTCAGGCCCATCCCCTTCCAGCTAGTGGGGTGGAGGCTAAGGGTGGAACGTAGGTCGTAGCGAAAGAGAAGACAGAACAGCAGGCTGGGGACGGCAATGAATAGCACCTGGGCCAGGTCGTTGATCGGCATCACCCAGTTGTTGTTCAGCTTGAAGAACAGGCGCAGGAACCAGATGACCAGGTAGGCACCAAACTGGAAGCCAAGCAACACAAAGAGAAAGAGACAGAGTGCCTGGGTGCGGGTCGGGCGGCGCGGCTCTGTCCCCACCTCCAGATCGGGCGGGTGAGGGGGCGATGCGTCAGCGGGCGCAAGGAAGGTGCGGGGTGACAAGGGTGGTTCGCTCATCAACTACGCAGGCTAGTCAGTTGGGGGTTCAGGCGCAAGAACACTTCGGCAAGGGCAAGGGCGGTAAACAGCAAGCCAATCAGCACCAGCATCAGCAGTTCGCTGCCGAAGCTATTGGTGAGGCTAGTCGGTTCAGGCTTGGCAGGTTGCTGCCCAGCGTTCACCTCTGCGTTCTCTGCCTCCGCCGAGTGTGGGCCACGTGGGAGGGCGCGCAGGGCAAGGTAGAGCAGGGGGGTAGCGACCGCCAGCAGGACAAGGAAGGTGGGGGGGAACAGGTCGGCCAACTCCGTCGCCCCCTGGGTCGCATCGGGCTGCGACTTGGTGACCCCGAAGTAGTCTACCAGTAGCAGCACCGCGCTGATTGAGTTGAAGAAGCCGTGGGCGAGCATCGAGTTGAAGATCGAGCCAGTGCGATAGACGACGAAGGCGAGGATGCCGCCCAGCAGCGCGGTGTAGAGCAGTGGTCGCAACCCCAGGTGGAACAGACCAAAGAACAGACCGACCACCAGCACGGTACGCACCCACCCCTGCCGCTCAAACGTCCTTTGTAGCACGCCGCGGTTGAGTAGCTCCTCACACAATGCTGCGGGCAGGGCTAGCACCGGCAAGTAGAGGATCGCCTCCAACCCGCTCTTGGGTGGCGGCACCAGGTCGGGTAGCCGTCCGAACAGACCGCCCAGCACGATCTCGGTGATTTTGCCCAGGCTGACTGCTAGCGGCCAAGCGAGGAAGGCGATCAGGATACTCAAGCCTGCTGCCTTCCAGGTGGTGGGGTGCAGGTGCAGGGTGGCTCGCAGATCGTAGCCGAAGGCGCGGCAAAAGACGATCACGGGCAGGGCGATAAAGAGTATCTCGCTGAGAACAACGGTGATCATCGTGATTGGGGCCGACCCGGTGGCTGACTGGCCGGTGATCACCGCCAGCAGCACTGTCACCACCGACTGCCCGATTACGTTCAGCACCAGCACGGTGAGGAACAGGCCATAAGCCTGGGTGCGGGTGGGCGTTCGCTGGCGGTCAACTTTGGCTGGGGCGTATTGCTGCTCGTTATAGGGTTGGTACATCTAGTTGCTCTCCGCTCTCTATATGCTGCCATCAGTCTGCTAGAGTCAGGGTTGCACGTCGGTCAGGGCGAACATCAAGTCTGCACGACAGGCGAGTTCACCATTGACCGTCGCTTCGCCGCTGGCAGTCGCCATGGGCAGGCGCACGCGGGTGATCGTCACGGTCAGGCGCAGGGTGTCACCAGGGCGCACCTGTCGCTTGAAGCGGGCGTTGTCTATGCCAGTAAATATCCCCAACTTGCCCTGGTATTCGGGCTGCACCTGGACGATCACCGACGCAACCTGGGCCATCGCCTCCAGGATCAGCACGCCCGGCATCAGCGGGTAGTGGGGGAAGTGACCCTGGAAGAACGGCTCGTTCATGCTAACGTTCTTGATCCCCACTGCCCGCTTACCCGGCTCAAGTTCGACCACCCGATCTAGCAGCAAGAAGGGGTAGCGGTGGGGGATCGTCCTCATGATCGCGTCTATGTCCAGTTCCATCGTTGCTCCTTTGGGCGAACTCGTCTACCGCCTTCGCCAACACCACCGCCAGCCCCACATACAGCCAGAGTAGCGCGCTCATGTGCGGGAACTCGATATTAAAGTAATAGTGGTCGGGTAGCCCCACCACCAACGCCCCGATCACTGCCGCTACCAACCCTAGCAGGAGGGTGCGGGCCGCCTCCCTGTCCAAGCCACTACCTGCTTGTGGGGGGGGGTTGGGCTGGGGGTTTGGGTTGGAGACGGTGTTGGTTGTCGCTCTACTCCGCAGGCGGGGCAGCACGTAGGCGAAGAAAGCGAAGAAGACGAAGGCGAAGCTAGCCAGGCCGATCAGCCCCATGCGGGTGGCTATCGTCAGGTAGACGCTGCTGACTCCAGTGGTGAGGGTCAGTTCGCCGCTGCGCCCAAAGCCCACTCCAAAGTAGGGGTAACGCTGGATGATATCGAAGGCATTGCGGTACTCGTTGAGGCGCATCACCTGGGCGGGGTCTTGGAGGGCCAACCCCTCTTGCAGGCGAGCCAGGTACTTGCCGCCAATACCCAGGCCGAAGACTGCGACCAGGCCCAGCCCGCCATAGAGGAACAGCCGCCGATAGCGCACCAGCGCAAGGAACAGAGCCGCCGCCGCCGCCCCGATCCAGACTGAGCGGCTCTGGGTCAGCAGCAAGGCGAAACCACTGGCCCCAACGCAGCCCAGCAGCAACCACTGTGGCAGCAACCGCTCCTCCTTCTTCGCCAGCAGTTGGCTGAGGGCGAGAGTGAAGACGACTACCAGCATACCAGCGTAGCTATTGGGGTCAACCGAGGTGCCAATCGCTCGCTCCCCCTTTGCCGGGTTGTCCTCGACATAGCGGATCACCTTGTCGGTAGGATAGCCGATCACCTTCAGCCCACGCAGCAGCCGCTCGGCCAGGCTGTCGGGCAAGGCCCACAGCCCCAGGCCGAGCGCACCAGCGGCCCCGCCTGCCAGGATCAGGCAGGAGGCTAGCTGCTTCGCCTGCGCGTAGTTGACGCTGCTCACCACGACGTAGAAAAGGATGATGCCGAGCAGCAACCGAAAGTAGTTGTGGACAACGCTAGTGGCCTCGTCACCGCTGATGCGCGGCGAGTTGAGGATCAGGGAGAACAGGCTGAGGGCGACAAAGATCAGCAGCGGCAAGTGGACGGGCGAAGCGTTTAGCCCGCCGCCACGCAGTAGCCTCGCCAGCCAAACCGCGTAAAGAAAGAGGAGGACGATCTCCAACAGTGCAGGGGTGATGATCAGCTTGATTGGCAGGGTGGCGAAGGGCAGCAGCACAGCTATCGCCGCCGCCGCCACAATCAACCGCTGGATGCCCGCCGCTAGCAGCAAGGGGATCGCCAACAGTCCCGCAATCAGCGCGAAGGGGATCAGCGGGTTGCCGAGGCTGACGGCCAGCCCGCCGCCCAAGCCGAGTGCAGCCGCCCCCAGCAAGCCGAGCGGCAGGAGGTAGCGCGAGGGGCCGCTGCTTGCACTGTAAGATTGGCGCGCACGTTCTCCGATCATAGGCTAATTATAACATACTTGATCGCCAGCCTAATGGCAATGGGGCAAAGCTACGATTGGCATTGCCACCAAGCAGGCCCGAACGCAGCAGCACAGGTTTCAGCCAATCATAGACGTATGCTTGCCCTAAATATAGTGACAGCGGCCCTCCTATTCGGTATAATTAGACAGATTAAGGAGATGACCAGCAATGCCACAAGATGACCAGGCCCCCAACCGTCCTTCCCGCCCGCGCAACCACGGCCCAGAGGGTGGCCGCCCTAGCCGTCCCAGCAGCGGCGGTGCGCGCCCGTTCCGCCCTAGCAGTGGGCCACAACAGGGGGCGCGCCCTTTCCGTCCACAAGGGGATCGTCCCTTCCGTCCACAAGGCGACAGGCCCCAGGGGGATCGTCCACAAGGGGATCGCCCCTTCCG
>Ga0123339_10003463_pt1 | contig 10467 bp, 8 predicted proteins | sample lystaG_FD_89956 | JGI IMG/M metagenome (GOLD analysis project Ga0123339, IMG submission 89956) | Glacier valley bacterial and archeal communities from Borup Fiord, Nunavut, Canada, to study Microbial Dark Matter (Phase II) -... | ecosystem: Environmental > Aquatic > Freshwater > Ice > Glacier ... | reverse complement strand
TATTGATGATTGCCTGCAAACTTCACCAGGAAGTATGAAAAATTTAGTAGCTGCTTTGAATGAAAAAAATATTTATACCGTACTAAGACAAAATGCAGAAGGCAGGTTGTATGGTATCACTTTCGTGGACAATCAAAACAAAGTTGTTTTTAATGGCAGTGATTTAGGCAAAGGATATAGTGCGGCTGCATTGCAAAGCAGGCTTGCTGTAGTAGATGAAAATCCTCTTACCCAGGACGAAACAAAGGGCAGTAGTTCTTCAGGCGTTTTACTTAAAGAAGTTGATCTTAATAAACAACAGAACAAAACTATTTCACCCATTACCAAAAACGAAAATTTATTAGTTGTGCTTTTATCAACCAAAGAGCAATACGATAACACACCAAACAGTCTGCTGAAAAAGAAAAGAAAGAAAAAAAAGAAAATTAATTTATAAAATCAAAAGTTATGTCACATACCGGGGAGAATGAACAGGGGTTAAGAAAGATATTAGACTTTACAAGATTTGCCAGCATCTTTATTTTGCTACTGCATTTTTATTACTACTGTTATGCTGCTTTTAAGCATTGGGAAATTAAAAGTACCATCACAGATAGGCTAATGACCAACATCATGCACACTGGCCTATTTAACAATCAATATACTTCCAAGTTTTTGGCCATTGGATTATTAGTGGTTTCTTTATTGGGAGCACAAGGCAAAAAAGACGAAAAGATAAATTGGAAATCTGTTGCAGCATATTTACTGATCGGTTTACTACTTTTCTTTGGGAGTAAAATTTTATTAAGCCTGAATTATACCGTAGAGAATATCGCCATTATTTACATGGCCGTAACAGGCATTGGATATTTGCTAATGCTGGCTGGTGGTAATCTACTCAGCCGGTTAATTAGCTTAAATTTATCAAACGATATTTTCAATTCTTTGAATGAAACTTTTCCGCAGGAAGAAAGATTTTTATCCAACGAATATTCTATCAATCTTCCTGCCCGGTATAATTTAAAAAACAGGGTTAGAAAAAGCTGGATAAATATCATCAATCCTTTCAGAGGATTATTGGTTATTGGAAGTCCAGGCTCCGGTAAAAGTTGGTTTGTAATTCAGCATGTCATCAAACAGCATATAGAAAAAGGTTTTGCCATGTTTGTATATGATTTTAAATATGATGACTTATCCAAAATAGTTTACAACTGGCTGCAACAAAACAAACATAAATATTCTGTGCCGCCATCTTTCTATGTTATCAACTTTGATAATCTTTCTGTATCGCATCTCTGCAATCCTTTAGATCCAAATACTATGAATGATATTACTGATGCAACGGAATCTGCAAGAACAATACTTTTGGGATTGAACAGGGAGTGGATAAACAAGCAGGGAGATTTCTTTGTAGAATCACCTATCAACTTTGTTACTGCCATCATTTGGTTTTTGAAAAAGTATGAAGATGGAAAATGTTGTACACTGCCGCATGTAATAGAACTGATGCTGGCTGATTATGACGAACTCTTCCCGATACTCAATACTCAGCCAGAAATTGAAGTGCTGGTAAATCCATTTGTCACCGCCTATCAAAACGATGCTATGGAGCAATTAGAAGGCCAGGTAGCCTCTGCAAAAATTGGTATGGCACGATTAGCTTCACCGCAATTGTATTGGGTGTTATCCGGCAATGATTTTACATTGGACATCAACAATCCAACGCATCCGAAAATTGTTTGCGTTGGTAACAACCCTGAGAAGCAACAAATTTATGGTGCAGTGTTATCGCTCTACATTTCAAGATTGGTAAGGCAAGTAAATAAAAAAGGAATGCTAAAATGTAGTTTGGTGTTTGATGAATTTCCTACCATCTATTTCAATAATATGGACAGCCTGATTGCTACTGCAAGAAGTAATAAAGTTGCCACCACATTAGCAATGCAAGATTTCAGTCAGTTGAAAAAAGATTACGGAAAAGAACAGGCAGATGTAATTGTAAATATCACAGGTAACATCATTAGTGGCCAGGTGATGGGTGAAACTTCCAAACTGTTATCGGAACGCTTCGGGAAAATTATGCAGGACAGGCAGAGTGTTTCCGTAAATCGTACCGATACTTCCATCAGCCACTCCAAGCAACTGGACAGCGCAATACCTGCGTCCAAAATTGCAGCTCTTTCTTCCGGAGAATTTGTAGGCCTGGTTGCTGATAACCCGGATGAAAAAATTAAGTTGAAGATGTTTCATGCAGAGATAATTAATGATGCTGATAAACTGAATGAGGAAGTGATCCTTTACAAAGACATTCCTGTTGTATCCAAAGTTACCTAACAGCAGGTGATGGATAATTACTATCAGGTGAAGATGGAGGTGAAGCGGTTGATTGGGGAGGAGGTGGAGCGATTGAAGGCTATGCAGAACTGATATGCTGGATTTTGACATGATGAAAAGGTGCAATTTTTCCACCTTCAGAATTATTGGATCTGTACTATTTCGACATTAAATCCATTTTATGTTGAGAATTAGCCGTAATTTCATCATTAAGTAAAATTCATGTCGAATCACTTTAGTCGATTTAAGGTTAAAGACGAAAATCGGCATAAAACTCAACATCAATGGTTTACAATAAGAATCAATCATTTAACGACCTGCCAAACCTGCCCCCAGCAGACTTTACAGAATCGCCGGAAATACTGCGGCACCTGGCAAAAGCTGCCCGACATTTAGGCGAATTAAATGGCCTCTGTGCCTCACTACCCGACCCCCAATTACTCATCAATACAATTGTGTTGCAAGAAAGTAAGGACAGTTCCGCCATAGAAAATATTGTAACTACACAGGATGAATTATACAAGGCAGCCAGTGAAGAAGAAACGGCCAGCCATGCCGCCAAAGAAGTTTTAAGCTATCGGGAAGCCTTGTATGTAGGGCTTGAAAAAATGACCACCCAAAAGAATTTATTGTTAACCAACACAATGGTGGAAGTTGTGCAAACCATTAAGCAAAATAAATCTGGCATCAGAACGGCACCGGGTACAGCCCTTAAAAATGCAATTAATGGCGAAGTGATTTATACACCGCCATGTTGCGAAGATGTATTAAGAGAAAAACTGGCCGCATTGGAACGATTCATTAACGACCCCGAAAGTTCCCCATTAGACCCATTGGTTAAAATGGCTTTTATACATTACCAGTTTGAAGCCATACATCCGTTTGCCGATGGCAATGGCCGTACTGGCAGAATTGTAAACGCATTATACTTAGTACAGCAGGAATTATTATCGCAGCCAGTACTCTACCTAAGTTCTTACATTGTAAAATATAAAACAGAATACTACCAACTATTAAGAGGCGTAACAGAAAAAAATAACTGGCACGATTGGGTAATGTATATCCTTACTGCATTGATAGAAACAGCACAGCTTACTACAAAGAAAATAAGGGCTATGCTTTTACTAAAAGATGATTTTGAAAAACAAATGAAACAAACATTAGGTGCATCCTTCAGCTACGAACTGCTGCAGTTGATGTTTACATTACCGTATTTGAAAATTGAATTGTTGGAGAAAAGAGCAATAGCCCACAGGCAAACGGCTTCTGTTTGGTTGAAAAAACTGACTGATGCCAATATTTTAAAACCTCAAAAAATAGGGCGAACAACTTATTATATTAATTATCGGTTGATGAAATTATTGGCGGAGGATTAGTGTCTAAGATTATTTAAGTAAAAAACAGTAACAATTTATTAGATGCAAATAAGAAGCGAAATACAAATATTTTTAGATAAGCCTACTAAGGGTGAAGATAATTACGCAAAGGGAAATGCTTTCGAAAGGATGATAAGAAATGTATTAGAAAGCAATGGATATGAAATAACATCTAACGCAAATTTTACAAACGGTGAGCTTGACTTATTGTGTGAACATATAAATGATAAAGACATTCTTTTTGTCGAATGCAAAGCAAAGGAAAGAGTTACTTTTTCTGAGTTACATTCATCGGTTATAAGATTTGGTAGTATATAGTAGAATGTGTAGACAGTTTTAGGGTCTCCCCCATCCCCTGCACCTCCGTTTCGCTACGCTCCACTGCGGTGCAGGGAACGGGGGAGCGATTTTTCACTAACTTTAAAACCTACACATTATGCAATCAAAAAACACCAAAGAGGATTTATTTCCCAAGGGTTTCTTTAAGCAATTTAAGAACAAAGAAAATTTTCAATCTTATTTCAATTCACATTTCAAACAGGGAATTGAAGAGATGCTCCAGGCAGAATTAAACGAAGAGATTGGCTATTCCAAACATGCAAAAGAAGGGTATAATTCAGGCAACAGCCGTAATGGTTCTTTTTCAAAAACCATCGCCACAGAAAATGTTGGCGAAGTTGTTTTAAACATTCCCCGTGATAGAAATGCTCAGTTTGAGCCCCGTATTATTGCTAAAGGCCAAACAATTAGCAGTAAAATTGAAGATGCTATTTTGGGCATGTACAGCCGGGGCATGATGACATCTGATGTTTATAACCAGGTGCAGGATATTTACGGCCTGAATATAAGTGAAACCACCGTTTCTAACATCACAGAACGTATTATAGAAGTTGCCAAAGAGTGGCAACAAAGGGCTTTGGAGCCTGTATACTTTGCAGTGTGGATGGATGGCATTGTACTGAAGATAAGAGAGGATGGTAACTCTTCCATTTGGAATAAGAAAGAGCTGGTGTTTGTTAGCATCATGCCGTTAAATATATTTTTCAATATCAACTACGGTATTGTGCTATTGGCTTTTTTCTAATGCTTGCCTAAATTGTGCCGGTGGAGTATCTTCCTGAAAACCTAAATAAACTTTTGCGCCTTTATCACAATCCAAAATATAATAGGTTTCATCCTGCGTAATATTTCTTCCAAAAAATTCTTTAATATATTGCAGAATAGATAAATTTCAGCCATCAACTGTATCTAAAAAATTAAATCGGATTGGAAATTCGATGGCAAATTTTTCTGCATTCTTTCTTAAAACAGCTTTGTGTTTCTTAGCAGTTGAAAAGAGTTTTGCAAATTGAGCATCGAAAACACAAATACCTTATTTTTATAATTATTATTAATCATTAAAGTGCCACATATAATAATCGTAAACACCTTTTTATAACATACAATAATTATTTCTATATCAATTTACAACTATGAAACTAACTCAGGCTCAAATATTAGCATCATCGGGTTTTACAAATTATTCAGACATAAAACGTTTGAAATTTATCCTGAATTCGTTGAAGGAAAACGTTCCTGAAGGAGGGAGTGTTTTAGATGTTGGATGCGGTAATGGAATTATTACCAGAAGCCTAGGAAAAGCTGGTTTTAAAGTTAATGGAATTGATATTAGCAACAAAGCCATTGAGAAAGCCAAAGCTTCAAATGACTTGCCAAATGTAAATTTCAATGTAATAAGTGCAGAAGAACTAGCCATAAGTCAGCAAAAGTATGATTGTGTAATTTGCAGCGAGGTTTTGGAACATCTATATCAACCTCAGGATTTATTAAAAATTCTTTATCAGTCACTGGAAGAGAATGGTATATTAGTGGTGACAGTACCAAACGGTCAGGGACCAAGGGAATTTTTAATAACACGTCCTATTATTATGTTACAAAAGAAGAATAACTGGCTTTGGAAATTTGTTCAACAACTCAAGACTACTCTTGGATATAGTGGCACTACAGTGCAGAGTGATGCAGCCGATCTTACCCATATACAGTTTTTTACAAAAAAATCATTAACCACACTTGCGGAAAACAACTTATTTCAAATAAAAAAAATTGGTAAAACAAATTTTATTGAAAATGTGTTTCCCTTTTCCTTTATAACAAAACGAATTACTTTACTGCAGAAAATTGATTGTAAAGTTGCAGATTTATTGCCATATTATTGCACCAGTGGTTTTGTATCTGTTTGGAAAAAAAAATAATTTTAAAATGTTCATTAGTTAATTTCATGTTTATATAAACTATTGCAATGTTCCAGCTTTGTATTCCCTTAATCCCGCCAGTCTTAATAGTATCCACATAGAAAAAATGATCATGAAAGGTTCCACAGGTACTGTATACCTTGGAAATGCCAATAACAAAGTATGAATGATTGTGATTACCATAAATGGAATTATCATTATAAAAGCACTAAAATTTTTCCTATTCTGCCACCAGCCCATAAGACCAAAAAAAAATAAAAATAAATTTCCGGCGCCCATGATAAATCTGGAAGCTTTACCTCTGTTACCTTCTGAAGAAGAAGGAATACCCCAAAGTTCAAAAAGATTTGCCATCCTTTCTCGTATAAATAATAGCGGAGTAGCTTTAAAATGTCTAAAATATTCATTAAGAGCATCCTGGTCAGTGATAATTTCAGGGTGTTTGTGAACATACTCATAGTCAACATTACTACCTGAAGCTGTGACTGAATACATAATATTTACTTTGCCGTGTCCCGAAATAGAAAACTTTCCGGTTTTTGAATAGCAATAAGAAGCCAGCAGTGCCAAAGGTAATAATACGGCAATGATAAGATGAAAGTTAACCTTTCTTGTATATAACAGTTCACACAAAATTAATAAACCAAAAACCATGATATACTCTGTGCGTATACTAGCAGTTGCTGAAAGAAATAATCCAGTTAACGTATATTGTTTGCGCAGGTAAAAAAAGTATGCTCCGGTTAAAAAAAATGCGGTGGGTACTTCAGAAGTTAGCCATCGCACTATATTTATTTGTGATGGATATATAGCTAAGAAAGAAATTGTAACAAGCGCCAGCAAACTGTTTTTAAATACAAGTTTGCTAATATTATAAACAAACAATAATGTTAATATTGCCATCAGGATATTTGTCCATAGTAAGAACAGTTCTACACTTTTTCCAAAAATTAAATTTCCAAATGCAATAATTATAGGATAACCATTGGGGAAATAATTGATATAACCTCCATCGAGAATCGCTGCTGCCTGTTTAAAGTATTCAGGAGTATCCTTATGTATATGTGGAAGGGAAGTATAAAAAGTTATGTATACCCTTATTAAAAAACCGACTGTGAGAATGAACGTAAGTATCCTCAGTACGATTTTTTTTTGCATTTGGCTACCTTTTCGGAACCAGGTATAAGTTTCTAGTAATTTCAAGTTCATAACAATTTAAAATTTCTGTAATTTTCCAATTTTTATTATTTTTTTTCTATTTCTTCATTCAGTATATGCACCGTGGCCACAGAAAATTGATTTGCTTTCCTTGTTTTGAACAAGGATAATATTTGTAAAAAAATAAATTTGGGTATATATATTAAAGATTCATAAATACGACTATCAGTATCAGATTTACCGAGGGCAATAAAAAAACCCGCGATAAAACTTATTAAGACAAATATCCATGCTATTGCAATATTGACATCAATAATAATATTGGCGAGCGCAAGAAGTATAGATAACCCCAGTAATAAAAAAAGTGGCGGACGGGTGATTATAAAACCAAAAACAAAACGATTCATATTTAATTGTAGAATGCCCAGCCACATAAGCTGAAGCCCAAATCGGAAATACCGGAACCATGTATTATTCCAGCGGGCTCTCTGTTTTACTAGTTGGTCAGGATGGGCCGTCTTTTCATCATATACAATTGCATCTTCGGCATAAGCAATCCTATAACCCTTCTTAATAATTTCTTTTTGCAAAATTTTATCGAATCCTGCCCCGGAATCTTGAATGTGTTCTAAACATTCCTTATAAAGTGAAACAGTGAAAGCCATACCTGAACCTGACAACATACAAGATGAGCCAAGGTTGAATAAAACTTTTCGATTATAAAAGAAATAATAAATCTCATTCGCGGCATCAAGGCAAGCGTAAACTGTGTTTAGATTTTTGGCTTTCCGCTTACCCTGTACAGCCGAATATCCTACATCAAATAATTTATCAATATTTGTTAAAAATTCAAAATCAACCAAATTATCACTATCAATAATTGTAAGCCGGTTATGGTTCCTTTTAAAATGGTTAATCGCATAAAAATGAGACTTCAATTGATTCTGTAAAACTTCTTCTGGTTGAAGAATTACCACTCGCTCATCTTCAAAATCAATAGTGAGTTGTGGGCAATTATCTGCAATAACATAGATGATGTAATTATTGTAATCCTGTTTAAGTAAAGATTCGACAACATGGGGAATATTACTGGTGTCTTTATAAGCTGTAACTAATATTGCATAGTCTCCATCAACTCCGCAACTAACGCTATAGGTAAATTTTCTTAACTTAACTATGGCATAAATAAGATAAGAAAAGATAGGGAATACTATAAAAATCGCCACTACAATTTGAAAAGCTATCCAGGTAATATAAATAAAATTTATCAACATAAATTAGTTCATTATTTATTATTATGGAGATCTAAATCTTTATACTATAATGTATCATTTAGACATAAAATAGTCTCAGTTCATTTTATGAACTGAGATAGTTGCTGCTACTAACAAATTTTCATAAATACTTTCAATCTTCTTTGACATTTCAACTGCATCAAAATTTGCCCTTACTGTTTTAAGTGCATTTTGAGACAACTCTTCCCTTAAATTTTTATCGCCAGCCAAATCCAAGATTGCTTTTGTGAGATTCTGAACAAGATTGTCAGTTTCTATTAACAATCCACTATAGTGATTCTTAACAATTTCCCTCGATCCGTCTACATTGGTAGCAATTACGGCCTTGCCCATGCTCATCGCTTCGAGGAGGCCTATCGGTAATCCCTCCCACAAAGACGGCAAAACAAAAATATCTGCAGCTGCCAGCAAATCAGGAACATCTTGCCTGAACGGTAAAAAATGAATGCCATTTTCAATTTTCTTTTTTCTTACAAGTTGATTAGCTTCAGCCGTTTCATCACCTTCTCCAACCATCAGTAATTGTAGATTAGGTTGCAGTTTTAAGGCTTCTGCGAAAGCTTTTATAAGGCTTAAAGGTTGTTTATGCGCAGTGAACCTCGCAATAAAAATGATGAGTATCGCTGAGGTGTCTATTTTAATTTCTTCTCTTATATTTTTAAAATATTTTCCTGGGGCAAATCTTTGTTGGTTAATGCCATTATTAATAACAACAGCTTTCAAGGATTTAATGACAGCCAAGCCTGAGGCCTTATTTGACTCCGAAACTGCAATGTTTATGTCAGCTTTTGAAGTCAAGAAATATTCACACCAAATTTTTATTTTTTTTATAAGCCATGGCTGATCGTCATGAAATGACCAACCGTGTATGGTATAAACAATTGGCAACTTTAGATACTTAGCCGCCTTAAAAACATTTGAGATAGCCCTTGTGCCATGGCAGTGAACCAAATCGATTTTTTCTTCTACCAATAAAGCAGCTACTTTTTTCCAAACCCTAAAATCGAATGGCTTTTCAGAGTAAATTATGTATGTTTTAATATTAATTTTTAACAGCTTTTTTATCATCGGCCCGTCAGTAAACGATAAAACAACAGGTTCATATACCTCTCTGTTAATATTCTCAATGAGCGTTAAAAGATGAGTTTCTCCTCCACCAATTTGTCCTTGCCTTATGCATTGAAGAACCCGAATTTTTTTCATTAATAACATGAGTTAGTTAAACCACATTTCAGAAGGCAGCATTATCTTGTAAATTCTATAGATAATAAATATATTTTTATTTAAAAAAGTTTATTTAAGACTAAACTAATTATCATTATTTATTTTTCTTAAGCGCCAATAACAGTTGCATTTTCCTTTCTGCCCCATCCATCTGGTAGCTTCTCTCTTATCTCTATATTATCAAATTCCTTACTTTGGCGAGCTCCCACTCTTCTCGCCCATTTAGCCATCTTTGCTATTCCCTCTTTTAAAATAACACCAGATTGCTTTCCAAAAATTTCATGTGCTTTGCTATGATCACTATAGGCATGCATTACTTCATTTCGAACAGCCAGGTAATTGATTTCTGGTTGTACATCAAATTCATCTCCTACTACCAAGGCTAACTCATTTACCGTATATGGCTTATCGGCACCGATATTAAACACCTTATTATATGATTTTTCAATGTTTACACAGGTAGCGATCGGAATAGCGACATCATCAATATAACTAAATGCTCTTGTTTGAGTTCCGTCACCAAACACAGTTAGTTTTTTACCCTGCATAATTTGGTTCATAAAAATCCCTATTACATTGCGATACTTATCGCCAATATTTTGATTTTCACCATACACATTATGCGGGCGAAAAATAACCGAATTTAGACCAAACATATGTAAGGCTGCTCGCAAATCTAATTCCACTGCATATTTTGATACGCCATAAGGATCTTCCGGTAAAGGCGTCATTTCTTCTGTCATCGGAAGTTGTCCTTTCCCATACACTGCAATTGAAGAAGTAAATACAAAACACTTTATCTTGTTCTTAATAGATTCATTGATTAAATTAATACTTCCTATAAGATTA
>Ga0123339_10003462_pt1 | contig 10468 bp, 7 predicted proteins | sample lystaG_FD_89956 | JGI IMG/M metagenome (GOLD analysis project Ga0123339, IMG submission 89956) | Glacier valley bacterial and archeal communities from Borup Fiord, Nunavut, Canada, to study Microbial Dark Matter (Phase II) -... | ecosystem: Environmental > Aquatic > Freshwater > Ice > Glacier ... | reverse complement strand
TAGATTCATAGTTTTGTTTTAACCCAGTCAGGGTTTAAAACCCTGACTGGGTTGTTGAAATTTATTAATTTATCGTCTCTCCATTCGCAACGCCATCTACATCTGGATTTACAAAAACCAATTTCCCTTCTGCATTTGTTGTCATCAAAATCATTCCTTGACTTTCTACGCCACGAAGATTTCTAGGAGCCAAATTGACTAAAACAGTTACACGTTTTCCAATAATATCTTCTGGTTTAAAACTTTCGGCAATTCCCGAAACGATGGTGCGAACATCAATTCCTGTATCAACTTTTAGAATCAAAAGCTTGTTGGCTTTTGGCATTTTTTCTGCTTCCAGAATTGTTCCTGTACGGATATCCATTTTGGCAAAATCCTCAAATTGAATCAAATCTTTTTGAGGTTCGGCCACTTTATTTTCGGCATTATTGGCAGTTTTCGTTGCTTCCAATTTGTCTATTTGTTTTTGTATTTCCTCGTCTTCAATTTTGGCAAAAAGCAATTCGGCTTCGCCAATTTGATGTCCAGCAGGAATCAAATCGGAATTATCAGCAACCGTTTTCCAATCTATTTTGTCTTTAATTTTTAGGATTCTTGACAATTTAGTAGCAGTAAACGGCAAGAAAGGTTCGCAAAGTGAACTCAAAGCTGCAGAGATTTGCAACGCAACGTACATTTGGGTTTGCACGCGAGCTGGATCTGTTTTTATCATTTTCCAAGGCTCTTCGTCGGCAAGATATTTATTTCCCAAACGAGCCACATTCATCAATTCGCTCAAAGCTTCACGAAATCTGTAACGCTCAATTGAACTCGAAATCACGGCTGGATATGCTTTCAATTCGGTCAAAGTCGCTTCGTCCACTTCCGAAAGTTCGTTAGGACTTGGAACAATTCCTTCGTAATATTTATTAGTCAGCACCACGACACGATTAATGAAGTTTCCAAAAATTGCAACTAATTCATTATTGTTTCTCGCCTGAAAATCTTTCCAGGTAAAATCATTATCCTTAGTTTCTGGCGCATTCGATGTCAATGCATAACGCAAAACATCTTGTTGATTTGGAAATTCTTCCAAATATTCGTGCAACCAAACCGCCCAGTTTTTAGACGTAGATAATTTATTTCCTTCCAAATTTAAAAACTCATTTGCGGGAACATTGTCCGGCAAAATATAACTTCCTTCGGCTTTTAACATCGCCGGAAAAATAATACAATGAAAGACAATATTATCTTTCCCTATAAAGTGAACCAATTTTGTATCCTGATCTTTCCAGTATGGTTCCCAATCTTTTCCTTCTCGCAAAGCCCATTCTTTTGTGGAAGAAATGTAGCCAATTGGAGCATCAAACCAAACATATAATTTTTTCCCTTCGGCACCTTCAACGGGAACATCAATTCCCCAATCGAGGTCGCGAGTTACAGCTCGAGGTTCTAATCCACCATCAATCCAGGATTTTACTTGCCCGTAAACATTGGGTTTCCAGTCATTTTTATGTCCAACGAGAATCCATTCTTTCAAGAAATCTTCATAACGATCCAAAGGCAAAAACCAGTGTTTCGTTGATTTCATAATTGGTGTTTCTCCCGTAATTGTCGATTTTGGATTAATCAAATCTGTAGCATTCAGTGTAGAACCACATTTTTCACATTGGTCACCATAAGCTTCTTCGTTGCCGCATTTTGGACAAGTTCCAACCACAAAACGGTCTGCCAAAAACTGATCTGCTTTTGCATCATACAGTTGCTCGGTGACTTGTTCTACAAAATCTCCATTTTCATATAATTTTCTAAAAAATTCTGAAGCTGTATCGTGATGAATTTTGGCTGAAGTTCTTGAATAATTGTCGAATGAAATTCCAAAATCTGAAAATGATTTGCGGATAATTCCATCATATTTATCGATTACTTCCTGAGGTGAAATGCCTTCTTTTTTGGCTTTCATCGAAATTGCCACGCCGTGTTCGTCGCTTCCGCAAACAAACAAAACATCTCTTCCCTGCAATCTTAAATATCTGGAATAAATATCCGAAGGCACATAAACACCTGCCAAATGCCCAATATGAATGGGTCCGTTCGTATAAGGCAATGCCGCTGTAATCGTATATCTTTTTGGATTCTGTATCATGATTCAATTTTATTGAGTGCAAAAATAAGCAATAGATTTTTTATTTAAAGCTATTTCCGATATCTGTCGCAAATATATTGACTAATGTAACCGTAAATAAAAACGAACTGGAGTTATCTTTCTATATTTTAACTATAACAGAAAGCATTTTGTCTTCTGTCACGCTAAAAATTTGAACCTTTGTGTCATCGTTGCAAAAACTAAATTACCTTTGTAAAAAAATAATCCAAATGAAATTCAACACTAAAACCATACACGGCGGCCAGCATCACGATCCAAGCACCGGAGCAGTGATGCCACCGGTTTATCAAACTTCGACGTTTGTGCAAACTAGCCCGGGAAAACCAATAAATCCGGATTACGAATACAGCAGAGCAGCAAACCCAACAAGAACTGCATTGGAAAATGCATTGGCAAGTATCGAAAACGGAACTCGTGGTTTGGCTTTTTCATCTGGATTAGCGGCTACAGATTGTCTTTTGCGCTCTTTTAAAGCAGGTGACGAAATCATTGCGATGGACGATTTGTATGGCGGAACATACAGAATGTTTACTCGTATTTATAAAGATTCAGGGATAAAATTTCATTTTGTGGATATGAATGATTTGGAGAAATTCCATTCTTTGATTAACGAAAACACGAAACTTGTTTGGGTGGAAACTCCAACAAATCCTTTGATGAAATTAGCCGACATTCAGGAAATTGCCAAAATCACCAAAGAAAAAAATATTCTTTTTGCAGTTGATAATACGTTTGCAACACCTTATTTACAGAAACCTTTGGATTTAGGAGCTGACATTGTGATGCATTCGGCGACAAAATATCTTGGCGGACATTCGGACGTGATTGCCGGAGCCTTGATTGTAAAAGACGAAGCTTTGGGCGAGCAATTGCATTTTCAGCAATTTGCCACGGGCGCAACTTTAGGACCAATGGACAGTTTTTTGGTTTTAAGAGGAATAAAAACCTTGCATCTTAGAGTGCAAAGACATTGTGAAAATGGTGAAAAAGTAGTAGCTTTTTTGAACCAACATCCAAAAATAAAAACAGTTTATTATCCAGGATTGAAAAGTCATCCGTATCACGAAATTGCCAAAAAACAAATGAGCGGTTTTGGCGGAATGGTTTCTTTTACATTTGTTTCGGGTAAAAAAGAGGATTCAATCCGGTTTTTGGAAAAACTAAAAGTATTCACTTTGGCAGAATCTTTGGGTGGCGTAGAATCATTGGCAAACCATCCAGCCTTGATGACACACGCTTCGATTCCGGAAGATAAACGAAAAGAAATTGGAATTACGGATGACCTAGTTCGGTTGAGCGTTGGTATTGAAGATGCAGAAGATTTGATTGAAGATTTGAAACAGGCATTGGATTAAAACCGAATAACTATAAAAATTAAATCCCGATTCTAAATTTCAGAATCGGGATTTAATTTTATGATGTTTTGATATTTCTCTACTGAAGGTAATAAATATAGCCCACGTTAAACCAAACCAACCAGTCGTTTGCTTTGTTTTCTTTATATAGGTCTGGATTTGGTTTTAGGCCGTCAACCCAGTCAGAAAAATAATATTGCAATCTTAAATCTACCATCAAGTCAGATAACGGAGCTAATTTATAACGAGTTCCCACACTGGTAACCACCGACCAAACAGAACCGTTTTCAGTAGAAAACCCGTAAGCCCGATCGTCTGTTGGAATTAAATATTTAGGGAATGTAGTCAATGGAGTTCCCAAAGGTCCCATCGTTGAAGAAACTTCCGCATTGTAAAAACTGAATTGTGCTCCAAGGCTTATAAATGGACCCCAACTTTCTATTGTTGACGTAAAATCACGAATACTCCAAGGGAAATATTCTAATTGCATTCCTATATTGGTCACGGCGGCGCTTCCATTCATTGCTTTTAATTGTTCCTTGCCAAGAGAGGGTTTGCCCTCTACCCATTGGCCAAAATGATCCAACTCTGTTTTGTTGTAGGACAATTCACTTCTTAATTTGAAATGGTCGTTAAAATAAGTTTCAGGAGTGTAGCAGTTACATTCAGCTGTGTATGAAAAATTCATATAATGGATTATACCTATTCCATATCCCGTATTGCCAGCATTTGTAGATAAATCATATCGTTCTCCAAAATCTGATTGAAAGGCTACGGGACCAGCAATAACTCCAATTTCATGTGAAAAACCGAATTGTGCATTGACTGCACTGGAAATTCCGAAAAGAAGAATGCAGAAAAATATAATTGATTTTGCGGTCATTTAAAACAGATTACTTTTTTACAAATATATAAAAACAACAAGTATTAAGAATATTATATAACAAATAAATACAAACATCAATTATTATGAGTATTCTATAAAAAAAATATAAGGTTTTTTGTGTTTTTACAATAATACTATTGATTTTAAATAAAATCCTTTCGGCATTTATAAAAAGCATTAAATTTGGTTAAGAAAATCAAAAAAAGTATATCAATATTCTTATAAAATGTATATTTGTAAACGTTTACGAAATCGTTTTCTTAAATAGAATTATTTCGTGTAATTAAAGTAGTATTATTAACCCTGTTTGAATAATTTATTTCGAAATGGAAGACAAAATAAATCAATTTATGGCTCAAGTAGAGTCAAAAAATCCAAATGAGCCAGAGTTCATACAAGCTGTGAGAGAATTTGCCGAAACCGTTATCCCTTTTATTGCGGAGAAAAAAAAATATGACGGTAAGAATTTGCTGCTTCGAATAGCAGAACCTGAAAGATCTATAATATTTAGAGTTCCTTGGGTTAACGATGCAGGAGAAATTCAAGTGAATAGAGGATTCAGAATACAAATGAATTCAGCAATTGGTCCTTATAAAGGAGGAATTCGTTTTCATCACACGGTTAACTTGTCAGTGTTAAAGTTTCTTGCATTTGAGCAAGTATTCAAAAATAGTTTGACAACCCTTCCGATGGGAGGCGGAAAAGGAGGATCGGATTTTGATCCCCAAGGCAAATCAGATGCGGAAGTAATGCGCTTTTGCCAATCTTTTATGACAGAATTATGCCGACATATTGGTCCAGATATTGATGTTCCTGCTGGGGACATTGGTGTTGGAGCGAGAGAAATAGGCTATTTATTTGGCCAGTACAAAAGAATTAGAAATGAATTCACAGGAGTTTTAACCGGAAAAGGTATTGCTTACGGAGGTTCATTAATTAGACCCGAAGCCACAGGATACGGAGTGGTTTATTTCACGGAACAAATGCTTCGAACCATTGGTCATGAAGTAAAAGGAAAAACAGTTGCTATTTCTGGATTTGGAAATGTAGCTTGGGGTGTAGCCTTGAAAATAAATGAATTGGGAGGAAAACTGCTTACAATTTCTGGACCTGATGGATATATTTATGATGCAGATGGGATTTCTGGAGAAAAAATCGAATACATGCTCGAAATGAGGGCAAGTGGGGATAACAGAGTCGAAATGTATGCTGAGAAATATCTAAGCGCTGTTTTTCACAAAGGAAGAAGCGTTTGGGAAGTTAAGGTGGATATCGCCATTCCATGTGCCACGCAGAACGAACTAAATGAAGCCGATGCAAAGATGTTGATTGCAAACGGAGTCACTTGTGTTACCGAAGCGGCAAATATGCCATGCACCTTGGACGCCATTAAATTATTCTTGAACGAAAAAGTTCTTTATGCGCCAGGAAAGGCCGCTAATGCAGGTGGTGTTGCTGCTTCTGGATTGGAGATGACGCAAAACTCCATTCGTTTAAACTGGACTAGCGAAGAAGTTGACGAACGATTAAAAGACATTATGGTTGGAATTCACAACCAATGTAAAAAATATGGAACTGAAACTGACGGTTACGTAAACTACGTAAAAGGTGCCAATATTGCAGGATTTGTAAAAGTCGCCGATGCCATGTTGGCGCAAGGAGTAGTGTAACAACTTTTTCATAAATACAAAAAGGTCTTCTTTCTTCCTAGGTCATCAGGATTAGATTGAAGGCTTTTTTTTTGCATAAAACAAAATTTCATTACTTTCGTTTGTATTATATTTGTAGACCAAATATTTATGCAAATAATGAAAAAAGGGCTTCTCTGTTTTGTACTTCTGATTGGCATGCAAATGGGTTTTGCCCAAAGCAATTTGCTATGGCAAGGTTATTTCTCCTATAATGAAATCAAAGATTTATCGGAGTCGTCCACTACAATTTTTGCAGCATCAGAAAATGCCTTGTTTTCCAAAAACACGATTACAAGCCAAATTAAAACCACCAATACTATTGATGGACTTTCGGGAGAAACTATCACGTCATTATACTACAGTAAAACATTAAATAAAACAGTTGTCGGATATGAAAATGGTTTAATGATTGTCATCAACGAAGCCGATGGAAGTATGCTCAATATTGTTGATATTATCAATAAACAAATCCCTTCGAACATTAAGAAAATCAATCACTTTATGGAACATGAAGGGATTATTTATGTTTCCTGTGATTTTGGAATCGTTCAATTCAATTTGGCCACAATGTTGTTTGGAGACACCTATTTTATAGGTAATACTGGAGCGGAAATCAGTGTTACGCAAACCGCCGTATTTAATGGTTACATTTATGCAGCTACAATTGATGGCGTCAGAAGAGCAGATATTACCAGTAAAAACCTGATCGATTATAATCAGTGGGCAATAATCGCTCCAGGAAGTTGGTCAAGTGTAGAGGCTTTCGGCACGGAAATTATAGCTATCAATACTACTGGATATATTCATAAATACAATGCAATTTCTAATTCTTTTATAGGATATTTAGCACTTCCTTCCGCTACCGTCGATATGAGAAAAACCGATAATTATCTAATAATTACAACTGCAAAGAGCGTTTATTTTTTCAATAATTTAATGGCGCTAGTTCGTCAAATAGACAGTAGTCAAATTACAGGAATTACTGCCAGTTTTACTTGCGCCACAACTATAAATGATGTCGTTTATATTGGAACAAAGGAAAACGGATTGATGTCAACTACCATTTCGGTCACTTCGGCTTTTGAAAACAACACGCCAATTGGTCCTTCTAGAAACAATGTTTTTGCAACGCAAGTCACGCCAAATGTGCTATGGGCAGTTTATGGTGATTATTCAGGAACTTACAATCCCTATCCTCTTGACAGTTATGGCATTAGCAAATATAGCGCGACGGGATGGCTGAATATTCCTTACGAAAAAGTATTTGGAGCTAAATCAATAGTGAGAGTTATCATAAATCCTAATAATGAAAGTGAGGTTTATATGGGAAGCTCTTTCTCGGGGTTGTTAAAAATCGAAAATGATGTTCCCAAAATCTTGTATAACCAAGCCAACAGCGGATTGGAATCCATAACATTTCTTGGTCCCACCTACATTGATGTCAGGATAAATGGAGGTGCATTTGATAAGTCTGGAAATCTTTGGCTGAACAATAGCCTTATTCAAAAAGGGTTAAAAGTTTTGAAAGCTGATGGACAATGGCAAAGTTTTTCATTGGATGGCATTTTGGACAAAAGCATTGATGCCAGTATGGGCCGAATGATAATCGACAAAAATAGTACCAAATGGTGGTGTACCGATACAGATGGTTTGATAAGTTATAACGAATCTGTCAATAAATTCAAAAAAATAACGACAGGATTAGATTCCGGAAATTTACCCACTACTGATGTCAGGGCAATTGCGGTGGATAATAGAAACCAACTTTGGATAGGGACCACAAAAGGATTGAGAATTTTGTCTAATATTGGTAGTTTTCTGACCGAAGACCAAATGACAACAAATTCCATAATTATTTTGGAAGATGGACTTGCCCAGGAATTGCTGTACGAGCAATCCATTACTGATATTGTTGTAGATGGAGCCAATAATAAATGGATTGGCACCGCTGATTCCGGCTTATTTTTAGTTTCGCCAAACGGGCAGGAAACCAAGTATCATTTCACTATAAATAATTCGCCATTGCCCAGCAACACTATAAACGACATCGACATAAATAGCATAACCGGGGAAGTTTTTATAGCTACAACCAAAGGTTTGATATCTTTCAAAGGAAGTGCAACTGCTGCCAAGGAAGATTTGAATGATGTGTATGTTTATCCAAATCCGGTGCGACCAGAATTTGAAGGAACCGTCAAAATTGCCGGATTATTGGACAAAGCTACCGTAAAAATAACCGATATCGAAGGGAATCTAGTGTACGAAACCACTTCCGAAGGAGGAACAATAGAATGGGACACGACTGCTTTTGGAAAGCACAAAGTAGCCTCGGGCGTGTATATGATTTTTATTTCGGCACAAGACGGCATTGAAACCAAAGTCAAAAAAGTAATGATTATCAGGTAGTTTTTCATATGGAAATTCTCGGTAAGCTTATCTCAGATAAACTATGAACAACAAAAATTGCTTTGATTTTTTAAGATTTTTTTTCGCGACAAATATTTTACTGGCACATCTTTGCGAACTTTCTCAAAGTAAAAGTCTAGAATTTTTATCCTATATTTCTAATTCAAGTATCGCAGTTCAAGGGTTTTTTATCATCAGCGGTTTTTTAGTGGCAAAAAGCTACACAAATACGCCTTCTTTAAAAGAATATTTTATTAAAAGAGCCAAAAGAATTTTACCGGCTTATGTTGTTGTTTTGCTTTTTTCGTCTATAATTTTGGCTTGTTTCAGTAGGCTTAGTTTTTCGGAATATTTTACAGACCTAAGCGTGTATAAATATCTAGGATGGAATTCGGTTTTTTTAAATTTTATGCATCCTTGCTTGCCCGGCCTTTTTGAAAACAATCTTATGTGCGCAGTTAATGGGGCTTTGTGGACTTTAAAAGTTGAGGAAGGTTTTTATATTGTTTTACCCTTTATTTTTTACGCCGTTAAAAAATCAAAGAAGCCTTTTTTAATACTCGGAAGCCTGTATGTTTTGTCTCTATTGTACTGGTTTGTGATGGATTTTTATTTAAATCAACCCTTGTTGGCTAAACAATTACCCGGATATTTGGCTTATTTTGTAACGGGAATCTTCCTGTTTTTGAATTTTGAATTTGTTTTGCAGAATAAAGAAAAGCTTTTGGTTGTTTCAGTTTTTGGGTTAATTATTTCAATTTTTTTAGATTTTCAAATAGACATATTATATCCAGCAGCATTTGGTTCAATAGTTATAATTGCTGCTTACAGCCTTCCTTTTCTTAATAATTTTGGCAAATATGGAGATTTTACTTATGGACTTTATATTTATCATTTTCCAATAATTCAGCTTTTCAGACAATATAATTTATTTGAAAAATATAATCCAATTCTGATGGCGTTTTCCGTGATTTTAATCACTTTATTCTTTGCTGTTCTTTCTTGGTTTTTTATTGAAAAAAGATTTTTGGATAGATTCAAAAAGAATGACGTTAAACCAATTCTAGTTGTATGTTAGTAAAAACCAAAGCCATCGTCATTTCTTCCCTCAAGTATCAAGAGAAAAGCTTGATTGTAAAATGCTTTACGGAATCGCACGGTTTGAAAACCTACTTTGTTCGAGATGCCTTTTCTTCCCGAAAATCAAACCAGAAAATTGCGTATTTCCAACCGCTGACCATTCTCGAAATCGAAGCCGTTCACAAAAATAAGGGAACATTGGAAAACTTCAAGGAAATCAAAATTGCGGTGCCGTTTCAATCCATTCATTCGGATATTTTCAAGAGCACGATTGTGATGTTTATTTCGGAGATTTTGCACCATTCCATTCATGAAGAAGAAAAAAATGAACATCTTTTTGCTTTTTTGGAAACCGCTTTATTTTGGCTCGACAATCATGATGAAACCGCTAATTTCCACCTGATTTTAATGCTCGAAATAACGAAATACTTAGGTTTTTATCCTGACGTTTCCGAAATGGAATTCCCTTTTTTCGATACCAACGAAGGTGTTTTTACCCCATTTCACGGAATCGGTTCACTCACGGAACACGAAACCAATCTTTTCAAAAAACTCATTCCTTTGAAATTCGACAACGACCAAAAAATCTTCCACGTCATCGAAAGGCAAATCGTCTTGAAAATCCTGATTGATTACTATGCATTTCACCTTGATGGGTTTCGAAAACCAAAATCTTTAGACGTTTTGAAGGAAATTTTTTCTTGAAATTAAATAATTTTCAGAAAATATAATTTTGTATTTAAAAGTAAAGTATATTTGTCTTTTAATCAAGTATGTTTTCCTTTATGGAAAGTATAAATTAACTAATTAATCTTATGGAACTAAAAGCTAAGCAAGAAGGAGATATTGAAAAAATCAATAAAATTACAGGTTATCAACTTCCTAATAAATTTAAAATTGTTGG
>Ga0123339_10003458_pt1 | contig 10475 bp, 8 predicted proteins | sample lystaG_FD_89956 | JGI IMG/M metagenome (GOLD analysis project Ga0123339, IMG submission 89956) | Glacier valley bacterial and archeal communities from Borup Fiord, Nunavut, Canada, to study Microbial Dark Matter (Phase II) -... | ecosystem: Environmental > Aquatic > Freshwater > Ice > Glacier ... | reverse complement strand
GTCGTTAAATAATTTCATAGTAAAAGCTATCTTTAATTCGGTAACAAGATACAAAGAAGATTTTGATAAACCTAATATATCTGCCTGATATTCATGTATTTTATATATTACAGACAGACTCTAATTAATGTTTGATGTAATCGAAAGGATTTTTTTATTCTCTTTTGTCATTCTTAATCTCACTGTTGTTTAAATCAGGATCAACGATTATAGAGTGATTCGTTGCATTAAAAGTTTTCAATGTCTTTCGTGAACTTAACAGTGATCTAAACATTAAGAAAGCGCCTACCGGTATAAGGTAAACAATTTTTAGTGTGGCAATATTCATAAACTTACGTGGCAGGGCCAGGAACATACTAATAACAAACAGTATAAATAGGGCGAACCAGAAAAATTTCAAATCATGATCGTTGAATAAAAATGAAATAAGTGTTGCCAGGAAAATAATTCCACCCAAAAGAATCCGGGGAGGTTGAAAATGTTGAAGTACTTTTTCGAAATAATCAACGTTTCCTTTTAGAAAGAGTTGATTTAAAGCTTTAAAGAAATGGCTTTTCGCATACATGATCTGATTTGAAATCCATCTTGTTCGTTGGCGTACTAAATTTTCAGGTTTGTCAATTTTTTCATCGTAGACATATGCGTCTTCAAGATACTCAATCTTGATTCTTCGTTCTATTAAATTAAGTTCCAATTCCTTATCTTCTCCAAATGAATCAATTGTCGACATTTCATTTTTGAATAGTTGATATTCAAATGCCATTCCTGAGCCAATCAACGCAGAGGAGAATCCTAAAACGCGATGTCCTTTACGAAAAATGTGATTATTGATCTCTTCACTAATGGCATCTAATACTGCAAAAGGTGTATTTAGGTTTTTGGCTGTTCTATGCCCTTGAATAGCAGTAAGACCCAGTTCGAATGCGTCATTGATTTGGGTTAGAAAACTCATTTTCATTAGATTATCCGCATCAAGTACAACTGCGATTTCATATTCGTCTTGCAGAAGCTGCATTGCCTTGTTCAATGCTTTTGACTTTGAACTCACTTCGAAAGTGACTTCTATTACTTTTATTGGGAGAGTTCTTAACTTTTCGAGTGTTTGTGGCGCAAAACTATCTGCAATTACTATTACGTCATAATTTTCGGATGGGTAATCCTGTTTTAAAGCGTTTTGAGCAACATTAAAAATAACATTGTCTTCTTTGTAACCTGGAATGAAAACAGCCATCCGTCGATTACGGAGAGATGGTTTTGTGTTGACCTTGTATTTGAATAAACCGGCAATAGAAAAAAATAGAATGTATACAGTTGATAATGAAATTAGTATAAAAAATATCCACTTAATATACTCTAAAAATGAAATGATAATGTCCATAAAGTTTCTGCTTTAGATTGTTGACATTTATTTGTTGATTTAGCCAATCCGGCCTTTTTCGAAATGCACCTCATGAATTACAAATTATACTTGATGATAGAATGAATTTCGCTGTTGAAAAGATTTTTGCAATGCCATCTGATTGCTTTTGAATATGCAGTTAAAAGCTTAAGCTCTCCTTTGATTAGCCGGAAAATTACATTTTTGGGTATCGAGATAAAAATTAAATATAAGAAACTGACAAAAAAAATCAAACCATGAATATTTCTGCGCATATAAATAAGTCGGCTTCTGTTAAGATAATAAATTTTCAACGGACTTAAAACTCCCGTAGTAATTGATTCTTTATGATATATCAAAGAATTATGAACATAGTGAATTTCATAACCGGCATTACAGATTCTTAACCCCCAGTCAAGTTCTTCGTAATACAGAAAATATATATCAGTCATTAATCCTATCTCTTTAATAACATCCATCCGAACCATCATTGCTGCTCCATGTGCAAAATACGTTTTTTTATCTTGTTCATATTGACCAATATCTTTTGTGCAATATCCGATGCTTTTATTACTGATTGAATAAGGGTTCATTTGGGTCATCCCGACATATTGAATTGTATCGGGTGCAGAAAAGAATCGGATTTTAGGACTTACTGCACCAATCTGCGAATTCAACTCTAGTTTTTCTACCAATGGTTCAAGAAAACTTTGGTCAACAATAGTATCATTATTTAGTAAGAGCACATATTTTCCCTTCGCTTTTTGAATGCCAATATTATTTGCACCTGCAAATCCAAGATTTTGTTGATTTTCAATAAGATCAATTGTTGGAAATTTTTCCTTTAAGATTTTGATATTGCAATTAGGGGAAGCATTATCAACAACAATGATTTCGATATTGGGATAAGAAATATGGAGTAATGATTCCAGCATATCAACTGTCACTTCGAGTTGCCCATAAACAACCGTTATTATTGTAACTAACGGGTAATTTTGGTTTTCCATAAAACTCATTTTTTTTATCTGTTATAATTAAATTCCTCTTTTTGCTCTTTCCCAATTTACAGATTGGGAACCTTTTAAATACCGATTAAAACCCAGGAAAACAGATAGGTTCATGATGAAAAAATAGTAAGGAACAAATAGTACTTTAACTTTGATTGATCTGTTTTCAAGATACCATCCTAAAAGTGCTGAGAGATAAAAGAGTATTTGCAACCAGAAAAGGGTACTATAAAATCCAAATTCAAAAACCCCCTCATTAATGGCCAAAAACAGGCCTAATGGTAATAACACTAAAAGAGAGAGTGGAGCAAGTGTCCAGCGCAAAACGCGGTGCGAAATATATTGAAAAGACAAAGTCCCATATTTGAAAATATTAAGTAAAGACCTGAGTCGGATAACCGATTGAATTCCTCCTGCCGAAATGCGCACCTTCCGTTTTAATTCCTCTTTGACATTTGCAGATGCTGTTTCAATAGCATAAGCTTCGGGGTCGTATTGAATAGTATATCCCTTTTGGGCAACCCTAAGCGAAATAATAAAATCATCAAGTAAAGTATCTCGCTCAACTTCCTGGTAAAGTTCTGTCCTAATGGCAAACAACTCGCCTGCGGCACCAACTACTGAATGAAGTTCTGCGTCCCATTTCTTAAGTGTTGATTCATATTTCCAGTAAAGTCCTTCACCAGCACCTGCTGCACCATCTTTAAGTTTGCTGAAAATTCTTTTTTCGCCTGAAACGCATCCAACTTTTGGATCACTGAACAGCTTTACTATTCTGCGAACCGATTCGCGACCAAGCATTGTATTGGCATCACAAAAAATAACAATTGGTGTTTTGACGAATTGCATCCCCCGGTTCATTGCTCCAATTTTTCCGTTACGTTGCGGTTGGTGGTGTACCTCGACGCCTTCGTAACTGAAGAGTTCTTGCGGCGTTCCGTCATCCGAACCATCAGTTATCCAAACCATATGGAGTTTACTTGCGGGGTATTCCAGTTCGCGTGAGTTTTTTATTTTTTCAGCCACGAAATTTCTTTCGTTGTATGCAGCGATAAAAAGTGTTACATCTGGCTCATAGTCGTCAAGCTTCATTTCTTTTCGTGACTCGCCGAATATCCGTTTGATTTTGACCAGAATATACAGCAATATTCCGTAGCCGATGTAAGCATAGAATACGATAAAAACAAAACACCAGAAGAATATTTTAAGTGTCAGCATAAGGGTATTTAATTATTTAGCAATCGTTATTATTATTCTCCTCTTTTACTTTTATCATAACTTCGTCCAAGGAACAGCATTCTTGTAATCCCAAACCGATCGAATATTTTTTCAGCGATTATTGGGAAACACATCCCTGCCACTAAAGATACAATGAAAATTATTGCACTGTAATGAATGCCAAATTTTTGAATTATAATTCTGCCAGCAGCCGTTCCAAACGCGTGAAAAAGAAAGATTGAGTACGCGAAACTTCCAAACCAGATCAACCAATTGACTTTCCAGCGAAGCCGAAATAATAAAATTGTACCGGTCAGGCCAATTAGTAAACCTATTCCACCACTTTTGCTAAAATTATAGTCGAAAATTTTATACCAGGAGAACTGTTGAATAATTAAGCTGCTTATCAGAATTATTAATAGTGAAGTAATAAACAACCGGTTGTTAAAAAAATCTTTAAAACGCTTAATTCCAACTCCCATAATAAAAAATGGTAACAGATAAATGGCACCTTTATAACTGAAAAAATTAAGTGACTCTTGCGCAATAAAAAAATCTCTGACGAGTAAAACCATTAATGCCACGCAGAAAACTAAAAGCCAGTTAGTAAATGTCTCCATTTTCCGAATCGAATCGATTATCGCCACTAAAACAAAAACCAGAAAAAGGGAGGGTAAATACCAGAATAAAGTGTAAGGGAAAACGACTATTTTCCAGATTTCAGCAAGATCTCCTTTCGCATTCGTACCGGGAACCAGGTATTGAAGTAAGAAATAGGCCATCCCGACAAAAATCATTGGAAGGAGTATCCGTCTGATTTTTTTTAGGATAAAATCGTTGAAGTATTTGTAAGTAACCGGATGTAAGGCGTATACCCAACCGGAAATTACGGTAAACAACGGCATTCGAAGGTATTCGAATGTATAATAAAAGTGTCGGAGAAAGGAATCGTCATCAACCTGCATTCCGCCATCAGATCCGGAACCAATTACATGACCTATTACAACTAATATGATGGCTGCTCCTCTAAGGGTTTCGACGGAAAGGTCTTTTTCTTTTTTTAATTCCATAGCATTCTAAAAAATCAATTAATCTTTAATGTATTTAAAGGCCTCAGATTGCATTTTACCCCAATTAAATATTGCTTACTTTTTCCCATTTTCCGATTTCGTGATTAAACTGTTTAATGACTTTACATGGATTTCCAACAGCGACAGAGAAAGGAGGTATGTTTTTGGTCACTACGCTACCTGCACCTATTTGGGTTCGTTTACCGATTGTTACACCAGCCGTAACAACAGAATTGGCTCCAATATGTACCTCTTCTTCTATAATAACAGGTTTAACATCAAGGTTTTGTTTACTCGAATTTTTTGTACCATCCTGATATCCATGATTAAAACCACTAATGAATACATGTTGTCCAAGCCCGGAACCTTGACCTAATGAAACTGGCCCTATAATGACCGATCCAATACCAACCCTTGTACCATCGCCAATAATAACATCGCCTGATCCATTATTGATAACCGAAAAATCTTCGATTGTAGCGTATGAACCAACAACAAATTTATTGTACGGAAACACATCAATGCGTGATCTTCCGCGAATAAGCGATCCTTTTCCTTTTTTATGAAAAAATGGATTTAAAAGGTTGCGAACCCACCACCTTGGCCGTGGATTCCTTTTTGGAGTTAAGGTCCACAGAATAAAATTCTTAAGCTTCTGATTCGATTTGATTTTGTCACGCAGACTCATGAGATCGTGTTTTTTGTATGAATGTCAACTGATTATTGTTATGATTGATTATACTGTTTTAGTCACTTTTTCTATGCATTTATAGATTTCAAGCACATTATTCTTCCAGGTGTGATCATTTGCAAATTGCCGACGATGCTGCTCCATTTCAGTTGTGTTTTCAGATAATGCTTTTTCAATCATGATAATATAATCCTGATGTGTTGTGGCGAGATAAGTATATTCTTTGAAATACTCCATTGCTTCCGTAGCAGTAGCCACTGTTGGTTTCCCCATTGCCAGATACTCATCAATTTTTCGGGGATAGTTGCCAATTGTTGCATCGTTAATCAACTGCGGATTAATGCATATATCAAATCCTTTTATATAGCTGGGAAGTAAGGATGAATCACGCGAACCCAAAAACAGAATGTTGGAAATGGAATGTAATTCAGATTTTGCAAATTCTTCATCTTCCGGACCAACAAGAACGATATTCCATTTCGGGCGTTTGCTTGCAATTCTGGCTATCAGCGCGATATCTAGACGACGAGCAGATAATGCTCCTACATATCCAATGATAGGATTTGGAATCTCCAAAAGATCTTCTGCAACTTCTATTTGATTGTCAATATCATTGAACAAAGAAGTATCGCATCCTTGGCCAATCATGTAAGAATGAGCATTGAACTGAAGTCCATATTTGGTATAAAGTGTTGAATTATTTACAACTACATCCGATTTTCTAATTAATTCAGGTTCAATCCTAACTCCATGTCTGCGCCAGTATGGATTTTTTGTCAGGTAATCGCGCATATAATATACATAGACTGAAGGTTTAAGTAACTCTTTGATATAAAATCCGGTAAACATTGAACTATCATTAAAGATGATATAATCCTTAAACCCAAGTCGCTTAATTGCCGATAAAATGGCATTGGCAAAAATACGGTTGTTCCGCTTATTCAAAAAATCGTAGAGCCATGTATTATTAATCCAATTGATCGATTCAATTAAACCTTTGGGGTAGAGATTATAAAAACCGTTTTGCAGTTCAATCATGTCTTTTTCGAGGCCTTTGTTTATCCTCACCCGTTTCTCAATTTTGGGATCTTTTTTCCCCCGCCACATTGTAATTCTGTCTAGTGGCGAATTTACATAAAGAACCCTGTTATTCTTGGCAAATTCAGTTGCAATATCTTTGCAGTTACTTCCAATTTCGGTATCCCATGGCTGAATTCCAATTACGATGATTTCTCGATTTTTAATCATTGCTATTGTTTTTCAATTATTTGGATGAATTAATACCAGTTTGCCTGTAAATTTCAAGTACATAATTTGCCATTGCTTTCCACGAAAATTTCGCCGATTGTATTAAACCTTTTTCAATCAATTGTTGTCTTAAATCACGATTGTTTGTGAGTCGTAGAAGGGCATCGGTAATTTGGCCTGGTTTATATGGATCAATTATAAATGCAGCTGTTCCGGCGACTTCGGGCATTGAGGAGGTATTGGAAGTGATGACAGGTACTCCGCAAGCCATCGCTTCAAGCATAGGAATTCCGAAACTTTCGCGTAATGAAGGATAGAGAAAAACTTCACACTGACAATAAATGGCAGGCAGATCAGTGTTCACGACATATCCGGTAAGAACAATTCGATCGATGAGAGCTTTATTGCCGATCTCCTCAAGCAGTTTCTCCAGTTCACTTCTGTCGTAATCCAGCATCACTAATTTATGGTCGGTGCCTGTTTGCTGAATGAAATCGGAAAAGGCTTTCAAGGTTCCTTTCGTATTTTTTTTAGGATCAGTATTCCCAAGGAAAAAAAAGAAATGCTCAGGAAGGTTATATTTGGTTTTAACACGATCCAATTCATTTTTATCAGTAACAGGTTTAAAATGCTCGCTTACACCGTTATATACAGCAGTTAACCGGTTATCGCCTTCTATTCCGAAAAATTGTGCAATTCTGTTTTTCTCAAAATGGGAAACAGTAATGATCCTATTACTCATCTTTACGATCCGGGGGATTACTAAACGTCGGTAGATATTTCCAATCTTCTGATAAAGCGTTCCACTCCCTTTTAAGATTTTCAGGTAACCGCTTTCCATGTAAATAATGTCATGTAGCGTTACAATCAATGGTATACGGGTATTGACGGGTGCTGTGTTGCTGGTACAGTGAAGTAACTGACAACCTTCTTTTCTTGCGGCACGTGGAAGAGAAAACTGCTCCCACAACGGGTAAAATCCTCCTTTGAGTTTTATGATCCTGAAATTTGCAGTTTGCTTCAAAACAGTATCATCAATGTCTGGTTTAATAAAAATGACATATTCGTTCTCGTGATCAATTTCCTGAAGATTACGAATCAATTCAAGTGCAACCATGTCCATACCATGTTTCTTCTTGCGAAAAAGGCGTTGTCCTTCGATCCCTATTTTCATCTGTTTATAATTTGTTTTTTAATTGCCAGATGGAACTCGCCAGGGATAATCATGTGTCTGAGTGAGATTATCTCTCATGGCTCGTTTCATTTATTCACCGTTTATTTTTTGTTATTCTCTGATGTATCAAACATGATCATCGTCAATATTAAGGTATATTGTTTTTAATATTGCATAATGATGCCCATTTTTCAATCCCTACTTTTACCTGGTTGATGGTTAGTGGTTTACTGATGTAGTCGTCCATGCCTGCTGAAATACATATGTCTTTGTCGTTTTTAAGTGCATTGGCCGTCATGGCCACGATTAATGGTCTGTGAGTTCCCCATGCGGAAATGATTTGTCGGGTAGCTTCAAGTCCGTCCATTTCGGGCATTTGAATATCCATAAAAATAATATCAATTTTCATCCTGTTCAACGCTTCAATCACTTCATACCCGTTCGCTGCAATGTTGATCGTGTAACCCAGCATTTCGAAAAGTCTCAGAATCAGTTTTTGATTGATCGTATTGTCTTCGGCAACAAGGATATTTAAGGGATATATTTCATTGATTTTCTGAAGTTGTTTCGGTTCACTTATTTTTTGGATAGGAATGTTCTTATTCTCTGCGAGTAATTTGGCAACATAAACAATCAATTGTGAATGCTTCAAAGGTTTATTGATACGGACATGAAAATTATTATATTCGGATGGCTCACTATCTGCTGAAACAGGATAGGAAATGAGTATCAACGGGAGATCGATGGATTCATTTACTTTTTTTATTTCATTTGCAAAAAGGTTTAAATCCAAATCTGTGAGTTCATTGTCAATCACAATAATGTCAATATCCTTCGTATTTTCAATAATAGATAAGGATTCAATTGCCGTTCTGGACATCATCGTTATCATTCCTAGATTTTTGAATAGTGCGTTTAAAATTGCACTACCTGTGGGATGATTATTCACAATCAATAATTTCTTCCCTTTCATGATTTCAGTAGCGGGGGAGTGGTCTTCCGGATGCTCAGCTTCTGTTTTGTTGTAACTGGTTTTTATGGTGAACAGAAATTCCGAACCCTGGTTGGCCTCACTTTTTACGCGGATATTTCCATGCATCAGTTTCACCAGTTTGTCACAGATTGCCAATCCAAGTCCTGTTCCACCATATTTCCGTGTTGTGGAGGCATCGACCTGACTGAATGGCTTAAACAACCGGTCAATCTTTTCCGCGGGGATACCTACGCCAGTATCCTTGACAGAGAATTCAAGGATTGCTTCATTGGCCTGTAATTCAATTTGTTTTACACGGATTACAACCTCTCCGGTGGGTGTAAACTTAATGGCATTTCCGACAAGATTTACCAAAATTTGCCGAAGGCGGGTAAGATCTCCTGTAATTCTTTTCGGGATAGCGGAATCAATCTGAAAATATAAGCCAAGTTTTTTTTGTGATGTTGTTGTGGCCACAAGGTCTAAGACATCTTCAATTGCCATTCTCAGATCAAAACTGTGTTCCTCAAGAACCATTTTTCCAGATTCTATTTTCGAAAAATCGAGAATATCATTGATCAGATCCAGCAGCAATTCGCCACTTGTTTTAATTGTTTCAGTATAATCGCGTTGATCAGGGGTTAAATTTGTTTGTAACAAGAGACTGGTCATTCCGATTACACCATTCATCGGAGTACGAATCTCATGACTCATTGTCGCTAAAAAATCAGATTTGGTTTTCGTGGCTTTTTCAGCGATTTGCCTGGCATTCGACAATTCTCTTCCAATGATTTCCCTGGAGATGCCACCTCCAATACTTGCGGCAAGAGCGGTAAGTATGGATGCTTCGTTCTCAGACCATTGTATCCCTTTCGAGCAATCATCAAAACCTACTGTACCCTAGAATACATCATTTACAAAAACAGGAACGACAATGAGCGATATTATATTCTGAGGTTCAAGAAATTGTCGTTCGTTAGCAGGAAAATCCTTTACTAATCCCGAAAGTGTCTGGCCATTAAATAACAGATTAAACCACCGGGGATATTCACGGCTGAAAGGCATATTCTGAAGCTCTGAATTGCCAATCTCGGAAATTACACCTTCGGCGGTCCATTCAAATTGCTGATCGAGAAAAGTTTCTCCGGTGAATTCATCAATTTTTGCTTCAAAAATGTAGGCGCGGTCAACACCAGTGGCGACTCCCACGGCTTCGAGTGCTTTTTGCATCGCCTGGTCATGATCCGGGATGGTTAGCAAATAGTTCATTGCTATTGCTGTACCACTCAAAATTTTACTTTGACGTAGTAGATCTCTTTCTCCCTTTTTTCTTTCTGTGATGTTTCTGTAGATCCATAGGATCCCCTGATTTTTATTTTCAGCATCTTCAATTGGGATAAAATCACGCTCAAGTGATTTTCCTGAAATCAATTGAAGCTCGTGATTAGTCACAATATGTCGCAAAAACAAGGTATTATTTATATCCCGGATGAAAGTTTCAGCATCAGTAAATAGTGATTTTGTTTTTTCTGCAGCATCTTCGCAATTCATACCTATTAATTGCTCCGGAGGTAGATTTATTGAAAACAAATCGCAAAAATATTGATTCACAAGCACAACTTTTCGTTGCTCATTCTCGACCATTACCCCTTCCTGCATGCTTGAAATTAGGGATTTGAACCTCAAATTGGCAATTTGAAGCGCATCGTATTGTTC
>Ga0123339_10003456_pt1 | contig 10482 bp, 5 predicted proteins | sample lystaG_FD_89956 | JGI IMG/M metagenome (GOLD analysis project Ga0123339, IMG submission 89956) | Glacier valley bacterial and archeal communities from Borup Fiord, Nunavut, Canada, to study Microbial Dark Matter (Phase II) -... | ecosystem: Environmental > Aquatic > Freshwater > Ice > Glacier ... | reverse complement strand
GGATGGTTTTAAAAAACTCAACGATACCTACGGACATCCCGTCGGGGATCAGGCGCTGCGTCATCTGGCAAATTCGCTGCAGTCGGTTTGCGGGGAGAGCGCGCTGCTCGGGCGGTGTGGCGGAGATGAGTTTATGATCGTCCTGGTCGGGCTGCCTGCGCCGGAAGCGGCGGCCGTCGCAGATTCGATTCGACATCATCTGAAGACGGAGCCGTTCCGCAATCCAGAAGGTACCCCGATCCCACTGCATCTCTGTTTTGGCATTGCCGATACGGTGCGCGTCGAGGGAGCGTTCCATACACTTATCGCAGCAGCAGATGCAGCACTGTATCAGGGCAAGAAGAACGGCGGCAATGCAGTGACTCTGCACCTCGTAACGACCGGAGATCTGCCTGCCGTTACCGGAACTGCCTTCGATGTGCTCGACAGTCTGGTCACCGCCATCGATCACAAGGATCAGTACACCAAAGCGCATTCGCTGGACATGACAAACCATGCGCTATTTCTGGCGCAGGCGCTGGGCTGCTCCGAGGAGACCTATAACATCGTGCGAGTGGCGGGCTTGCTGCACGATGTCGGCAAAATCGGCGTCCCGGATGGCATTCTGCAGAAGCCGGGTCGACTGACACCCGACGAATACGAGATCATGAAAAAGCACGTCACGCTGTCCGCGCTGATTATTCACGATCTGCCGCGTCTGCCGGATATCCTCGACGCGGTCGCCTGTCACCATGAGCGCTGGGATGGCGGCGGCTACCCGAATGGTTTGAAGGGCGAAGAAATCCCACATCTGGGGCGCGTCATGGCGATCGCAGACGCCTTCTCCGCGATGACGCTGGATCGCCCGTATCGAATGGGGATGTCCCTGGATGAGGCATTGGCGGAAATGGAGCGAGGCAGCGGAACCCAGTTCGATCCAGACTTGGTCGCACTCTTCATTCAGCGTATGCGAGAGGGGCAGGCAGAAGAACAACGGCTGCCGAAAGCCGCCTGAGGCAGTAGTATCGAGCCAGGCACGATACCGAGTGGACGCGGGCTGCAATAGCCCACGTCCACTTTTTTGTACTGCTTACCCATCGTATCAGCCCCTTGCCTTCGTTTAAACCCCGAGCCTGCTGGCGATCCTTTGTCCCAGGGTTGAAACCCCGGTCTGTCTGGCGTTCCACTTTACCAGGGTTGAAACCCGGGTCTGTCTGGCGTTCCGCCAATTGTCCTTCGGACGCGAATGCTTGTGGAATGTCTCTTCTGCCCCCTGTTAATAAGGGCGGAAGCGTTGACGGTGCGTATATTCTCCCCATCCTGACGAACGAGGGGGCTGGGGATGGTTAGCCTCCTTCCGAACGAGGGGCTGAAACACGCCTGCTTTTTCCAGACGGGCACCTTCAGCGCCCTGCAATACACACCTCATAAAAATGCTTGCGCGCCCCTTCACCGTAAGTAATTCTCAGTTCCTGCCAATAATACCAGTAACGAGTTGTACTAGTTTTTAATGCAGCCAAATGTCGGGTATAAATCGCAGATTGAATCGCAGTAAAGTAACGATTTGTCTGCTTATTGTTGCACGATAATCCATTTTAACAGGTTGAATTGCTCGCACTTAGCCAAAACATCCTGCTTCGCGAGCGTTAATGTCACTCAATTTAGCGTTCGATGACCACTTTGAGCGAAAACTAGCACAACTCGTTACCAGTACGTTTCCCGAAATGTCTCTGCAGTGCTGTGCCTGCATGTGGATCGGAAATGCGCTGTCGAGGAGGACTTATGCTGCGTGCCCGTGCCTTTAATTTATGCTGGCAGACAACCATTTTCATTCCCATGATTTTCCTCTCCGCTCTGGCTGTGGCGCAGCGCCCCACTACCTCTGCGGGAGCGGAACTCCTCCTATCGGATGAGCATTACAATCAAATTGTCGTTACGGCTTCTCGGATGGCGATGCGTTCTGGTGACGCGCCCTCCGCTGTCACGGTTTTTACAGAAAAGGACATTCGTGCGATGGGCGCGCTCACGGTGCTGGATGTGCTGCGCTACGCGCCGGGTCTCGATGTATTCCAGATGAACCATGCCGATACGAACGTTTCGGCACGCAGTTTCAACGCACTAAATGCCAATAAACTGCTGATAATGGTCGATGGTCGCACGATCTATCAGGATTCGACCGGCAGCATTCTCTGGACGACCCTCAACGTTCCTATCATCCGCATCAAACGAATCGAAATCGTCCGCGGTCCCGGCTCGGCGCTCTATGGCGCCAACGCTTTCAGCGGCGTAATCAATATCATCACCAAAGCACCGCGAGAATTGGCTTCGGCTCCCTCGAAGACGACGCTGCGCTCCGCAATCGGGGATTATGGCACGACCTACAATGAATTCCTGACTAGCACGCCGACAACCTCGGGCTGGTATTTCACGACTGGCGGCGTCTACAATAAGACGGATGGCTTCGGCTCACGTAAAGCAAATCGCGTACGCGACAGCTATACGATGCCGGTAATCACGCTTGACGCCGAAAAGCGGTTCAAAAGGGGTTCTGTTATCGTCTCGCTCGGTCAGACGGACGGGCAGTCGGATTATAATCAGTCAGGCACGGCTTCGCTCCTGGATGTCCACGCGCATACCGGCTATATGCTGATACGCTATGACGAGTCGCGCGTCAAAAATCCAATTTCCGGTCACCTTTTCAGCAATTTCTTTCTCTCATCGCTGGCGAGTGGAAATACCCGCCCGCTCAAACCGGGCGGTGCACTTCACCTGACGGATGAAACGACATTCGATGCGGAGCTTCAGCAGCAGCGCACCCTGTCTTCTCATCATAATATCGTCTATGGCGCGAACTATCGCAGTACACTGCTGCGTTCGCAGGTGACAGCCGGCGGGAAACATCAGCGTGAGCTGTACGCGGTCTACTTTCAGGACGATATCCGCCTCGGTCGGCGAACGCACCTCTTCGCCGGGTTTCGGCTGGACGACAACTCGCAGTACGGCTTGAACTTTACCCCGCGCCTCAGCCTGCTGCACAGAGTGTCGTCGAGCGAAACGGTACGTCTTTCGTTTGGGAGCGCATTCCGCAGCCCGACACTGCTGGAGTCTTACGAAGACCTGGCGCTGCTGATTGCTCCGGGCTTGAATTTAAGGGTGCGTGGCAGACGCGATCTGAAACCCGAGCGAGTGACTAGCTATGAAGTGGGGTGGCATAAAGTGCTTCGCAATGGCTCACTCGGTGTGAATGCTTTCTACAACCAATACACCGATCTCATCAGCCCTAAGGTCACGGCACTCGCACCCTCGCCACCATTTCCTGCAGGAATTCCGACAGAATTGACCTTTTTCAATCAGCGCGGTGCGCGAATTGTCGGGGTGGAATTGGAAGGTCAGATGCGCATAAACTCCCGGCTCCGCGGTCTGTTCAACTATGCGTATCAGGACGCCGTGAAAGATGGCGGAAAATCGGTCGATCTCTCACCGCACCACAAAGTCAATTTCGGTTTTGCCGCACAGCTCAACTCACGCTGGGATGCGTATGCTGGCGTTCACTATGTGGATTCGGTCTCCTTCGACACCGGAAGCACAGTCCTGAAGCTTGCGCCTTACGCCCGTGTCGACGGAAAACTGAGTTATCGTTTCGGGACAGAAGCACATCCTTTGTCTTTCTCAGTGGTTGTCAACGACCTGTTCGACAGCAGGCATCTGGAGTTTCCAAACCTGACGCCGGGATCCTCCAATCCGCAGGTCGCTCCGCAGCGTCGTTCCGTTTACCTGGTGTTCGAGGGGAAATTCTAATGCGACTTAGCCAATTCGTTAACCTCACTATCCGATCTTTCCGCTCAAGAACATGCAGAATTCTGTACAACGCTGTCCTCTTGTCCGGCGTCGCACTGGCTCTGACTTTCACGACCTCATCATTCGCAGCTCGAGCAGCCATTCACGCGGACGGTGTCGTGAAACACCGTATTCTCGTGATCAAAACCCGAGACGTTCCTTTTTATCAGTCCGCTCTGGTGGGCTTCATGAATGGGCTGAAGCAGCGGGGTTATCGTGGGGATCGCGTCGAGATCAAAACGTTCGCGCTGACGGGCAATCCGAAATCCGATACCGAACTGGTGCAGACACAGCTCAGCCACCATCCTGATCTGATCGTGACGCTCGGGACCGACGCGACACGCATTATCGCCGAGCAGAAGTCGAGTATCCCAACTCTCTTTTCGGTCGTGCTGGACCCGGTCAGCCTGGGGGCGGTCAAATCGCTGGAGGAACCGGGCGGGCTGTTTACGGGAACGACACTGTTGATCCCGCCGGGCAAGCAGTTCGACGCGCTGCTGCAGTCCTGTCCGAAAGTTCAGCGGATCGGCGTCCTCTATACGGAAAACGACCCGACATCGCTGGCTTATCTGAAGGAAGCGCAGAAAGACGCGAAGCGGCTCTCACTGGAGCTGCACGCAATCGCGATCAAGCCCGATCAGACGAGCAAGGCGGCGCTGGAACAGCTTGCAGGCACGATCGACGCCCTCTGGCTGATTCCTGATCCGGCTTCGACTGGCGCTCAGGAAATGAAGGACGCACTCGAGTTTGCGCGGGACTGGCACCTGCCGATCCTGGGAGCTTCGAGCGCTACGGTGCGTGCCGGGGCGCTGACGGCGCTCTCTGCGAATCTGGAAGACATGGGTGACGTCACAGCGGAAATGGCGACTCACATTCTGGACGGAACCAGCAGCCCGGCAAAGATGCGCGTACACAGCCCGCGCCGCACCGTGCTGACGATCAATATGGACATTGCCCACTCGTTGAAGCTGATCCTGTCCCCGGCGATGCTGAGTCTGGCAGACGAAGTGATCGACTCGGGCAAAGATGGCTCGGATTAAATAGAACAGTAACTATTCACCCTCACCTCATCAGTGGGATGTAGTTACTCAACAGCATGCTCGGCTCTTCTCGACCGAGCCTTGCTTTTGGCAAAAACGGGATGCTTTCCGCCCTCAAAAACCAAATACCTAACCCTGTGAACGGCCTCCCCGAAAGAAACCGTGTATTTCGCTTCGCCTTGAACCGACTCCGGTCGTGAAGAGAGAGTAGATACACCTCTGCATACTATCACGAAGCGGACTGAGGATGGGTGAGTAGTTGCATGGAACATATGGAACAATCGATTGTGAACGAATAGAGCGCACAAGCTGCCTCGTGTTGGAATTTGCGATGGTTTTAAAACATGTCGATCTCCAGCGCTGGAAATACACGAGGTCCGTCTCAATATCATGACTACAATCAAAATACCGCTGCAGAAGAGCAGGATCGCCAGACGTCTGCTGAGCCGCTCTATTTTTCTGGCGACCGTGCCTGTGATCGCGACCGCAGCGGTTCTGGGCTATATGGGACGCAGCCAGATCGTGTGGACCGCGCGCATAATGGAAAAGGCGCAGGCACAAACGGTCGAGGACGGGCATCACGAATACCAAAAGCTGGGGCGTGAGGCGCTCGATCGGGCAGGGCAGCAGACGCAGTCGACGGCAGAGGGCGCTCTCAAATCCGTATCACACAAGATGGCGGCGATTCAGGATACTGCGCTTTCGGCGACCACGAAAAGTTTTTCGGAGCTGACGAGCAGCAGTTTCGAGAGCGCCATAAAGCAGTCGGCAGAAACCAATCGCAGCACACTTTCGGGCGTCCGCGACGAGATGACCCGGCTGTTCGCAAGCTCGGCGCGCGACACACAGGAACGCGGGGCGCAGCGTATCGAAGGCGCAATGCTTCGGCAGGTAGATATGCTGATGCAGGAGCGAGCGCATACGCTGTCCGGTGCGATCTCCGACCGCCTGAAAGATGCGGAAAACTATTTGATGCTGACGGCGCAGATGCCCGATTTGCGTGAAGGACGGGTGGCAGGACAGAAAAGTATTCTCGATGCACTGGTGCGTCGATTTCCTCAGATGAGCCAGGTCTCTGTGCTCGACAAAAACGGTCGGGAGACTGCGATGTCCTCCATCGATCATGTGGTTACAGCCTCAGATCTGCACAGGTATGCAGAAGCTGGTTATTTTCATGCCGGGATGCGCGGCGAAGCGTATCTGGGCGATGATGGTCTGCCTGCACTCAACAACGCCCCGACGGTGCAGATTGCGGTTCCGATCGAAGCGTATCGGGGCAAAGTCGTTGGTGTGCTCGAGGCGCAGTACTCGCTCAGCGAACTGTGGGACACGATCCGCACAACGCGGATCGGCGTCGAGGGATTTGCCTGTGTTCAGGATGGCAGCGCGAAGTATGTGCTGGCGCCGCGTGCGACGAAAGGTGAACTGCTGACCAGCGTCTGCCCGATCGACGCGCTGGGCTGGCGCGTGGTAGCGGCGCTGCCACGTGAGGAGGCGATGCGCCCGATCCAGATGCTGAAGAGCGACATTTCGCAGAATACACAGAATGCCCAGGGAGAGATGCGGCGCAAAATTCAGATGGCTGCGGATGCTGCGGGGATACGCCTGCAGCGCGATTCGAAACAGCTCCGGCATGCAGCCGTCCAGCAGGTACAGGATCGCACGAAGCAGGCGCTGCGTAAAGTTCGTGAGACGACCGCTCGTCAGACCGGGGGCGAAATCGGACTTCTGCAAAAGGCGATCGGCGCACAGACCCTGCAGACGCAGCAGGATAGCAGTGTGCGCATGACGAGCGCAGCCGACGTTGTGACAGCGCAGATGTCGGCGCGTGTGCGTCCTCTGACACGGGAAGCGCTTGCTCAGGCCGACCGCAGACTGCTCACGATCGCACTGATCATTACGGGAATCTCGAGCGTTTTCGGCTGCCTTCTGGCGCTGATTACTGCGTCGCGTATCGTGCGCCCGGTCGTCGATCTGGCGCAGATGACGCACGCGATCGCTGAAGGCGATCTGGAACAGCGCGTCGATGAGAGCGCCCCGGACGAACTCGGCGATCTGGCAGCCGCGTTCAACAGCATGGCTGGCTCACTTCAGCAGAGCCGCGCTGAACTCCGTGAAGCGGAAGGGCAGCTCGTTCAGTCGGCGAAACTGGCTTCGCTTGGCGAGCTTTCAGCGGGGGTGGCGCACGAACTCAATCAGCCGCTCGCGATCATCCGGGGAGTCGTACAGCAGCTTCAGGATGAAAAGGGCATCTCCGAAGATGTGCTCGCCGACCTGCAGTTAGTCGAGGGGCAGACAGGTCGAATGATCAAGATCATTCAGCATATGCGAACTTTCTGCCGCATTGGCAGCCCGGATCTCAACGAAATCGACCTGAATAAGACGGTCTCCGACTGCCTGCTGCTGATCGGTCAGCAGCTTCGCGCGCACGATGTCGAACTGGCGCTCGAACTCTGCACGGACGCACCTTTGATACTTGCCGACTCCAATGAACTGGAACAGGTTCTGATCAACCTGATTACGAATGCGCGCGACGCACTGACCGGTCGGCCCGACGCGCGGATCACACTGCGTACGCGTGTCGAGGATGACAATTTCGTGCTGGAAGTGCGCGATAACGGCGCCGGAATCCCCGACACGATCGCGAAACAGATTTTCGACCCATTCTTCACGACCAAAGAGCCAGGCAAAGGCACAGGATTAGGCTTATCGATCAGCAATACCCTGATCATGAAGCACAAGGGTACGCTCCGCGTCCATAACGACAGCGGCGCGGTCTTCACGATTCGCCTGCCAGTCGTAGCCGAGGATGAGGCTGCTGCGGGCGGCGTGGAATTTCCAAAGGCGGCTTGATCGCCCGCACTCTGGCGGCTCTTTACAGAGAAGACAAAGCGGGGAGAACAAAACCTTCCGCTGGCCTGCGTGTCCGAAGGACGCTCGGCGCAATTCAAAGCGAAGTACATTCAACTGAATCACGTTCGATCCGGAGCAGAACATGTTCGATCCGGAGCAGAACATGTTCGGTGCGCAGCGGAACGTGTCGCATCTCGAAGCAGGACGTGTCGCATCTCGAAGCAGGACGTGACGCTGCTCGAAGCGGAATAGAACGTGCCGTTGCTGCCAGCCGGATCAACGTTTCAACCCTGGGAATGAGGATTGCACCAACCTCCGACCCCTCCCTGAACAAAAGCAAAGGAGGGGGAGCAGCGGTTACGAAATCGGGGGCAACTCGAAGTCCACAAAACGCGAATAGTAAAGGAAGGCAAATGGAGCGAGGTGCTGGGTTTTGACGAGCAGGTTGCTGAGCGACTGTCTGCGCAGGGCAGAAATCGGCTTGCTTTGAGGATGAGTTTTGAGACCTAGATCGGCGATACGGAGCGCGCTCGGAATATCGTCCTGCTTCAGTAAGGTTTGCAGAGCGCGTACATAAGCCGTCTCTTTTCCGCCTGCTGTCAGTTTCAAGGCGCCCGCCATTCGCTGCGGCGGCAGATCATCCTGTATTGCAAGACTGCTTGATTTCGGCGTACGGGACAGAGATTTCTGCTGATATATATGACGCACGACGGTGTCGCGTATCAGCAGGAATGGCAGCGCGGCGGAAGGATACGCCTGTAGCCGATCGGGTACTGGATCGATCGCGAGCGTTTCAAACAGCGATTTTTGTGCGGCGATCTGCTCTTCGGTTTTGGTTTGGATTTCATGCAACGCGATTTCCAATCCGGGCAGCGAATCTGCAGTGACATACTCCGTCAGCGGCGCGTAAGCGTGCAGCAGCAGTTTCGGCTTCAGCGAACTCAGCAGCTGCAGCAGCGCAAAAAGCCTTTCCGCGCTTCCAGCAGCGCCATCCACCGTTTTGCCGCCGAATGATCTCCCTGCGTCGCAGGACGGCAGAAACGCGTCCCCGACGAACGCTGTTCTGCTGGCAGGCAAATAAATCAAGCTTTTGCCAGAGGCGCCAGCAGTGACCAATGACGCCGGATAAATGTCGAAAACAACCCCGCCGATCGTACGCCGTTCCAACTTCGTTTGTGTCTGGAGATTCGCTTTCGTATCCACCGGATCACAAAGGCTTCCTGTCTGCATACGTGCGACAAGCGTACCCGCCTGGACTTTGTGAAGCTCGGCAACTGCGGCGTCGAAATTGGCAGGAACTGCGCCGCTGTCGATTCCGACGACTCCTGCAGTGGTACGAACGAATGCGATGTCGGTAAGATCGTATCCCTGCGCCAGAAACACTCCGGGGGCAGCCTCAAGGATATGCGGCGATGTGAATCGGAACCCTGTCTTCCTGGAGAAACTGGCTTCTGTCGTGAAAAGAGGCTGTGAGGGATCGATAGCAGGAGAGCCAGACTTGCTGAGCGCATCTCTGGCTTTGTTCGGCTTGCCGAGCGTGGAATATACCTTCGACAGCGCGCGATACGCGCTTCGCCGCAGCCCATGCGGAAGAGAGTCGGAGTTCTGTTTCCATGCTTCCAGCGCAGCGTTCAGGTCGGCAGCTGCGCCTTCGGTTCGGTTGAGAAAACGTGGGAGATGCGCTGCGACAATCCCCCGAAAGCAGCGTGGTACAGCGGAGGCAAAGGTTGGTTTGCTGGCGACAGTGTTGCCGCCAGCAGTAGTATTTTCTGCGAGCGCGACGGCGCGGTCGAGTTTCTCGAATGCCTCGTTGACTGCTGGCAGCCGCTCCATCGGCAGATCGAGCGTCGCAGCGACCCGCGCCTGAAACAGTGCGTCGCCCGCAAGCATCAATGCATCGTTCGGATGTGCGAGCGCGCGTTCGTGAAAATATTCGGCGGCTTCAGTGTCACGCCCGCCTGGCAGAAACTCCTCGATCAACGCATATTTTACCTGCGGAGGAGCCTGTACCCAGCGCGCCATAAGCTTCAGCGCCTCGATATTCCGATCGGGAACGACTGGCTTGTTTTGCGTCTGCCCGATGCGACACAGCAGCAGCGCTGATATTGTCGTGAGCGTAAACAGTCCTTGCCTTCTCAAATTTCGTTCTCTCAAATCTCGTCCTCTCAGAAACGCCATTGTATTTCCCTGGTCTCTATTTTCCTGTTTTCTATTTTCCTGAGCCTGCAATGGAATTGACTTGTCGGCGACAGAGTGCTAGAATGGTACCATCGGGAGTGAACACCAGGAAAGCACATGCCATGCCATTAAAACTTGCGTCATCGAAGCGGGTACGAATACGAATGATCGCGCTTGTCGCCGCGCTCGTCGCTCTATCTCTCGCCGCCTATGTGCTGTCCCCGACGGGCAGAGTACGGATGCGTCTGGGCAGCCGGACGGTCGCGATGCTGCAAACCGTTAGGAGTGTGGAAGCCTGTCGCATCGACCCAAACTGGGTGCAGGAGCCGAAACGCGCTGTGATCGGCCAGCATAAAGAGTTCGGCATTGATTTTCACGGGTTCGAGATCGCGGGCGAGACGCACAAACTCGATGCGGCATCAGGGCAGAGTATCACGGTACTTCTCAGGGACGCGCGTACCTACAGCGGCGTCAGCAAGAAAGACTGCGACTTCGCGCCGAACGTCGCCTATCGCCTGCAGTGCGATAATGGGACACTGGAAGCGCTGTTCGACTTTCAATGCAACCAGATGCAGATGTTGACGAAGGACGCTGC
>Ga0123339_10003455_pt1 | contig 10484 bp, 11 predicted proteins | sample lystaG_FD_89956 | JGI IMG/M metagenome (GOLD analysis project Ga0123339, IMG submission 89956) | Glacier valley bacterial and archeal communities from Borup Fiord, Nunavut, Canada, to study Microbial Dark Matter (Phase II) -... | ecosystem: Environmental > Aquatic > Freshwater > Ice > Glacier ... | reverse complement strand
GGCGCGTTCGGCGTCTACCCACACGGTGAGCGTCGTGGCTTCCGTGGGAGCCGCCGCTGAGGTGGCCTGCGTGGTCGTGGCGGTGTCGGCGGTCGACGAGCACCCGCTCGTGAGTAGCCCGACCGCGAGCAACGCGCCGGCGGCAAGCGACTTCTTTGTCATGTGCATCAGTAAGGTCCTTTGCGCGTAGATGACGAGGAATCGTCACCGACTCGACGGGACATGTCCGCGTCTTCGCCTAGAGACCATTCTCTCGGCCAGCACCTGAAGTGCAAGCGCTTACATGGTAGCGATGCGGGGGTTGCGATGCAAGATTGCTCGGTCACGGTTTGGTCACGGGCCCCTAAGCGGGCTTGTAGCAGTGATAACGCTGCGGACTCAAGGCCCTTCGCCGATTCTCGGAGGCGCCGCATTATGTTGCGCGTCAGACATTAATGTCTAGCGCTTGCACCTAGAGCTTGGAATTGGGCCCTACTCCACGAACGCCTACGGCGATGGCGGCCTGGCGAGCGCCAGCGGCAAGCGCCTCGCGGATGGCAGGGGCGTCGAGGTTTGAAAGCTGTGAGGTCGAGATGAGGTGATCTATCACGCCCGCAACGAAGGCGTCACCCGCGCCGTTCGTATCGACCACGGTGGCGGGTGCGGCGGGTACGTCGATGACTGCGCCGCCTCTACCCACCGCGAGCGCTCCACGAGAGCCCATGGTGCACACCGCGAGAAGCGCGCCTCGGGCCGCACGGTCGCGGAGGAATGGCACGGGATCGTCCATGCCATCGTCGTTCATGAACACCAGGTCGGCGGCAGCGAGGAATGGGTCGTGATAGGGATTGACGCCGTCGTAATCGTGCACATCGACCACGACGGGTGCGTTGCACCCAGCGGCCTCGTCCAGCCACTGTCGCCCAATTTCGGACAGGTCGAGGACCGTCACGGATGCGTCGTGCAGTGCGTTGGCGATGGCGAGTCGTTGCGCGGCTGGGACGTCCACGGTCGGCGCGTGATCCAGGTAGATGGAAAGGCGCTGTCCGCTCGGAGTCATCAAGTTGAGGTGGTGCTCCGATGGGGCCTCGGCGCGCAGTCCGATGGTGGTGAGGTGGTCGACGTCAAGCGCCTCCAGGATGCGGTTCGCATCCGAGTCGTTGCCGACCGCGACAACGCACAGTGTCTCCCTTCCCAGCGACGCCAGGTGGAGAGCCTTGCCTGCCGAGGTGCCGCCAAGGGCGACGTCATGCCGCTGCGCGGTGATGGTGTGCGGTCGTGGGTCCGGTAGCCGGTCAAGCGTGACGATGGTGTTGATCGAGGCGCCCCCGATGACCACAACTTCCGGTGTCATCGATCCGCGGGAACACTCGTCGAACGCCTCACGACTAGTTCGAAGGGAAGGTCGACGTTGTGAGGCGGCGACGACGGGTTGTCCAACTCGCGTAGCACCGCTTCCGCGGCCAGCCGACCCTGAGTCTCAGGGAATTGCGAGACCGTCGTGAGTCCAAAGAACTCGCCAAGCTCGTGGCCATCGATACCGATGATCGACAGATCGTCTGGAACCTTTCTCCCGAGATCGCGGGCGGCCATCATTGCGCCCATCGCCATCTCGTCCGATGCGGCAAAAATCGCGGTGGGTGCCACGCGGGGGTCGCCGAGCAACTGCAGCGTCGCGCGGTACCCGCCAGCAATCGTGAAGTCCGCAACCCTGACAAGCAGGGGGTCCGGTTCAATGCTGCGCGACTGCAGCGCGGTCTCGTACCCGACTCGTCGATTGCGAGGCAGGTGAAAGTCGAGGTCGAGTAGGGGATCGCCGCCGATGTGCGCGATCTGTCGGTGTCCCAGCGAGAGGAGATGCTCCGTGGCAAGACGCGCGATCGCGGCGTCGTCGATGCTCAATGTCAGGGCCCCAGGGATGGGGCCTCCAATGCCGACGGCAGGCCTGTTGATCGTCTGCAGTCGGTGAAGCTCCGCGTCGGTGAGTTCAAGTGAAACGGCGATGAAGCCGTCGACACGCTTCCGGCGAAGAAACTCGTCGAAGAGTCGTTCTCGGCGCGGGTTTGCCGCGCCCGAGGGCGCCGTCGCCGATTGGTCAAGGTGGTAAAGCGTCAGATCGTATCCGGCGTCGGAAAGGGCCTCGTGTGCGCCCTTGAGGACGCGGGTATAGAACCAGCCATCGAGGAACGGAACCACCACCCCGATGTTTCTGGTGCGGCCAGAAGCGAGGCTCGACGCGGCGGAAGAAACGACGTAGCCAAGCTCCTTCGCCGCTTCCTCGACCTTGAGCTTGGTGGATGCGGATACTGTCTTCTTGCCTGCAAGTGCACGGGAAACCGTCGCCGTTGACACGCCCGCCAGGTCGGCCACCCTCTGGATCGTCGTCATCTGGTTCTCCTCATCGTCGTAGCCTACCGACTATGCCTGGTCTTCCCCGTGAGCCGCGGGCTTGGGCAGGACCCACGCGGCGGTCGATGGGGGGATGGCGGAGTCGACGGGTGCGGAGGATGTCAAGACTTTGCCGATGAACGGGACGGCGGCTCCTGACAGGTTGGCTATCACCCTCACGCCGTTGTTGTCGAAGGCAACGACGTCTGGGCCCAAGTCGACCCACGTGATGTCGCCGGCGCCCAGGCCGAACGTGCGGCGGTGCGCAAGGGCTCCCTTGTACATCTCGAGTGTGGACCCTTCGACGCCGTCCTGGACATCGCGTGCGAGCGCCGCCCAGTCGTGCGGCTGAGGCAACCACGTTTCCCCCGTGGCGCTAAACCCGAGCGCGGGGGAGTCGGAGAGCCATGGCAGCGGCACCCGGCAGCCGTCCCTGCCATAGCGTCCTCCGTAGGTGCCTTGCCAGGTGGGATCTCTGCGGGCTTCGTCGGGGATGTCCACGTGCTCGGGCAGTCCAAGCTCCTCACCTTGGTAGACATACGAAGAGCCAGGGAGGCCGAGCATAACGAGCGTCAGGGCTCGGGCCCTCTGGAGGCCAACCACTCGGTCGGGTTTGAACTCCGAAAGCGGGCCGATGCCGTGACCCTGTGGGTTCTTGCCAAATACTGCGAGGCGACTCGCGTGGCGGACGACGTCGTGGTTCGAAAGTACCCATGTGCTGGGTGCTCCTACGGCGCCAAACTCCGCGAGTGAGGTGTCGATCACCTGCTGTATCGCCGATGCTTCCCAAGGGCATTCAAGGAACGCAAAGTTAAAGGCCTGGTGCATCTCGTCGGGGCGGACCCACTCCGCCATGCGATGGAGAGGGTGGACCCACGCCTCGGCAACGAGGATGCGATCGGGGCCGTATTCGGCCAAGACGTTACGCCAGCGCCGCCACACCTCGTGGACGGAGTCTTGGCCCCAATACGGCGTCGCGACCTCCGCGTCGCCACCCATCGACCCGCCCTGGGGGTCGGGCGTGTAGTCGGGGAGGCCGGGGGCCTTCATGAGTCCGTGTGCGACGTCAACGCGGAGCCCGTCGATTCCTCGGTCCATCCAGAAGCGCACGATGTCATCGAACTCGAGCCTGACCGCCTCGCTCTCCCAATTGAGATCAGGCTGGCTTGGGTCGAAGAGGTGGAGGTACCACTGGCCAGGCGCGCCGTTGGGGTCGGTGGTGCGCGTCCACGCGGGGCCCCCAAACACCGAGATCCAGTTGTTGGGCGGCAGGTCGCCGTGGGGGCCCTTCCCCTCCCTGAACATGTACCGGTCGCGCTCGCGAGAGTGCGGAGCGGAGGAGAGCGCCTCTTGGAACCAGGCGTGGTCCGAGGACGTGTGGTTGGGGACGATGTCGGCGATCACTCTGAGTCCAAGGCTGTGAGCGCCTGCGATGAGGGCGTCCGCGTCTTCGAGGGTTCCGAAAAGGGGGTCGACCTGGCGATAGTCGGACACGTCGTAGCCCGCATCACGTTGAGGCGAGGCATAGAAGGGTGACAACCACACCGCGTCGACGCCGAGGTCGACGAGGTGCTCGAGGTGTTCGGTGATTCCCCGCAGGTCGCCAATGCCATCACCGTCCGAGTCCGCGAAGGAGCGCGGGTAGATCTGATAGATCACGGCGGTCCGCCACCAGTCCGACCCTCCCGACGGCGAGGCGGGGTGGGGGGAGTGTGTGTCGACGACGGTCACATCGTCCTCTCTGACGGGGTGCACTCTTCGTGGGCCAGCCTGTAAGCGTCTCTCGAGCCGCATCGCGCCTCAGTGGCCAAATGTAAGCGCTTGCATCGCCAAAACGCAAGCTGGGGAGTTCCCTGTCGGACCGCATCACGGCGCGCAGGGCCACGATCAGGGTCGTCATGATCAGTCCGCGGCAGAGCGGCTCCGCGCTGCAACCTGATGGAAGGCACGTGAGGGCGACCGGCCCATCAAGCCTTCGGCAACGGGCGGGCGTCCAGCGCAGGCGGAGTTCGAAGGGGAGATCGGGAGGCGGTCGACGCCACGTTGGACGACGGCCCAGGCGCCCGCGAACGCCTTCACCATCCTGGAACTTGCTCGTCCGTCGCACGACCCCGACGAGTGCCCGCAGACGTCCCAAGGCGGGGTCCCATCACCCCCGGCACCAGGCACCCCATTGGCCTCTGGCGACAATTGGTGCCGGTTCGGGTAGTGGGGGTTCGCCCGCGTCCGAGGCGCGCGGGCTCGGCCCCGGGTCCACCGCTCAGTGCCTCCGTCCGACAGCCCCCGCGGTGAGTCCGGACCCCAGCAGCGCTCACACGCCGACCGTGAGGAACGGACCGCTGACGTCGGTCACGATCCCGCCGGTAAGGCCCGCGCGGATCAACTGCGCCATCGGGTAGAAGGGCAGCACCTCGTGGATCCGCATCATGACCGCCGGGAGTTTGCTCGCAGGGTAGACGATCGGGGTGAAAAGGAGCACGACGAATGCCAGTGCGTTCGTGATGAGGTTCACCACGAGCGGGTTCGTCACCAGTAGCGCCATGCCGTCACCGACCGCCACGCACGGACGCCTCCCTCTGCGTCGGCGGCGTGATCAGTGGCTCTGCCCACGGGCGGCCTTTGGCGCAGTCGGGACTCGCCTGAGTACGGCGTGCGCTTGACGACGACCGCTAGAGGGTGCGCCCAGTCGGCGGAACACGCATGAGCCCCGCCGCGGGCACGAGGCGCGATGACTACGACGCCGCGTGCGGAAATAACCGCGAAGCAATGGGTGTTGCGTCAACCACTAGATACTGCTCGCAAAAGAAGACACGAGGAGCACTCATGACAGTCACGGACCGGATCACGCACATTCGCGGACGGAAGGCGTTCGGGGAGGCCCTTGAGGTCGCTACCGCGTCCGTGCGCACCGCCGTCACCGTTCCCCTCCGCTTTGCGGACGGGTACAGCACTACCGGCCGCGTCATGACCTTCCGGGGGCTACTAGATGGCAAGGAGCACCTCGCGATTGGCCTGGGAGACTGGGAAGGCGCGTTGGCGCGATCCGCGGCAGGCGGTGACCCGCCGCTGGTGCGACCGCATTCAGAGTGCTTGACCGGCGACGTGTTCGGATCGGAACGATGCGACTGTGGCCCGCAATTGCGCGAAGCGGCGGAGCGCATCGCGCAAGTGGGGGGATTCCTGCTCTACATGCGCCAAGAGGGGCGCGGCATCGGCCTCTATGCCAAGCTCGACGCCTACGCGCTGCAGGACCTGGGCCTCGACACCTACGAGGCCAATACCGCACTGGGTCACGGTGAGGACGAGCGCGACTACGCACCCGCAGCGCAGATGCTGCGCGGCGTCGGCGCACACCGGATCCGCTTGCTGAGCAACAACCCGGACAAGGCCGCGCAGCTCGAAGGCTTCGGCATTCGGGTGGAGGAGCGTGTTACCACAGCGGTGCACCTCACGGACGCGAACGCGCGCTACCTCGCGGCCAAGGTCAATCACACGGGCCACACGCTGGAGTTGCCGAAGTCCGCGTAGGCCGGAGAGCACATTCCGGAAAAGGCCCTCGGCGCCGAGCACGTGCCGGAGGGCCTTTTCCGTGCCGCGGACTTAGCGGTCGTCGTGCGGTTCGCACCGCGTCTACACGCGGGAAGTGGCAAGTCCTTGTGCTCACGCATCGGGGATTCCCCGAGGTAGGAGGGAAGGGTGTGCAGGCTTTGCGCCCGGCTCGCGAAGGAGTCGCCATGGATATCACGGTGAGCACGATTCCGGAACAGCCCATACTCGGCATGCACGAGGTGGTCGCTTTGGCGGATCTGCCCGAGTTCTTTGGACGGGCCTACAGCGCGGTCTTCGCCGAGCTCGTGCGCCAGGGCGTCGCGCCGGTCGGCACGCCCGTCGCCATGTATGACACAAACGTCGGCGCGACGGCGGACGTCACGGCAGGATTCCGCACCCCGGTTGCCGTGAGCCCCTCCGATGGCTTGGTCGCCGTCGCCCTTCCCGGCGGGCGCGCGGTCGAGGCGATCCACGAGGGTCCCTACGATGCCTTGGAGCGCACCTACGGCGCGGTGATGGAGTGGTTCGTAGCGCACGACGTCGCCGCGGGGGCTGTGATGTGGGAGGAGTACCTGGCGGGCCCTCCAGAGGCGCCGGACCCGGCCGACTAGAGGACCCACATCGTCTGGACGCTCCAGGAGGCGTGATCCCGCACGGGCGTACACGGTCGCGTGTTTGGACGCATGCGAGCACCTGAGTGCTCCCAGTTGGAACAACGAACCCCCGCCACCGTGACCGGTAGGGGGGTCGTCGACTAGGACCTAGCAGTCGTAGTAGAGCTCGAACTCTCCCCGTACCGGTGGTTGGCGTTGGTTATTGGTGCTCTGTCACATCTACCAGGGGAGATGTCTTCGCGAGCGTTGGTGGGCGTTGGCTGTTGGTGGATGTCCCGCGGACTGTTTGCGGACTAGGCCTCGCGTGGACCGAACCTAGGTTGGTGAGGTGAGTGCAGGTTCCGCGAGGCATTGGTCGCCCGCGGCCATGAGCCGATCCCGCTTCGCTTAGCGAGTCGCTGAGGGTGTGGATGGATTTGTTCAGTTGATGGTTGTGAGCGCTGTCGTCGCGGGTCGCTGCAGCAGTAAGGTGTTTTAAAGTGAACCTCACGGAGCGAAGGCATGGGTGCGCTACATGAGCGTCCCGCCGCGAACGATGCGGTTGGCGTAGGCCGTGGGTGCAAGCTCCTGGATGTCAGGAATGTTGGTGCCGACGCGGTCCTCCATGGTGCTGGTGACGAGCAGGGGAATGCCCATGTCGTTGCCCAGCCGAGCCAGCATGCGGACGTTGGCGACCGTTACCTCACGGGGCAGGCTGTTGATCCAACCGACCAGCATGTCCTGATGATCGATGAGGACGATGGCGCTGTTGTCTGGTGTGAACATGAGGCTCCTTCAGTGATTGAAGGAGTGCTTCGCGGAGCACAAGGTTGACATGTCAACCAAAGTAAGTGAATATGGTTGACATGCCAACCAAAGTAAGTGAATATGGTTGACATGCCAACAACCCCAATCACTCTCACTACCACTTCGAACGGAGCCCCATGAAGATCCTCGTCCTCGGCGCCAACGGTGGCGTCGGTACAGACGTCACCGCTGAGCTCGTCAGTCGCGGCCATCAGGTCACGGCGGCCAGTCGCACCGGAGGCACCGCCTCCGCCGCTGGCGTCACCCCCATCACGCTCGACGCGACCTCGGCAGACGCCGTTGCCCAGGCTGCGGCGGGCCACGACGCCATCGTCAACACCGTCGGCCCACGCTTCGGCCAGGACGACCTCGCCGCCCTATCGGCGATTGCCAACGCAGTCGTGACCGCGGCAAGGCAGTCAAGAGTGGCCCGCATCGTCATCGTCGGCGGAGCAGGAACGCTCGAGGTCGCGCCAGGCGTACGCCTTGTCGACACCGAGCAGATGCCCGCTGAGTACAAGCCGATGGCGCAAGCGCATGCCGATGCGTTCGACATCTACCGCACAGCCGGTGACCTGGAATGGACGTACCTGACCCCGCCGCCGGAGTTCATGCCGGGGGACCGCACTGGCACGTACCGCGCAGAGGGTGACAGCTACCTGGCTGGCGAAGACGGTCGCAGCCGACTGTCCTACGCAGACATGGCCGTCGCAGTCGCCGACACCATCGAGCAGGGCACCCACAAGGGCGCACGCGTCGCGGTCGCCTACTAGGCGACAAGTCAGAAGTAGGGGTGGGAGCGATTGATCGACATCGCTCCCACCCCTTCTGGCTCCCGGACGAACTCCTACTCCGCTTCGCGATCCTCCCGCTCCAAGTTCTCCAGTACGACCCGCGATATCTCAGCGAGTGAGTCCAGCTGCTGGGGAGTCAGCAGCTCAATGAACAGTCGCCGGATCTCAACCGCCTGCAATGGAGCAGCGGCGTCGATGACTCGCTTGCCCTCTGCGGTGAGCACCACATCAGACCCTCGGCCAACTGGCTGGCACTCATCGCGGCTTACCAGGCCTCGCCCTTCCATACGCGTCACCTGCTTCGACAAGCGCGACTTCTCCCACCCCAGCCGCCGACCCAAGTCCACCGCCCTGAGGCGCTGCTCCGGCGCCTCCGAGACGGTGAGGAGCACCTCGAAGTCGGCCTCGGAAAGACCAGAGTCACGCTGGAGCTGGCGTCCGAGCTGGCTGAGCAGCTGGTTGCGCAGGTCGTGAAAGCCACGCCACGCGCGCTGCTCTCGCTCGCTCAGCCACGGAAGCTGCTTCGTCGCCATGTCTCGAGCATAGCCCCCAAGGGTGACATGTCACCGTGCGTGCCCTTGGCCGGGTGACCTTCGCAGTCGCCGGTGGGCGCGGCTCCCCTGGATCGGATCTCGTACTCCGTCGGCGTGACGAGAAACTCGCCCTCCGCGACCGCGTCCAACTCGCCGTCCCCGCCCACACCACCGGAATCGCCGCCATCTCAGGTACGCCCATCTGCCCGCTACGCACGAGGTCGATCACCGCCGACACTTGGCGCGCGCCTCGCGTGGCTCGGACCTGCAGGAGAGTCTCAAGTAGCCAGTTCTTGTGTTGGCAGGTCGATCAGGAAGCTCGAATGTGTCCTGGTCCAGGGCCACTCCTCTATCTGGGTCTGGCGGTGCCAGGGCCAGCGACTCGCGGTCCACCGGCTTCGTCTTCGGGACGTCCGCCAGCGTCGGAGGCGCACTGGGCGAACCCCCAGCGGGCGGCTTTCGCCATGTTGCGCCTGCCGATGGCGCACTTTCCGGGTGGGCCCTGTCGCTAGATGCTGGCGGATCGTGGCTCGGCCCATTTAAGAACAGCGCCGAGTCCACCGATCCCGCTACCTCCACGGTGCCCTTCCCAGGGCCGCGTGAAGTCCCTCAAGAAGAGCCACACCCAAAAGAAGCTGACGGAACCGTACACGGCGGATTTACCGGGCCCCTCCGGTATCCCGTGGGGCTGGGGAAGGGGCTCCCCCTACCCCCTCTCTCCGTGCCGCTCCGTGCGGGTCGTGGCGGTTGTGCGTCGGTCGTTCCGGGCGCTCGCGCTCTTCGCCGTGAAGACCATCGAGGACGGCTCCGTGGTGACCAACCTCGCGAGCAGCGCGCTGAACAACCCGGCGGTGACCACCCTGGTGACCGAGGCGGCGCAAGGCCTCGTGGGAGACTCTCTCGAGGGCGAGGGCGTCGACCTGAGCGAGTTCGGGCTTGAGGGCACCGTCGACGACGTGATTTCAGAGTTCATCGGCTCGGAGAGCTTCCAGAACTGACTCGGCGAGGCGGTCGAGGCCGCGCGCGCGGACTTCACGGATCAGCTCACGGGCGAGGACCGCGCGCCAGCCCCGCTGTCGGTCAACCTAGACCTCAGCTCAATTCTTGGCGAGGAGCTCCAGGATCAGCCGGTGCTCGGCGCGCTCGTCCCTGACGACCTCGAAGTTCCGCCCATCGCCGTCCAGGTGCTCGACGCCTCCAGCTTTGAGCGCGTGCGCGACGTCTACTCGTGGATCGCCGGCATCGCCAAGGTCGCGGGCTGGATTGGGCTCGGGCTGATCGTGTTCGGCATCCTCGCGTCACCGAACAAGCGCTGGTTCCTGCCGAAGCTGTTCTTGGGCCTCGGCATCGTCTCCACGATGGCGTGGCTCCTGGTGGCGACCATCAATGTGGAGAGGCTCTCGGGGTTCATTCCCGGCGGCGGCGTGGATGGCGGCATCGGGAGCGCGATCGTCGACTTCATCCCGCAAGAGACCATTGACGGCGCCGCGTTCCGCGTCCTGCAGCTCGGGATCGGCTCGCTCGTGGCGTCGCTCGCGCTGTACTTCCTGGTCAAGGCGCTGTCGCGCAAGAAGTCGTCGAAGCGAGACCACGACGGCCAGCCCGCCCCCGCAGCGCACGCACGCTAGCGCGGGGCGGTGGCGCCGGTAGGTGCCGCCCAAAGAGAAACGGTGGGGCCACCCTTTCGGGCGACCCCACCGTCAGTGAGCTGACTAGGACTTAGCAGTCGTAGTAGAGCTCAAACTCGTGGGGGTGCGGACGGAAGCGCAGCGGGTCGATCTCCTGCGTGCGCTTGAGGTCGATCCACGTCTCGATGAGGTCGGGCGTGAACACGCCGCCCT
>Ga0123339_10003454_pt1 | contig 10486 bp, 11 predicted proteins | sample lystaG_FD_89956 | JGI IMG/M metagenome (GOLD analysis project Ga0123339, IMG submission 89956) | Glacier valley bacterial and archeal communities from Borup Fiord, Nunavut, Canada, to study Microbial Dark Matter (Phase II) -... | ecosystem: Environmental > Aquatic > Freshwater > Ice > Glacier ... | reverse complement strand
GGTCACTTCCGCCATGGTCTGCTGCATGATCTCCATGTGGCGGCGGGCGACGGCCTGCGCGCCTTCGAGCGCCACGCGGTTGGCGGCGGTCAGCACCTCCATGTTGCGGCGGTGGGCAGACAGGAAAGCTTCCATGTCCGGCATTGCGCCCATGCCAGGCACCTTCATGTCCGAGAACATCTTGGTGAACTCAGCCATCTTCGCCATGCCGGTATCCATCGCGCTCTTGCCCATCTGGGCGGCGCCGCTGGCGGCATCGGTCATGGTCTTCTGCATGCGGGTGGCCGGATCGTCTGACATTGCGTGCGCCTCCTTATGATGCGGGTGCCTTAGCATGGTCCGGCGGGGGGCGGAACAGGTGCAAACCCCAGGTTAGCGCACCGCTACGGGATCAGCCCATCCTCAGGCCCGCCCTCGCCCTTCCCCTCGACCGGCGGGAGTGGCGGTTCGTCCATCATGCCCGCGTCCTTGAACACCTCTGCCGCCTGCTCCGCCGGGCTAGCGTCATCCGTGCTGGCGCGGTGGCCCGGCAGGCTCGCCTCCGCCTGCATCGCCCGGTCCAGGCCGCGGTCCACAGCCGCCATCGTCGCGGACAGGTCGGCGCTGACATCGCCCTCCCACGCCCGCAGCGCATACGCCCACAGCGCCAGCAGCCCATGTATGCGCAAAGTCCCGACGACGCCGGTGGCCGGGATGCCCGCCCCGTCCAGCATCCACTTCATGCTGCGCAGCGTCGCGCCATACAGCAGCAAGGACGTGCCTGGGTCGGTACGCATCGCCGCCAGCAGGGCCATGATGCCGCCCCGGTGCTGCTGCAGCACGTCGAAGCGCGACATCAGCATGTCGAACAGCCGCTCCCGCGGGGCCTCCCCCATGCTGACGTTCGCCAGCGCCGCCTGGTCCGCCATCACGCCGAAGCGCAGCAGCACCGCGCCGCGCCCGGGGAAGCGCGCCCGCGCCTGGCCCAGCGGCACCCCGGCGGTGCGCGCGGCTTCGGCGATGCTCACGTCCGGCCAGCCACGCAGGGCGGCCTGCGCGAACACGGCGGCGATCAGGGTGCGGTCGGTGTCGGTGATGTCCATGCGGGGCGACATGGGCAATTCCGGCTGGATTGGCAAGCCTACCCTGCCAGCTCCCGCGAGCGCTTGGTGGCCGCGTCCACGGCCCGGGACACCAGCGCCGGCCAGGCGTCGTCCGCCATCAGCACCGCCAGCGCACGCTCCGTCGTGCCGCCGGGGCTGGTGACGGCGACGCGCAGGGCAGACGCGTCCTGGTTGCTGGCCGCCAGCAAGGCGCCGCTGCCGGTGACGGTGGCGCGCGCCATTCGCCGGGCCAGGTCGGGCGGGATGCCCTGCTCGGCCGCCGCACGCTCCAGCAGCTCGGCCAACAGGAACACATAGGCCGGGCCGCCGCCGGACACCGCGGTCACGGCGTCGATCAGCCCCTCGTCATCCACCCACGCGACCTCCCCGATGGAGGCCAGCAGCGCATCGCACAACGCCCGCTGCGCCGCATCCACCCCCGGCCCGGCGAACGCCACCGTGATGCCCTGGCGTATGGCGGCCGGCGTGTTGGGCATGGCGCGCACGATTGCGGCATCGCCCAGCCAGCCGCCGATCCGCGCCACCGTCGGCCCGGCCATGATGGACAGCACGACCGCCCCGGAGGCCAGCCGCGCCAGCCCCGGGACCACCCCCGCCGCCTGCTGCGGCTTCACCGCCAGCACCACAGCCGCGGGCCGGAACCCCGCCGGCACCGCCGCCACGTCCGGCACGACCACCACCCCGGGCGCGGCCAACCCGGCGGCGGCAGGATCGACGACGACCGAGGGCGCCAGCCCCCGCTCCCGCCAGCCCGCCAGCATCGCCCCGCCCATCTTGCCGCCGCCCAGAAGCAGGAGCGGCGGCAGCGGTTCCATCAAGCCTCGCCCACGCACTCCAGCATGGCGGCCTGCAACGCATCGACCGGGGACTTGCCGCCCCACAGCACGAACTGGAACGCCGGATAGAACCGCTCGCACTCGGTGATGGCGATGTCGACCATGTCCTCCAGGCTCTCGGCGCTGGCGGCCGCCGCACCGCGCAGCAGGACGGAGTGCCGGAACAGGGGCATCCCGTCATCCGCGTCCATGCCGAAATGCCCGATCCACAGGCGCTCGTTGGCCAGCGCCAGCAACTCGTACAGCGCGGCCCGCTGCCGTTCCGGCACCTTCAGGTCGAAGGTGCAGGTGAAGTGCATGGCGCTGATCTCCCGCGACCAGCTGAAATACAGGCCGTAGTCGCACCACTTGCCCGGCGCCTCCGCCGCCATCTCGTGGTCGCTGCGGCGGTCGAACGCCCAGTCGTTGGCGGCGATCACCTGCTCGACCACGTCGAGGGGGTTGGCGAGGGCTTCGGTTGTGGGGGTCTGCAGGGCTGACATGCGGGGTCTCCCGTGATTTGGGGGCAGGCCTGGCCGTCACGCAAGCGCCGGGCCACCCCAGGGAGGCCAGCGAATCGCGCCGCTCCCAAGGCTACCGGCCCGCCCGCGCGGGCAGCAAGTCTGTAAGGGTTAGGGAGCGCCGTCCGGCGACGGATCGGGCGAGCCTGTGGCGCCGGAACCCGGGGGCATCGTGCCCGGCGCGACTTCCGACGTGCCGCCGCCATGCGGGTGCGGGTCGTGCGCCGGCGGCAGGGACGCCGGATCGGCCTCGGACGCGCCCTGTTCCCCACCACCGCCCAGGCTGGCCATGTGCGCGTCCAGCCGCGCCTCCAGCGCCGCCAGGCGGCGTTCGGCGGCCTCCTGGCCCGTGCGGGCGTTGGCGGCCATCTCCATCACGGCATCCAGGTCGTCGCGGCGCACCAGGTCCAGCTTGCGGATCGCCTCGTCCACGCGGGCGCGGATCATGCTCTCGGCTTCCTCGCGTATGCCGGCCAGGGCGGAGAACGCGCCGCCGGCCACACCGGCCAGGTCGTCGATGAAACGCGGTCGTTCGGTCATGGCGTCCTCCTTGGGATGGCGTCCGGTATATGCGTCGCCAGCGGGGCTATGTCAGCCCGCCTCGCCCGCCTATAACGCGCGGCCATGATCCTCGTTACCGGCGGCGCCGGCTTCATCGGCTCCTACCTTCACGCCGGCCTCGCTGCCCGCGGCCAGCACGCGGCCGTCGCGGACTGGCTGGGGAGCGACGGCAAGTGGCGCAACCTGGCCCGCCACCCTCCCGCCCACGTTGTCCGGCCTGATGCGCTGGACACCTGGTTTGCCACCAACCCAGCCCTCGACGCCATCGTCCACCTGGGCGCCATCAGCGAAACGACGGCCACCGACGCCGACCTGGCGTGGGAGACCAACGTCGAGCTGTCCTGGCGCCTGTGGTCCTGGTGCGCCGAGCACGGCGTGCGCTTCATCTACGCCTCGTCCGCCAGCACCTACGGCGACGGCGCCCAGGGTTTCGATGATGACCCGGCATTGCTGCCCACCCTGCGCCCGCTGAACCTGTATGGCTGGACCAAGCACGCGTTCGACCTGCGGGTGACGGACGCGGTAGCACGCGGGCAGCCGGCGCCGCCGGGCTGGACGGGCCTCAAGTTCTTCAACGTCTATGGCCCGAACGAATACCACAAGGGCCGCATGATCTCGGTCGTGAAGGTCAAGTGGGACGAGGTCTCGGCCGGCACCCCCGCCCGCCTGTTCGCCAGCGACCAGCCGGGCTTGGCGGACGGGGCGCAGCGGCGGGACTTCATCTGGGTCGGCGATGTCGCAGACGTGATTATGTGGTTGCTGGATCATCCTACCGTCAGCGGCCTGTTCAACCTCGGCACTGGCACCGCCCGCACCTACCTGGACCTGGCGCATGCAGTGTGCGACGCCGCGGGCCAGCCCCGCCGCGTGGAGTTCGTGCCCATGCCCGCCGCCCTGCACGGCCAATACCAATCCTTCACGGAGGCCCGCATGGACCGCCTGCGCGCCGCCGGCTACGCCGGGCAGTTCACGCCGCTGGAACACGGGGTCCGGCGGTATGTGCAAGACCACCTGCAAGGGCCGGAGCGCTACGTATGATCCCCAAAGAAACCCGTCATTGCGAGGCGCGCTTGCTCCGCGGCAATCCAGGGGCCGCCAGGACAGTCCTTGCCGCCCCTGGATTGCCGCGTCGCTACGCTCCTCGCAATGACGTCGCATTGGGGGCGGCGTCATGATCCCCGTCCTGCTGTTCCCCGGCTTCGATCCCGTGCTGATCCAGCTCGGCCCGCTGGCGATCCGTTGGTATGCCCTGGCCTACATCGGCAGCCTGCTGCTGGGCTGGCGCATCATGCGGCGCCTGGTGCGCCTGTCGCCCCCGGTGGCGACCGAGTTGCAGACCGACGACTTCCTCACGTGGGCCACCCTGGGCGTCGTGCTGGGCGGGCGGCTGGGCTACGTGCTGTTTTACCAGCCCGGCCAGTACCTCCAGAACCCGCTGGGCGCCTTCGCGGTCTGGCAGGGCGGCATGAGCTTCCATGGCGGCGTCCTGGGCGTCGTCACTGCCCTGGTGATCTACTGCCGCCGCCAGGGTATCCCGCTGCTGGGATTTGCGGACCGCCTGGCCGTGGTGGTGCCGATCGGCCTGGGCCTGGGCCGCATCGCCAACTTCATCAACGGGGAGCTGTGGGGCCGCCCGGCGCCGGACTGGCTGCCCTGGGCCATGATCTTTCCAAATGCCGGGCCGGAGCCGCGGCATCCCAGCCAGCTCTACCAGGCCGGGATGGAGGGGCTGATCCTGCTGCTGGTCCTGGCGTTCCTGTGCCGCAGCCCGGCCATACGTGCCCGCTTTGGCACGCTGACGGGCGTGTTCCTCGTCGGCTACGGCATCGCGCGCATCATCGGCGAGGTCTTCCGCCAGCCCGACGCCTTCCTGGGCTTCCTGTTCGCCGGCGCCACCATGGGGCAGCTGCTGTCCGTGCCGATGATCCTGGCCGGGGCCTGGCTGATCGCCCGCGCCCGGCCCGCGGCGGTGCCCGCATAGCCGTGGAACGCCTGGATGCCTTCATGGCGCGGGCCAACGCCGCCTATTACGCGGCGCATGATCCGTTCGCGGACTTCACCACATCGCCCGAGATCACCCAGGTGTTCGGCGAGGTGCTGGGATTGTGGGCGGCCGTGACGTGGGAGGCGATGGGGCGGCCGGACCCGGTGCTGCTGGTGGAATGCGGGCCGGGCCGCGGCACTGCCATGGCCGACGCCTTGCGCGCCATCGGCCAAGCCGCCCCGGCGTTCCGCGCGGCGCTGCGGGTGCATCTGGTGGAGACGTCCCCGCGGCTGCGGGCGTTGCAGGCGGCGCGGGTGCCGGATGCGGCGTGGCATGACGGGCTGGACACGCTGCCGCCGGGTCCGATGCTGCTGCTGGCGAACGAGTTCCTGGATGCGCTGCCCATCCGGCAGTTCGTGAGGCGGGGCGGGGGCTGGGTGGAGCGGTTTGTGGACGGGGGAGTGTTTGTGGAGGTGCCTCTTGTTGGAGAGGGTGGTGCCGCAAGACCCCCTCACCCCGGCCCTCTCCCGGAGGGAGAGGGAGACGTGTTGGAAACGTGCGAGCCTGCACAGGCTGTCGCCGCCAGCCTGGCGGAGCGCGTGGCGCAGCAGGGTGGCGCGGCCTTGTTCCTGGATTATGGACCGGCTACCAGCGCGCCCGGCGACAGCCTGCAAGCCCTGCGCGGCGGCAAGCCTGCCGATCCGCTGGCCGACCCCGGCACGGCCGACCTGACGGCGCATTTGGACTTTGCCGCCCTGGCCGCCGCCGCGTCCGCCGCTGCCGTCCATGGCCCTGTGCCGCAAGGCCCCTTCCTCGCCGCGCTCGGCCTATTCCAGCGCACGGGCCGGCTGGCCCGCACCCAGTCGCCCGCCCGCGCGGCCGCCCTGGTCCAGGCCGCGCAGCGCCTGGCCGAGCCGGACCGCATGGGCCGGCTGTTCAAGGTGCTGTGCATCGCCCACCCCGCCCTGCCCACGCCCGCCGGGTTCGAGGCATGATCGACCCCCTCACCAGCCCGGCCCTGCCGGTCCCGCACGGCTTCTTCACCCGGGCCGGAGGCGTCAGCACCGGCGCCTATGCCAGCCTGAACGGCAGCCTGTCCGGCGGGGACAACCGGGAGTTGGTGCAGACGAACCGGGAGCGCGTGGCCCGGCACCTGGGCGCTGCCGCCATCGTCGGGCTGACGCAGGTGCATGGCGCGGCGGTCGAGGTCGTCACGGCAGCCTGGCCCGCCGGCGCCGGGCCGCGCGCCGATGCGATGGTGACGCGCCAGCCCGGCATCGCGCTGGGCATCATCACCGCCGATTGCGCGCCCGTCCTGCTGGCGGACCCGGCGGCCCGCGTCATCGGCGCCGTCCACGCGGGCTGGCGCGGCGCCGTGGCCGGCGTGCTGGAGGCCACCGTCGCCGCCATGGCCGCCCTGGGCGCCGACCCCGCCCGCATCCACGCCGCCATCGGCCCCTGCATCCGCCAGCCGTCCTACGAGGTGGGCGCCGATCTGCGCGATGCCGTGCTGACCGCCGGGCCGGCCGCATGCTTCTTCCGGGACGGCCGGCCCGGCCACTGGCAGTTCGACCTGGCCGGCTATTGCGCCATGCGCCTACACGGCATCGCCGGGGTGGACGTGGTCCCCGCCGACACCTACGCCGATCCCGCCCGGTTCTGGAGCCACCGCCGCCGCACCCTGGCTGGCGGCGGCCCGATCGGGCACCAAATCTCCGCCATAATGCTATAGGCCGGACCATGGGACCCTACTTCCTGCTGTTCATGATCGTGTTCGTGCTGGTTGGCCTGGCGAGCTGCATTGGCTCGTTCTAGCCGCCTGGCGCTTCTGGCCCTGCTGGCGCTGGCCGCCTGCGGGGACCTGCCGCAGCCCTTCCTGGGCCGGCCCGGCGCCTTGGCGACCCGCTTGGCGCAGCCACCGCCGCCGCGCCTGAGCGTCCCGACCCCCGCCGAGTCCCTCCTGCCAGACGCCGCCGCAACGGCATGGGCCGCCGCCGTCGCCGACGCCCTGGTCACGCAGGAGATCCCCGCCGCCGCAAGCCCCCGCCGCCGCAACGAGTGGTCGCTGGGGCTGTCCGCCGAAATCCGCGGCGCCGAGGTCGTGCCCACCTACACCATCCTGAACCCGGCCGGCGAGACCCAGGGCTTCTCCGAAGGCGCGCCCATTCCCACCGCCGCCTGGGCCGGCGGGGACCCGGCCGTGCTGCGCGCCGCCGCCGCCCAGGCCGCCCCCGGCATCGGGTCACTGCTGGAGCGGATCGAGGCCGCCCGCCAGCTCAGCGACCCCAACAGCCTGAAGAACCGCCCGGCCCGCATCCACTTCACCGGCGTCAGCGGCGCGCCCGGCGACGGTAACGCCAGCCTGCCCGCCCAGATGCGGACCAAGCTGGCCGGGCTGGGCCTGGTGGTGCAGGACACCGCCCGCGGCGCCGATTTCAGCCTGCGCGGCGAGGTCAAGACCGCCCCCGGCGCCGGCGGCACCACCCGGATCGAGCTGCAATGGGTGGTGGCCGACGGCGAAGGCGCCCGCAGTCCCGGCGCCGAGCGCGGCCGCATCGTGCAACTGAACGAGGTCCCGCCGGGCAGCCTCGACCGCTACTGGGGCGACGTGGCCGTGGTTGTGGCGGCCGAGGCCGCGGGCGGCGTCCGCGACGTGATCCTGAACGCCGGGGGCCGCCGGGTAGGCGCGTCCTGACACGACTTCACTGGAGATGCCGATGACCGAGCCGCCCCGCCCGGACCCCAGCGTCGAATTCCAGCGTGGCTGGGACGCGGCGATCACCGCCGCGCGCCAGTGGCACGAGTCCAAGGCGCAGCAGGCTTTGGTGCTGTCCCGGCGCACCCGGTTCCCGAAAAACCTCGAACGCGACGCCGAGGTCCACAAGATGTCGGCCGGCATGATGGCCACCTTGTCGCCGGATGACGCCTGACGCCCATAACCACAGGCACTCCGTCATTGCGAGCCGGCTTCGGCGTGGCAATCCAGGAACGGATAGGACTGCGCTGGCGGCCCCTGGATCGCCACGGCGCAAGCGCGCCTCGCGATGACGATGTTCTTGTGCGAACGGGAGTTACGCGATGCAGACCTCCAGCACCGCGGTGTCATTGGCGGCGCTGACCTCCGGTTCCGCCCGGCTGTAAACCAGGTGCAGGTGCGGCGCCTCGCCTGCCTCGACCCGGGCGGGGGCAAGAAGCTGCGTGCGGGCCAAGGCGGCGAACAGGCCATCCCGCGCCACCAGCGCATCGAAGCTGCCGGCCTCCGCCACCACGCCGTTCTGGAAGAACAGGATGCGGTCGGCATCCCGGATCGTCGCCAGCCGGTGCGCGATCACGAACGTCGTGCGCCCGGCGGCGGCGGCCTTCATGGCGCGCACCACCTTCTCCTCCGTCGCACCGTCCAGCGCGCTGGTCGCCTCGTCCAGCACCAGGATGCGCGGGTCGCGCAGCAGGGTGCGGGCGATGGCCAGGCGCTGGCGCTGGCCGCCGGACAGGGCGGCGCCACGTTCCCCAATGGGGGTGTCGTAGCCCTGGGGCTGGCGCAGGATGAAGTCGTGTGCCTCCGCCAGGCGGGCAGCGGCCTCCACCTCCGCCTGCGTAGCGTCCGGCTTGCCGACGCGCAGGTTCTCGCCGATCGTGCGGTTCAGCAGCATGGTGTCCTGCGGCACCGTCCCGATGCGGTCCCGCAAGGAGGCCAGGCTTACGTCGCGCAGGTCGTGCCCATCGACCAGCACGGCGCCCCCGTCCGGGTCCCACAGGCGCTGCAACAGGGACATCGCCGTGCTCTTGCCCGATCCGGTCAGGCCGACCAGGGCCACGGTCTCACCGGGGTGCGCCACCAGGTCCACGCCGTCCAGCACGGGGGGACCACCTGGATAGGCGAAGCGGACGCCGCGGAACTCCACCCGGCCTGGCCCGGCGGGCAGGTCCGGCTGGCCCGCCGGGTCCGGCACAGTGCTGGCGGCGTCGAGCACGGCAAAGAAGTCCTCTAGCCGCGGCAGGCTGCCGCCCAGGCGGGCGACGGTGCCGACCGCGCCCTCCAGCCGTCCGATCAGCATGCCGGCGAAGCCCATGAACGTCACCACGTCGGCGGTCGTGGCCTGGCCGCGCCCATGCAGCCAGGCGCCCAGGCCCACCACGGACACGGTGGCGGCCGTGCTGGCCACGCGGTTCATCACGCTGATGCCGGCCCACCAGGCCAGCACCGGGAACTGGTGGCGCACAACGTCGCCGGCCAAGCGGCCAAAATCCGCGGCCTCCAGCGGCGCGCGTCCGAAGGCGCGGATGAGCGGCGCGTTGCCCAGCACGTCGCCCACTTGGCACGCCAGGGCGGAATGCGCGTCCTCCGCCCGGCGCTGCCCGGCCTCGGTCCGCCAGATCGTCAGCGTCGCGGTGCAGGAGAACACGACGGCCAGCACCACCAGCACCGCGCCCAGCGCCGGGTTCAGGTAAAGCGCCACCGGCAGCAGGCCGACCAGGCACAGCGCGGTGCCCAGGTGGTCACGGAACAGGCCGAGCCACAGCCAGAACATCTCGTCCGTGCCGGTCCACAGCGTCTTCATCAGGGTGCCGGTCGGGTAGCGGGCGCTGTGCGCGGGCGGCAGTTGCAGCACATGGGCGTAGGCGCGGCCCATCACCCGCAGCCGCAGCCGGTGCGCCAACCGGTCCGCCACCACGGACGTTGCCATGCCCGCCCCGATCCCCAGCACGCCCATGCCGACCCAGGCCAGGATGCTGGCCGCCGACGGCCCGGCCCCATCCAGCCCGCCGATGACCTGGCCGAACAGCACCGGCTCGATGAACCCCACCGCGACCAGCGCGATGTTGGCCGCCACCAGCCCCGCCGCTGCCCAGCGGTGCGGGGAAAGCTGGCCGAGAACCCTGGCATACACCTTGAGGAACCGCTTCATCGTCGCCCCCGCGCCGCCCCCTGCGGGCGGCCAGGACCGCTACTTAGGACCCGATTGCGGCAGTCCCGGCACCGGATTGCGCCGTTTTCATGAAGCACGCCGCCTGCCAGGCTTGGACTTGGACGGCCCACCCGGCTGCTGCCGCCCCCGCTCCTGCTTGCCTGCCCCTTGCTTGCCCTGTCCTGGCTTACCCGGCCCCTGTTTGCCTGGCCCCTGCTTCGCCTGGCCCGGCTTGATCCACGCCGGCTTGCCACGCACCAGCGCCTGCTTCCGCAGCACCTCCTCGATGAAGCCGTTCAGCCGGTCCCGTTCCGCCAGCGCGCCACCCGTGTCGGGGTAGGCGTCGGGGAAGCGTTGGGACAGCCAGCGCCAGGCGACCAGGCGCTTCGCCACCTTCTCCGCGTGTTCCAGCGACGGCTGCGTCGCCCGGTCCGGCGGCGGCAGGTGGCCGGCGACGGGCGGCGGCACCGGGGTGCCAGCCGCATGGTCCACCCCCCAGCGCAGCAGCCGGTCGATGCCGTCATCCCGCGTATCGACCGGGCACAGCGCATAGGTCCAGCGGTCCAGCAACGACAACCCGGTCCCGTCCATGGCG
>Ga0123339_10003452_pt1 | contig 10489 bp, 11 predicted proteins | sample lystaG_FD_89956 | JGI IMG/M metagenome (GOLD analysis project Ga0123339, IMG submission 89956) | Glacier valley bacterial and archeal communities from Borup Fiord, Nunavut, Canada, to study Microbial Dark Matter (Phase II) -... | ecosystem: Environmental > Aquatic > Freshwater > Ice > Glacier ... | reverse complement strand
CGACCTGGGTGAACTCGAGGTGAATGGCGAGAAAAAAGGGTTTGCCATGCTGGCTGGGGCGGGACTCGACGCCGAACTCATCAAGGCCAGCGAGGACCTCAAGCCCAACTTCGGCGCGTTTGCTTACGTTCTGGGCGCGCTCAAGCAACTCATTCCCCGCAGGCAAGAGTTCAAACTGACCCTGGACGGGCGCGAGATGACGCTCGAGGGTGCGTCTGTGATGGTGGCCAACTTTGGCATGGCCAACTTCAGGTTGCCCATCACCACGGATATAGACCCCGCCGACGGCCTGCTGACCGTGGTGGTGCTCAAGGGCAAAAGTGCGCTCACGCTGCTGCCCACGGTGATTGACAGCGTGCGGGCCAAGTTCAACCTGGGGGACCCGCTGTTTACCGACCACCTCGAGACGTATCACTGCAAACACATTCGGGTGGAAACCGACCCAGAGCTGCCCATTCAGTACGACGGGGAAAGCCTCGAGAGCACCACGCCCTTTGAGGCTCGAGTGCTGCCGAAGGCGATTCGCTTTTTTACGGGTGAAACGAGGGAAGAAGTTCAAACTTGAAGGCGAGTTGGCTCATGAGGTTTCACGCAAACGGCGGGTTTCGAGCGCAGTGAGTTCGATGGTGCGGCGCATATAGCTTGTAATCAGCTCGAGTTCAGGGTCGCTGTACTGTGCGGTCAGCTCTAACATGCCCTGACCAATGCCGGAAAACAGGGCCATGAGTTCCCCATCTCGAGCGTGGGTTGGCGCGAGAACCACCTTGCGGCGGTCCTGTGGGTCAGGAGTGCGGCGCACCAGATTGGCTTTCTCGAGGCGGTCAATCAGTCCAGTAATTGCGCCGCTGGTGAGGCCAATTTGCTCACTGAGTTGCCCTGCGGTGAGGGCGAAGCCCGCGCTTTCCGCGTCGTTAATCAGGTCCAGCGCTTTGTGGTCTCCCTGGCTGAGGCCCATGCGCTCGGCAATGGCGGCGTGAAATAGCACCGTGCGGGTGCTGAGTTCACGCCCAAGCTGGAAAACCAGTGTCTCGAGCAGGTGCTGGCGCGAGTCTACGGCGTGCGGTTCGGGTGCGTTTGTAAAGCTGGGACTTGACAAATAGAAAACCTACCTTTACATTCTAAGTATCTTAGATAATAAGATACTTAGTTTAATAGTATACTTGCTTCTAAGATTCTACCGTATCCGTCCATCCCAAACCGTGACGTACACGCTCGAGCAGGTGAACTCTGCCCAGACGGTTTCCCGTTCGGTCTGATTCGTCGCGCCTACCCCACCCCTCGTAGGAGGTTTTACCATGAACTCAGCGTCTCACTCGCCCTCGAGCGCTCGACCCCTGAAGGTGCTCATCATCGGTGCTGGAACCGGCGGGTGCTCCCTTGCCCACGGCCTCAAACGGGCTGGACTCGAGGTGCAGGTCTTTGAAAGAGACCGCACCCGCACCGGAGGTCTTCAAGGCTACCGAGTTGGCATCAGTCCTATGGGGAGCCAAGCTTTAAGCGAGTGCTTGCCCCCCGAACTGTTTTCCACGTTCGTCGCCACCTGCGCTCGAGCACCTCGCTACTTCAATATGCTCACCGAACATCTCTCTGAAGTTCTTTCCTTCGGCGAAAAGGAGGCTCCTTATTTAGGGAGTGACGACCCCGTTAACAGCGAAAAGTCGGTCAGTCGCATGACCATGCGCCAAGTGCTCCTGACTGGACTCGAGGAGGTCGTACAGTTCGATAAGAAATTCACTCACTATGAACAGCATTCAAACGGCACGGTGACGGCATTTTTTGAGGATGGAACTTCGGCAACGGGGGATGTGCTGGTCGCGGCTGATGGTACGAACTCGAGAGTAAGACAGCAATACCTCCCCCGTGCCCGACTCGAAGATTGCGGAATTGTGGGCATTGCAGGTAAGGTTGCGCTTAATCCCCAAACCAAAGCGCTGCTGAGTAGCAAAATTCTTCAAGGTGTCTCTATGGTATTCGCACCAAGAGGCTATAACCTCATTTTGCACGTTATGGAATTCAAGTGGGACCAGAACGGGGTCAAGGCAAAAGTAGGCACTAATGACACCAATCTGCTCGAGCACTGGCCAGGGTTGCTCTATGACAATACCCGCGACTACATCATGTGGGCTTTTTCAGCAGCTCGACAGAATTTTCCTTCAAACCCTTTGAATCTCGAGGGGGAGGCCCTGGTCAAGCTGGTGAAGGACATGACGCCTAACTGGCATCCGAACCTGCGCCAGCTCCTTGCCTTCACTGACCTTAGCACCGTGTTTCCAATCAACATCCGCACTTCCGTTCCGCTTGAGCCGTGGCCCACAAGCAATGTCACGCTTCTAGGGGACGCCATTCATACCATGACACCAGGGCGCGGGGTGGGTGCAAATACTGCCCTCCGGGACGCCGCCTTGTTGTGCCGACAACTCCTATTGGCTCAAAAGGGTGAAAAACCTTTGCTCGTCGCTTTAGCAGAATATGAATCTAGGATGCGTCACTACGGTTTCGAGGCTGTATTGAAATCTCTAGACCAGATGGACGGCAATGGCCCTTTACACAAACCCGTGATAGGGAGAATCCTGCTGAGCGCGATGCGAGGCGGAATGCGGGTGGTCAATATGGTTCCCGCGCTCAAGCGAAAGGCAGCTGCATCCATGTTGTATGACCGTAATGAAAAAGAAGAGTCGTAAGTTTTAAAGCTATTGTTCATAACCTGCTCCCGTAACTACTGACCCGAACCCTCTTCGGTCTAAACTTCCCTGGACCCTCGAGCGCGCAGGATGTTAAACTTAGCTCATGACCCAACTCCTCGACGCCCCCACCCCCACTCGAGCCGCAGCGCAGGTCGTGTACCCTCGAGACGAGATTTTCGCGCTCATCGAAGAGGAGCACCAGCGCCAGCGTAACGGCCTCGAACTCATCGCCTCGGAAAACTTCACCAGCGCCGCCGTGCGCGAGGCGGTGGGCAGCGTGCTCACCAACAAGTACGCCGAGGGCTACCCCGGCAAGCGTTGGTACGGCGGCTGCGAGGTCGTGGACAAGGTGGAAACCCTGGCCATCGAGCGGGCCAAGCAGCTCTTTGATGCGGCCTGGGCCAACGTGCAACCGCACAGCGGCTCGAGCGCCAACCTCGCGGTGTATCACGCCCTGCTCGAGAAGGGTGACGTTGTGCTGGGCATGGACCTCGCGCATGGCGGACACCTCACCCACGGTAGCCCGGTCAACTTTTCGGGGCAAAACTTTCAAATCGTGGGCTACAAGGTCAACCCGGACACCGAGCTTCTCGAGATGGAAGAAGTGCGAAGGTTGGCGCTCGAGCACAAACCCAAGATGATTATCTGCGGAGCCAGTGCCTACTCGAGAATTCTGGATTTTGCTGCCTTCCGCGCCATTGCCGACGAAGTAGGAGCCATTTTGATGGCCGACATTGCCCACATCGCCGGACTGGTGGCCTCGGGTGTTCACCCCTCTCCGGTGCCACATGCACATGTGGTCACCACCACCACCCACAAAACCCTGCGCGGCCCTCGCAGCGGCCTGATTCTGAGCAACGACCTCGAGATTGGGGCCAAAGTGGACCGCATGGTCTTTCCTGGAACCCAGGGCGGACCGCTCGAGCATGTGATTGCGGGTAAGGCCATCGCTTTTGCCGAGGCGTTGCGGCCCGAATTCCGCACCTACAGCGAACAGATTGTCAAAAACGCTCAAGCGCTGGTCGCTGAGTTCCAGCGCTTGGGCTACCGGGTAGTTTCAGGAGGCACCGACAATCACCTGCTTGTGCTCGACATCCGTCCGCAGGGACTGAACGGCACCAAAGCCACCAAGATGCTGGATGCGGCCCACATCACCATCAGCAAAAGTACGCTGCCTTTTGACACCGAGCGCATTTTGCACGGCGGCGGAATCCGCATCGGCACGCCCGCCGTGACCACGCGGGGAATGCTCGAGCACGATATGCCCACCATTGCCGCGCTGATTGACCGCGCGCTGGGGGGTGAGAATTCCGAGAGCGTGAAGGCCGACGTACACGCCTTTGCCTCGAGCTTTGATTTGCCATAGCTTCCCTTAAATCATGAGCGAACGGGCCGAGATTTTGCTAATTACTGGGGTAGTGGCGTCTGGTAAAAGCACGGTGGCTCAGCTTCTGGCTGAGAGGCTAGAGAGGAGCGTTCACCTGCGAGGAGATGTTTTTCGCCGCATGGTGGTGTGTGGGCGGGCCGAACCCACTCCCGAAATGAGTGTAGAAGCCCAGAAACAGCTCACCCTGCGCTATCGCTTGGCCACCGCCGTCGCTATGCAGTATCTAGCGGCGGGTTTTCATGTGGTGTATCAGGACGTGATTCTAGGCCACAACCTGCTTGAGGTGCTAGCTTTGCTCAAGCCTCTTTCAGTTTCGGTGGTGGTGCTCTACCCCTCCCCCGAGGCGGTGCTCGAGCGGGAAACGCGGCGCGACAAGACGGGGTATAGCGACGGCTGGACCGTGGAAGCGCTCCAGGCCGAACTCGAGCGCACGCCAGGAGTGGGCCTATGGATTGACTCGACGCTGCTGACCCCGCTCGAGACTGTGGAAAAAATTCTCGAGCGCCGCGAGGAAGCCCGCATCACCTTTCCATCGCGTTTCCTCTAGACTGACCCCAATGGTCCTCGAGAACTCCCCCGACGAATTTATAGCGCGCTTTCAGGAATTTGCCGCTCGAGGCACGCTCTATCCCCACATCGAGGGCAGTCCCCTGCTCGAGTTCGCCAGCAAGGGGCGCGTGCTGTACCTGTTTGACCGTTGTGGTCCCTACGGTCTCGCCAGTGGTGAGGCCAACGTGATTGTTCACCCTTTGCTGAGGACCTGGGAACTCACGGGTGAGCGCGAGGAACGGTTGTTCTCGAGCGGGGTCTCGAGCGTGGAGGGCAGTGGCAAGGTGCTCGAGGTGCAGCGCGGCTTTCTGATTGTGCAGGCCAGAATCGTGCTGGTGATAGGGGTTCTCGAGAATGTGATGCCCAAAGTCCTGGCTGGAGAATGGATTAAATTCTCGAGCCAGGCCCCCATCCACGGCTTCGTGCTGAGCGAACAGGTCAAAAAGCTCTAAACTTTCACTCAGATATGTCACCACTCTTCGTTCCTGTCACAAACAATCGTGCGCTCGAGAAAGCCGCCACGCTCGAGGCCGACGCGCTGATTCTGGACCTGGAAGACGCCGTTTTGCCCGAACGAAAATTGGAGGCTCGAGAACGGGTTTTGAGCGCGCTTGAGGGAGAGTTTCGCGCCCGGACTGTGGTAGTGCGGGTCAATTCACTGGCTACAAAGTGGGGTGAGGCCGATGTCACAGCCGCGCTGGGAACCGGGTGTCACGCGCTGGTCATTCCCAAAGTGGAGTCGCTCGAGGATTTGCCGCCACAGGGCGACAAACCGCTGTGGGCCATGCTCGAGACCCCGCTGGGCATTCTGAACGCTCAGGCCATTGCCGCCGACCCACGGGTGGAGGTGCTGATTCTGGGCACCTCCGACCTGATTGCCGACCTACACGCCCGCCACACACCGGGGCGCGAGAACCTGTTTTACGCGATGGGTCAGGTGGTGCTGTGCGCTCGAGCTTACGGGAAAGCGGCTCTGGATGGGGTATTTCTGGAGTATCAGGACTTGCGCGGCTTCGAGCAGGCGTGCAGTCAGGCCCGAGATTTCGGCCTAAGCGGTAAAACCCTGATTCACCCGTCGCAGATAGAAGCGGCGCGGCGGGTGTTTCGGCCCTCGAGCCGGGAACTCGAGCACGCCAGGGAGCTACTCGAGGTGTGGGAAAGCGCGCGGGCCAGGGGTGAGGCGGTGGTCACGCTCGAGGGCTTTCTGATAGAGGAACTGCATGTGCGTCAGGCGCGGCGTCTGCTCGAGGGTGGGTCCTCCCCAAGCAGACCGGAAACGTTTTAGGGGCTTGCAAGCCGCCCGAAGGTGCGCTATAGTCTCCAAGCGCGTCATTGTCGAGCGCAGTTTTGTTCCCCCATCTCGAGGCGTAGCGCAGGCCGGTAGCGTACTTGGTTTGGGACCAAGGGGTCGCTGGTTCGAATCCAGTCGCCTCGACCAACAGGGGAGCAGGCGCGCAGGTGGGCCAGGACTGAGGTAAGTCTCGGTCCGCTTCGCTCGAGCGGGCAAGAGTACTGGGCAGGTGAGTAAAATAGTGCGCGGGACTGGTGTAATGGTAGCACAGCAGCCTTCCAAGCTTCTGGCCTCGGTTCGAATCCGTGGTCCCGCTCCACAAACAAACCACCTTCAAGGGTGGTTTTTTCATAACGCCTTATGCTCCTTGCTGACCTGCTCAAAACCCACGCTCGGGCCGGAACGCTCGAGGCTATCGTGCTGCGGTCTCATTACCGGGGTGAGGTTGTGCGCGTGGAGCAGGTTCGTGCGCTCGAGAACCTGGGACTCGAGGGCGACCACAAAACTTTTTCCAAGCGGCTCGAGAGCAAGCGCCAGGTGACGCTGATTCAGCTCGAGCACTTGGCGGTCATCGCGGCCCTGGCCCACGGCGGAGCTACAGCGGAGCAACTGCGGCGCAATCTGGTGGTCTCGGGTCTCAACCTGCTGGCGCTCAAAGAGTCGGCATTTTACGTGGGCGAAGTGCTGCTCGAGGGAACGGGTCTGTGCCACCCCTGCTCGAGGATGGAAGAGGCGCTGGGGGTGGGCGGCTACAACGCGGTGCGCGGTCACGGGGGCCTCACCGCCAGGGTGCTGAGTTCGGGCGTGTTGCGGATTGGAGACCCAGTGAGGCTGGCCTGAACACCTCCAGAACTGTAACCTTGCCCATGCTCGAGCCGCGCTTACAGGCGGTACTCGAGTACATTTGGGCCGAGTCGCACGCAGATATCGGCTCGGACCACGCTTATCTACCGCTGCACCTGCTGGCTTCGGGGCGGGTGCAGCGCTGCATCGCGGTTGAAAAAAACCTCGAGCCGCTCGAGCGGGCCAGATACAACGCCGTGCGCTTTGAAATGCCGCTCGAGACCCGGCACGGCGATGGCCTGCGGGCGCTGGAACCCTTTGAAGTCTCGAGCCTGAGTTTGTGCGGAATGGGGGCTAAGACCATCAAGGGCCTGCTCGAGCGTGACCCAGAAGTTCTCGAGACCGTTGATAGCGTGGTGGCCCAACCCAACGACTTTGCCGAACCGCTGCGCCGCTGGGCAAAGTCAAACGGGTTCTGGCTCGAGCGGGAAAATCTGGTGCCGGGATTCTGGGATTACACTGTGCTGCACCTGCACCGAAAATCGGGAGCCGACCTGGCTTACTCGGGCGTTCCGCTCGAACTGGGGTTTGCGTTTGGCCCTCACTTGCTCAGGCGGAGAGACCCGCGACTTAAAATGGCGCTCGAGCGTACGAAGACCCGGCTTGAGCGGGTTATTCAGCACGCCAACCCTCGAGTACAGCGCGATTTGAGGCAGGTTCAAGACGCGCTCGAGTGGTTGAAAAGATGACTGTTTCTGAAAAGTTGTGAATTCAAAAATTCCTTCGACGCAATCAAGTGAATGGGTGAGGGATTAGCACAAATTCAAGCCTGGGCTTGCTCAGCACTTCATCCATCTGTTCCTGGCGATAAACTATTAGACTTTACGCGTTATGGGAATGCTGGATTGTTCTCTGTGAAAACGGGCTGGAAAAAACTCGTCATTTTCAGCACAACCGCATTGCGGATATTCGGGGGAATGTCAAGTGGAAAAATGGATTGTACAGACACCCGAGCTGACAATAATCCATTGAGGTTAAAGTCGCTAACCGGCGTGGGGTATTTACAACAACAGCCTTTTACGGCATAATACATTTAAATTTCAAACCGGAGGACTTATGGATTACCGCAAACTCAGTGAGCAGGTCGAACAACTCAGCAATCCGCAGCGCAGTGATATCTTCGTGCGCGAATTTCGCACCGCCGTGCGCGAAGGCATGTTCGATGCCGCCGACTTACCCGAGCGGGTGGCTTATCCCAAAGTCTATTCGCGTCGTGGGGGTGAGGGTGGGACTTACAACAAGGACTACAAAGACATGATTTTCGCCCCCACTGCCGACTTCGAGGCGTGGTTCAGCGGCATCAACGAGCAGCTCGAGCAGAACAAGCGCAAACCCCGTCTCAAGCCCAGCTTCGATGCCTACGTCAAAGGCGACCTCAGCTTCGAGGAAGCCGCCCAGCGCACCAGAGAGCGGATGCAGGCCAGTCAGGCTAAGGGTCAGAAACTCGGTGCGGGTCGGGCCAAAGCCACCGCTGGTAAGGGTGTGGGCCGTCCCAAGAACGCCAAGCGCTGAGCCAGTTCCCCGACAAGAAAGCCCCTCGAGAGGGGCTTTCTTGTTTCTATCTCCGCAAATTTCCACCCGCTCGAGCGGCCCCTTTACCCTGTCCACCCCGACTGAGTACACTGAAGCTCATGGTGTTTGGACGCAGTTCCCTTCTTCCCCCCTCGAGCGTCATCACCTTAGACGGTGGCGCGGCCAGCGGCAAAAGCAGCGTCTCGAGCCTGCTGGCCGCGCGTTTGGGCATCCCCTTCATCAGCACCGGACTGTTTTACCGGGCGGTCACGGTCGCGGCCCTCGAGCGGGGGTTTGATTTATCCGATGGTGAGGTGGTGGCCCAACTGCTCGAACATCACAGCCTCAGCCTCGAGTACCGGGAGGGCTTCAACCGGGTGTGCTGGGACGCCCAGGACATCACCGCGCAGCTGCACACCAGCCAGGTGGACGCTTACGTGTCCGAGGTTTCCAGGCACCCTGCCGTGCGCGAGTGGGTCAAGCGGACCCTGCGAACCCTCGAGCCGCCTTTCGTGGCCGAGGGGCGCGACATGGGCCGGGTGGTGTTTCCGGCGGCCCGCTTCAAGTTTTATTTGAAAGCCAGTCCTCGAGTGCGGGCGCAGCGCCGTGCTGGAGAAAGGCTCGAGGACGTGGCCCAAATCGAAGCGTCTCTGCTCGAGCGCGACCTGCTCGACGCCGAGCAGTCCAAACCCGCCCAGGACGCCACCGTGCTGGACACCAGCCACCTCACGCTAGAGCAGGTGGTCGAGCACTTGGTGGGGCAAATCGAGCGTTCGCTCGAGGGTGGGGCGTGAGCCGACTCGCGCTGCCCTCGAGCGACCTGCCTGCCGCTGACCGCAAGGTGCGGCCTTGGGTGTATGCCGTGGTCAAATACGGCACCACCTTTTTGTCGCGTTTCTCGGGCATCCGGCTCTACGGGCGCGAGAACATTCCCCGCTCGGGTCGCCTGATTCTGGCCGGAAACCACAGCAACACCCTGGACCCTTTTCTGGCCAGCCTGGGAACCTCGAGAATCGTGCATTACATGGCCAAAAAGGAGCTGTTCCAGAACAAACTCTACGCCTGGCTGATGAACGAGGGAGGTACTTTCGCGGTGGACCGTCAAAGCAAGGCCGACATCGGGGCCATTCGCAAGGCGCTCGAGGTTCTGGGCGGCGAGGGCGTGCTGGGCATCTTTCCGCAGGGCACTCGCGGCGGCGCTGAGGTCCTCGATGGGGTGTCTTACCTGGCGCTCAAGGGCAAGGCCCCCATCGTGCCGATGTGTATTCTCAAGGATGGCCCCTGGAAAATCGCGTATGGTGCGCCTATCGCGCCCGAGGGCAAGGTCAAGGAGCTGACCGAACGGGTGATGAGCGCGATAAAGGCGCTCGAGCAGGAGCTGCGGCTGAAGTGATAATCCTGGAGACAACAAATAAACCCCGCTTCTCGAGAAGCGGGGTTTTGAAATCTGGTGGAGCTGAAGGGATTCGAACCCTTGACCTTCTGAATGCCATTCAGACGCGCTCCCAACTGCGCCACAGCCCCGCTACATCGTGGTTGCTCTCTCGAGCGAAACAGAGTGTATCAGGGGATTGCGGTTTCGTCAAGCGCCCAGGATGTCAGAGTGCGATTCCAAAGGCGCTCGAGGCGTTTTGGCGAGGTGGAAAGCTCGAAAAACTAGATGCCCGATGTTTTCAACTTCGCTCGAGGAAAACGGTCTTTTCCCGGTTTTAACCCCACTACAGCCTTATCTTTCGTGGTGATTTACCGCTGGAAACAAGGTCGTGCGAAACCCTACCTCGTTTCAAACCTCGTCGAGCCGAATCAAAAGAACTTGGGAAGCTTGCGCCACCAGGGAATGAGCCTGCGCTCGAGCGCTCTGCTTTGGTTGCGGGTGTGGGTCAGCTCGAGTTGCGCCAGGGCCAGGGCGCGGCGGGCTTTGCCCAACTCCGAATCCTGCTGCTCGAGCCAGAGCACGGTGGCCCGCAGCGTTTCAATGCTGGGATTGGGCGTGACCAGCGACAGGCGCAGCCGCTCGAACTCGCCCCGGTTGCGGGTGTTGGGCATTCGAGCCGCTTCGGGGGCTGCGGTTTTGCGCCTGGGAGCGGCTGGCGCGAGCTGAGAAATCCGTTTGACGGCTTGCTCTTCGGTCAGGCGCTGGGAATCTACGTCGGCAGCCACATTTCGCAGGGCTTGCTCGGGACCCAGGTCAATGGGGTTTGCTCGAGCCTGAGCGTGTGCCTG
>Ga0123339_10003451_pt1 | contig 10490 bp, 11 predicted proteins | sample lystaG_FD_89956 | JGI IMG/M metagenome (GOLD analysis project Ga0123339, IMG submission 89956) | Glacier valley bacterial and archeal communities from Borup Fiord, Nunavut, Canada, to study Microbial Dark Matter (Phase II) -... | ecosystem: Environmental > Aquatic > Freshwater > Ice > Glacier ... | reverse complement strand
GTCGGTACGGAAGGAACCCATCGAGACGAATCCAACGGACTCTGGCTGGACGGAAAGAATAACCGGCCCACATAAGAGCCGGTACCTCTGTCTGCTCGTGTATGACGTGAGCCGCGCCCCGAACAACGAAGTTGAATCTCACGTTTGGACGTACATCGGCTATGTGAAGCTCGCAGAGGGGAATTCCGAACTGAAAACGGACTGCTCAGTCGCCGATGAGAAGTTCCGAGAAGAAGTTGGCTGCGCAGAATCTGCCCGGCTGGCTTTGCCTACACTGGAAAAAGGTTGCCGAACGCGGCCCCGGACGACGGACCAGTACCCGGAATGCGACAAGACTGGCCGAGGAGCGGACTGTCTCATGTCATGGATCATCCTGATTGCCTCCGGTGTTCTTGAAGCGGTCTGGGCAACGGCGCTCGGAAAATCGGAAGGCTTTACCAAGCTCTGGCCAAGCATCGTATTTAACGGCGCGCTGGCTCTGAGCATGGCTGGCCTTGCCTGGGCCATGCGCGGAATTCCCATCGGCACGGCCTATGCGGTCTGGGTGGGGATCGGTGCCGCTCTTACTGTCACTTGGTCGATGGTCAGTGGGGAGACCAACGTGTCCTGGGTAAAGATCGTGTTGTTGCTCGGGCTCATCGGCTGCGTGATCGGACTCAAGCTCGTCGACGGGGGTCACTGAAGCAGGCCACCACCGGTATCCGTGACCGGCCCTTACCTTCCAGCACAGAACCGAAAGCAAATTTACGCTGGCGGCTCGTAGTCGATCCGATGGGCGTTCTGGGCGTCACCCCGCGGAGCATCGACTTTCAGAAGTGACGCCGGCCGAAGCATCCCCCGACCGAAGCGTGCGGTCACGGCGTCGATCGTGTCCTCGGCGTCGCGCCAGCTCTCATCCGCATCCCAGAGCGCGAGCTGCTGACCATCACCCTCGGTGAGCTGCTCCATGCGAACCCCGATGAGCCGCACTGGATTGTGACGTCCGAGCGCTTCGTACATGCCGCGCACCTCCTCAAAAATACGGCGCCCAACATCGGTCGACTCGGCAAGGGTTCGAGATCGCGTAATCGTCGTGAAATCGTCGTAGCGCAGCTTGAGTACCACGGTGCGTCCCACCCACCCGGCCGTGCGTAGCCGCACCGCCACCGCGTTAGCCTGACGGAGAATCTCGAGGCGCAATTTATCGGCGTCGACCGTGTCGACCTCGAAGGTCACCTCATGCCCGACGCTCTTCTCAACGGATGCTGTGGTCACCGACCGCGGATCGCGTCCATTCGCGAGGTCGTGCAGTTTTCGGCCAGCAGCCGCGCCCACCGCTCGTTGCAGGGCGGTCAGGGGAGCCCAAGCGATGTCGCCGATGGTGCGCAGTCCGCGCCGGGTCAGCGCCTCTTCGGTGACCGCGCCGACGCCCCACAGAGCCCCGACGGGAAGCGGATGCAGAAAGCTGAGCGTCTGATCGGCGGGCACCACGAGGAGCCCGTCGGGTTTGGCTCGGCCCGAGGCGAGCTTCGCGACGAACTTGGTGGATGCCGCCCCCACCGAACAGGTGAGTCGTGTCTCCTCGAGCACTCGACGTCGAATTAGCGTCGCAATCTCCGCGGGCGACCCGAGCAATCCCTTGGCTCCGGATACGTCGAGGAACGCCTCGTCGATACCGAGGCGTTCGACAACCGGTGTTATGTCGTCGAAGATCTCCATGACCTGTTTCGAGTAATACCGGTATTTCTCGAAATGCGGCTCGAGCACGATCGCCTTCGGGCAGAGCCGGAGGGCCTGCGAAAGCGGGATGGCCGAGCGCACACCGTACTTGCGAGCCGGATAGTTTGCCGCCGTTACTACCGATCGCAGCGACTTGCCGGCAACGACAACGGGAAGGTGAGCGAGTTCCGGGCGATCGAGAAGCTCGACGGATGCGAAAAACGCGTCGAGGTCCACGTGCAGGATCGTGGCAGAACTGCTGTCGACCGACGCCGCGCTGACCTGGCGGTCACGCCCGTCTTGCCTGCTCATCGGGTCTTCCTCATGTCAAGAAAAAATCTACCCGCAGCAGACGACAACGGATTTCGTCAGTGCAGGTCGAGACGAGCCAGACGCTTGCGGGCGGCATCCTCGCTGGTGGAACTGCGGCCGAGCAGCCTCCCGACCAGCACGAGAATGAGGCGGGTGGCCGTGATTGCCGGCCACCACGCGCGACGAAGTCCAAGCATTCGGCGGTACTCGACCGGGATAGATGCGACGGCACCGGCGAAGAGGATTTTGTAGGCCGGGAGCATTCCTTTTGGCAAGCCTGGATGACGAATGAATCGCACGGCCTCGGCAACTCGCTCATCACTTTTGAGAATTCCCGATGTGCGAAACGCGTCGAGCTGCGCATGAAGCTCAGCTTCAGACGCCGGTGGATCGACCACGCCTACGAGTTCCCCGGCCTTTCTCCACTCCCGCACGTACTGGTCGGGGCCGCCCGGAATCGGTGACCCCCAGACCAGGTGGCTGCCGAGAAACGCATCGGTGAACACCACGTGCACCCAGGACAGCAGCTCAGGATCCCCGGCCGCATAAGTTTGTTCGACGCCCTGCGCATCGAGATAAGTGCCCGTCACCCGGTCGTGGAAACGTCCAACGCGGCTAGATTCGCGAACCGCCATCGTGGTGTCAGAGAAGGTGACGCTGATGAGCCACTGGATGGTGCCAGAGAGTCGACCCAGTGGGTCTTCTTTGTAACGTGACCAATCGTGAACACCCGCCATCGCCCCCGGATGGAGAGTCTGCATGAGGAGTGCTCGGATGCCAGCCACGAGGGTTGCCATGCCGCCGTGCACGGCCCACGCCGCGGATCCCTCGCCAAAAAATCCTGCGTCGTCTCCCTCTTCGATCTGGCTGACCCAATCCGGTCTACCGCTCTCGTTGCCGGTAAACGCCGAAAGTACTCTCGACCGGAACGGGGCGGCAATCTTAGACACAGCTGAACGTTACCCAAGGAGTCTGGGAGCGACGCTCAGCCAGCTGGCCAGAAGAGAGGTTGGCCAGAAGAGAGGATGGCCAGAAGAAGAGGGTAGCCAGAAGAAGAGGATGGCCAGAGGGAGAGCATGGCCAAGGGGTAGCTAGCTAAGGGGGCGGCCCAAGGGAGATCGGTCACTCCCGACCGCGAGTTGCCGACTAGCGCAGGCGCGAGTGCATCCAGGCGGAGGGGTCGACCGGCGCAGTGCCGCCGACCCGGATCTCGAAATGCAGGTGAGCGCCGGTGCTCGCGCCCGTGTTGCCAACTCGACCGATGGACTGCCCCGCGAAGACGATGTCACCGATGTGCAATGGCATCGACCCTGTCTGCATGTGGCCGTAGGCGCTGATCACCGTCTCGCCATCGATCACGTGCTTGATCGCAACGTGAACGCCGAGAGCCGTCCACCCGGGGTTATTGGTCTCCACAACGACTCCCGCTGCAATCGCACGCACCGAAGTGCCGGAGCCAGGAGCAAAGTCGACACCCTCGTGATGGGAGGAGCACCCGAGACACGGCGATCTTCGCGGTCCGAAGCCGTCGGTGATCGGGCTCGACGGATCCACCGGCCACGCAAGCGGCGGCGGAACGGTGACTCCGTAGGAGTCCCGGGCCACGAATACGGCCGGGGCGAGATTGCCGGTGACCAAACTCTGCGGGGAGAGCATCTCTGCCGGCCGAGTCGCCGTCGCGGCGGCATAGGCCGGCATCCCAAAGCCGAGAGCGATCACAACGGCACAGGATGCTGCTGCTGTGGCGAATCCCATGCACACCGCCTTCGCGGCGTGCGGGTGACTCAGATTACGCACGGAACGGCCGTTCGGGGCAATGAATGCTCGCCGAAACGGGTGAGAAAACGGGTTCTCGACTGATTCCATGACAGGCGAAATCCTCACACCGTCGGAACGCACTGTGCCTGAAAAACCACTGAGACCCCTTCGCGCCGGGCTCCGCATCCCCTGTAGAGGAGAGGACGCAGAGTGTTAGGCGCAACAGTCATCAGCCGCCGAGAATGGTCCGTAATTTCGTGGCGGTATTCCAATTCCGAGCCGTCATCGGCGTGTCGAACTGCTTCCAGAATGACCTCGGTACGCCGGTGTGGAAGCTGCCATCCGGCATCCACTGGTACACAGCGGCAAGGTCGACGGCCAGCAGTTCGGGAGCAAGGCGGTTCGCGTCCGTGAGCTCGAGCGGCGTGGGCATCGATGGCACGAACGTGATGGAGGCTTTCGATCCGTCGGTCGCCTTCGTGACGAGCGGATTCATGTCAGGAATCGTCAAAAACCCCGCACAAGCAAACAGAAGCACGCTGGAATGAACTCCGGTGGCGGCCAGAACGGCCACTTCGATCTGCGCGGCAGCCTCGGCCGACGTCGCTGTCTGCGCCCAGAAAACGACGTTGCCACTTCACAGCACGGTGCTGACATCCGCATATCCCCACTCGGAGAATACCGATGCGAGCTCGGCCATGGAAACCGCTTTGGCGCGACCGACGTTGATCCCACGGAGTAGCGCGACCTACTGCGGCAGGGAAAGGAAACAGGCCGTAAGGGATTCATGCGTTGTTTTCGGAGTCAGGAATATCATCCAGGTTCATGCGCTTGCATAGGGTCATGACAACTACACCTGACACCCACCCCACTTACGTCGCTGGCACCTGGGTGCTCGACCCCACCCACTCCGAGATCACTTTCTCGGTTAAGCACCTCGCCATCAGCAAGGTGCGCGGCATCTTCGAGCGCTTCACCGCCTCCATTGTCACCGCCGAAGACCCGTCCAAGTCGACGGTCGAGGCCAGTATCGAGGTCGCCTCGATCAACACGAACCAGAAGGACAGAGACAAGCATCTTCGCACCAACGACTTCTTCAAGGTCGACGAGTTCCCGCACATCTCGTTCACCTCCAGTAGTGTCCTGCTGAAGGACGATGACATCACTGTCGTCGGTGACCTCACCCTGCGCGGCGTCACCAAATCCGTCACCCTCTCGGGCGAGTTCGGTGGCACCGTCATCGACGGCTATGGCCAGACTAAAGCGGGCTTCACCGCGGCCACGAAGATCAACCGCCACGACTATGGGGTGAGCTGGAACGCCGCCCTCGAGGCTGGTGGACTCACCCTGGGCGACGAGATCAGCATCAACTTCGAGCTGCAGTTCATTCTCGAGGCCGCGTAGCCTCCTCCGCTGGAAAGAAGGGTCCCTGCTTCGCGGGGGCCCTTCTTCGCGTGTGAGCCCGTCGCCTGTCGCCCGTCGCTCGCCGCCCGCCGCCCGCCGCCCGCCGCCAATGCAGGACGGGATGTGACGGAAGTGGCGGATGAGCCTCAGCACCAACATCCGTCACAGGCGGCCTGCATTTGCCACGCGGGGACCGCGGAGCGCTGCCAACCGGGGACCGCCGAGGACTTCCACACAGGAGCGCGGGAACTCAGCGGTGCTGTTCTACCTCGTGGTCGGCGTGCTCCTCCGGCTCTAGCTGGAAGGTGGAGTGCGCTACATCGAAATGGTCGGCGAGGCACGCACCGAGAGAGTCGAGCAGCGCGTCCGTGCGGTTCTGGCTGAACACTGCCCGGTCAACCACGACATGGGCAGAAAACACGTTGGAGCCCGGCGTGATCGACCAGACATGCACGTCATGCACCGACACCACACCGGACTTCGAGGTCACGTGCTCACGGATGAGCGCGACATCCATTCCACGCGGTGTTCCCTGGCTGAGCACGTGGATCACATCACGCAGCAAGCTGAGCGCGCGGGGCATGATGAGAGCGGCGATGGCAAGAGAGGCGATCGCATCAGCACGCTCAAACCCGGTGAGCAGGATGACGATGGCGGCCACTATCACCGCCACCGACCCCACGAGGTCACCGAGCACCTCGAGATACGCGCCGCGCATATTGATCGAATCTTTCGCGCCTCCGCGCAACACGAGCAGGCCAGCCGCATTGGCGACCGCTCCGAGACCGGCGACGAGCAGCATCAGCGGCGCCTGCACCGCGCCGACCGCAGGATCGAGCAGTCGGGTGACCGCCTCTATGACCACCACGGCCACCACCACGAGCAGGATGAGCCCGTTGGCCAAAGCACCGAAGACCTCGGCGCGACGGTGGCCGAAGGTCTGGGCATCCGTTGCCGGCCGCGCCGCCACGCTCAGTGCGACAAGTGCCACCAGGAGTCCGGTGAGGTCGGAGAGCATATGGCCAGCATCGGCGAAGAGCGCGAGCGACCCGGAGAAAATACCACCGATCACCTCGACCACGAGCACGAGCGAGACGATCCCGATGGTGATCAGCAGGCGCGCTCGATTCGCTCGGCCGGTCTGGGGATTCAGTCCGTGCGAGTGGCTGTGCCCGTGTGCATCGCTCACTGGGCCAGTTTAGAAACAAACGCTGAACAGGGGCCTGTCGCGATCAGACCGGAAAGACCAGTAATGTGCTGCTCGCGGTGGTGATGAATTTTTCCCCTCGAGTCGTGCATCATGCCCTCGGCAAAAGCCACTCGACTTCCCGGTTTCGTGACGATGCCGACGGCAGTCAGCTGGCCGGTGTCGGCTATCACCTGCCGGAGATAGCTGATCTTGATCTCGAGAGGGGTGCAGCCCTGGCCTTTCGGCAGGGTCGTCTGCACGGCGAAGCCCGACACGGAGTCGAGCAGAGTGCAGACGAGTCCGCCGTGCACATTGCCGATCGGGTTTTAGTGCGACTCGTCGGGATCGCAAGTTAACGTGACTCCGCCCACCTCGGCGGCGACGGGTCGCATTCTCATCAGGTCCACGATGGGAGGTCGGGGCACGTTGCCGGCGACCAGCCCCTGTATTTGTAATCGAGCCCAGACGTGGTCACCGCCAGGACGGCGCCCGCCCCGCGGGAATGCCAGCGCCTACCCAGCGTTGGACCCTGCATGGACCCCCGCGAACCACTCACCATTGTCGACTGGCTTGCTCTTCAGAAGCAGGCCCACCGAGAGTTCGGAGGGCGGCTGAGCGAGGTCACCGACTGGGATGCGCCCACTCCCGACACCGAATGGTCCATACGCGACCTGGTGACTCACGTCGTGCAGGAGCAGCAGTGGGTGCCTCACCTGCTCGCGGGATCCACTGTCACGGATGCGCAGAGAAGGATCCAACCACTCGGGAAGGACCTCCGTGCCGAGTGGAGGCTTTATTCCCTCGCCGCGACCGCTGCCTGGGATGCTGCCGCGCCAGAGGGACAGGTGAGCCTGTCGTACGACACCGTGCCCGTAATCGACTATCTGCGCGAGCAGGTGAGCGACGTCGCCGTCCATTCCTGGGATCTCGCGCGAGCCGTCGGTGCCGACGAGACTCTCGACGACGCCCTTGTCGGGGGCGTCTGGACGGTGTTCGAACCGCAGAGAGACACGCTCGCCGCAAGCGGCCTGTTTGCCGCTCCGGTGCCACTGCCCGAGGATGCACCACTCCAGTCGCGCCTGCTCGCCCTCACGGGCCGCGACGCTCGCCCGGAAGTCTAGAATCCCGCAATCGCATGCGGGAGGTAATGCTCGGTCAGCCGCGCGAGCTCGTCGGGCGTGAGGTCGAGCTCCGTTGCGGTGACCGCGTCGTCGAGATGCTCGAGCTTGGTGGCTCCGACGATCGGGGAAGTCACCGCCGACTGCTGCACCACCCACGCGAGCGCGATCTGCGCGCGCGGCACACCGCGGGCTTCGGCAACGGATGCCACCGCATCCGCCACCCGACGGTCGGAGTGCTCGGACTGCATGTAAAGAGTTTTTCCGAACTCATCGGTCTCGGACCGTGACGATGTCGCATCCCAATCTCTGGTCAACTTGCCGCGGGCGAGCGGGCTCCACGGCAAGACGCCGACGCCCTGGTCGAGGCAGAACGGATGCATCTCTCGCTCTTCCTCCCGGTTGATGAGGTTGTAGTGATCCTGCATCGAGACGAAACGCGTCCAACCATTAAGGTCGGCCGCGTGCTGGGCCGTGGCAAACTGCCACGCGAACATCGACGACGCCCCCAGGTATCGGGCTTTACCAGACGTGACCACGTCGTGTAACGCTTCCATCGTCTCCTCGATGGGCACGAGGGGATCCCAGCGATGGATTTGGTAGAGGTCGATGTAGTCGGTGCCGAGGCGACGCAAGCTCGCGTCGATCTGCTCCATGATGTGCCCGCGCGACAGGCCTCCACCGTTCGGCCCCTGCCTCATTTTTCCGTGTACTTTGGTGGCGATGACGACCTCTTCGCGCGTCGCGTATTCGCCAAGAGCGCGACCCACGATCTCCTCGCTCGAGCCATTCGAATAGACGTTGGCCGTGTCGAACGTGGTGATACCGAGCTCGAGTGCGCGGCGGATGAACGGACGGCTCTGTTCCTCCGGCAGGCTCCACGCATGATTGCCGCGGCCTGGGTCGCCGTAGCTCATGCACCCTAGCGTGACCGCCGAGATTTCGAGGCCGCTGTTTCCCAATCGCGTGTATTCCATGGCTCCAGTCTGCCCTTACCGAGGGTAATAATCGCCATGATCCGAAGCCGGTCAGACACTTCGTGGCGATGCTGGGCCGCAGGGAGGCGATCTTCCCACGGTCCTGAGGAAGTCAGGTCGCGACTGGTGCTCGGGACCGTCCCGGCATCCGCAGCGCATAGGCGGATGCTCCGAGGAAGAACATTGCCCCAACGGCGAAGGCCACCGGATAGGAGACCGTGTCGGCGAGAAAGCCGGCCACAAGCGGTCCGATGATCGCGCCGAAGTCGGAGAACATCGAGAACACCGCCACTGGGCGCCCGCCCGAGGCACCGGCGACATCCCCGACCGCAGCCGCCGGGGCCGTACCCATGAAGGCCGCTGCCACCGCGTAAACACAAAGCAGCACAGTCAGTGCCCAGAAACTCGTGACGAACGGAACAGACGCGATGGTGACGGCCGCGATCGCGAACGAGCCGACGATGGCTGGCTTGCGACCCACGGTGTCGATGAAGCGGGCGGCGGGAGCAAGCGCGATGGCCTGGGCGACCGCGGAGAGGGCGAAGGCGACACCGGTCCAGGCGCTCGGACCGTGCAGCACCTCGACGATCAAGACGGGTACGAGCGAGTTGCGTACTCCAAAGGAGGTCCAACCCTGGGCGAAGTTCGCGACGCAGGCTGCGCGGAATCCACGGTCACGCAACACCTCACGAAACGGGATGCTCGCCGTGACACCCGATTCAGTCGGTGGAGCGACCGTCCGTGGCCGAAGGAGCAGAATGCCAACGACACCGGCGACGGCGAGAGTGCCGGCGTAGAAGAAAAACGGAGCACTGAGCGAGATCGTCGCAAGCAGTCCGCCGAGTGCCGGGCCCGTCATCCCTCCGATGAGGAAGCCTCCCTGGTAGAAGCCGATGGACCGTGCGCGCATCGCGGTGGACGTCGATCCGATCAGCAGCGTCATCGCCGACACCGTGAACATCGCCGAACCGATGCCCCCGATGCCGCGCAGTATCAGCAGTTGTGGATAGTTCTGCGCGACACCGACCAGCCCGCTCGAAAGCGCGACGATGCCGATGCCACTAGAGAGGATGGCGCGCTCTCCTGCCCAATCGATCAACCGACCGCAGAAGGGGCTCGAGACGAAGCGCAACAGCGCGAACGCGGAGACGACCGCACCCACCTCTGCGTTACCGACACCGAAGCTGCGCACGTAGACGGGCAGCACCGGAACCACGACTCCGAAACCCACCATCACGAAGAAGGCGATGACGCCGAGTATCACGACATCGCGCGACAGCCGGGGCTTCGGGGACACGCCCGTGGTCACTCTGGGAGGATCTGGGCGAGCGGATGCATTCCCCCAGCGTATTGCGATGAACGGCAGGTTGAACCCACGGCTGCCGCGTGTACCGTCCTCTGTATGAAAGCAAATAAGCAACTCTCCGACAATCTGCAGGCAGTGCTCGTCGATCTGATTGAACTCCATATCCAAACCAAGCAGGCACACTGGAACGTCGTTGGCATCAACTTCCGCGACACCCATCTCATCCTTGATGAGGTCACTGACGCCGCCCGTGAGCTCTCCGATGAGGTGGCCGAGAGGATGCGCGCGCTGCACGCCCTACCCGACGGTCGCTCTGAGACGGTGAGTGCCACCTCCACACTGTCCAAATTTCCCGAGGACCAGATTGACACGGCCGAAGTCGTCAGTCTGATCACCGCTCGACTTGATGCCGCCGCCGCGACGTGCCGTCGGGTGCACGACGAGGTCGACGAGGCCGACCCCACCACCGCCGACCTCCTGCACAAGGTCATCGAAACTCTTGAGCAGTATGCCTGGATGGTGAGTGCAGAGAGCCTCAAACCGCGCAAACGAAACGCGACAACGGGCCTCTAAGCGGGCTCAAACCGCGGTGGCGAGCAGTGCGACGGTGACGGAACCGTTTTTCGTCTCCTGCTCGCCGACGCGGGCAAACCCGAGACGAGCATGGAAGGCGAGCGACTCCGGGTTGGGTGGATTGAGGTTGACCTCGCAAGTCACTTCGCGCAGCC
>Ga0123339_10003450_pt1 | contig 10492 bp, 3 predicted proteins | sample lystaG_FD_89956 | JGI IMG/M metagenome (GOLD analysis project Ga0123339, IMG submission 89956) | Glacier valley bacterial and archeal communities from Borup Fiord, Nunavut, Canada, to study Microbial Dark Matter (Phase II) -... | ecosystem: Environmental > Aquatic > Freshwater > Ice > Glacier ... | reverse complement strand
GGTGCCGGGCGGTCGTCCGTGCGGGCCGCCGCGACCCACTCGCCCTTGCCCAGGTGCAGGGCGCACGTCTCGTTGATGCCCTTGCCGATCAAGACCGGCTTGCCCCACGACTCGCCGCCGTCGTCGCTGCGGACCATGGAGGCGGCGAACGGGTTACCCGCGTCGTTGAACGCGGTCACGTCCTTCCGCGTCGTCATGTACACCACCGCGCGTAGGCTGCCGTCGTCCCCGGTGCTGATGGTGCCGTAGGGGATCGCGGCGAACTTGTGCTCGAACCCGGCGTCGAAGTCGGCGACCTCCTTCCAAGTCTTCCCTTCGTCGGTCGATCGGGTGACGACCGGCTGGAGAAGCCGCCGCTTGCCAGTCTTGTCTGAGATGTCGCCCATGCCCCCCGCGATGGCGAGCAACTCGCCCTCGGCCGTCAGCCCGACCGCGAAGTGAACGCGGTTCGATTTCTCGTCGGACCGCTTCGCCGCCGTGCCCCGCAGTTGCCACGTCTTGCCGCCGTCGGTGCTGTCCCAGCAGTCGGCGTCACCGGGGGTGGTGGTGTGACTCGGCTGGTTGAATCCGGTCATCACCAGTCGGCCTTTCGGCAACTGCACGAGGTTCGGCCAAAGCCCCGCGCCCTTGACGACGACGCACTGATGGCCCGGCTTGACCTCGGCGACCTTGTCGTCGGCCCGCGCCCGCCCAGCGGCGAAGACCAACCCGCAACCCGTGAGCAATAAAAGCGTCCGTGCGGTCATCCGGTTCATGGGACCTCCGACTGAAGGGTGGCGTTTTCGGAGTGACGGGGTCACGTTCACTTCCCGAGTCTGGGGGGGGTCATTCGCCGATGTTGTTCTCGGCTACGACTATGCCTTTCCCGGTCTTCTCCAACTTCAGCCCGCCGAGGAACCGACTGCTCGTCACAATCGTGCTCTTCGATTTCGGGCCGAGGCGGACGTGGTTCCGGTCGAACCCGGTCATGTCACACCCGGTGATCGTGAGGCCGTTGCCGTCCGAGTACACCACCGGGTGGCCGGCATCGGTGTACCCTTTCGGGACGAAAGGCGCTTCGGGGTGATAGAAGTGGCAGCCGACGAACGTGGCTCGGCCCTGCCCCCGGTTCAGCACGTGGGTGGCCTTCGCGCCGGCATCGGCCAAGTGCGGGGAATCCGGGGTGCCCGTGCCGAACAGCCCGCAGTTGGAAAACTTGACCGGGCCGAGGCTCCCATTCTCGATCAACACCCCCGCGTTGATTTGGCAGTTCGTGAAGAGCAGCCCGGCGTGGACTTGGCTGTACTCGACCCGCACACCCACGTCGCACAGGTCCGAACCGCTGTTCGTCACCATCGCGTTGCCGGCGTCGTGCCGGACCGCGGTGAAGTGGAACCCGGTGCGATACCCGAGGCAGAAAACGTTGGTCACCATCTGCCAGTCGGTGCGGGCGAACCGGAAGGCGGTCCCTTTCTCGCGGGTGACGGCGAGCGGCTCGGTAGTCCAAAATGGCCAAAAGTGGACGTTCTCCAACCGACCGCAGTCCAGGCACTGGTCCACGAAAAGGCCGGTGTGCAGGGGTTGGCCGTGTAACCCGGAGATGAAGTGCCGGCCGCAGGCGTGGGTGCCGAAGTCCACGGCGTTCCACGGGTTCACCAACAGCACGTCGAGCACGGCTACGTTGTCCCCCTGGCCGCGAACGCACCACGGGTACTCGGCAGGATTCTTGGCGTCCTGCTCCGGGTAGAAGACCGTCAGCCCCTTGATCGCCGCGTTCGGCTTGAGGAAAAACAGCGGCTCGCCGTTCGCGTTGCCCTTCCCGCCGACGGCGAGGATCGTACTCCCGAAGCCTTGCGAGCGCGCCGGCGGCGAGCGGAACACCCCCTCAATCGTGACGTTGGCGTGAACGATGAGGTGGCCCCTCACGAAGTAGTTGCCGGCGGGCAGCGTCACAACCCCGCCCGTCAGCCCGGCGGCATTCAATACCTTCTGGATCGCGGTGGTGTCGTCGGTCTTCTCATCGCCGACCGCCCCGAACGCCGTCGCGGAGTGGACACCCTTCGGTGGAAGGGGCACCGGGCACGGGGTCGGTTGGGCGGGCGCGTTCGGCCCCAACGCCCACGCGCCGGACGCGAGACCCAAACCGGTCAGCACCGCCCGACGGCTCCGCGTGGCCGGGCCGGTCGGATTACTCTGTCCCGTCATCGGTGATCCTCACTGGGGACGCCGGCTTCCCGAGGGAAGCGTCTCACTCGACGTACACGAATTCGTTGCCGCAAAGGAGCGATTGGCAGTACGCCCGCCACGCTCGCGTTCGGGGCGACAACTCGACGCCCTTCGCCGCTTGCCCGGTGCCCACGCCGTGGTGAGCCGCCACGTCGCCGGCGGTGAGCGCCCGGTGGTACACGGCCAACTCGTCGATCCAGCCAGAAAACCCCTCGTTGAACTTGGCCCCGCCGCCGACCGTGAGCGGGACCGCCCCGGTCGGGAGCTTGCCCGTCGCCGCGACTTCGTCGGCCAGGGTGCCGTTCACGAACAGTCGCCGCTTCCCGCCGCCGTAGGTCATGACGACGTGCGACCACTTGTCGGTCGTCGGCAGGAACTCGGGCTTGTCGGCCGTCCGCACCCCGCCGTTGCCGTCGCCGGCAACCTCCGAGTAGAAAACGGTTCGCCGACCGGCCTTGTCCTCGATCACCTTCGTCCCGACCCGGAACAGTCGCTCCGTGCCGTCATCCCGGCCCACGACGATGGCGGTCGTGAGCGCGGCGGGTTTGGCCCAGAACTCGACCGAGAGTTCGCCGCCGGCCGGCTGGCCGAGTCGCAGGTCATCGACGCGAACGAGGTGCAGGAGCGACGCGACGGGCGCGTTGTTCGTCACGTTGAACGCCGCCGACAGGTTCGCCTCACCGCACGGGGTGTCGGGGTGAAGCGCGCCGGGCTGACTCAACTTCACGTTATTCAAGAAGAGCCCGTCGCCGCTGCCGGGGCGGACGGCGTTGGCGGCCGCGAACGGGGCCGGCTCCACCCGGTCGCCCTCCTCGAAGCGGAAGTACGCCGCGACTCCGGGCGTGTCGAGAACCGCCCGGTCGTAACGGGCGAAGAGTCGGTGTTCGAGCGGCCCGGCCGCCTTCTGCTTCGCCCCAGTCGGGTCGAGTACCCCGGCGTAGTCGGCGACGAACGACAAGGCCGTCCGGACTTCGGCCTCGGTCGGGGGGCGGCCGTAGGTCAGTTGGTACGCGCGCTTCACGCGGTCGGTGTCCGTCGCCTTCGCGTCGCCGAGCAGCCGCCACGCCATGTTGCCCGCCCGCCGCCGCACGAACGGGCTATTCATCATGAAAAGCGCCTGGGGGGCGACGGTGGTCTCGGTGCGGCGGGGCGAGGTCGCCTTGTCGTCGGGCGCGTCGAACAGGGCGAGCAGTTCGGGCTTGGCCGTCCGCAGCATCGGCAGGTAGACGCTGCGGCGGGGCAAGTGGAAAGGCGTGTAGTCGGCGCGGATGTTGATGGCGTACAGGTTGAGGGAGGGGTGCTCGTCGCCCCAGACGCCTCGGAACCCGACGCTCGGCCCGCCGGCCCCCCGGTCCAGGTCGCCACTCACGGCCAGGATCGAGTCGCGGACGGACTCCCCCTCCAGTCGGCGGCGGGGCATCCGCCACAGCAACCGGTTGTCCGGGTCCGCCCGGCGCGCCTCGGCGTTCTCGGTCCCGGCCTGCTGGTAGGTGCTCGAGAGCAGCATGAGCCGGTGCAGCTTCTTCACCGACCAGCCGCCGTCGATGAACGACTTCGCCAACGAGTCCAGCAGTTCGGGGTGTGTGGGCCGGTCGCCGAGGACGCCGAAGTTGTCGCTGGTGGCGACGAGGCCCGTGCCGAAGTGGTGCTGCCAGACGCGGTTGACCATGACGCGGGCGGTGAGCGGGTTGGTCGGGGCGGAGACCCAGTTCGCTAACCCCAGCCGCCCGCTGCCGGCCGCAAGCGTCGGCAGGTGGTCCGGGCCTTCGACGATTTGCAGGAACCGCCGGGGTACGACCGGGCCGAGGTTGGCGTAGCTGCCCCGTCGGAAGACACGCTGGGGCGAGGCCGGGCCGTCGTACACGCCCATGACGTTCGTCGGCGTGCCGGCGGCGTCGGCGACGGCCCGCGCCATGAACGGGTTCTCGGGCCGGCCCGGAACCAGCAGCGACGTGACGGTGCCGCGGAAGAAGCCGGCCAGCGAGTAGTAGTCCGCGGTGGGGATCGGGTCGAACTTGTGGTCGTGGCAGCGGGCGCAGCCGAGCGTCAGGCCGAGGAAGGCCATGCCGGTCGCGTGGACCTGGTCGTCGATGACGTCGCCGAGGAAGAGTTGGCGGTCCCGCTGGTTGGCGTCCTTGATGCCGAGTTGTAGGAACGTCGTCGCCACAGCCCGGTCGAAGTCCTTTGACCGGTCCCCGGTCGCCATCAGGTCGCCGGCCAGTTGCTCGCGGACGAACTCGTCGTAAGGCTTGTCGGCGTTGAAGGCCCGGATCACGTAGTCCCGGTACTTCCAGGCGTGGTCGTAGGAGCCGCCGTCGAACCCGTCCTGCTCGCCGAACCGGGCGATGTCCAGCCAGTGTCGGCCCCAGCGCTCGCCGTAGTGGGGAGACTTCAGCAGCCGATCGACGACGCGGGCGAACGCCTCGGGGGCGTCGTCCCCGTGGAAGGCGTCGATCTCTTCGGGGGTCGGCGGCAGGCCGATCAGGTCGAAGGTCGCCCGGCGGATGAGCGTCCGCTTGTCCGCTCGGGGCGACGGCTTCAGCCCCCCGGCTTCGAGCTTCGCCAGCACGAAAGGGTCGATGGGCGAGCTCGGCCACGCCGCGCCCTTCACGACCGGCGGGGGCGACGACTTCAGCGGCTGGAACGCCCAAAACGCCTTCTGCTCGGCGGTAAACGTGGCGGCGATGGCCGTCAACGTGGCCGGCAGGGCGATGTCGTACTTGCCCGCGACCCCGGCCTCGACGCCCCGCCGCTCGGCGTCGGTGAGGGCCTTGTCGTAGACGGCGATTTCGGCCACGTCCCCGTGGATCGCCCCCAACCCGTCCGTCGCCGCCCCGACGTACACGCCGAAGTCGTCCCGGTGCCGGACGTCGGGCGTGGCGTCCGGCCCGGAGGCGCTGGAGCCCACCGGCTGCCCGTTGACGTGAAAGCGGATCGTCGTCCCGCCGGGGCCGGGCGTCTTAGTGACGGTGAAGACCAGCGGCTTGTTGTACGCCGCCTTGAATGAGCCGGGGGCCGCGCCGCTGTCGCCCTTGTTCACCCCGGCCGCGAGGTACATTCGGTCCCCGCCCGGTGTCCGGTTCACGCAGAGCGCTGCCCCACCCGCCGGTCGGCCGACGTCGCCGAAGCCCACCAGCACGTCGTAAGGGTGGCCCTCGTCCCGCCGGGACAGGTTCGCCGCGACGACGAGCGTGTAGGGCGCGTCCCCGACGATCTTGACCGGGTTCGCCGGCGACGAGCCGAAGCCGTTACCCTCGCCGAACCGTACCGCCCGCCCCCGGTTGATCGTCCCGCTTGTCACGAACTTCGGCGGCGTCCCCGTGCCACCGGGTCGGCTCCCCTTCGTGGGGGCGAGGTCGCGGCCGTGGCCGCTGCCGTCCGGCCAGACGTGGACCGGCTCGCCGTCGCGGAACGACAGCGCGTCGGCCCGGTACCACGCTTGCAAGTGCCTGGCGAGCGACGGCGCGTTCGGGTCGAGGGGGTCGGCGGCCGCGAGCGGGGCGGCCGGCGTCATCGGGGCCTGGTAGCTCGGCCAGACCGCGCCCCGCTTCACCCACTCGGCGAGGACGGCCACGTCGTCCGTCGCGAGTTTCTTGCCCGGCGGCATTTGCAGGTCGCCTTGTCCCCGGACGGCCCGGACGAGGCGGCTCGTGTCCGGGTCACCAGCCACGAAGGCCGGCCCGCTCTCGCCCCCTTTGGCAAAGCCCTCGGCGGTGTCGAGCCGCAGCCCGCCCTTCACCTTGTTCGGCCCGTGACATTGGACGCAGTGGGCGTGGAGCAGCGGGCGCACCTTCTTCTCGAAGTGGTCGTCCGCTCGGGCGGCCGCGGGGGCCGCGAGCGCGAGCAGCAGGCCGATGGCGTAGCCTGCCAGGCTCGGGCGCGGTGCGGATTCCCCGCGGGCCGCCTGATCCAGTGCCTTCGTCATGCTTTGCTCCTGCGGGGTGCCAGGCCCAATCGCCCCCGGCGTGGCAACGTTGATCGGCCCGATCACCGACGTGCGGACTACTCCGGCGACTCGTCCCGCACCCGACGGTAGACCCTCCGGGCGTGCTCGTAGTCGTCGGCCGCTTGCTTCTGTTCCGCCGCGGCGTAGGTGTCGCGCTTCATCGTCCAGCACTGGTCCACCCCCCGCAGGAGCCACTCGGCCGAGTGCCGGCTGGCCCGCACCGGGGCGTCGGCGACGGTCACGAACACCGGGTTCGTGTGGGCGTTTGGGAACACCCGCACCGCCACCCAACTGCTGCGCGGAATGACCGCCGCGAAGGTCAGCTCCCGCTCGACCCCGTCGGCCGGCAACTGCTGCGTGGCGACCGGCCGGCCGTTCACCACCAGCTCGACCGGCACGGCCCCCCGGCCGGGCAGCCGGGCGGCGGCCCGCACCGTGGCGGTCAGGTTGCCGGCTGCCGCGAGTCGAATCTCACTCCCGGCCGCGCCCACCTCTCGCCGGGTGCCGCCCGCGGAGGCCGCGAAGTCCATCAGGTGGGCGGTACCGTCGCTCACGTAGCTGCGGCCGTCGGCCACGCCGCGCACCCACTTCTCGAACGTCAGCGGGCCGTCGGTCTTGACGTAGACCCGGCCGACGCCGACCCGCTCGCCGGTCATACAGGGGAAGTCGGTCTCGCCGCTGGCCCGCACGCGGAACCCGCAGTTCAGGACGTGGTACCACATGGTCCACTCGGCCGGCCGGTCCGTGTTCATGGTGCTGATGAAGTCCACCGCCGGGACCGGCGTGCCGGCCGGCCCCGGCACGGTGTGGGCCACGTTCATGACGAACTCGCACGCCCCGATGCCGTCGTAGGCCGGGATGTCGAAGTTGGGCAGCCCGCCGGGGCCGTCGGTCGCCCCCTCGACCCGGCCGACCGACCGCGTCAGCCCGTTGGCGGAGTGGGCCGGCCCGCACACCGCCCACTGCCGCTTGGCCCACCGCAGGGTGCTCAGCCCGAGGGTCGGCCAGTGGTCCTTGGACTCCCCGCCTGGGGGGACCTGGTCCGTCAGGTTGAGCAGGTTGAGGTGGCCCGACTGGTGCGACCCGAAGCCGCTCACCTCCACGTCGTAGCGCAGCAGGTGGCCGGGGCGGGACACGTCGGCCGGCCGGCCTGTGAAGAACCGCTTCTGGTAGTCGAAGCACGGCCCCCAGGTGAGGCAGCAGCCGACCTTCAGGTCCTCCCCCAGGACGTGCCGCATCATGTCGGCCGGCTCCACCCCCTCGGTCGGGTGGTCGTAGTGCTGGCAGCCGGCCGCGTGGATGTGGTGGTCGCCGCTCTGCCAGCCGCGGCGGGCCGGGTCGATCCAGCGCCGCACCCCGTAAGCGAACGTGACCGGCTTGTCGGCGACCACCAGTTCATTCGTCTCGGGCACCGATTCCGGGCCGCGGGTACACGTCACCGCGTACGTGCCGGGCGGCAGCCGCACCGTCTCGCCGGTGGCCCGGTAGACCTGCGGGTGGAAGAAGAAGTCCGGGGCCAGCCGCTTGGCCTGGGCCGGGTACACCCGGTTGCGGGCGTCCCGGATCACGAACCCGGCCGTCGTCGGCGAGCCGTCGGCCTCCGTCACGCGGAAGGTCACCGGCACCGACGGCCGCGCGTCGAACACGAACCGGGCGGACGGGGCGTCGCCGGCCGGGCGGCCGGCGTAACTCAGGGTGACCCAGTCGAACGAGGCCGTGCCGGGGTCGTTACCTGGGTCGATGCGGAGGCCGGTCAGGTCGTCGTCGCAGTCGAACTCCACCTCGTACTCGGTGGCCCGACCGGGCTGGAGGTTGAACTGCACCTGGTAGGCGGCCCGCGGCTGCGGCCGCTCCTTGGTCCACCAGAACACCTGCCCCACCCCCGGCTGGCCGAAGGTGGCCCAGAACCGCAGCACCATCTTGCCGGGGCGGGCGTTGACCGGGGTCGAGAAGTACGGGTCGGACCCGGTCAGAGTCATCTTCAGGACGCCGGGTGCCGGCTCGAACCGGACGCCGTGGTCGGCCGTCCAGCCGTCCGGCCCGGTGGCGAACTTCCACTCCCGGACGACCGGACCCTTGCCGACCGTGAGCCCGGTGCCGCCCTCGACCCGGAACGACAGGTCGGCCGCCTTCTCGCCGGCGTCCCGGCTGAACACTTGGAGGACGACGTACTCCAGCCCCAGCCCGCTCAGGGCGGGGAGCAGGGGCTGGGCGGTGTAGGCCTCCAGCCCCAGCCACCTCCCCGCCACGGCGGAGGCGAGCGCGTGGGGCACCGGGCGGGCGCTCGGGCTGTCGGCCCGCAGGCGGCCGGTGGCACCGACCGGGTTGACCACCTTCACGAGGAACGCTCGCCACCCCTGCTCGACTAACTCCGGCTTGCGGCCCGCCGGCACCACCCGCGTCGCCCCGGCCGGGCCGATCTCGACGGCCGCCAGGCACTGCGGGTCGAGGTGCTTCTGTACGGCCGCCGACACGGCCGCGGCACCGTCGCCCGCCCGGAGCCTGCCCAGGGCGGCAGCCGCGTCCGCCGGCACCGAGTGGCCGAGTAGGTCCAGCGCCTGGACGACTCGCCGGGCGTGGGCGATCAGAGGTTGGGCGTCGGCCGCCGGGGCGGTCGGCCACTCAGCCGCCGGCGAATCGGCGGCCAGGAGGAGAACCCAGCCTAGCGCCTGGAGTCGAATCGCACGCATCGCCGGATACTCTGGGTAAGGGAAGTTAGTTGTGTCGCGGTGAGTTCAGGTGTACTTTGTTGACAATCCACAGTCAACAAGAAAGGCCGGGTTCGTGATGGTTGCGATGTTCGTGGCGTTGGGGATCGCGATGTCGGCGGCGTACCCGCCGGCTGACCTGGTGTTCGCGGTCGTCACCATCAACCCGGAAGGGCGGGTGAAGGTCGAGCGGGGCCCGCACACCCCGCCCGTCGCCCGCGGGCTGACGACCACGGCCGTGGTCAAGGTGGTCAACCAGTGCGGCGGGCGGCCGCGCCTCACGCCGCTGGGTCGGTACGCCGGGGGGCCGAACCCGTTCACCCTGGGCCTCACCGGCGGCGACCTGACCGGCCAGCCGGTCGAGTACCGCGAACTCGCCATTCGCTGCGACTCGGCCGGCCGGCACGAGTTGACCGTCGGGTTCGAGGCGGGCCAGGGCACTCAAGACCTGGGGTTCCGCGGGGAGGTGCCGGTGCTTTTCGCCGTCCGCGAGCGGCAGCCGAACGTCGTCCTGATCGTCGCCGACGACCTGGGGTACGGGGCACTGGGCTGCTACGGCCAACAGAAGGTCAAGACCCCGCACCTGGACGCGCTGGCCGCCTCCGGGACGCGGTTCACCCAGGCGTACGCCGGCTGCTGCCAGTGCGCGCCGTCGCGGAGTACGCTGATGACGGGCCTGCACACCGGCCACACCCGAGTCCGAACCAACGGCGGGGGTACGCTGCTGCCGGCCGACGTGACCGTCGCCGCCCGGCTGAAGGCCGCCGGGTACGCCTGCGGTGGGTTCGGCAAGTGGGGGCTGGGCGATGTCGGTACGCCGGGCGACCCGGCCCGGCACGGGTTCGACGAGTGGACGGGCTACCTCGACCAGGTCCACGCCCACGCCCACTACCCGGACTGGCTGTGGCAACGCGGCCAGAAGGTGCCGCTCGCGGGGAACGACCAGAAGGGCGGCAAGAGACAGACTTACGCCCCGGACGTGATCCACGGAGCCGCCCTCGATTTCGTCGGCCGGCACGCGAACCGGCCGTTCTTCTGCTACCTGGCGACGACGATCCCGCACGCCGAACTGCTCGTGCCCGCCGATTCGGCGGCCGGGTACGACTTCCCCGAAACCCCGTACGTCGGCGACCACTACGCGAGCAACCCCAAGCCGCGGGCCACCTACGCCGGCATGGTCAGCCGGCTGGACCGGGACGTCGGCCGGCTCGTGGCGCTGCTCAAAGAGCGGGGGATCGACCGGGACACGCTGGTGCTGTTCACCAGCGACAACGGGCCGATCAACGCCGGCGGGGCCGACCCGGCGTTCTTCGCCAACGCCGGGCCGCTCCGGGGTCTGAAGTTCAGCCTCTTCGAGGGGGGCATCCGGGTGCCGATGATCGCCGCCTGGCCGGGCAAGGTGCCGGCCGGCCGGGTGAGCGAGCACGTCTGGGGATTCGACGACGTGTTGCCGACCGCCTGCGAGGTGGCCGGGGTGCCGGCACCGGCGGGCGGGGACGGGGTGTCCGTGTTGCCGACACTCCTCGGGGCCGCCGGCCAGCGGGCGCGGGAGCAGTTCTACTGGGAGTCGCCGAGCAAAGACGGGCTGATCCAGGCGATCCGGGTCGGGGGCTGGAAGGCCGTCCGGCAGAAG
>Ga0123339_10003445_pt1 | contig 10498 bp, 6 predicted proteins | sample lystaG_FD_89956 | JGI IMG/M metagenome (GOLD analysis project Ga0123339, IMG submission 89956) | Glacier valley bacterial and archeal communities from Borup Fiord, Nunavut, Canada, to study Microbial Dark Matter (Phase II) -... | ecosystem: Environmental > Aquatic > Freshwater > Ice > Glacier ... | reverse complement strand
TACCTGCGCCACAACCTCGTCACGCTGCGCGAGGCGTGGGACGCCGTCGCCGACGCGCCGGCCTCGGACCGGGACCGCTATCGCGACGAGCTCCTGTGGCAGGAGTACGCCCGGCACCTCTACGCGCGCACGGGCCGGGCCCTCGCCTCACCACTGCGCAACGAGCAGCCGAGGGTCGCGCAGCAGTGGGACGACCCATGGCCGGACGAGATGCGGTGCATGCAGGAGATGACCCGCGAGCTGACCACCGGCGGCTGGCTGGTCAACCAGACCCGGATGTGGCTGGCCTCGCAGTGGGCCGTGCGCGCCGGTGCGGACTGGCGGGCGGGCGAGGACCGCTTCTTCACCCACCTCCTCGACGGCTCCCGCGCGGCGAACCGCCTCGGCTGGCAGTGGACCGTCGGCACCGGCTCGGGCAAGCCCTACGGCTTCAGCCGGTGGCAGGTCGAGAAGCGGGCCGCCCAGCTGTGCCGCGAGTGCCCACTGGCCGACGCCTGCCCGGTGCAGGACTGGCCGGCCCCCAGCGAGCTCGCCCCTGCTGACGGGCCCGACCTCGGCAAGGCGGAGATCCCCGCCGGCCCGGACACCATGACTGGCGTCGGGGCCGAGCAGGTGTGGCTCACCGCCGAGTCGCTCGGCGACGGCGACCCGGCTCTTGCCGCCGACGACACGCGCCCGGTCGTGTTCGTCTTCGACGAGCCGCTGCTGAGCCGGTTGCGACTGTCCGGGAAGCGACTGGTCTTCCTTGCCGACACCCTTGGCGACCTCGCCACCCGGCGCGAGGTCGAGGTACGACGCGGCGTGGTCATCGACGAGCTCGCCGGTCGGTCGCTCGCCGTCACCCATGCGCCGGTGCCCGGGTTCGCCCCCCGGGCCGGCGCCCTCCGCCCGGTCGAGGTCCACCCGTGGCCGTGGCTGGTGAGTCCCCGCCCCGCACCGGTGCGCTCGTTCACGTCGTGGTCGCGGGCGGTCGGCCGCCCCGGTCGCTGACCGCGGGGGCGAGACCACGGCACGCCGCGTCAGGGGAAGTAGACGTTGCCGTCGAGGTGGCTGACGACGATGTAGTTGCCGACGTACCAGGCCTGTTGGGCCACCCCAAGCACGGCGACCAGGCACAGCAGCAGCACCCGCCACCGACGCCACCACCGCACCTGGAGGAACCAGGCGATGAGGAGGGTGAAGGGGAAGGCGAGGATGGCGTAGCGCAGCCGGGACGGCCCGCTGTTGGTCACGAGCACCTGGTAGGCCGGGTAGGCACCGGCCCACGCCCAGATCTCCGGACCCCAGCGCCAAGTGCGGTGGGTGAGCATGAACCAGGCGAAAACAAGCACCGCCACGATCCCGAAGACCGGCCCGACCCACCCGTAGGCCAGCACCAGATAGGTCCACCAGGAGTAGAGCTTGAGGTCACTCCCGACCTTCCACGCGGCCAGCGTCTGGGTGTAGGCCGTCGGCACCCGGGTGACGACCCCGACGACGACCGGCCACAGCGCCGTGAGGGCTCCTGCCCACACGGCCAACAGAACGAGACCCACCTTGGTGCGCCGAGGCAGCGTCTCGTCGGTCTCGCTGCGCCACCGCACCACCAGGTGGGTGAGGATGACGGGCGCCATGGACGCGACGATGTTGCGGCTCAGCGCCAGGACGACGAGCCCGACCGCCACCCACCAGTAGCGCCGCGCCCGCAGCAGCATGAGCAGCGAGACGACGACGAGGATGGCGAGCGACTCGGTGTACGTGGCCTGCAGGATCGGCGCCGAGATGAAGGTGCAGACCCCGACGACGGCCACGACGGCTTCCCAGCGCCCGACCGCCCGGTCGACCAGACGGAAGAGCAGCACCATCGCCACGCCCCCGAGGACCATGTTGGCCAGACCACCCGCGACAGCGAACGACAGTCCGGTCAGTCGCATGACCGCCGCGACGATCCCGGGGTAGACGGGGTAGAACGCCCACGCGCTCATGTCGACGAGGCCGTCGTCGGTGCGCGGCAGCACCTGGGGGTAGCCGTGGGTCGCGATCTGCTGGTACCACTGCCCGTCCCAGTTGCTCATGACGGTCCAGTAACCCGGCGCCGTGGGCACGGGGAACATGATGCGCAGGATGCCGTTGGAGGCTGGCAGGGAGATCTCGCTGCGCTGCAGCACGACCCCGATGACCACCGTGCTCAGCCGCGTCGCCACCCACACGGCGAGCGGGAACCACACCCCCACACGCCGCCACCACGGCTGGTCGTCCTCGAGAGCGGCCACGGTGGGGGCCTGCGTCGCCGCGGGGCCCGGGGTGACCCGTCGGAAAGCCCTGAACCCGGCCTGCACGGGTCGGGGCAGCCGGTCGGTGACCCGACCGAGCGTGCTGGTGGTGGCGGTGGCGATGACGAGCTCCTGACACGACGGGCCGGCGGCCCCGACTCAGCCGCAGTCCCCAGATTACGGTGCCCGGGACGTCAGGTCAGCCCGGCGCGGCGCACGGAGTCGGACCTGTGCGGGCCAGCCACGTCCTTCCGCCCAGATTGGGCTCGCGCGACAACGGCTCCTTGAGCTCACCAGCGGCCGATACCGTGACGACCCTGCCGATGTCGGTGCTGGGTTGCGTGCCAGAGGCTGATATTGCGCATGGGATGAATTGATCTTGGTGTTCACAAACGCCCACTACTTCCTGGACGACGTCAAGCGGGACGAACTCGCCCGATATGAGGGGCTGATAGCCGCCGACGCCGAGACAGGGGTGGAGACTGACGGGGCTTCATGGCAGTGCCGTCTCGTGGGGTACTCGACGACGGCCGGTGCACTGCGCGAGCGCCTCAAACACCAAGACTTCTCCAAGAGGACGGGTGCACGCCCTCAGTAGCGCGTTCTTCAACGACGAGTTCACCCCGAGCACGGAGATCGGCGCAACCGACCCAGATCTTGTCTCACCCAATCCTGACGCACAGGGACGCGCCGAGGAGACGTACACCCTCATCTGTGATGACCGTCAAAGGACGCGTTTGAATACCTCACCCTCGCCGACAGCGGCGGCGTCAGCCTGACCGGTTTCCCGGCCTTTCTCGCCGCAGACGCCCTTGCCCGCGGCCCGGGCGGCCACGGCAGTGCCTGCTAGTTCGTCTCGAAGGTCGACGAACAGTCTGGAGTAGAAGGTGGGTTACACCCACCCGGCGTCGAGCTGCCGATTGACCGACCGCCGCGCCCCTGAGCTGAGCTGAGTGGGTCGATGGTGGGCGGTGCCCGGCTGATGCCTCTTGGTGCTGGCCGGTGGAGTCGGTGGGTGTCATGCTGGGCGGCATGCCGTTCACCTTGGTCAGTGGCAGCGACAAAATCGCGTGAGCCTCCCCGGATGGGGACTCGGTCCGTTTCTAGGGGGGACCCGGGGCAGTTTTGTGTCGTGACACGGGGGGGCACCACCAACCGGTGTCATCCGATGGTGCGGACGCCAGCTTCATCGAACCGAGCATGACCATCACGCGGGCGACACCCCCCACAGCCATCTCGCCGAGCGGCGCCCGGATTGACCTCGGCGCCCGACATGCCGTGGCAACCCCACGAGCTCCGGTAACAATAACGTAACAAGGTCTTGACCGGGCGTTGACTAAACCGCTTTAGTAGACGGATGTCGAACGGCCGCTTGACCATCGCGGACGTGGCCCGCGTGGCGGGGGTCTCGCCTGGCGCGGTGTCGTTGGCATTGAACGGACGGCCTGGGGTCAGCGACGCGACTCGGCGACGGATCGTCGCCGTGGTGCGCGAGCTTGGCTGGACTCCTAGCCACCGGGCGCGGGCGCTGTCCTCGTCGCGGGCGCTGGCCGTCGGCCTGGTGGTCGCCCGGACACCGGACGCGCTGGCGGCGGACCCGTTCTTCCCAGCGTTCCTCGCCGGTCTGGAGACCGTCCTGTCACAGCGGGAGCAGGCCCTTGTCTTGCACATGGTGCCGGACCGGTGCAGCGAGCACGACAGGTACCGCCGCCTGGCCGCGGACGGGCGAGTGGACGGCGTCTTCCTCCTCGACCTGCACTCCAGGGACCCCCGCCCCGCACTGCTCGAGGAGCTGGGGCTCCCGTCCGTGCTGGTGGGTCCAGACCTCGGGGGTCCCGGGGTGAACACGGTCGCCATGGACGACCGGCCGGGCATCACCGCCGTTGTTGAGCACCTCGTCGGCCTGGGGCACCGGAACATCGCCCACGTCGCAGGGCCACGGGACTACGTCCATGCCGCCTCTCGTCGCGGGGCCTGGGCGCGAGCCCTGCGGGCGGCGGGGCTGCCGTTGGGCCGGTGTGTCCACTCCGACTTCTCCGCGTCAGGAGGCGTCAGGGCCACGAAGCTGCTCCTGGACCAGGACCACCCGCCCACCGCGATCGTCTACGCCAACGACATCATGGCCGTGGCCGGCATGTCGACCGCACAGGGCCGCGGGGTCGAGGTGCCGGCTCGGCTCTCGGTGAGCGGCTTCGACGACTCGCCAGTCAGTGCGCACCTGCAGCCGGCGCTGACGACCGTGCGCATCGACGTCGTCGGCTGGGGCGCGGCCGCGGCCCGCGCCCTCCTCGCCCTCATCGACGGAGAGCCTCTGCCGCCGGTCGAGCTGGCGCCCCCGCGCCTGCTGATCCGGGCCTCGACCGCCCCTCCTCCTGCTCCGCCCTCACCGGTCACGCCCGTTCGGGCCGACCGGCCCCCCCTGTCGAGTCGTCGCCGCACGGCGACGGCCCTCACCTCAAAGGAGAGCTGATGACACGTCTCGTTGCCTACACCACGATGCTCGCGCTATCCCTCGGCGCCACCGCTGCCTGTTCCGGCTCACACGGTGGGGACGCCGGTGGCGCAGGAGCCCTGACGGCCAAGGGCCCCATCAAGGTCTGGCTCTCCAACAACCCGGAGGAGCTCGCCTGGGGCAAGGCGATGGTGGCTGCCTGGAATGGCGCTCACGCCGGCGAGGAGGTCACCGCCCAGGAGATCCCCGCGGGCAAGAGCTCGGAGGAGGTCATCGGCGCGGCCATCACGGCCGGCAATTCGCCATGCCTCATCTTCAACACCTCGCCCGCCGCGGTACCGCAGTTCCAGAAGCAGGGCGGCCTCGTCGCGCTCGACAGCTTCGCGGGCGGGGCGGACTACGTCGCGGCGCGGTCGGGAAAGACCGCCAACCAGTACAAGTCACCGGACGGCAAGTACTACCAGATGCCCTGGAAGTCCAACCCGGTGATGATCTTCTACAACAAGGACATGTTCAAGCAGGCGGGCCTCGACGCAGCAAACCCGCCGCTGAAGACGTACGCCGAGTTCGAGGCCACCAGCCAGAAGCTCGTGTCCAGCGGGGTGGCCAAGGCAGCGATCTGGCCCGCGCCCACCAGCGAGTTCTTCCAGTCCTGGTTCGACTTCTACCCCCTGTACGCCGCCGAGTCGGGCGGGAAGCAGATCGTCGCCAATGGCAAGTCGACCTTCAACAGCCCGGAGGGGCTCGCGGTCCTGAACTTCTGGCGCGACATGTACGCCAAGAACCTGGCTCCGAATGAGAAGTACCCGGCGGACTCGTTCGGGGACAAGAAGGCAGCCATGGCCGTCGTCGGACCGTGGGCCATCGCCGTCTACGGCGGCAAGGTCAACTGGGGCGTGGTGCCCGTGCCGACCTCCAAGGGCATGTCACCCGACCAGATCCACACCTTCTCCGACGCCAAGAACATCGGGCTCTACTCCGCCTGCAAGAACCAGGGGACGGCGTTCGAGGTCCTCAAGTTCGCGACGAGCAAGGACCAGGACGGTGCCCTCCTCGAGAAGACCGGCCAGATGCCTCTGCGCACCGACGTCGCGACCACCTACCCCACCTACTTCACCAAGCACCCGGAGTACAAGATCTTTGCCGACCAGGCGGCGCGCACCGTCGAGGTGCCCAACGTGGCGGGCTCGATCGCGATCTGGCAGGCCTTCCGCGACCAGTACTCCTCCTCGGTGATCTTCGGCAAGGCACCGGTCGACACCGCCCTCAAGACGGCCGCCGACTCGATCGACAAGCTCGCGGCGCAGGGCTGACGTGGCCCGGCAGATGACCGCCACCACGGCGGGGGAGCGGCGTACCGAGCCCCCTCCCACCCGGCGACGCACCAGCTGGTGGACCACGCTCCTCGGGCGTCAGCCGCTCGGGATCGCCCTCTCCGCGCCCTACGCCGTCTTCCTCCTGGCCGTCTTCGCCTACCCGCTCGGCCTGGCCGTCTGGATCAGCTTCCACGACTACTTCTTCGCCGCGCCCGGCGCCGACGTGGCCCGCCCCTTCGTCGGGTTCGACAACTACACCGCAGTCCTGTCCGACCCCGCCGTGCGGCGCTCGTTCCTCAACGTGGCCGAGTTCCTCGTCATCAACGTGCCGCTGACGGTCATTCTCGCCATGGTGCTGGCCACCGCCCTCAACGCGGCGGCCCGCGGCCGGACCTTCCTGCGGGTGGCCTACTACGTCCCCTACGTCTCGGCCAGCGTGGCCGTGGTCGCGGTGTGGCTGTTCCTCTTCAACAGCGACGGCATGGTCAACCACCTGCTGGGTCCGCTGGCGCCCAACCCGTCGTGGCTGGTCAACAGCACCTGGGCCATGCCGGTCATCGCCATCTTCGTCACCTGGAAACAGCTCGGCTTCTTCATCCTGCTCTACCTGGCCGCGCTGCAGAACGTGTCCAAGGAGCTCTACGAGGCGGCGTCCGTCGACGGCGCCAGCACGTGGCGACAGTTCCGCGACGTCACCGTGCCCGGCGTCCGTCCCGCGACGACGCTCGTCGTCATCCTCTCCACGGTCACGGGCGCGAACCTCTTCACCGAGCCCTACCTGCTGACGAACGGCGGTGGGCCTGACGGAGCCTCGGCCTCTCCGGTGCTCGTGATGTACCAACGCGGCATCGAGCAGGGCAACCCCGACCTCGCGTCGGCGATCGGCGTCATCCTCGTCATCGGCGTCCTGGTCATCTCCCTGATCAACCGCCAGCTCCTGGAAAGGGACTGACATGGCCGAGATCGCGCAGCGACCGACCGGCGTCGCCGTGACCGTCGAGGACGACGGGGCCCGACCGCCCAGCAAGGCCAACAGCCGCCGCGGCCGCAGCTGGCCCCGGGCGGTGGTCCTCACCCTGGGCGCCGTCGCCTTCCTCTTTCCCTTCTACTACATGGTCGTGGGGTCGCTACAGAAGACCCCGGACACCTCCCTCGCCGGGGCGTTTCCCACGGGTGGGCTGACCCTGGACAACTACACGGCCATCAACGAGCGGGTCAACCTGCTCCGCTCCCTGGTCAACTCCGGCATCTTCACCAGCGTAGTCATCCTGCTGACGCTGGTCTTCGGGTTGCTGGCGGGCTACGCGATGGCCCGGCTGTCCTTCCGCGGCAAGGGATCCCTCTTCGCCACCATGCTCCTCATCCAGGTGGTGCCCTTTCAGCTGCTCATCATCCCGATCTACGTGATGGTCGTGCGGACCTACGGGCTCGGCGACACCTATCTGGGGATGATCCTTCCGTACGCCATCAACTCCACCGCGGTCTTCATCTTCCGGCAGTTCTTCCTGCAGCTGCCCGAGGACCTGTTCAGCGCGGCGCGGATCGACGGTGCCGGCGAGCTGCGCATCCTCTGGTCCATCGCCCTTCCCCTGGTGCGACCGGCAATGCTGACGGTCACGCTGCTGACCTTCATCGGTCCGTGGAACGAGTTCCTGTGGCCGTTCCTCATCACCAAGGACCAGGATCTGCAGCCCCTGGCCGTGTCCCTCGCGAACTACATCAGCAACATCGCCGGCCGGGCCGCCAACCCCTACGGCGCTATCCTCGCCGGCTCGGTGGTCCTGGCCGCACCGGCCGTTGCCCTCTTCGTCGCCTTCCAGAAGCACTTCACCTCATCGGATCTCGGCTCCGGGGTCAAGGGATGACGGCAGGCTCGCTCACCACCTTGCCTTACACCCTGACCCGGGTCGGCGTGGTGATGAGCCCGGAGCCGGGCAACCCACTGGAGTCGGAGGGGGTCCTCAACCCGGCGAGCGGCCGCACCCCGGACGGGACCCTGCACCTGCTTCCTCGCCTGGTCGCGTCGGGCAACGTCTCGAGGGTCGGCCTCGCCGAGGTGGTGCTCGAGGACGACATACCCGTGGGGGTGCAGCGGCGCGGGGTCGTCCTGGCACCGGACGAGGGCTGGGAGCGCGGCCTTCACAACTCGGGGGTCGAGGACCCACGGGTCACCTGGGTGCCCAGCCTGAAGGTGCATCTCATGACCTACGTCGCCTTCGGGCCCCTCGGCCCGCGCCTGGCCATGGCGGTCTCGTCCGACCTCGTGCGGTGGCGCAGGCTCGGGCCGGTCCAGTTCGCCTACGAGAGCGCGCTCGACACCGACCTGGGCCTGTTCCCCAACAAGGACGCAGTCTTCTTCCCCGAGCCAGTCCCCGATCCGCAGGGGCGCCCGGCCTACGCTCTGCTGCACCGGCCGATGTGGGACCTCGGCTGGTTCCGAACCGGGGAGGGCGTGCACCTCCCGGCCGGGCTGACCGACCCCCGACCGGGGATCTGGATCTCCTACATCCCGGTCGAACGCGCCGTCGCCGACCTCTCTGCCCTCACCCGGCCGCAGGACCACCGGCTCGTCGCCTTGCCCGAGTTTGATTGGGAGACAGCCAAGATCGGCGCCGGGCCTCCGCCCCTGCGGGTCGACGAGGGGTGGCTCGTCCTCCACCACGGCGTCGTCGGTGACATCCCCGTCGCCTTCGACCCGTCGGCCCAGCAGCACGCAGAGTACGCCGCGGGCGCAATGCTGCTCGACCCCCAGGACCCCTCCCGGGTCCTCGCCCGGACCCCCCAGCCGCTCCTCCGCCCGACGACCTACGACGAGCAGCACGGCACCGTGCCCAACGTCGTCTTCCCCACCGCCATCGAGGAGATCGACGGCGTGCGCTTCGTCTTCTACGGCATGTCCGACTCCAAGATCGGCGTCGCCCGGCTCGACGCCGTCTGAGCCGACCCGCAGCATCCACCGTCACCCGTCTCGTTTCGACCAGGAGGAGAAACCCATGAAGCTCCCCAGTGCTGCCATCGCTCCAACCCTTACCGCCAGGACCCTCACCGCGGCCGTCGTGCTGACGGTCACGACGGTGGTCGGTGCGCCCGCCCTCGCCACGGCCGGCCCGCCCGGCGTGCGGGCGATCGCCAGCAGCGTTGCCGACCCGCTGGGCGCCACCGGCCCGGGTGCGACGCCGAGCGTGTCGAGCCGCCCGCTCACCAACCTCTCGCAACTGAACTACCTGGGGGTCCGCGTCCGCCCGCCCGCCCAACCGGGCCACACCACCTACCGGCTGGGCGCCGAACCCCGGATCGGGGTGCTGTGGACCTACTCCGAATCCCTCCCTGATGGCACCTACAGCCGGATCGGCGGAGGGCCCTACCACCCCGAGAACAACACCTACGACCAGGGCGCCTACAACTCCGACGACATGGCTCGCGCGGCGGTCGTCTACCTGCGGCACTGGAAGCAGACCGGTTCGACGACCAGCCGGCAACGGGCGTACGAACTGCTGCGGGGGGTCATGTACATGCAGACCACCACCGGGCCGCATCGCGGCAACCTCGTCCTGTGGATGCAGCCCGACGGCACGCTCAACCCGAGCCCCGTCATCGTGGAGCAGCCCAGCCCCTCCGACAGCGACGCGTCCTACTGGCTCGCTCGCGCGGTCTGGGCGCTCGGCGAGGGGTATGCCGCCTTCCGTGAGGAAGACCCAGCGTTCGCGGCGGCCCTGGGTGAGCGTCTCGACCTCGCCGTGGGGGCGCTCGACCGCGAGGTGCTCGACGCGTACGGGACGTACCTGCAGATCGACGGGCGACGCACGCCGGCGTGGCTGATCGTCGACGGCGCCGACGCCACGGCCGAAGCCGTGCTCGGCCTGTCGGCCTACGTCCGGTCGTCGGGCCGGCCCGCCGCGCGCTCGTCCCTCACCAAGTTCAGCAAGGGCGTGGCGGCGCTCTCCGATGGCGACGCCCGCAGCTGGCCGTTCGGTGCCGTGCTGCCTTGGGGTCTGTCCCGGTCGGACTGGCACGCCTGGGCCGGTCAGGCTCCCGCCGCCCTCGCTCGTGCGTCGGTGGTCCTCAACCAGCCGGGGCTGGCCAGCCTGGCGAGCAAGGACTCCAACGTCTTCGACCCGTGGCTGCTGACCTCGGGCGGCCCCGACAACGGGCGCCTGCCGACGCGCGTCGACGGGACTCAGATCGCCTACGGCGTCGACTCACGGGTCCAGTCCCTGCTCGCCACCGCCCAAGTCACGGGCAGCACCGGACCGCGGCGGCTCGCCGGGATGACGGCAGCCTGGTTCTTCGGCGCCAACCCGGCCGGCACCCAGGCCTACGACCCGTCGACCGGACGCACCATCGACGGCATCAACCCGGCCGGGGACGTCAACCACAACGCCGGGGCCGAGTCCACGATCCACGGCCTGCTCACCATGCGGGCGCTCGACGCAGCACCGGACGTCGCCGACATCGCCCGGCAAGCCGGTGGCGCCTAC
>Ga0123339_10003444_pt1 | contig 10500 bp, 6 predicted proteins | sample lystaG_FD_89956 | JGI IMG/M metagenome (GOLD analysis project Ga0123339, IMG submission 89956) | Glacier valley bacterial and archeal communities from Borup Fiord, Nunavut, Canada, to study Microbial Dark Matter (Phase II) -... | ecosystem: Environmental > Aquatic > Freshwater > Ice > Glacier ... | reverse complement strand
CCGCGACGATTTGCGGGACGGCGGCAGCGGGCATTTTGTGGAATGCATCAGCAAAATACGCGAACTGTCACCCGCTACGACGATTGAGATTTTGGTGCCCGACTTTCGCGGTCGGGATGACCGGGCACTGGAGATTTTGAAAGCCGCGCCGCCTGACGTGATGAACCACAATTTAGAGACCACGGCTCGCTTGTACAAAGAAGCGCGCCCCGGCAGCGACTACCAGTTTTCGTTAAACCTGCTGAAAAAATTCAAGGCTCTGCATCCGGGTGTGCCCACCAAAAGCGGCATCATGGTCGGCCTGGGCGAGACCGACGAAGAAATTTTGCAGGTCATGCGCGACATGCGCGCGCACAACATCGACATGTTGACGATTGGCCAGTACCTGGCACCATCGATGTCGCACTTGCCAGTGCGCCGGTATGTGCACCCTGACACCTTCAAGATGTTTGAAGCAGATGCGTACAAAATGGGCTTTAGCCACGCAGCGGTGGGCGCCATGGTCAGGTCTAGCTACCACGCGGATGAGCAGGCGCATGCGGCGGGTGTGGGTGACAAAGTGGTCAGCGCCTAGTCGTTTTTGGGCTTTTTAGGCCAATTTCAGGTGCCGTTTTTGCTTTTTGACAAATAGATTCAGGCGCAAGTAGCTCCTATTTATATAGCAATTAAATGCACATCTGTTGCGCGCTTAACTCCCGCTACAGTCGAGTCATGATATCGATGTATAGAAATTTCCGAATTCTGTCGCTGCTCATCGGCGCTGCTTTTTGTAGCGCTCCAGCTTTCGCGCAGGTCGACGAGATTGACATGCAGTTCAAACGCATCACGCCGCAAGAAGAGGCTCACCTTCGTGAGGTGTTGGATCAACCCGTACCTGAAGGCGCTTTGCTGGACACACTGCGCAAACACTTCCTTGAAAAAGATGCCGCAGCTATTCAATTGGGCGAGCTTGGTAACCGTGAGAGTGTGTTGCGTGAGGCTGTTAAAAGACTGCCAGATGCCTACTTGAAAAACAATTTGGCACGCCAGCTTTTAAATCGCGGTGCGATTCAGGAGGGCAATGCATTGATGCAAGAAGCCATTGCCAGTGCAGATCTTTACAACGCTTTGTACATGAGCGCTAATGCAGCGTGTGATATGGCGGCACAAAATAATACCGTCGCAGCACAACAAGTGATTGCAAAAAATCTACAGCAACTGGCAGGATTAGGTTCCCAGGCGCGGCTGACATGGCAACAGCGAGAAGTTGCACGCAGCATGTCCCGAAACACGGACTGCTTGTCTACCCTGCTGGAGCAACTAGGCAAATACTCAAAAGCTGTTTCTGCGGCTTACGACAGCGAAAAACACGCACGCAAAGCGCTTGCATTAGCCTCCCCCGCAGACTCTGCCACCATGCAGCGGTTCTTGCGTGAAGGTGTTGCCAATAGCCTTGCACGCAAAATTCAAGCTCTGCGTGCAGCCAACCAACTCAGCGATGCAGACACGGCGCTGACCGAATACGTGCGCTTGTCACGCGAGCTGGAACTGCCCGCCAGCTACCTTTCGGGTATTTATGCGGTAGCGGGCAATATCCGGTTTTCGCAACGCGAATTCATCCAGTCTGAAGTGCTGATCAACAAATCAGACGCGGTGCTGCAAAAGCTGGGCTACAGCGCGATAGAAGGTAACAGGCCAAGCAGGGCAAGAGACAGCGCAATGGCATTGATAGGGCAAAAAAAATGGCCTGCAGCGATTGCTGTGTTTGACCGTCTTGACAGCTTGGCGGGCAATGACGCTGTTTTGAAAAAACGGGTTGCTTACAGGTTTGACCGCGCCGTCGCCTACTTGGGCAATGGCCGTTACGCGCAGGCGGCTGATCTTTTGGCTGAACACGTTGCCAGCACAGCCAAGCTCAACGGCGACACCCACTTTTTCACAGCCCAGGCACGCGGCCTGCAAGGTGTGGCTTTGTGGCGCATGGGCACACCAGACAGCCGCGCCCAAGCCCTGCCCCTGCTGAAAACCGCCGTACGCGACTACATGGCACCAAGCAATGCTGAATACCTGGAAAACACGGGCTACCGCAAAGAGCGGCGCGAAGAAGTGTTTGCCGCCTATCTGGAAGCTCTGGCCACCACGCCCGGTGAAAACGCTGTCGATGCCATAGGCCCTGCCGACTGGGTACGTTCGGGCAGTGTGCAAGACGCGCTAAACGACGCGGCCGTGCGCGCCGCCGCCAGTACGCCGGCCCTGGCCGATGTGGTGCGGCGTGAGCAAGATGCCAAAAACGAAATCACCGGGCTGCGCCGCTACTTGAGCGGTGAGGCAGGTAGCGCCAGCGCGTCGCCGCTGCCCGAGGTTGCTGCGCAAATGCGGGCACGCATTGCAGCGCTGGAGGCCGAACGCATCAAGTACCAGCAGGAGATCAAAGCCAAGTTCCCCGACTACGAGCGCCTGGTGCGCCCCACCATGCCCAGCGCGCAAGACATTGCGCGCCAGCTGGATGCAAGCCAAGCCTTGCTGATGGTATTGCCCACGGTTGATGCGGTGTATGTGTGGGCCGTGGCTAATGACAAGCCCGCAGCGTTTGCGCGGGTGGCGATGCCTGAAGCTGAAGTGAACCAGTTGGTCGCGCGGCTGCGTAACAACCTGGACTTTGCCAGTTTCAAAGGTGTACCGACGCGGTTCGACAACGCTGCGGCGTATGCGCTTTACCAGCGGCTCATAGCACCAGTCAGCAGCGCGCTGGAAGGCAAAACCCAGTGGATTGTGGCAACGGGCGGCACGCTCAGTCAGTTGCCGTTTGCCGTGCTGCAAACCCAGGCCAGCACGCAAAGCGGCGTGACTGCGCCATGGTTGATCAAGCAGGCCGCCATTGCCCAGGTGCCCAGCTTGTCGGCCTGGCTGGCTTTGAGAAACATTGCCAAAAACAAACCTGCCAACCAGCCCTTTATCGGCTGGGGCGACCCGACTTTTTCAAACGTCGCTACAAACTTCGCCGCAAATGCAACCCCTGCTGAATCCACCGTGCGCAAAGTGGCAATAGCGCGCGGCGCATCAGTCGATGACCTGACCACTGAAAAATTAGCCACCCGCGCTACAGCGCCATCAGCCCTGCGCTATGCCGATATTCCGCCCCTGCCTGAAACCCGTGATGAGCTGCTGGCCATTGCCAACACGCTAAGCGCCACCACCAGCGATGTGATTTTGGGTGCAGCGGCCACCCGCAGCAGCGTGCTGAACAGCAGCCAAAACGGCACGCTGGCTAACCGCCGTGTGGTGGCCTTCGCCACCCACGGGCTGATGGCTGGCGACTTGCCGAACCTGAGCCAACCTGCGCTGGCGCTGGCTGCAAGCAGTGCCGACGCAAGCGACCCTCTAGCCCCGTTGCTGACGTTAGAGGATGTGCTGACCCTCAAACTCAACGCCGACTGGGTGGTGCTGTCCGCCTGCAACACGGCAGCCGCCGATGGCCGGGCCGAAGAAGCCTTGAGCGGCTTGGCACGCGGTTTTTTTTACGCAGGCGCGCGTAGCCTGCTGGTCACGCACTGGGCAGTCGACAGCGCTTCAGCCACGCTGCTGACCACCGCCACGTTTGACCACTACATCGCCAACCCACAAGCGCCCAAGGCCGAAAGCCTGCGCCAAGCGATGATCAAAGTCATGGCGATCCCCGCATTTGCACACCCGGCTTACTGGTCCCCGTATGCGCTGGTAGGGGACGGCGGGCGGTGATTGGGTGTCGGCTATTCCACCTAAACCCGCAACTCGCGTTCAGCCACACGCTGCTTTTCATCTTGTACCTGCAAGGTCAGGCGGTGTTTGCCCACGGGGATTTGCGCGTTGTCCAGTGAAAAGCCTGTGGGCGTAACTTTGACGAATTTGGTGATACGGCTGGTGATGTCGAACTTGAGCGCGCCATACATCACTTTAAAAGTGCTTGGGTCAATGGCCGCATCGCTTTGGCCTTTGAACAACACGCTGATGGGAAACGGCGCTTTGACTTTCAGGTCGACTGCTGGCTCGGGCTTGATGATGTCAATTTGCGGTACGACAGAACGGGCACGCAGCGCGGGTTGCTCGTTAAAGCCGCCCTCACCCTGATACGCAAGCGCCTCTGCCGGGCTAATCAGCCAGTCCCTGGGTGCGGTTTGCGCATGCACTGCAAAAGAAGCGGCCAAGGCAACAGCAATCAGTTTTTTCATTTGATTTCCTCAACAGACACCATCGCAGCCCCAAACGCATCGGAACACAAAGAATTGTTTTTGCGGTTACCCACAGTCTCGCAGGCTTGACTGGTCACCAGGCGTGATGTGCCCATCAGCCCGCCGAGTTTGGCGCGACCTTCTGCATCATTTAGTGAGCTTGAAAATGGCCCGACTTTTGCGCCGCCCAGTTGGCTCAAATCGCGCGGACCATCGGCCACAAACACCAGCAGCTTGTTGGTACCTGCTGGCCCAGCCGCCTTGACGCGCCAATTGGCTCGCGGCAGTTGCAAAATTTGGCCCGCTTCAATCTTGTTGTTCTGATCCAGGTCATTCGGGAACAACATGTAGACTGATTTGTTGTCAGACCCGGCCAGTGCCACATACACGTAGCCAGCTTTGTCAGATTGAACCGATATGTCCAGAGTGTCTTGCGCAATTTTGAGCTGCGTTTTGGCCAGGCTGACGTTGACTTTGCGCTTGGCATCGCGCTGATCAAACATTTGGCGCAGGGCTTGCTCGCCTGTCAGCGGTGCCCCTGCAACAGGTGTTTGCGTTGGGGCGGCTACCGGTGCCAGTACAGGAACAGGTGTTGGTGCTGACGCAGCGGCCACAGGCACCGTCAGTACAACCGGCATGCTGGCCATCGGTGCTTGCAGTTGCGCCTGGCTGAACCAGGCAGGGACAAACCCCACGTTACCCGACAGCATCAGGTTATGCGGCTTGTAGTTGGCATCATTTTGCATGCGCTGGTTGATTTTGGTTTGCGCGCACTGGCGAATTTCGTCCATGCTGATGGCGCCCGATTTGTCCAGGTCCACCGCATCGCGCAGCATGCAGTCGCGCACAAACTGTGTGGCCAGGCCACCTTTAAGTTCGTCGTCAAAACTGATTTCGTTCTCACGCGAAGCCGAGATGTGAATCACGTCTTGCGGCAGCGCACCCTTGTCGTTCAGCTCGACCATCAGGTTGCGGGTTTTAACGTTGACCGGGCGGCCACATTCTTCAGAGATGGATACGAACTTGGGCCTCAACAAGCCCTCGTCATTCACGTTGCCAAGGCCACGCGTGCGCATGGCAGGCGGGATGTTCACCAGCCCGCCGGAATGACAAGCGTCATACATCACAAACAATTTGTCAGTTTTAGCCGTGACGGTGCTCAAGAGGCTGGTCATCTCACGGTTGGTGATGTTGCCTGACTGACCACCGTCGTAAGCCAGCAGCGATTCAACACAGCCGCCAATGGCTGGGTCGTTATAGCGCGTGCCGTGGCCTGAATAGTGAATGAACACGCGGTCACCATCTTGCACTCTGTCGCCCAGCTCGCGCAAGGCCTTACGGATGTTGTCGCCGGTGGCCTGATCGTCTTGCAGGTAGGTGATGTTGCTGGCGGGTACCTGCATGGCGCTGGCCATTTGGGTGGCTGAGGCACGGTCAACGCGCGCACCCGGCAGTGGCGGTATGTTGGCTTCTGCATAGCGGCTGATGCCAATGATGAGTGCATGGCGATTGACACGTGCTGGCAAACTGCGCACGCCAAGTGTCAATACTGCGCTGTTGGTCGCTTGCCGCCCGTTTGACATGCCCGATGCACTAGATGCACCGGAGGTTAAATCGATACTGCTGGCCCGCACCCAGCCAGAGACTTTGCCTTTGGGTGATTCGTGCACCACCTGCGCCCATCCGCCTTCAATCGTGATGATGACCAGCGCCGCGCCTGCAGGCAATGCCGACAGCACAGGTGCGCTAGCCAGCTTGTCGGCTCGCAACTCGGTGGCCCGCAGGGTGGCGGTACTTTGCGCGTGGGCACTGCAAAAAACCATGGCTACAAGCAAAGCGGCGACGGCTAAAATGCGATTTTTCTTCATGCGGTTGTCCCTCGTTTATTTGTTTATTGATCTATTTGTTGCTACTTATTTGTCAGCCCAGGCGACCAAGCAAGCTTGCGCCAGTTTATCGCGTGCCATACCGTCAGCCAAAGGCACAGTCTGGCCTGAAGGGGTCAGCAGTTGCGCGCCCAATCTGGCCTGAATCGCTGCGTGGTTTGCATCAAGTTGCTGCGCTGGCCCCACCACCGCTGCACGGCATACCAGCTCGGGCCACAGCAGCTTGCCAGGCCAGGTAACGCTGGCATCGGCCACCACCACGCGGCAGTCGGGGGCGTGCAATTCAAGGGCGTCAATCAGCCGATCTAGCGGCGCGCCTACCCACGGCTGCTCGCCCTGAATTGGCCACAGCGCCATCGGCCTACCGGCGCTGAGCACTGGTTTGCGCCAAAACTGCTGACGCAAACCATTCCAGTAGCGCAGCACCGCTAAAAACAGCAGCGCCAGCGCAGCGGCCAAATGCAAGTCTAAAAAAATCGGCGTACCGTTCAAGCTCAAATAGCCCACGCCAAGCAAGGCCAGCGGCAAAGCCACCAAAGCAGGTGCCAGCGAGTCAATGCTTTTGAACTGCACCCACAGCGCAATGCCCATGCACAGTGCAATGGCCAGTACCGCCTGCAACCAGCGCGGCAGCTCGTGCACCACACGCTGGTTGATGGCGTTGTCAATGGCGGTAGCGAGCGATTCGACTCCGGCTTGCAGCGGCGAAAGCGGCGTGGGATGAATGTCATGCAGGCTGGCAGCGGTGGCACCTATCAGCACCACCTTGCCTGCAAACGATGGCACGGCTGCCAACGGTTTGTCACCCTCAGCCTGCGCAAACACATCGGCAAAGCTGACGCGCGGGTAAGCCTCTGCTTCTTTGCGCCAGGCGATCAACTCGTCTTTGTCAAAACGTGCATCGCGTGCCGTGTTGTTGCCAGCAGGTATCAAACTGCTTGCTACGGCTGCTGCCAGCGACTGTATTTGGCTGCCGTCGGGCAAGGTCTCGCGGTAGCGGTAGCGCCGGAGCACGCCGTCTCCGTCTGGGTAGCCATTGTTAAAACCCATGCGCGCAGCCGCGACCGCCGGCAACACAGGTGCTATTAGGGCAACGGTGCTGGTGCGTTGTGATGGTGCTGCCGAAGTTGACCACAAGCCTGGTAACTGGACGCGGGTCAAAGCACTGCTGGCATCGCTGGTCACCGACAGGCGCGTCACCGCAAAGTGGCTGCGCTGGCTGCGCGCCACGGCCGCGTTGAAGGCCGCATCACCGCCAGGGCTCAAGCGGTCTGCGTCTGAAAAAATAACGTCCCAGACAATAGCGGCAGGTTGCTGCTTTTCAAGATAGTCCAGCACAGTGGCCAGCGTGTCACGCGGCCATGGCCAGCGGCCAAACTCGGGCGCCATGCGCGCGAGCGTAGCCTCGTCAATGTCAATGATCACCATGCGCGGGTCTGGCGCAGCAGCCACCACACGCGCACGCACCATCGCGTCAAAGCTGGAGCGTGCCATGCCGCTGGTTAGATGAAACACCAGCACATCGAGCAGCACCCAGGCAGAAAAAACAAGCACCAGGCCCCAGGTCACACGCCTTGCAGGCAGCGCACCCAGGCGCAGAGTTAGCCGTTCAAACAACGAGCCCAAACGCTGCTCAGTTCAGGTTAACAATGCGCACGCGGCGGTTCTCCGCTGCCAGCGGGTCAGCGCTATTGGCCAGCTCGGTCGAGCCCTTACCCACTGCGGCCAGGCGTGCGTCCATCACGCCGTTGCTAACTAAAAAGCTGCGCACTGCGTCAGCGCGCTGCTGGCTGAGCTTGAGGTTGTAGTCCGCACTGCCCTTGGCATCGGTGTGGCCTTCGACTGCAAACTTTGACCCCAGCAATTCTTTGGACTTCAAAGCCTGCGCCAAGTTGGCCAGGGCTTGCTGGCTTTCAGGCTTGACGGTGCTGGAGTTAAAGTCAAACTGAATCAGCAGTGACAGCGACGGGTTGGCATCAGGTGCGGCAGACTCGACAGTCAGGTTGCGCAGGCTGCGGGTGCGGGGCGGCTGGGCTTTGAGTTGCTCGACCATCTCTGTGGCGCTGGGCGTGGCTTGAGCGTATGCCGGGTTGAGCAAGCCTAAAAAAGAGCTTGCAGCCAAAGCTAGTACTAGCCTGCGTAGGTGATTTGTCATAGATTTAAATTCAATAATTTAGCTAGCTGCGGGCGGCCCTGACCGAGGTCAATTCCCGTCGCTCGCTACGGGTGATTTGACCCTGTCTGTTGCGAACCAACTCCTCAACTTTGATGGCGATGCCATACCTTGGGTCAATCCAATACCTGGTTTGATTGTTAAAGTTTGTGCTAATGGCGGTCTGTTCAATTAAGAACGTTTGAAAAGTCCCGGCCGGCACACTAACGGTTTCGCGCTTGGTGATTTTAGAATCTTGGAGCACATCCCACGATTCACCGTTGTTATTGGTTTGTCTTGAATTGGTCGTCCATTTTTTGCCAACTTGCAGTTCAACTGGCAAGCCGCCAATCGGTGGGTCAAAAGTGCCTCGATCACTCTTTATCGTTGCGCCCAGAGTTGTGACCAGTGACCCGCCATTCCCGATCTTCACCACATCCCCGTCTATGCCAGTCACTCGGATTGTCCCTTTGTTAATTTCAACGCCGGTAAGCAAGTCACTGCGCAGGAACTCATAGACATCGCCCACCCGGTAGCGCAAGCCGTCGTACCCCATGCTGGCATCTTGGCCTTTGCCCAAGGCGGCGGTTATTTTGGGTTTTGTAAGTTGATTCAGACGCAATTGCGCAGACTCGGTCAAATCACCCGCGCTAGGGAAAAACAGCAGGAAGTTGTACAAATCATCCGGGTTCTCGCTGGTCTTGATCATGGCCCAGGCGGACTGCGCTTGTTTTAAAGTTTGCTGGCGAACTTCGTCTTTGTTTAGCTTGGGGTCAGGCGCTTTGGTCAACGCCGCCACACGCTGAATTTCTTGTTGCCGCAATGCTTCGGCGGCCCGGTCTTTCTCAGCCACCTTGAACAGCGCGCTCGTGGCCATGCGCGCCAACTCATCAGGCTTGATGGTGTACTTCACGCCATCGTTGAAAAAGAAATCGTCTTCAAGCGAGGTTGACTCCCAAGGTATTTGCCGGCCGTTGCTTTGCTTGCGCACATTCAGCCGCACGCGTTTGAAGACGTCTTCAATCTTGGCGGTCGGGCGTTTTAGCTCTTGCAGCAAATACTGGGTGTAGAGGCCGTTAGTCGACTTTTCATCGCCATCCTCGGCCACATTGCCCGGCGCCGTGGCGTAAGCCAAAAAGGTGCTGGGCGGCGCATCCAATTGCGCCAGTCCTTTGGCTGAGCTGGTGTTGCCGCCAAACGGGTTGTCGCGGCAAGCGTCCAGCACCACAATATTCATGCGGTTGCCAGCGGCCTTGAAAATGTCAATCACGTTGCTCAGGTCAATCGTTTGCTGGATTACATCGGCTGCTGTTTTTAAATTGGCATCCACTGGCACCATGTAGTTGCGCCAGTCCAGCTGCAAGCCGTGACCCGCGTAGTACAACATGCCCACCCCCTGCTTGCCTTTAAGCGAGTCGCTGACTTTGGCAATCGCCGCTGACATTTGCGCCTTGTTGCCGTCGCGTAGCTCTATGACATTAAAGCCCAGTCGTTTGAGTACGTCGGCCATGGCCTGCGCGTCGTTGGCAGGGTTGACCAGCGCCAGGTTGCCAGGGTAGGCGGAGTTACCGATGATGAGGGCGACGCGGACATCTAGCGGCGCTTGGGCAGAGACCGAGACCACCGCCAAAGCAGATGAGATGGCCACGAGCCGCAAGCGGGTGAAAAGTGGCTTGAATGTGCCCGATTTTTTTAATGCTTTTGATGCTTTTGATGCATTCACCAGCGCATCGAAGATGTTGTTCACAATGCCTCCGCCTAGATAGTTATGTTTAAATTTTCGCTGAAAAGCCATTTACATACAAGTGCTTACCAACCCGCAGAAAAAACCATTTTTATAAGATTTTTTCAATCATTCTATTTTTAAATTTGGGTCATATTTAGGCCTCTAGCCCAATGATCGCATGAACCAGCAGCTACTTATTTTATAGCGCTCATCAAGTGGCAAAAGCTTGCTTTGCCGCTCGCAGTACTGCGCTACGCAGCCACATGTGCGCACTTTGCGTTTCCATACGGCTGTGCCATACCGCGTCAACGTGGACAGGCGCGACGTCAAACGGCAGGGGTCGCAGCACCAGCTGATCGGCGATGCCGGTGACGCTGACGAAATGTTGGGGCAATACCGTTAACAGGTTGGAGTTGGCTACGACGCGGCCCGCTGTGAAGAACTGGTTGACCGTTAGCACCACCTGGCGCTTGCGCCCAAGGGCTGCGAGCGATTCGTCAATAAACCCGTATGGCCGGCCTGAAAAGCTGACCAGCATGTGGCGTGCGG
>Ga0123339_10003443_pt1 | contig 10500 bp, 8 predicted proteins | sample lystaG_FD_89956 | JGI IMG/M metagenome (GOLD analysis project Ga0123339, IMG submission 89956) | Glacier valley bacterial and archeal communities from Borup Fiord, Nunavut, Canada, to study Microbial Dark Matter (Phase II) -... | ecosystem: Environmental > Aquatic > Freshwater > Ice > Glacier ... | reverse complement strand
GGCGAGAGCGGTGGCTCGGCCGCGAAGCGGGGCAGGTAGTGCAGCAGGGTCATGATGAGGATGAAGCCGGTGGGTACGCCTTCGCGCCGCTTGGTCCAGAAAAACCGCCAGGGGCTGGGCGAAACGTAGGTAACCGGCACGCCGAGGCCGGCGCTGAGCTGGTCGGCCATCTGCTGAAAATTCAGCCGGTACTGGGCCGTGAGCGCGTACGCCTGGCCGTGGTGGCGCGGGCCGGGGTCGAGGAAAACGACGGCGGCCACGTCGCCGATGTCGCGCACGTCGATGAGCGTGAAGCGCGCCCGGCCGGCCGGCACGAACACGCGGTGCCGCCGGGCCAGGTCCTCGTGCAGGGTTGTGGTGAAGTTCTGCATGAAATATGCCGGTCGCAAAAACGTAAACGGCACCCCGCTCTGGCGCAGCAATTCTTCCGTTTTGTGGTGCGGAATGAAGCGGTTGTTCTCCGCGCCCTGCACCGATAGAAACACGATGTGACTCACGCCGGCCGCTTTCGCTTGCTGGATAAAATCGGTAAACGTGTCCGTTACCTGCGGCGGGCGCAGCAGAAACAGCGCGTCGCAACCGGCCAGGGCGAGGGCGTAAGTACGCGGGTCGGCGAAATCAAACGGCACCAGCTCGATGCCGTCGAACGCGGCCAGGTCCGACGCGGCGCGGGCCACGTCGCGCACCCCGGCCCGGATGACGGCCCCACCGCGCGCATGCAAAGCCCGGATAACTTCGCGGCCCACGTTGCCGGTGGCCCCGGTGATGAGAATGGTTTTCATGGGAGTTGAACAGTGGCGCGGGCTTTAGCTCGCGGGGTGGTGGTGGGTGGGGGTTAGGTATTGGGTGTTGGGTCTTCTGTGTTGGGTACGTCTGTCATGCAGAGCGCAGCGAAGCATCTCGCGTGGTGCAGTCAAATCAATCCGTTAGCAACGAAGCGAGCGAGATGCTTCGCTGCGCTCTGGCATGACAACGACCCCCAATACCTAACACCCAAAAACCCCAACGCACTCAAGCCAGCCGGGTTGGCGTGGTATCTTTGCAGCCTACTATTTTTCCCCTCCCCCACCCCATGCTTATCGGCGTTCCGAAGGAAATCAAAAACAACGAAAACCGGGTGGGACTGACCCCCGCCGGCGTGGCCGAATTGCGCAAGCACGGCCACACGCTCTTCGTGCAGGCCGGCGCGGGCCTCGGCTCGGGCTTTTCGGACGAAGAGTACGAAACGGCCGGCGCGGCGCTGCTGCCCACCATCGCCGAGGTCTATGACCAGGCCGAGATGATTATCAAGGTCAAGGAGCCGATTGCCGAGGAATACGCCCTCATCAAGGAGAACCAGCTGCTATTCATGTACTTCCATTTCGCCAGCGGCGAGGAGCTGACCCACGCCATGCTGGCCCGCAAGGCCGTTTGCCTGGCTTACGAAACGGTGGAGCTGCCCAACCGGGCGCTGCCGCTGCTCATCCCGATGAGCGAAGTGGCCGGGCGCATGGCCCCGCAGGAAGGCGCGAAGTACCTGGAAAAGCCGCTCAAAGGGCGCGGCATTCTGCTCGGCGGCGTGCCGGGCGTGAAACCGGCCGAAGTGCTCGTGCTCGGCGGGGGCGTGGTGGGCACCCAGGCCGCCAAAGTAGCCGCCGGCCTCGGCGCGCGCGTCACGATTATGGACATCAGCCTCAACCGCTTGCGCGAGCTGGACGACTTCATGCCCAAGAACGTGGTGACGCAATACTCGAACGAGTACAACATCCGCGAAGCCATCAAAACGGCCGACCTCGTGGTGGGGGCCGTGCTCATTCCGGGCGCGAAAGCCCCGCACCTCATCACCCGCGACATGCTCAAGACGATGCGTCCCGGCACGGTGGTCGTGGACGTGGCCGTGGACCAGGGCGGCTGCATCGAAACGTGCCACCCCACGACCCACGAAAACCCAACCTATATCATTGACGACGTGGTGCATTACTGCGTGGCCAATATGCCCGGTGCCGTGCCCTACACCAGCACCCTGGCCCTGACCAACGCCACGCTGCCCTACGCCGTCAAGCTCGCCAACCTGGGCTGGCAGGCCGCTTGCCGCCGCGACCCCGCCCTGCGCCTCGGCCTGAACGTGGTGAACGGCGAAGTGGTGTACAAAGGCGTCGCCGATGCCTGGAACCTGCCACTGGTGGACGTGGACTCGGTGCTGGAAGCAGCGACGGTGTAAGGTGTAGCGCGGACTCTGCGAGTCCGCGCGTGAGACGACTCAACAACGTTTTCACGCGCGGACTCGCAGAGTCCGCGCTACGTTTTTACGGCCTCCCCAAACGTCGGCACGTCCGCCAGCCGCTCCGTCGTCCCGCGCGCGAAATCCACCCGCCAGCAGTAGTGCGTCAGCCCGTTGGTGAGCAGTAAAAACGGCGCGCGCAACGTCTGGTTATACGTGCTCGCCTGTTGGGCCACGGCGGGCGTGATGGCCACTGACGGCCGCTTGCACTCCACGAGCAGCAGCGGCTGGCCGGCGGCGTCCATCGCCACGAGGTCGGTGCGCTTCTGACGCTGGTTGTAGCGGTGGCCGCGCTCCAGACTCAGCAAGCCGCGCGGGTAGCCCAGGTGCGCCGTCAGGTAGTGCGCCACGTGCTGCCGGACCCACTCCTCGGGCGTGAGCACCACGTACTTGCGGCGCAGCTCGTCCCAGATTTCGGGCTGGTTGGCGGCCGGTTGCCTAAGTTTGACCTCGAAAGGCGGCAGGTCCAGGGCTTGCATCACCTCCAAAGGTACCTTTTCCCGATGAGTGAATGGGTGATTGAATGAATGAGTGAAGGGGCTTGTGCTGCTTTCGCCTCAATCACTCATTCACTCAATCACCCATTCACTCATTGAACCCCCCATGAAAACCAAAGAAGAAATCGTTAATAACTGGCTGCCACGCTATACCGGCGTACCGCTCACCGATTTTGGGCAATACATTCTGCTGACGAATTTCAGCAACTACGTGTACATGTTCGCCGAGCAGTTTGGCTGCGAAGTGCGCGGGCTGGACAAGCCCATGCAAACGGCCACGGCGAACGGCATTACGATAATCAACTTCGGGATGGGCTCGCCGATGGCGGCTACGGTCATGGATTTGCTCTCGGCCATCAAGCCCAAAGCGGCGCTGTTTCTGGGCAAGTGCGGGGGGTTGAAAAAGACCAAGCTCGGCGACCTCGTGCTGCCCATCGCCGCCATTCGCGGCGACGGCACCTCCGATGACTATTTGCCGAAGGAAATTCCGGCCCTGCCCTCGTTTCGCTTGCAGCGGGCGGTGTCGTCGATGATTAAGAAGCACGAGCTGGATTATTTCACCGGCACGGTGTACACCACCAACCGCCGCGTCTGGGAACACGACGAGGAATTCAAGGACTACCTGCGCCGCGTCCGCGCCCTGGCCGTGGACATGGAAACGGCCACCATTTTCGTAGTCGGCTTTATGAATGACATCCCGCACGGGGCCTTGCTGCTGGTATCCGACAACCCAATGACCCCGGAGGGCGTGAAAACGGCCGAGTCGGACTCGAAAGTGACCATTGATTTCGTGCGCAAGCACCTCACGATTGGCATCGAGTCGCTGCTGGAATTGAAAAACTCGGGCGAGTCGGTGAAACATATGCGGTTCGAGTAGGCGCGGTTTCGGACGCTGAAGACGATAGGGGCCAACGAAGGCTTAGAACGGTTTCGGAGTCAGTGTACGGCTGAGCACGGGCGGCGCGGTCAGGCGGCTTTTCGCCGCCCGACCGCTTGGCGTACACTGACCGTGAAACCGCTGTAGCTTCGGGCTTTGGCCGGTAGTTCTCATGCCTTTTTGTACTATGCGCCTGGTTTATAAACTTGGGAGTGCCTGCTTGCTGGGTAACCTGCTGCTCAGCGCCTGCCAGCCGCGCCGCGAAGCCGTGGACCTGCTCGTTACCAACGCCACGGTTTATACCGTGGACTCGACCTTCAGCCGGGCCGAGGCGTTTGCCGTGCGCGACGGCCGTTTCGTAGCCGTGGGTCAGGCCGCCGACCTCAGCACCCGCTACGAGGCCAAGCAGACGGTGGACGCGAAAGGCCAGTTTATTTACCCCGGCTTTTACGACGCGCACTGCCACTTCAGCGGCTACGCGCTAAACCTGCGGGCGGCCGACCTAGGCGGGGCGGCATCGTGGGCTGAAACGGTGGGCCGCCTCACCCGGCACCGGCAGCAGCAACCGGGCGCGGCCTGGCTCACGGGCCGCGGCTGGGACCAGAACCGCTGGCCGGGCCGCCAGTTTCCGACTAAAGACACCCTGGACCAGCTCTTTCCGACGGTGCCCGTGCTGCTCGTGCGCGTGGACGGGCACGCCGCGCTGGCCAATCAGCGGGCGCTCGACCTGGCCGGCATCACCACTCAAACGCCCATCAGCGGCGGGGTCATCGGGCGCGACGGGCGCGGCCACCTCACCGGCCTGCTCGTGGACAACGCCGTGCGGCTCGTATCAGCCAAGATTGCGCCGCCCACTCCGGCCGAAGCGGAAGCCGCGCTGCTGCTCGCCCAGCGCAACTGCCTGGCCGTGGGCCTCACCAGCCTCGCCGATGCCGGCCTCGACCGGCCCGAAGTGGAGCGCCTCGCCGCCTTGCAGCAGGCCGGCAAGTTGCACCTGCGCTTCTACGCCATGCTCACGCCCACGCCCGCTAACCGGGCGTATTACCTGCCGCGCGGGCCATTTTTCAGCGACAACCTGACCATCTGCTCGTTCAAGGTTTATGCCGACGGGGCGCTCGGCTCGCGCGGGGCGGCCCTGCTGGCTCCGTATGCCGACCGGCCCGCCGAAAAAGGCTTCCTGCTGCAACCCGTGCCGTATTACCGCGACTTGGCGCGGGAGCTGGCCACCAGCCGATTTCAGATGAACACCCACGCCATCGGCGACTCGGCCAACCGGCTAATGCTCGATATTTACGGCGAAGCGCTGCGCGGCCAATCCGACCGCCGCTGGCGCATCGAGCACGCGCAGGTGGTGAGCGCGGCCGACGTGCCCAAGTTCGGGCGCTTTCGCGTCGTGCCGTCCGTGCAACCCACCCACGCCACCTCCGACATGCCCTGGGCCGGCGAGCGCCTCGGCCCCGCCCGCCTGAAAACGGCCTACGCCTACCAGGCGTTGCTGCGGCAATACGGTCAGGTGGCGCTTGGCTCAGATTTTCCGGTCGAGGACATCAACCCGCTCTACGGCTTCCACGCCGCCGTGGCCCGGCAGGATGCCCGCAACCAACCGGCCGGCGGCTTCCAGCCCGAAAATGCCCTCACCCGCGAACAGGCCCTGCGCGGGATGACTACCTGGGCCGCCCACGCTGGCTTCGAGGAAAAGCGCAAGGGGCAAATCAAGCCCGGTATGCTGGCCGATTTCATCGTGCTTGACAGGGATATTATGACCGCACCCAACGAGCAGCTGCGCGGCGCGCGCGTGCGGCAAACCTGGATTGGCGGAGTTTGCCATTTAACAGTTAGCAATTAACAGTTAAATGATTAAAAGCTGCCTGCTTCGTCGGCGCTTTGGCCGTAAATGCCGGGCACCGGAATATCGAGCAGTCGCAAATACACGGTGAGCTGACCACGATGATGGATGCTGTGATTCAGACCCATGATGCGAATGGCAGCGGCTTTGGGGCGCTCCATGAGCACCTGTTCGCCGCGCGTGAGCTGAAAATTCTGGGTCAGCTTTTCGTCGTCGCTTTTCTGTAATGCCTCGCGCAAATTGGCCGCGTACTGGTCGAAACGAGTCAATAATTCTTCACTGCTCGTGGGCGAGGGACCGGGCTTGGGCGCATTCTGGTCGAGGAAATCGCGGGCATCGGCCTCCACGAACAGCTGCTTGAACATGAGTAAGTTCACGATGTGCGAGGCTAGTTGGCCCAGCTTCATGCTTTTGGGGTGGGGCTGAAATTCGGCCCGGTCGTAGGGCACGCGTTCGAGGACCCGGCGCGTGATAACCAGCTCGTGGTCGAGTTCGGCGAGGATGTTCTGTTGAATCGAGGAGGTGTGCATGTTAAAGTTGGGAAGGGAAATCGTTGGGTAGTTGAGCTGTTTCAGCTCGTGGCTAGGGGCGTACCGGCCACGGCCGAAGCGGGCGGCGGGCCAGGGAAAGCAACGGCGGGCGCGACCTCCTCACGCAATTTCTTATTGCGTAAGCTCAACAGAAAGCCCAGGCCGATAATGAAAAACACGATGAGCGCCAGGATGCTGTAGCGCATCGACCCCATCACTTGATTGATGATGCCGAACGTGGCCGTGCCGATGACGATGCTCAGCTTTTCGGTCACGTCGAAGAAGCTGAAGAAAGCCGCCGAGTTGGGCGTGTTTTCCGGGATAATCTTGGAATACGTGCTGCGCGAGAGGCTTTGCACCGCGCCCATCGTGAGGCCGATGACGGCGGCCAGCGCGAAAAAGCTCCAGCCGGCCTGCACGAAATAGCCGGCGATGCAAATCAGCATCCAGATAAACACCGACCAGCTCAGCGCGCGCGTGTTGCCGATGCGCTCGGATAATTTAGCGAATAAATACGCGCCCAGAATAGCCACCACTTGCAGCAGCAAAATAGTAATGATTAATTGGCCTTCGGGCAGGTGCAGCTCGTCGGTGCCGAAGAGCGTGGCCACGTACATCACCGTTTGCACGCCCATGTTGTAGGTGAAATACGCCAGCAGAAACCGCTTGAGAATGGGCAGGCCGGTGAGCTGGTCCCAGACGCGGCCCAGCTCGCGGAAGCCGTTGAGCAGCCAGCCGTCGGCGCTGGCGGGCGCGTCGGCCGGCCGGCCGGGGTCGGCGGGCAGCGTGGCGAACGGAATCTGAGCGAAGCCCGCCCACCACACGCCCGTGAGCAAAAACGAAAGCTGCGCCGCCCGCTGAGGGGTTGCAATGCCTACTTTATCATGAAATTGATTTATGACCAGGCAAATAACCAGCAGAATGACTGACCCCACGTAACCCATCGCAAAGCCCCGCGCCGACAAAGAGTCGAATTTTTCTTCGGTGCTTATTTCAGGCAAGTACGAATTATAAAATACGATGCTGCCCGAAAAGCCGACCGTGGCCGCGATAAAAATAAACGTGGACAGCGTGAGCGTATCGGGCGAGAAGAAAAACAGCCCCGCGCAGGCCGCCGCCCCAAGGTAGCAGAAGATTTGCAGGAACCGCTTCTTGCGCCCCGAGTAATCGGCGAGCGACGTCAGAAATGGGCTGACGAGCGCGATGAGCAAAAACGAGAACGAGATGGCATAATTAAGCAGCGACGACCCCGGCACCCGCAGCCCCAGAAAGCTCACCGCGCTCTGTCCGCTCTCGGTGTGGGTGATTTGCTTGATGACGCTCGACCAGTAAATCGGAAATATCGAGCTGGTGATAACGAGCGGATACACCGAGTTGGCCCAGTCGTAGAACGTCCAGCCGCGGGTAATGCGCTTGTTATCTTTTTCGACGGGGGGCGGGGCGAACGTAGGAGTCATGGCAGGAGCGCGAGTGGCGCGGCAAATGTAGCCTGACGTGCCCGCCCTACCGCCGCCGAGCGCGCGGCAGCCGCCAATCCGGCTGATAACCGGTGCCGCCGAACAAGTACAGCATCAGCGCCCGCGAGTAGCGAAAGACGAGCGGCGTGGAAACGAGCGTGAGCGCGGCCACGACCACCACATAAACCCACGTGTCGGGGTCGCCGGCCAAAAAATACAGCGCGATACCGACGACCAGAAAAATGCCCACCGCGAAGCCGAAGCTGATGTACATGGCCCCGAAATAGAAGCCCGGCTCCGGCTCGAAGCTTTGGCCGCACACGGGACACTGGGCGGGCATGTTGGTGAAGCGCGTCAGGCTGGTGGCCGGGTCGGTGAAAAGGCGGCCCTCGTGGCAGCGCGGGCAGCGCAGGGCCAGCAGGGCCAGCGACGAGGATTCGATGAGCGGTTGGTCGATGGACATAACAATAAGCGGGAGCAAACAAAAAACCGACTGAGCGCCTGCTCAGTCGGCTTCCAGTACGCAGATTATCGGCCGGTGGTCGGCCGCTCAACGTTGCTTCCGGGGTCCGCTCGGGGTCGCTCAGGGCCGGGTGGTGCCGGCCGGTACCACCGCGCCCGTCGTGCCGACCGGCGCGCCTTTGGCCGCCTGCTGCATGGGGTTGGGCGCTTGCGGGGCGTTGTTGCTGAGCTGCGCGGCCTGGAACAGCTCGAAGCGCGTCGGCACGGGCTGGCGCGGGAAGGCGTTGTTACTCAAGTCGGTGTCGGCCGTTTGCTGCAAAGGGTCGAGCACGAAGCTCACCACGTTGCGCGGCGAGACGAGCAGCTTGGTTACCTGCTCGTTGTTCTTGCGCCAGATTTCGGCTGGGATGGTCATCATTTCCTGCGAGCCGTCGTCGTAAGTCAACTGCAATATCACGGGCATCACCAGGCCGCCCACGTTGCGCAAACTCAGCTCATACACGTTGAGCGGCGTGGTCAGGCGCTGCTGCTGCTGGGCGTTGAGGCTGCTCACGTACTGAAAGTAGCGCTGCTTGTCGGCCTCCGTTACCGTGAGCGGGTCGTAGCCGTTGTAAAAATCCTTCAGCTCGGGCTTGGCATCGACCAGGGTTTGCGTGACGTCGGTCTGATTGCGCTGGGCTGAGAGCGAGGGCGCTTGCGCGGCGCGCTCGTTTTGCAGGCGGGCGTTTTCCTGGCCGGGATTCTTGGTGTTGATGCGGTAGAACTTAACGTTGTCCAGGCTCAGGTCGCAGCGGTCGGTGGTGTAGAACCAGCCGCGCCAGAACCAGTCCAAATCCACCGCCGACGCGTCTTCCATCGTCCGAAAAAAATCGGCCGGCTGCGGGTGCTTGTAGGCCCAGCGCGTGGCGTAAGTTTTGAACGCGTAATCGAATAAGTCGCGGCCCATCACCGTCTCGCGCAGGATATTAAGGGCCGTCGCCGGCTTGCCGTAGGCATTGTTGCCGAATTGCAGAATGCTTTCCGAATTCATCATAATCGGCGTTTGCAGGCTCTTGTCGATGCGCATGTAGTCCACGATGTTGCGCGGCTCGCCGCGGCGGCTGGGGTAGTTGCGCTCCCACTCCTGCTCGGTCAAATACTGGCAGAAGGTGTTCAGCCCCTCGTCCATCCACGTCCACTGCCGCTCGTCGGAATTCACAATCATGGGAAAGAAATTATGTCCCACTTCGTGAATTATCACCGAAATCATCCCGTATTTACGGTCGGCCGAATACGTGCCGTCCTTCTCGGGCCGGCCGCCGTTGAAGCATATCATCGGGTACTCCATGCCGCCCACCGGCCCGTGCACCGAAATGGCCACCGGATACTGGTACGGAATGGTGAATTTGGAATACGTTTTAATGGTGTGCGCCACCACTTCGGTCGAGTATTTACCCCACAGCGGATTACCCTCTTTCGGGTAATAGCTCATGCACAGCACCGGCTTGCCGCTCTGCGTAATACCCATCGCGTCCCAGATAAACTTGCGCGACGCGCACCAGGCGAAATCGCGCACGTTCTGGGCCGTGAACGTCCACGTTTTGGTGCCCGTGGCGCGGCTGCTCTCGTTTTTCAGCGCCTCGTCGCTCGTGATAACCAGCACCGGCTTGGCAGCACCGCGAGCCTGCGCCAACCGGGCTATTTGGGCGGCTGTGAGCACCTGAGCAGGGTTTTGCAGGGTGCCGGTCGCGCCCACCACCTGGTCGGACGGGGCCGTAATACTCACCCGATAATTACCAAAGGGCAGCGTGAATTCGCCGTTGCCCAGGAACTGCTTGTTCTGCCAGCCGGTCGCGTCCGAATACACGGCCATGCGCGGATAAAACTGCGCTATTTCGTAGAGATAATTTTTATCTTCCGGGAAAAACTCATAGCCGCTGCGCTGATTTATTTTCAGCTGGTCGCTGATATTATAACTCCATTTTACCCCAAACGAAATAGCCTGCTGCGGCCGCAAGGGCTGCGGCAAATCGATGCGCATCATGGTGTGGTTAATCGTGTACTTGAGGGGCTTGCCGGCCGCGTCCGTCACGGCTCCTATTTTGAAGCCGCCGTCGAAATCGGCGGTGGCCAGTTGCGCGTCCAGGTCCTGAAACGAGAGGCGGCCGGCCGTCACCTGGCCCACTTGCGTGGCCGCCGTCATCGAGTTCTTGGCCAGGATGTTCTGGTCGAGCTGCACCCACAAATAGGTGAGCACGTCGGGCGATAGGTTAGTGTAAGTAACTGTCTCCGAGCCGGTAATGGCTTGTCTCTGGTCGTCGAGGCTGACGCGGATGTCGTAGTCGGCGCGCTGCTGCCAGTAGCGGGGGCCGGGCGCGCCGCTGGCCGTGCGGTACTCATTGGGCGTGGGCAGCTCGGTGCCGAGCTGGGCGAACTTGTCGGTGCCCGAGTTGGTGGTCTGGGCCAGGGCCAGCGCGGGCAGCAGCCAGCACAGACCGGTAATGAGTAGCGCGTTACGCATACGGGCAGGAAATAAAGTCTATTAAAGCAGGCGGCGAAGATACACGCGCCCCGCGGCTACCGCATTTGCGC
>Ga0123339_10003441_pt1 | contig 10501 bp, 7 predicted proteins | sample lystaG_FD_89956 | JGI IMG/M metagenome (GOLD analysis project Ga0123339, IMG submission 89956) | Glacier valley bacterial and archeal communities from Borup Fiord, Nunavut, Canada, to study Microbial Dark Matter (Phase II) -... | ecosystem: Environmental > Aquatic > Freshwater > Ice > Glacier ... | reverse complement strand
GCCTACCAAAATCAATTTGCCGACGAGCTGGCCGAGCGCGGCATCGAAGCGCCGCTGCCGGCCCAGGAGCTGCGCGACGTGGCCCTGCTCGACGCGCTGCTGGCCGAGGACCTGGCCTGTGAAGCCGACTGGCAGGACACCGCCGCCGACATGGCCTAGGGCCTGAACGAGGTGCTGATGCGGCAGGGCCAGGCGACGCGGCTCCAACCCAACACACTGCCGAAGAGCGGCGCGGCCGGCCCCGAGCAGCTCGACGCGGTGCAGGCCGCCCTGGAACCGCTCGGCCTGGCGCTGGTGCTGTTCGCGCTCGACAGCGACTCGTTTCCGCTGGGCGCGGTGGCCGAAACCGACGCGGAAAGCTTGCGCGGGTCGGCGCGCGAGCTGGGCTTTGGGCTGACGGTGTATTGAGGTTGCTTATTTCTCGTCAGCCCTTGCGAGGAGGAGCGAGAAATGAGACCCAATTTTGCGCGCCATGCCCGCCCCTGCCTCACCCGATTACATCAGCAGTCCTCAAAACCCGCGCATCCGCGAGTTGCTGCGCTTGCAAGACAAGCCCGCTGAGCGCCGCCGCCAGGGCCTGACGCTGGTGGAGGGCGCGCGCGAGCTGGCCCACGCCCGGCGCGCGGGTTGGGCCGTTGCCACGCTGCTCGTGTGCGAAGAGCTGGCCGGCGAGGTCCTCACGCGGCAACTGCGGGCACCGGCGCTGCTGCCCACGCCCGCTTACGACTACCTGGCCCTGGCCCCGGCCGTATTCGCGCGGCTGGCCGTGCGCGAGCGTTCCGACGGGGTGCTGGCCGTGTTGCGCACCCCGCACCGGACGCTCACCGACCTCGTTTTGCCCGCTAACCCGCTCGTGCTGGTACTCGAAGCGGTAGAGAAGCCCGGCAACCTAGGGGCCATTCTGCGCACCGCCGACGCGGCCCCGGCCCACGCGGTGCTCGTCGGCGACGCGCGCACCGACCTCTACAGCCCGAACGTGATTCGGGCCAGCCTGGGCGGCATCTTCACCGTGCCAACCGTAGCCGCGCCGATGACCGACATCCTGGCTTTTTTGCGCGAAACGGGCATCCGCCGCTTCGCCGCCGCGCTGGCCCCGGCGGCGCTCGCCTACACCGCCGCCGACCTGCGCGGCCCCACGGCTTTAGTGCTGGGCACCGAAGCCGATGGCCTGAGCGCGGCCACGCGCCTGGCCTGCGACGAAACCGTGCTCATTCCCATGCGTGGTCAGCTCGACTCGCTCAACGTGAGCGTGGCCGCCGCCGTGCTCGCGTTCGAGGCCGTGCGCCAGCGCGCTGCGTAGTTTCTTGTTTCTTGTTTCTTGTTTCTTGTTTCTTGTTTTCAGGGCGCGGGTTCACGCGAAGTTCCGCGAAGGAAGCAGAGTTTCTCAAAGGGTAAATACCGCTAGCCTGCCTGGTTCAAGTTTAAAACAAGAAACAAGGCACTTAACGACCAGCGCGTTAAATTGCCTGCATGAAACCGACATGCTTATTCATACTGACTTTGAGTCTGGGACTGAGCGCCGGGGGCCGGCCTGCGCTGGCGCAGCAAAGCCCCCGGCCGCTGGGGGGCGCGCCCGTGCCGACAGCCCCGCCAGCGACTCCGGCGACGGTAGTGCCGCCCCGGCAGCTTGAGGCCCGGCCCCGGCTCCAGCCCGCGCTCAACCCGGCCGCCCGGCCCGTAACTACGGCAACGGTCGCGCCCGCGTCGGGGCCGTCGCCGCTGGTCACGCCACCGCCCGCCGCGGGGCCAGCCCCAACACCCGGTGCGGGGCTGTCGCACCAGCCCTACCCCGGGCCGGGTCAGCTTATGGGCGGCTTCGGACAACCCACGCGCTACCGGGTGGGGCTGAAAACGGGCACCGTGCTGGAAGCGCGGGAAGTGGCGGTGAAGTCGCCGCTCTTCGGGCACGAATTTCTGCTGCTCGACGGGCAGCGGCGCTTCGACCTGGCCGAGGTCGGCTTTTATGAAACCGAAGCCGGCTACTTCGTGCGGGCAGCCGTGTCCGGCTCGGCCGACGAGCTGACGCTGCGCCGCGAAACGACCGGCCGCCTCAGCCTCTACGCCGCTTACGGCACCACGTACACGACCGGCCTGGCCGGCCCCGACAACTTCGGCTCCGGCGGCTTCGGGCCGGGCAACGCGCCGAGCCGGGTCGGCGCCGTGCGCGGCGGCTACGGCCTGCTTGGCCCGGGGGCGGGCGGGCGGCCGGCCAATTTTTACCGCACTACCAAAACCGAGTATTTTGCCCGCGACAACGGGCCGATTCAGCGCCTCAACACCCGCACCCTGCTGCTGGCCACCACCGACAACCCCGGCGCGCAAGCCTTGCTAACCGACGCGCGCCGCTACCAAACAGTTGCCACGGTGGCCTGCGTCGTGGGCGGCGGCCTGCTCGTGGCCGGGCTGGTTCGGTCGCTCTCGGCGGCTAATCGTGGCAGCGGCGGCAGCGGTAGCAGTAGTGGCAGCTTGTCGCCCGTGCTCTTCGTGGCCCTGCCGGTGCTGGCCGTGCCGCTGCTCTTGCAGGGCAAACAGGGCCGGGCGCAACGGCTGGCCATCGCGCGCTACAACGAGGAAAAGTAAATAGAAAACGGGCCGTTGAGGCTGCCCCCAATCCTCCGCTTCTCGTACGGCTCCCCATGCTCCCCTCCTCCCCTTCCCCCGTTTCCACGCCACTCATTGAGTTGGCCCTGCTGGCCCACGCGCGGCTGTGCGCAGAGTACGGGGCACCGTTTCCGTTTTTCAGCGACAAGGACCCGCTCAGCGAGCTGATGAGCGCGCTGCTTTCGCACCGCACTAAAAACGCCGACTCGCACCGCGCCTACCAGCAGCTGCGAAGCACGTTTCCGAGCTGGGAGGCCGTGCGCGACGCGCCCGTGCTGGGCGTGCAGCGCGCTATTTCGGCCGCCACCTGGCCCGAGCAGAAAGCCCCGCGCCTGCAAGCCGTGCTGCGCGAGATTAGCGCCCGTTGCGGCACCGACGCGCCCTGCGCGCTGGATTTTCTGGCCGACTTGCCCATTCCTGAAGCCCGCTCTTGGCTCGAAAGCCTGCCGGGCGTGGGGCCGAAGACCAGCGCCGTCACGCTGCTTTTCAGCTATTTGCGTCGGCCGGCCATGCCCGTCGATAGCCACCACCACCGCGTGGCGCAGCGCCTGGGCCTCATCGGGCCGCGAGTGAGCGAAAACGCGGCCCACAAGCTGCTGGCCGCCCTGCTGCCGCCCGACTGGGACGCGCAGCAGGTGTACGACCACCACGAGGCGTTTATGTACCACGGCCAGAAGTGCTGCTACTTCCACCGCCCGGCCTGCGAGCGGTGCGTGCTGCTCGACGTGTGCCCCACCGGGCAGGCCAACCTGAAAACTTAAGGAGGCCTTCGTAACTTGTCGGCCTGCTAGTAGCTTACTATCCACTACGGCCTGCTTTCGCGCGCCTTGATTTGTTGATTGGTTTTGCGACGGGGCCGCGCGGCAAGTTCGCGCGGAGGGCGCAAAGGTCAGCCGCAGAGACCCGTGGAGCCGAGCAGGTCAGCCAACAGACATCAAGTTCGCCCTCTTGATTTTTAACTCTTAATTTTTAGTTCTTAATTCTTAATTCTCATCTGTCCATGCTCCGCGACTTACGCTACCTGATGGCTTACACCGTGCCGGCGACGGCTTTCGCGGGTTTCTACCTGGGCGGGGGCTGGGCGTGGCTCACGTTTGGCTACGCGTTCGGGCTGGTTCCGGCGCTGGAGCTGGCCTTTCGGCCGGCGGCCGAGCCAGTGCCGGGCGTGGCGGCCGCCACGGAAGCTAAGCGGCACCCGTTTTTCGACGGGCTGCTCTACCTGAACGTGCCGCTGCTGCTGCTGCTGCTGGGTTACTACCTGTTGCGACTGCGCGCCGGGGCCTTCGCCTCGCCGGGCAGCGTGGCCGGCGCGGTGCTCTCGATGGGCATTTGCCTCGGGGCCGTTGGCATCAACGTGGCCCACGAGCTGGGCCACCGCTCGCGGGCCTGGGAGCAGCGCCTGGCCCAGGTGCTGCTGCTGAGCAGCTTGTATCTGCACTTTTTCATCGAGCACAACCGCGGACACCACCGCCACGTGGCCACACCGCTCGACCCGGCCACCTCGCGCCTGCACGAGCCGTTCTGGGCGTTTTTCCCGCGGGCCATGCGCGGCGAATTCCGCTCGGCCTGGCACCTCGAAACCGAGCGCCTGAGCCGGGCCGAGCTGCCCGTGCGCTCGCTGCGCCACAACCAGATGTGGCAGTTTCAGGCCGCGCAGGGGCTGCTGCTGCTGGCCGTCGGGCTGGGCTTTGGCCTGAGCGGCGTGCTGGCCTGGCTCGGCGCGGTCGTGGTGGGGATGCTGCTGTTTCAGCTCGTCAACTACGTAGAGCACTATGGCCTGCTGCGTCGGCAGACGGCCAGCGGCCAGTACGAGCGCGTCCAGACCCACCACTCCTGGAACTCGGAACACCCGCTGGGCCGCATCCTGCTTTATGAGCTGACCCGCCACTCCGACCACCACTACCAGGCCGCGCGCCCCTACCAAACGCTGCGCTTCCAGCCCGTCAGCCCCCAGATGCCCACCGGCTACCCCGGCATGATGCTGCTGGCCCTGGTGCCCCCGGCCTGGTTTCGGGTGATGAACAAGCGGGTGCCGGCTTTCAATGAACAATGAGCAATTATCAATGAGCAATTCCCGTCGCCTACGTCCGAGAATTGCTCATTGATAATTACCCATTGTTCATTGTTTATCGACCCCGTTTCCAGTAAAAATATTTCCGGTACCAGGAGGCCGTTTTCTTAAACAGGCTGGCGCTGGTTTCATGGGGAAACATATTGACCCGGAAAATCTGCATCCGGTCGTCTTCCAGGTGCAGGCCGCCGGTGTCGGTGGCGACGGCGAAAGCAAAGCCAGCGGCGGCCACTTGCCGCTTAAGCTGCTCGGTGAGCGCGCCGTAGGGATAGGCGAAGGAGATGACCTCGGTGCCGAGGCGGGTTTCGAGGGCGGCTTTGCTGCCGCTGATTTCGGCGGCGGCCTCGGCGGGCGGCAACGCGGGCAGGTGCGGGTGGTGCAGGGTGTGGGCGCCGATTTCCCAGCCCGCCGCCACGAACGCCTGCTTCTGGGCTTCGCTCATCAGGGCGGCGCGCGGCTCGGTGGGGTCGGCCAGCAGGTCCCACTGGTTGTGGTCAATCGTGAAATCGCCGAGCAGGTAGAGCACGCCCCGGTAGCCGTACTGCCGCATGAGCGGCAGCAGGTTGGTGAAATTATCGAGGTAGCCGTCGTCGAAGGTTAGCATCAGGGGCCGACGCGGAAACTCGCTGAGCGGGCGGCGGGCGCGGGCAAAATCCTGGTAGTCGAGGAAGGTGATGGGCGTGAAGCCCCGCGCGCGGAAAAAAGCCAGGTGCCGCGCAAACCGGTCTTTGGTCACGAAAATCCGGTGCCGGGAAGCCAGCGGCGCGTCCGGGATTTTGTGGTACATGAGCACCGGGATGGGCGCGGGCGCGACGCGGCGCATCCGGGCCACCTCGTAAACCGTCAGCACGCGGGCGGCAACGGCGGCCAGGTCATAGTCGGCGCGCACCCGGGCCTGTAAATCAGCCGGCACGGGCACCGGCGCGCGCAGCCAGGCGCGGGCATCGGCCAGCACCGGGGCGGGGTCGAACTCGTCGGGTGCTCCGGCTGCTGGCTGCCGGGCCAGGATGTCGCCAAAGTTGGAGGCCGCCGCCGCCGCGTAGGTATCGGCCGTCACCAGCCCCGCGTAAGTAGCCTCGCCCAGGGCCAGCACCGCCCGCCCCGCCCCGAGCGCCTCAATGGCCACGCGCCCCGCCCCGATGACGAGGTCGCTGCGGGCGAGCCAGCCGGGCACGTCATCGGTGAAGCCGACGACTTCCATTCGCGCCGAAAACCGGGCTTGCAGCGCTGCCAGCGCGGTTTTACCGGCCGGGGGCAGCCCGTCCAGCTCACCGCCGACGAGGGCAATTGTCAGGGCGGGAAACTCGGCGAGCAGCGCCGGGAAAACGTGCTCCAGCAGCACGGCGGCCCGCGCGCCTTTTGGGCCGTTGAAGCGGCCGATGAGGGCCAGTCTCGTGCCATCTGAGCCCAGCCCCTCCCCTGCGGGGGAGGGGCTGGGGAAGGGGCCGGGGCTGACCCCATTCGGCACCACCAATACCTTCTGAGGCCGCATCCGCACTTCCTGCCGCAGGTGCTCAGCCAGGTTCGCACAAATGGCGATAACCGCATCCCCGTAAACATCAACCAGCGAGGTGGAAGCGTGCAGGTGCTGCCGGCCGTGGACGGTGCTCACCAGCGGCACCAGCCCGCCGCGCAACGCGAAATAGCTCACCCAGCTCGCGGCCCGCGAGTGGGCGTGGACTACGTCGATGCGATGCTCGCGCACCAGTCGGCGCAGGGCGCGCACGTTGCGCAGGCGCTGCCCGTAGCCGCGCTCGCTAATGGGCAGCCGCAGGCACGGCACGTTGGTGGGCAGCGCGGGCGCGTCCGACACCAGCCACACGGCGTGGCCCTGCCGCCGGTGGGCCTCGGCCAGGGCCAGGGCGTAAGCCACCGAGCCGGCGAAAAACGTGGCGGACAACACGTGCAAAATGCGCATCGGGCAAAGGTACCGGGCGGGCCGGGCGGGGAGCGATGGCGCGTAGACGGTGCAATTATTTAGCGGATGCCTTACATTCAGGCTTCATTTGAGTCAGCTCACCCCTTGACCCGGCCCCTATGCCCTCTCCCACAGACTCCCTCACGCTCGGCGCGCTGGCCCGGCAGCTACTTAATCAGCCGGGGCTGCTGCCGGTCAAGCACGGCATTCGCGAGCTGCAAACCTGGTTGAATCTCAGCGACTTTCAGCGTTTTCAACAGCTATCCAATAGCTTGCTTCTGACTCCGCTGCGCGAGCGGCAGCCGCGCTTTTCGCACAAATATCTCTCCGGCTACCTGGCCGTCAGCCTGCCGCGCTCGGCCCGGCTGGCGGCGCTATCAAATCATTACCATTTCCTGGCCGACACGGCGCGGGCTAATTTTTTTGAGACCGTCGCCCGGCGGCCGGTGCTCTGGCAGGAGCGCCGGGGCGACGACCACTTCACCATCGACCTTTCGTACCCGCTCGTTGCCAGCTTCGAGGCGGAGCTGTCGCTGAATTTCTCGCTCAACGGGACCCTGCTGCAAGTGGTGGCGTTCGTCATCGTGCCCGGCCGGCTGGTGGGCGGAGCCGAGGGGCCGGCGCTGCTCTTCAGTCAGGTGCAGGGCAGCCGCGAGCCGGCCCTGCTCAAGCACGCCACCCGGACGCTGCTCGACACGACGCCCGCCGCGCTGCTCGTGCAGGCGGCCTACGGGTTGGCCGCCGCGCTGGGCATCGGGCAGGCGGCCGGCCTCAGCTCGGCCGAGCAGATGAGCGCCGGCCCGGGCAGCCGCTTCGACTACGATGGCTTCTGGCGGCAGTTTGGCGGCGAGCAGCGGGCCGGCGGCTGGTTCGGGCTGCGGATTCCGGCCCCCGAGCGGCCCATCGCCCACATCAAATCCAACAACCGGGGCCGCACCCTGCGCAAGCGCCGCTTCAAGCTGCTGCTGCGAGCAGCGGTGGAAGAGTTTTGCCGAGGTGCGTTTTTGAAGTCGGGGCAAGGGTGAGGGATGTGTGGCGCGAACTTTAGCTCGCGGGTAGTTGGGTGTTGGGTCGTTGTCATGCAGAGCGCAGCAAAGCATCTCGCGTGGCGCAGTAGACCTGAACGTTCGCGACGGAATGAGGAGTTGGGTTTACTGCGCCACGCGAGATGCTTCGCTGCGCTCTGCATGACAACGTGCCCCAATACCAATGTCCGCCATTTTCAAGCAGCAAGCAGCTTATTGCCTGGTTTCCACCTACCTTGGCGCGTCGATTTTACCTCGCCCCGCCCATGCGCCTCGCCCGTCTGCCGCTGCTGCTGTTTCTGCCACTTCTCGTGGCTTCCTGCGCCAAAAAAGCCGGGCCGGACCAGGCCGCCGTCGCCGATGGCACGGGCGAGGAAGTGGACCCCTACCAAAACCTCGTGTTTCGTTTCGACCAGCCCGTGGTGCCGGGCAATCAGGTGGGCGAGCGTTGGGACACGACCCGTTATGTAACGTTCGCGCCGGCCATCCGGGGCAAGTTTAAGTGGACCAACGAGGGCCGGGAACTGGTTTTTTCGCCCTTCGAGCCGTTGCGGCCGAGCACGGCGTTTGCCGCTACGCTGCAAGCCAGCACGCTGCCGTCGGGTCAGCAGAAGGCGCAGCTCAACCGGCCCCGGTTTCACACGCCGTACTTGCGGCTGGGTGGGGCGCAGGTGTTTTTCGGGCGCAGCCGCCGGGCGGCGGGCACGGTCGAGCGCCGGGCTAACCTGCTCTTCAACTACGCCGTGCGGCCCGCCGACCTGCGCTCGCGCCTGCGCGTGAGCCAGAGCGGCCGGCCGGTGGCGTTCACGCTCACCGCCGCCGAGCCGGATAAAACCCTGGGCCTGACTTTCAGCCAGGAACTGAAAGCCGGCGAGCCGCTGCGCTTCGAGGTGGCGGCCGGGCTGAAACCCGTGGGCGGCACCGAAGTCGCCGCCGCCCTGCTGGCCGAGGCCGAGGTGCCCGACCAGCAAACCCTGCAAGTGCGCGAGCTGACCGGGCAGGTGCTCGACGGCAAGGCCGTTATTACGCTGCTCACCAATCAGCCCGTGGCCGTGGCCGACTTACAGCCGCTGCTGAGCGTGGTGCCCGCCGTGCCCTTCGAGCTGGAAGCGCTCGAAAGCGGGCTGAGCCTGCGCGGCGGCTTCGAGGTGGGCAAGACGTACCAGGTGAATATCGCGGCGGGCTTGCGCGGGGCACTCGGCGGGACGCTGGTTGAGAAGTTCTCGCAGGCCGTGAGCTTCGGTGACTCGCGGCCCAGCATCAGCTTCGCCAGCGCCGACAAAGCACTCTACCTCAACGCGCTCGGCAACCGCAATTTGGGTCTGCGGATTAACGCGGTGGCCAACGTGAAGGTAACCGTGGCTAAAATCTACGCCAGCAACATCCAGGAAGTGCTGCGCTCGGACAAGCAATACGGCTACGAAAGTAGCAGTGAAGACGGCGGTGAAAGCGGCGGTGAGGACGGCGAGTACAACGACCGCTCCTACCAATATTACGACCTCGAAAACCGGGGCGACGTGCTCTACACCCGTACTTACGCCACGAGCGGATTGACCAAAGAAAACGGGCTGCGCCTACTCAATCTCAGCCTGAAAGACTTGGCCATCGACGCTCCGCTCAAGGGGCTGTACCTGGTGCGGGTGCAGGACCCGGAGCACCTCTGGCTGCGGCAAGACAAGCTCGTCACGCTCACCGACCTGGGCGTGATTGCCCGGCAGGGCAGCAATGGCACGGTGGTGTTCCTGAACTCGTTGCGCACGGCCCGGCCGGTGAGCGGGGCCACGGTGAGCTTCATCTCGACCAACAACCAGCTCATGGGCACGGCCACCACCGACGGGCAGGGCGTGGCCCGCTACGACAGCGTGGCCGGCTCGCCCTTCAAGCTGGGCCTGGTGACGGCCACGCGCGAAACGGATTTCACGTTCCTGAATCTGAAGAGCAGCCTGGTCGAAACCTCGCGCTTCGAGGTGGGCGGGGCCAGCGACAACGCAGCGCATTACCAGGCGTTTTTGTACGGCGAGCGCGACCTGTACCGGCCCGGCGATACGCTGCACACCAACGTGGTGGTGCGCACCGCCAACTGGCAGGCCCCGCCCGCCGGGCTGCCCGTGAAGGTGCGCCTGCTGCTGCCCACGGGCAAGGAATACGCCAGCCTGGGCGAGAAGCTCGGCGCGGGCGGGGCCGTCAGCTCGCGCTTCATCCTGCCCGCCACGGCCATGACTGGCACCTATTCGCTCGAAGTGCTGACCGGCAACGACGTGCTGCTGGCCGCCCACCCGGTGAGCGTGGAAGAGTTTATCCCCGACCGGCTCAAGGTGAGCGTGACGGCCACGCCGGCCGTGGTGCGCCCGGCCCAGCCGGTGACGGCCACCGTAACGGCCGCGAATCTGTTCGGGCCGCCGGCCGCCGGGCGCAAGTTCGAGGTCGAGTTTTCGCTGAAGGCCAAGTCGTTTTCGGCCAAGAAATTCCCCGGCTACGCGTTTGATTTGAGCACGGCCGGCAAGCGGGCCAGCCGCTACGGCTCCAACTCGGCGGCCTCCATCGCGGCCATCGCCGAGCGGTTTCAGAAGGAAGTGCGCCAGGGCGAAACCGATGCTACCGGGCACGGCGCGGCCACGTACCAGCTGCCCGACGTGCGCGACCTGGGCACGCTGGAGGGGTTGGCGTTTGCGACGGTGTTCGACGAAACGGGCCGGCCGGTGAACCGCCTGGCCAATTTCGAGGTGCAGACCCAGGCCGTGATGTTCGGCGTGGGCGAAGTGCCGGAGCTGGCCGACACGCGCCGCGAGCTGGCCATCAAGCTGGTGGCCCTCACGCCGGCCGGCCAGGCTACGCAGGCTGAGGCCCAGGTGCAGGTCGTGCGCCTGCTCTGGGAAACGGTGCTGG
>Ga0123339_10003440_pt1 | contig 10503 bp, 10 predicted proteins | sample lystaG_FD_89956 | JGI IMG/M metagenome (GOLD analysis project Ga0123339, IMG submission 89956) | Glacier valley bacterial and archeal communities from Borup Fiord, Nunavut, Canada, to study Microbial Dark Matter (Phase II) -... | ecosystem: Environmental > Aquatic > Freshwater > Ice > Glacier ... | reverse complement strand
GCTAGCCCAGCTATCACGGTGAGTGCTTGCATCGTTGGCGTCACGTATTGACGCATTGCTGCGATGGCACCCGACGAATCAGCCATGAGTGATAAGTTCATAGCGAAGGCATTTATCATATGTATTCCTAACTTCCGAATGAATTAGTGGCGACTGAAACGACAATGTTGCTAATAACGAAGGCTGCGATTACTATGGCGAGGCCAACAGCCGACCAAAGAAGTGTACTCTTGGCTCTATCGAGATGTTCTGGATTACCAGAACTGGTTATGTAGCCAAAGCCCCCTACAACAAAAAAGCCGGTCGCTATGAGACCGGCTAACCCTGCGACGACTTTTATAATGTCGCGTATGAAGTTTTCCACTTGCGAGACATCGGCCGTTGTGGCTGACGCGACTGGTGCCAATAGGATGACTGCTCCTATTGCCACATATAAGGCTACGATTTTGATATTCGTCGAACTTCTAACCATGTGACTGGTCCTCCGTTGATAAATTAATTATTCGTTTGCGTCCTCAAGATACCACACCTGTCAAATAATAGTACAGCATAAGCATTCTAAGACTTTGTCAAAGAGTGCACGTCGTTAGCACCGCTCATATCTGTTAGTTATGTTGCATATTCTACTACAAACAAATTAATTAAATAAGATGAAATTAAAAATTTGCCTTAGGCTAAATACCACTATTTAGAGTCCATTTAACTGAGGAATTATGAGTTTGCCAACTTTTAATTTTTATATTTGATTAGTGGCAATACATTCTTACTTAGTCTTATTTTTAAATATGCCAAGAAAACTCGGGAACTTGCCTTTGGCAGTATTGCGAACGATTCTGGCGATCGGTGAATAAAGTCCTAATCTATATTTAACGCGTTGCTTAACTCTACTTGGTTTTGTCCAGGCTTGGACCTGGCTAATACCAAGTGAGCGTTTTAGTCTGCGCTTGGCGCCAGTATAACCAATTATGGATTTTATGGATGGTTTACGATAGCGAAATAGTTTCATAGAGATATTAATTTTCTGTATATTTCAACCATCGCAAGCGTATCTAGTCCACAGTAAACCAATAAATCAGCATAGACTTGTTCCGCTTCGTCACGTTTATTACCTATCGTTGCGTCAAACCATTTTACAGAGGCAATATCACCTTTGTTTATATTCAATTCTTTATAGGATAGATGGGGTGCTAAGACTGGCAAAACATCTTTTATCGAATTACTGCCATGGAATAATGGATCAACATAATAATTCTTCGAGAATACGTCCATGAGGTCGTAAACTCGCAAATTCACATCATCCATAAAACTAGCAAACTCCGGCAACATACGACCGATTTCTCGATTTCGACTGCACTCAAAGGATTTATTCCAAACAATAACGCTCCCCTTGTTCCCTATACTGTCTTGCAATGATCCTGCTAACTTGCGTAGTGATTCAATATCACCATTACGGCTGAGAAAATCCATATGGCGTAACTCGGTATTTGGAGCATCGAGAATGTGCAACGAGTATTGAAAAACAATCTGTTGATATGGAGTGCTTCTGTCCATAAATGGTAGGGCTGGATTTACACTTTCATAGTCTAGAAAATACAGAGGAAATTCAAGTGAATTCAGCTCATCTTTTATATCTGTTTTGTCTATCTTAATTTTACCGAACTTCTCAATATCAACTTGGATTTTTTGGTTAGGGCTTAGTGGAAAATCATCAGGAACGTCCGCAACTTCAAATATCTCCGAATCTATTAATTCAGCAAGTTTCTTCCCTTGCATACGAGATATGTCATAAACAGAATATTTTGGTATATCTGGATTAAAATATACGAACGTCGGACAGTGCTGTCCTCGAGACAATAATCGACACGGGCAAGCGGTTGGCTCTTCGTCGCTTCGCATTTTATCTAAGGCTAATGATATTTCGTCTTTAATCTCTGGCAGTATTGCATTGACTAAATCATCTACATTTTCAGACACCATTAGTTTGTGAACATCCATTGGATCACCACTTCTTACAAAAGTTTTATTCATATGGATGATATTCACACTTGTAATTTTATAGCCAGCTTTTTCGAATGCAATTCGCTGAAAGGCAGTATCTGGAATATGTTTGTCCTTTTTAATTTCGTTAGTAGATTTTACTTCGTATAGCTTCCAGCCGTCGCCATCTTTTTCAAGAATATCTGCCATAGCTAGTAGGCCATTATCTGTTAATACTGTAGCCTGAAAAATTACATCTACACCATCTTTAACAAGTTGTTGTGTTATCTCTTGTGCTTGCTCGCCATAAGATAAGACTAGCTTGCCAGCTGGAAATAATTGCCTAGCGTATTTTTCAACTTCATTACCCTGTTCAAAACGATTTTCGCGAACCTCTTCGGCAGTTTTATCTTGAATCAAATCTCGTTTATGAATCCAAAGCCAAAAATAGCTTGAACATGTGTGATATTTTAGAAAGTCTGATTTAGATAGGTGCATAAAGATCTTGTAATTAGTTGCATTTACCAAAATATAGCCCTCGCATTTTGGTTTGCCGCAATTTGTATAATCTTTTGTCTATCGACCACCTGGTCAAAAGCACCGAAACGAAAAAGGACATTATGCAAACGTACGAAGAAAAAACCAGGAGTTTGATAATTTATTTCAAAACAGTAATTATGTTCTTTCGTTAAACCCAATATAATGTAGCCATTCACCGTTTTGTCTTCATCATAAATAAGTTTGCGAATATCGTCATATTGGGATTTTAATGCCTCGTCAGGTCCTTGTTGATATGCAACAGTTTCATATATTATTTTCATCAGTGCTCTCACAATGAGTCTATTGCCCTTATTGGCCATCTTGTTACTCTTAGAAATAAATTTTATAGTTTTATTATCGTTATCAAACTCAATATGATTTTTGTTAGGCAGTTGAACACACAATACTTTGTGATCTTTCTGTATTGAAATATTATTTGCGGAAGACATCTTTGGCATCTTACCTTCTCTGTTTTCAATTCCACCGATTGCTCTTTGAAGCTTTACGGGGAAAAAGTTTACAAGTGCGCTATCCAGACCCGCCAGCACTTCATTATTACATTTATCACAGACCATACCTTTAGGTAAAACAAGCTCGGTATTGCCTAAAGATTTAGGTATTATATGCTCTTCTGATGTAAATATTACCGATACTGAATCTTGCTTGCAAAATATACACAATCCCGAATGAAATGCAGAATCAACCATTATTTCAGCCTTCCACGATCTTGATTTCTTTTGGCGTGAGGTTGTAGAGTTTGTATATAAGCTGATCGATTTGGTAATTATATTTTTTGATTTGCTCTTCAATAATCGTAAGATCATTACAATATTTACCAAAGAGTTGGATAATTTCATCCTTATCTCGAAGTGTTAAATTAACGCCTAATATTTTAACAAATCTACTAAAATCTAACATCCACCATCCTTCTGGTAATGAGAAATTATTTTTTAACGTTATGTGACTTGCTAGTAATTTGTTGAAATTGTAGCTTTGCTCTAACTTCTTTGAGTATAAGTCAGTAATACTATCAGCAAAAATATGTAGTTGATTAGCCTCGTCCCTTTTTATCTTTGGGAAAGGTATCTTTTCTAAATAAGTAGATTTAAATCGAATTCTACCACCCTTAGAACTACTCCCTAGCATAGGGCAATACTTTGAAGCCAAAAATTTAAACATTTTTGAATTTAAGACTGGAAGCAAATAGTTTCCGTCTGTACTAAAAAAGAAACATGTCATGTCAGGAATTATATTGCCATCCGATTTTATGAATCGATTCTCAAGTGCTATATCGGGATAAATTATAGCTGGCTGGGAATAGTCAAAGAATTTGTTTAACTGCTGAAGCTCGTACCACTGGTGTGTTTGTTTACTTATTCCTTCTTTAATCACTGCTCTTTCAGAAAAATTATCAATGTATTTTACTAAGTATTTATATGTGTTTGGGAAAGACTGCAGTTCTATAGGCTCATTTTTGCCATTTAAATATTGATAAGGAAAGAAAATGTATTTTAAATTATGATTTTTTATTACATATTTATTAAAGTCTCGTCCAAAAATTATTTTTTTAAATAATTTTCTTTCGAATAAGTTGTCTCCAACTATCTCGTTCACTTCTTCCCCTGAGTATATGAATAATTTATTTGATCCAGTCTTTACTCCAGCCAATAATTGCGTGTCAATGGCTTTAATTAGGGTCTGATGGTTATCTTCAAGTCTATTAATTAGGCTAGACAAGCTTCGATCGACTAGCTTCCAGGAGTCACCAAGCTCCGCTATGTCTACTTCATAACCACCGACATTGGATCCAATCGCCTTCGCTTCATTTAAATCTTTGACTTCCATGTAGTGAAGGCTGTGTGATGGTGGAGCCTTTGTGATAGTTGTAATAGAAGGGAAAGTACCAGCGTCTTCAAATATTCTCAACTCTCCAAAATCAATAATTTCTTCTAATCTAAATTTTTTAATGTAACGTCTTAATTCGAGGCCGTAATTTGATTGAATCCATTTATTCGGAGTGATATAAGAAAAACGACCCTTGTCCTTTAATATATTTAATCCTAAGTTAAAGAAATATACATAAAGATCGGCATTGCCCGAGTGAGTCTCGTACTTTTCAGAGAAGTAGCTCTTATATTCTTTAATACTTTCAGCTCGTACATATGGGGGGTTGCCAACTACAATATCAAATCCACCATTCTTAAACACGTCAGAAAATTGGTTTTGCCAATTAAATGCTTTATTGCCAGCAACCGCAGGATCGTCAATTAAGCTATTGCCGCATTTTATATTATTATCTAGTGATGTTAACTTTTTCCCTTTTTGGGCAGATTTTAACCATAGGCTGAGTTTTGTAATTTCTACTGACTCTTCGTTAAGATCAACGCCGTAAATATTATTTTTTAAGATATCACGAATGTATTCATCGGTACTAAATATGTTATTTCCAAGAATGTCACCAACGCGCTGATTCTCTGACATTAGATAGTCAAAAACATAGACTAGGAACGCACCACTCCCACAGGCTGGATCGACAACTTTTATGTTTTGCAGGAAATACTGATATTTTTGATAGGCTTGTTTTTCGCGCTTAGTATAATTCTTATCATTAATGTCGCCGTGGAGCTTATACTCTTCTTTAAATATTTCTTCATGTTCGCGCAAATATGTACCAAGTGAGTTATCGACAATATAACGGACGATGTAGTCTGGTGTATAAAAAATACCGTCTTTTTTGCGTCGCGATTGGGTGATTATAGCTTCGACGTTTTTATCAACATTGACTTTGTTTTTTATCTCTTCCAAATCGCTAATTGATTGTTCAAATATATGGCCAAGAATTGAAACGCTTAAATCTTCGGTAAAATCATATTTACTGAGTTCTACGACTGGCTTTAAGCCATCGTCACTGATTCTTAAATTATCTAGAATTTCATCGTGTTTAAATAGACCGCCATTATATCCATCGGGAATTTCTAGCTTGTCGCTACCGCTATCTATTGCTTCAAATAACCCTTTAAAAGCTTGCCAAAGACTAACACCAAAGCTACTTTGTTCGGCATCACGAATTACACGTTGTAGTGTATTGTCAGGTAGTAAACCACGATCTTCCGCAAAACACGTAAATACAACTCGGTCGATAATTTTCTGAGCTTTTTCAACGCCCATATCGATATCTGTTTTAACTGTCTCATTGCGAAAATATATATCACGAAGCAAAGTTAAACGAGCTTCTTTATAAACCTTGTAAAACTTTTTACTAATATTTTCTTGTTCAATACGAATATCACTAAGGATATTTTCGGTTTTACTCGTACCTTTAGAGGTTATAAAATTATCAGACTTTAATAAAACATACCAAGTTTTAAATAACAGATAGTCATCATCTGGATTAACTAAATCGTCGAGTGTCCATGCTTCATAATCAAGAAGATTATCGCGATAAAGACGAAACTCCCAAAAGTTGCTGACAATAACAAACGGGCAGTTACGGTATTGTGTTTTATATTTAAATGCCTGTTGAACAGGGCTCATATTGCCCTCACGCTGCTGTGGGCGATCAAGTGCGATTGACGCACCTTTTAATTCAACAACGGCTGATATGTTCTTAATATCGTTGGCTTTGTCGGTATAGCTAATTACCGCATCTGGTAGTTGGCCTATTTCTGTTGTAGCCTTTGGCTCAAAATTAAACGGTACAGCTGGCTTCTCTTTATAACCTAGAATATCTTTAAAAAAGTTTTGATTATATTCCTGCTCGCGAGATGTTTCTTTGTCTTGTTTTAGAGTTCCTTGGTGATAATCATGATGCCATTTTTTAACAATATCAATAAATACGATTACATCATCGGTGCCGATAGTTTGTGCTACCGATTTTAGTTTATTCTTACCAAATAAATTTGCCATTTTGTGTTATTATTTTATCCTTAGTACTATTCTAACCCTATAGTGCGATAATCCCAAGCAGACACACCCATTTAAATTTAAAATATTCATATGTTATATAATCTATTAAACCTATTTTATTTAAATTTTAACCCTTCCCCCTACATACTCTCTCATTATACGTACCGAACAAAACCATCAAGATCGTCTTTCGGAATGTCTCCAAATCAAAAAGAGCCTGCTCTCACAGGCTCCTCCCAAAGGCCTCCACCACAAAGACCTAACTAAGTATATATCAAAAACTGTTTATGTTTGTCAATCAAAAAGTTAACAAACTATTCAACTAAAGCTAGGCCGTATGCAACTTTAGTCTCTTTGTCGTAGTATGCCGGTGCATCGTATTCTTTGGGGTTATAGTCTTTAGGCTTCAACCATTGTTTTGCGTCCAGCCCAAAAGCTTCCTTAATATGTATAGTCTCGTCGTGGTCATTAAAATAGTCGGTTTCAGCAAGGATATGCATTTTATTATCAACATTTAACAACGTTAGGATTGTATCTGGTGAATATTGCACAACTTTAATAACCTCGATGTTATCGAAGTTGATAAATTTGTCTATTATTTCATCAAAATTCATAATGTTCAAATTGTACCATTACATAAAAGAAAGAGCTAGCAAAAAGCTAGCTCTATGGGTAGGTTGGATTAGATTCATTACTGAACCCCTGTCCTTTCGTCGATGATAATTAGGCCATTCTCACGCCAAAACCGAACGCTTTCCTTAATGACGCTTACATGGTTATGTCCAAGACCGTCTGGTTCGCCAATTCCACCGTAATAAATATCCATGCGATTAGAGTTGCCTGCATCACTTATTACTATTTTTGCGGGCTGGCCATTAAATATGCCATTCTCGCCAGTAAAATTTTTTGATCCATGGTCTTCTGACGGTTCACGCCTATAAGTTACTTTGCCGTTGCTGTCCATGGAATAATGTCCATGCCCAGGTCCATCGGGCGTACCGAATCCTCCGAAGAAGACATTAATGGTGCCATCCAGATTCTCTGATACATAAACATTATCTCGATATTGATATGGAATACCCGCTCTGGCTGCAATTGCACGATTGTTCTCTTTTTTCTTGGCATGTTCTGATTTGAGCTCACTTAACCTTGCTTGGAATGCCTTAGCCGCTCCATCGAAGCCAACTTTGGCGCTCTTAAACTCGTTATTAGCGCGTTCGTGAGCAACTTTAGCTTGCTCATATTCATCTTTGGCACGACCAAAAACAGTCTTTGCTTCTTCGAAAGCCCTTTTGTATGGTTCATGCCGAGCTCTTGCGCTCTTGCATTCTTCAACAAGTCTGCGCCTCTCTTCAACGTAGCCCTTAGACTCATCTTGATATCTGTGACCTTCGTCAGCGTTGCTCTTTGCGGAAGCTCCCTCATGATTATCATGAGCGTATGAAGCTCTTTCAAAAGCATTTTTCATGTTCTGATAGGCAGTTTCTTGAGCAGACTTTAGATATTCAATTCTTGAACTATTGCGATTGCTTACGGATTGACTATCCTGCCATGCTCGCTCTTGAGAGTCATAAGCACTTTGCTTTGCGTCGAAGGCTCGATTCATTCTGTCATGCGCATCTGATAAACGTTTCCAAGAATTTTGCTGAACCTGGTAAGTTTCCTGTTTTTTGGTAAATGCTCGTTCTTGAGCAATTTTTAATTGCTCCAACCTCGTGTCGTTTGCCATTCTTATCACCTACTTTTATAAAGTACATGTAGTTTGAGCTACAAGTCTGCAGTAGTTTTATCATATTCATACATAATAGTCAAATATGAACGGTGCTAGCTCTTTTGATTTTTGTGCTATATAACGGTAAATAGTTTCAAAGTGATTATATTTAAACCTTTCACTTTACGTACTCTCTCATTATACGTACCGAGCAAAACTATCAAGGTCGTTCGTCCTTTGGTAAACGTCAAGGGCGCTCCATCTTGACAGCTTTGCCATGCGGTACCGTTATTTGACTCCGTTACTTAAAGTAAAGGAGAAAAAATATGTGCAATACAGAACAAAAAATTAACGTCACCCACAAAGTGTGGAGTAATTACGAGACGAAGTTAGGTAGTCTTTGGTTGACTAACGACCAAGCTAACTACCCGGTCTTGACCGAAGCCCTGAACATCAAGGGCGAAACAATCGACAAAGCAAACTGGCTTGAACAGCATATGCGTTGGCAGTTAGAAGACGAGATAGATGAAGCAAGCCTTTGGCAAGATTTGCTGAATTGCGCCTTTGACCGCATTAGTTGGGTTGAGGTGATAGAAAAGAATCTCGACTAGTTCGAGATAGTCCTGAGCAAGACTAAAAACTGCTCTATTATACAAAAACCAAGGCTGGCTGCGCGAGACTTAACCGCGCAGCCAAAACGTAACTCTTTGTCCTGCTTATCCGAAGATAAGCTCAGACTGGTGACCTGATCGGATATTAATGGCACAGATCTACTAAATATTAATTTGGCAGATATCGGGCCGTTTCTTATTATCCCGGGAAACTCGGAAACCGATATTCGTGTTCGTGTTGCTCGGAGCGTTGTTCAAATTCAAGTTCAGAACCCCAGCGTTGCTGCTATTGTTCCAATTGCCACCACGAAGAAAGGCGCGCGTCCCACTATAGATCAAGTAACCATAACTAGTATACTAAATACATGTCCATCCTACAAAACGCTTTCGAAAATATTACCAGCATCGACACGTTAGTAAATGCTCATAAAAAAGCCATGATTGGTAAGCGTCGCAACAATAAAGCTACTACTTCAAACTACCATTTAATGAGTGAACTGCTCGTTTTACAAGAAGAACTCCGAAGCGGTGATTACAAGACGGCTCCATATCGTAGCCGCATCATCACGGAACCAAAAGTCCGCTATATCCAAGCTCCGGAATTTCGTGATCGGATTGTACATCATGCGATTCATAGCGTGCTTAACCAATTTTACGAACATCATTTCATCCGCGATTCTTATGCTTGCCGACCAAGACGAGGTATTCATGGGGCTGCTGCCAGGATTCAAACATTCCTACGCAAGTCACAGGTACCACTTTATGTTTGTAAGCTCGATATTTCCAAATACTACGCTTCAATTAATCACACAAAACTTAAACAATTGCTTGCAGCCAAGATCGACGACTCAAAATTATTAAATTTATTAGACATTATTATCGATTCCACCGATAGTGGCACTGAACATGACCATCTTTTTGCGCCCGATTCGTATTACCACACCAAAGGCCCACGAGGTATCCCAATTGGCAATTTAACCAGTCAATTGTTTGCTAATATTTATCTCCATCACGCCGATATGTATGCCAAACAACAACTTAAAATTCATCACTATATTCGCTACATGGACGATATTCTTATATTTCACGAAGATAAAAACCAATTACGAATTTGGCAGCAAGCAATGACTAAGTTTTTCTATGAAGAATTATACCTAACTGTGAATCCTCACAAAATACGCGTCTATCCCGCTCGACTGGGTGTCGATTTCGTAGGCTATATTATTTACCCTCACTCGATGCGACTGCGCGGTAGCAGTGTCCGTCGTTTCAAAAAACACTTTCGCAAGCAACTTCATGGTTTGTTAGATAAAACAATTAGTCCAGACCGACTGAAAGCTTCATTTAGAGCCTGGGCAGCCCATGCAGCCCACGCCAATACCAAACAACTGGTTATAAACCTTAAAAATTTAGGAAATAGTTATTTGTTTGCATACGCTGTTCAAAAATTTGCTCGAAAAAAGCACTTGCACGGCCCAAAAACTCAATTATCTTTATTTGACAAAGAATAATGCTTAGCCCAGCCGCCACGCATTTTACCGACTTCATCGATTTGTTTAATAATATAGGCCAGTGAATCGGCTTTATAAAAATGCAGTTCATATCCGACGCGCAGCAAGCTGCGCAAAATCTCTAATTCGACATTCAATTCATCAAGACTTTTAAGTGAACCCCCCCCACCCCCCCCCCCCTTCAACAACCCCACCATTACATTTCTTTTATGAAACATTTTATAAATCAAATGTAATCATATAATTT
>Ga0123339_10003439_pt1 | contig 10510 bp, 9 predicted proteins | sample lystaG_FD_89956 | JGI IMG/M metagenome (GOLD analysis project Ga0123339, IMG submission 89956) | Glacier valley bacterial and archeal communities from Borup Fiord, Nunavut, Canada, to study Microbial Dark Matter (Phase II) -... | ecosystem: Environmental > Aquatic > Freshwater > Ice > Glacier ... | reverse complement strand
GGTACGACTTCCCCGGAAGCCACTGGGCGAAGCTGAAACTGCCAGTCCGCCCGCTCGGCATCGACTTCGCCGACGAGCCGAAGGCCGTCTACGCCTTCCACCTACTGTTAGGCCACCACGGCTGGTTCAGCCTCACGCCCGTCTGGCTCCTCGGCCTGGCCGGGCTGGTCGTGCAAGCGCGGCGTGGCGTGCCCGAGTGGCTGACGCGACCGGGTGACGCGGCCTGGACCCCGGCGAAGCTGGCCCCGCTAACGCTCGCAGTCTCGGCGGTCGTGTTCGGCTTCTACGTCGTGCGGACCAACAACTACGGCGGCTTCTGCTGCTGCGCCCGCTGGCTGATGTGGTTAACGCCGCTCTGGACGACCGGCACGCTACCGGCGGCCGACGCCGCCGGTCGTTTGAGGGTCGGCCGCGCCGTAGCGGGGCTACTGCTGGCGGCGTCGGCGTTCAGCGTGGCGTACCCGGCGTGGAACCCGTGGCGGCCGCCGTGGGTCCTGCAACTGTGCGGGGTGGCGGGCTGGGTCCGTTACTGACGGCCCGCGGGGTGGCGGAGCCGGGCGAGCACCTGCGTCATGTCCGGCGGCATCGGCATCGCGAAGTGCAGCCGCGCCCCGGTGACGGGGTGCTCGAAGCCGAGTTCGGTGGCGTGCAGCATCAGCCGCGGGGCCGAACTCGCGTCGGCGACGACCTCGCCGGTCGGCCTCTTGCAGTAGACTTTGTCGCCGCAGACGGGGTGCCCGGCCTCGCTCAGGTGGATGCGGATCTGGTGCGTGCGGCCCGTCTCGAGCCGGCACTCCAGCAGCGTGTAGCCGGGCAGCGCCTCGACCGGCGCGACGTGCGTCACGGCCCGCTTGCCGTGGCCCGGCAGCGTCGAACTGCCCCGCCGGCCGTCGCCGCGGTCCTTGACGAGGATTGATGTGACCGTCCGCGCGGCCACCGCCCCGGGCACGATGGTCAGGTACCGCCGCGACACGGTGTGCGTCTTGAACTGCAGCCCCAGCCCGCGCTCGGCGTCGGCGCTGCGGGCGAAGACGAGTAACCCGCTCGTCTCCTTGTCGAGCCGGTGGACGATCCTCAGCGGCGGCAGCGTGCCGGGGCGGACGCTGAGCCGCCGCGCGACGGAGAACGTGGCGAGGTCTTGCAAGGTCGGCACCAGCTTCTTGCGCTGCTCCGACCACTCGAGTTCCGACGGGTGCCGCACGCTGTTGACGCCCGCCGGCTTCTCGACGACGACGACGTGCCCGTCGAGGTGCCGCACGACGAGCCGCTCCGGGTGCGCTTCCTTCGGCAGCGGCTTCGGTTGGGCGAGCAACTCGACGAGTTCGCCTTCGCGCAGCCGGCGGGCCTCGTCAGTACAAATTTCGCCGTCGATGCGGACCCGCCGGGCTTCGATCAACGCGCGCACGGCTTTCCACGACGGCCCCGACTCGTGCAGCCGCGACCGCAGCACCTTGGCGAGCGTGTGGCCGTCCTCGGGGGCGATGACTGGAAAGGGGGCGAGTGGCGTCACTTCTTGAGCGCCCAGAGCAGGAGTTGAACTACTAGCCCGCTCAACAATGAGCCAATGACCCCGAGCGTGATGTACACGAATTGCCACTGACGCTTATCGGCTTCCTGTTTGCCGCGCTCGAGTTCCGCGATGCGAACCTCATACGCCGCAATCCGTACAGCGGCTGTACTGAGTTGTTCGAGTCGGTCGTGAAGCACGGCGATCCGCTTCGATGTCGCGGTGACCTCTGCGAGTCCGACCTCTTGCTCGAGAAGTTGCAGCCGGCCTTCAAGCGTGTGGAGTTGACTCTCCAGTGTATCGATCCTCATCACTGAGCTAGCCATTCAAGTCGTCCTCGGTACCTTCGTTCGCCATCGAACGGAGTTGCTCGTTGATCTTCCCGGAGCGGTCCACGAGGGTGCGACGCCACGCTTCGCGGACCAGCGCGCGCCGCTCGGACGATTCCATCAACACCTCGATCGGTTCCATCCGCGTCCGACCCGTAGACGGGTACTGCCCATCACTCGAGAAGTTGATGCCGACCGCCACCGTGGTCAGGGGGCGTTGGGGCGAGAACACGTCGAGTTCGAGGAGACGAACCGTCATCCTCACGGAGCCGGGGAAACGCGGAAAAGTACTCCAAATCAATTCGCGAGCGTAACGGTGGGCGTCCTCAATGGCGACTTGTACGTCGGGCTTCAGGGGCGAAAGTGATTCAACCTCCAACGTGACTTCAGGGGTAGTTGCCGTACTCACGCCGCACCTCCTGGGTTGCCTTTGTTCCGCCCAGGCTTCACCTGTCGCTTCTGGGTTGCCCGCTGGGGGCGGTAGCCGCGGTTGCTCACCTGCGGCGGGGTCGGCCGCTCGCCCGGCTCCTCGCCGGCAGCCGGGTTGGCGACGCTGTGGGTGTAGTCGTTGCGGACGGCCGCGTTCGCCTGCTGGCGGCGTGCTTCGATCGCCTCCTTGGGCGGCTCGGCCGGGATCAGCCCTTCGCAGCCGCCGATGAGGTCGGTCCGCTTCGCCTGGATCAGGGCCTCGCGGACCTCGAAGTAGTTCTGCGGCTTGAAGAACTGCATCAAGGCGCGTTGCAGCTTGCGGTCGCGCAAACCTTTGGCAACCGTGACCGGCTTCTTGGTGAACGGGTCGATGCCGGTGTAATACATGCACGTCGCGATGTCGAACGGCGCGGGGATGAAGTCTTGCACCTGGTCGGGGCGGTAGCCGCTGCGTTTGAGGTACAGCGCCAGATCGATCATGTCGTCGATCGTCGAGCCGGGGTGGCTGGCGATGAAGTAGGGGATGATCTGCTGGCGCGACTTGCCGGCGTCGGCGGAGGCCTGCTGGAACTGCTCGGCGAAGACGCCGAAGTTGTCGATCGACGGCTTCTTCATGACCGCCAGCACGTTCGGACTGGTGTGCTCGGGGGCCACCTTGAGCCGGCCGCCGGTGTGGTGCTCGGCCAACTCGCGGACGTACTCCGGGGAGAGTTGCGCGAGGTCCATGCGGATGCCCGACGAGACGCGGACGAAGCGGACGCCGTCCACGTCGCGGACGGTGCGCATCAGGTCGATGAGCTTGCCGTGGTCGGTGCCGAGGAGCTTGCAGATGCCGGGGTGGACGCACGACAGCCGCCGGCACTTGGCCTCGACTTCGGGGCGGGTGCAGCGCATCTCGTACATGTTCGCGGTCGCCCCGCCGATGTCCGAAATCGTCCCCTTAAACTCGGGGTCGGCGGCGAGTTTCTCGACCTCCTTGAGGATCGACGCCTCGGAGCGGCTCTGGATGACACGGCCCTGGTGGGCGGTGATCGAGCAGAACGTGCAGCCGCCGAAGCAGCCGCGCATGATCGTGACCGAGTCCTTGATCATCTCGTGGGCGGGGACCGGCTCGGTGTACATCGGGTGCGGCCGGCGGGTGAACGGCATGTCGTAGGCCGCGTCCATCTCCGCCTGCGTGAGCGGGAAGCAGGGCGGCGTCTGCACGATCGCCTGGCGGTCGTGGTACTGCACCAGGGTCGCCGCGTTGAACGGGTTGGTGTGCGAGTGGATCAGCCGCGTCGCCTCGGCGAACGCCAGCGTGTCCGACTTCACCTGCTCGAAGCTCGGGATGACAATCGTCTCGGGCGTCCAGCGCGAGCCGTCGGCGCGGAGTGCGTGCGAGTCGGGCGGGCCGTCGACGGCCGGCAGCAGCGCCGGCAGCAAGTCGGCGGCGGCCTCGGCCGGCGGGGACTCCTTGGCCCCCAGGGCGTAGGCGACGCCGCGGAGGTCCCGCAGGTCCTTCACCGTCTGGCCGGCCGCGAGACGGCGGGCGATCTCGGTGATCGTCTTTTCGCCCATGCCGTAAGCGACGAGGTCGGCCTTGGCGTCGAGCAGAATCGACCGCTTGACGGTGTCGGACCAGTAGTCGTAGTGGGCCAGGCGGCGCAACGACGCCTCGACGCCGCCGGCGACGACCGGCACGCCGCCGAACGCCTCGCGGCAGCGTTGGGTGTAAACGAGGGTCGCGCGGTCGGGCCGCAGGCCGATCCGCCCGCCGGGGGAGTAGGCGTCGTCGTTGCGGACCTTCTTGTTGGCCGTGTAGTGGTTGATGAGCGAGTCCATGTTGCCGGCGCTCACGGCGTAGAATAGCCGCGGGCGGCCGAACTGCCGCCACGGCGCGCACGTCTTCCAGTCGGGCTGACTCAGGACCGCCACGCGGTAGCCGGCGCGCTCGAGGGCGCGGTGCAGAATCGCCATCGCGAAGCTGGGGTGATCGACGTAGGCGTCCCCGGTGACGAAGACGATATCGACGGCGTCCCAGCCGCGCTCGGCCATGTCGGCCGCCGAGACCGGGGCGAGCGGGGCGGCGTGCCGTTCCGTCCAGATCGGCAGGGACAACTTCCGGGCGGTCACCGGCTTGGTCGGGGTCGTCATGGCGGCGTCATCGGCGTGGTGGCGGACGGGACGGTGTATCTTAGTCCGACGGGTGCGTGGCACTACGTCGAAGCCGCGGGAATCGGCTCACGGAGTGGGTTCGCGTGGTGTGGAGTGCGCGCGGTGTCGTGTCAACTGATTCGTCGGACGAACTTTCGCCCTGGGCGGGAAATCGAACTTCCCGTTAACAGCCGCCCATGGTAGGTTAGCAATACTGCCCAAGGAAGCGGCAGTTCGGGACGGGCGTAGCGTCCCCTTTACACGGAGTGACAACACGATGACACGACCTGCCCCGCGGCTGATTCCGCGAAGCAACAGTCCGCGACTGTTCGGCGTCGCGGCGACGATTGTGCTCGCCTGCGCGGCAACACCGGCGGCGGGCCAGGTCGTCGCCGACCCCGCCCGCCCGGTCGTGACGCTCCGCTACAAGGAACTCACGAACCGCGAGGAGTTCAAGTTCCGCGTGGAGAACCGGGGCGAGTTCGCCAAGCCGGTCGGCGACATGAACTTCGAGTTCCCGCCGGGGGTCGCCCCGGCGGCCGGCCTCGGCGCGGACCAGCGGACCTTCTGCATCGAGCCGCTCGTGCCGATCTACGCCGGGCGGATTTACGACTTCGCCGTCGGCCCGGTGAACGACCCCGCCTCGTACGGGCTGCCCGACACGGTTGAGGGCAAGGCGGCCGCGGAGAAGCGGGCGGTGTACATCCGCGAGCTTTACGGCCGGTACTATGCCGACACGGTCGAGGACAACCCGGTCGCGACGGCGGGCTTCCAGGCGGCCCTGTGGGAACTCGCGGGCGAGACGCAAGTCCCCGACGGCCCCTTGCCGTTCAACCTGTTCACCGGGGCGTTCAAGGCGAACTACCCCAACGAGGCCGAGGCCCCGGAGTACGTCCGGACGGGCCAACGCTACCTGCAAAGCCTGACCGGGGACGACGCGCCGTTCCGGGACGCCAAGGTGCTCCAGGGGTTGGAACTCGTCCGCCTCAACGGCCTCGCCGGCGCGGACGGCCTGACGCCGCAGTCCCAGCTCGCCTTGCGGGCCGCCCCCGGCGACCTCGGGGGCGGCAACAGTGCCGGTGGCGGCGCGGGCGGCTTCGGCCCGAGCGGGGCCGGGCCGGGTGGCATCGGGCCGGGCATCGGCGGCGGCGGCTTCCCGTTCGGCGGCGGGGGCGGCCGCGGCGGCTCCCCGGGCGGCGGCGGCATCGGGGGCGGCGGCGTCGGCTTCCCGTTCTCCAACTTCGGCACGCCCGGCACCACGGTCGCCACGACGACCGAGAACCAGCCGGGGACGACTTCGCCTCAAGAATCGACCGGCACGACGACCGTGCCCCCCATCACCCGGCCGCCGGTGATCATCCCGCCCGGCGGCGAGGAGCCTCCGCCGGGCGGGGAAGAGCCGCCGCCGGAGGGCAACCCGGTTCCCGCCCCGCCGGGGGTCTTCCTGGGCCTGATCGGCGTCGCCAGCCTGTGGGTGGTCCGGCGCACCCGTCGCACCCTGTCGGCGTAGGCCTACGCCCAGACGCCCCGTGAGCCGACCGTCCCCGGACGGCGGCTCGCCCCGTTTCCCGACCCCCCCGGTGACGCATGCTGCAACAGGTCGAATACCGCGGCTGGAAGAACAACCTGCTGCTCACGAACGGCGAGGTCGAACTCGTCGTGACGCTCGACGTCGGCCCGCGCGTCGTCGCTTACCGCCTGCCCGGTGGCGTCAACGTGATGAAGAACTACGACGAGCAGATGGGCGGCACCGGCGAGGCCGAGTGGCAGATCCGCGGCGGGCACCGCTTCTGGCTCGCCCCCGAAGACCTGACCCGGACCTACTTCCCCGACAACCGGCCGGTCGAGTTCACCCCCGACGGCGAGTTGGCGGTGACCGTCGTCGCCCCGCCGGAGGCCGAGTACGGCGTGCAGAAGCGGATGCACTTGCAGTTGCACCCCACCGGCACGAAGTGCGACGTGACGCTGACCGTGACGAACACCGGCGTGACCGACACCGAACTCGCCCCGTGGGGGCCGACGGTGATGGCCCCCGGCGGCGTCGAAGTGATCCCGCTGCCGGCCAAATCGCCGCACCCCGGGCACGTCTCGAACGCGAAGTCCCCGGCCGATTACGCCCCGAATCAAGAACTGATCCTGTGGCCCTTCTTCGACTTCGCCGACAGTCGCTGGAGCTTCGGGAAGAAGTACCTCTTGTTGAGGCAGGACGCGACCAAGGGGCCGACGAAGCTCGGCCTGGCGCACCGCGTCGGTTGGGTCGGCTACGTCAACGCGGGGACGCTTTTCGTCAAGCGCTTCGACTACCGCGACGGGGCCGTCTACCCCGACCGCGGCACGCGCTACCAGACGTTCAGCAACGAAGACATGCTCGAGATGGAGACCGTCGGCGAGTTCGGCACGCTCCGCCCCGGCGAGTCGGCGACGCTCGTCGAGCAGTGGGAACTCTTCGGCAACGTGCCTGCGATCGCCACCGAGGCCGATGTCGATCGCGTCGTGTTGCCGCTAATCAAGTGACCGGCGAGCCGCCCGTGTGAGCGGGCGGGTTCTGACGTTCGCTGGTCAAGAACCCGCCCGCTCACGGCGGCGGCTCGCCTTGGTCGTTACTCGCTGATCGCGGCCAGGAACTCTTCGTAAGCCCGGCGGGTAACTACCTCGTCGGCGGTGAACTGCTTCTGCTTCGCCGTGAGCGCGTCGATCTCCTTCTCCTGGTCGGAGAGCTTCTTGAGCCAGGTGTCGAACACCGGGGCTTCTTTCGGCGTCTCCTTGAGGTTCTTACGGATGCGGTCCTGGTCCACCGTGATGGCCTGGAGCGCGGCCGAGACCTGCTGCAAGTCCCGCCGCACGGCGTCCCACTTCGCCTTGACCGCAAGCGCCTCCTTGAGCTTCGCCTTCAGTGCCGGGCTGGCCTCGTTCAGGCCGAGGAAGAAGAGGATGCGATCGTCGGGCAGGCTGCTCAACAGGATCGTCTCGGACAGGTTCCGCTCCTCGACCACCTTGAACTCGGCCGACTTGCCGGCGGCGACGGGCGTCTGGAAGCGGAACAGCTCGGCCGTCTCCTCGGTCGGCTTGGCCGTCTCGACGACCTTGTAGCCCTGGTTGGTGCGGTTCGGGTGCTCGATCAGCAGCACGCGGTCGGTCCCGGACCGGTTGGTGATCTTGTAGTCGCGCACCTCGCGGAACTTGCGGACGGTGGTGATGATCCCCTTGTTGGCCTTCACCGACGTGATGGCGGTGCTGCCGGGGCCGTACTGCGGGATCACTTCAGTGCCGAGGTCGATGGCGTAGGCGATCAGCCGCTCCTCGTTGGGCTGGATGTCGAGCACCCGGGCGTCGCCGGCGTAGGTGCTGCCCTCGAAGACGGTCACCGGGCCTTGCGACAGGTGCCCGCCGGTCGTGTTCTTGAACTTCAGCCCCAACAGCGGGTGCTTCGGCTGGACCGCAGCATTGTAGATGCTGACCCGCGTGCCCTCGATCGGCTTGTTGACGATGGGGAGTAGCGCCGACTTCTGCCGGGCGAGGCTGACCGGGAACTCGATGAGGTACTGGAAGAAGTCCCCCAGTTGGCTCGCCGTGGCTGCCGACGACACGCCACTCAGGTCCATGCGTTTGGAGAGTTCCTGACCCATCGTCTCGGCGAACTTCATCTCCTGCGCCATCTTGGCTTCGCCGCGCGGTGCCGAGTCGCCGGGGGGGGCACCACCCGACGCCTTACCTCTGAAGGCCGGCGCGGGAGAGGCGGCCATCGGCGCGTTGCCCGGTTCGCCCATCGCCATGGCGGCCTTGTCCTTGGCGAAGCCGCCCGAGTAGGTCGGCGGCCGCAGCGACGCGAACAGTTCCGGCTCGACCGTCGGCCGGGGGACGTACAGCGGGTTGTACAGGTCCATCTTGAACGAGATCGGCCGGCCGCTCACGAGGGCCATCTTGACGCCGCCCCAGTCCTCGTCGGTCGGGTTCTCGACCATCGCCCAGCCTTGCAAGAACGGCGCGGTGTCCTTGTCGAGCACCAGCCGGTAGGAGGTCTTCCAGACGGGGGCCTCGACGACGTAGCTGACCTTCACCCGCCGCTTGCCCTCGCCGGCGAAGTTGAGCGACACCGACTTCTTCTGCGAGTCGTGCGACAGCGCCAGCACCTCCAGCGCCCGCTTCAACTCGGCCTCGAGCAGCGGGTTGGTGAACTTGATCCGCAGCACCTCGCCGAGCTTGACCGCCCGCAGCCCCTCCGCCGTCATCAGGTTCAGCACCTCGACTTCGAGGACCGTTTCCTTTCCGGCCGGGACCTTCTGCTTTTCGAGGCTCACGATCGTGCCGACGACGGTGACCGGCTGCGCCCCGGCCGCCGGCGGCAGCGAGACTTCGACCCGCTCGCCCCGCGCTTGCGTGAGGATTTGGGCCATCGTGGGGTTGTTATCGAGGTTAATCGCAAAGCTCGCCAGGGTGCGGGCCACCGGCTCGCGGGAGTCGTAAGAGACCGAGTCGATGCGGCCCTTGTCGAGGTCTTGCAGGGTCATCGACTTGAGCAGGTCGTTGATGTCGGTTTCGGGGAAGGTCAGATCGACGCGGGCGTTGCCGTCCACCTCGCCGGAGCGGGCGAAGAACCCCACCCCCGAGTTGAACAGCACGACCTGGGTGATCGGCAGCTTGGTCGCGGGCTTCACGTCGCCCTTCCCTTCGATTGGCACGGCGGTTTTCGGCCCGCCGGGGGGCGGCTGGATCACGGCCACGGCGACGCCGCCGCAGGCGACGACCGGCACGAGCCACAGGAGTTTACGCCAACGCATGGGAGGACCCTCGGGAGAAGCGGGGACGGGCGACACCATGAAGACGAAGCTCGCCGGCGGAAATTAGACCTCGCGTCACGATTGTGACACGTTTGTGACGCGGAGCAGCCGCAAAAGTGTTCCCGCACACGCCCGCCCGAACGCCGCATCCGTGACGTGCAGGTCGAGTTCGACCAACTCGACGCCGTACACCCAGTTGCGCAGGCTCTGAAAAAGGGCGTCGTTCGCCTCGGGGCACCAGTGCGGCCCGCCCTCGACATCGAGCGGCGAGAGGCCGCGTCGCGGGACGAGGATCGCCGTCGGTCCGCGGGCGGCGCACGCCTTCATGGCGATCTCCTGGCCAAGTCGGTCGCACTCCTCCGGCGTCGTCCGCCCGAAGGCGGCCGCGTCGAGGCCGCCCAGGGAGATGACCTGCGGCACGCCGGCCATGCCCGCGGCGGTCAGCCGGTTCGACCCGCCGGCCGTGCCGCCGACGAGTTCCCGCGTCGCCAAGTCGAGGACGCCGACCGCGTGCCCGTCCTTGACGAAAGCCTCCATCTCACTCCCCGCAGCGAATCGTCTCACCGCATACCCGGCTGCTTCCAGCAACCCACAGGCGACCTGAATCGCCGGGGTGTATGGTTCGGACGCGGTCGCGGCAATCGTCGAGCGGTCGGTCACGGCGGTGTCTGCCTCGGTACGGGAACGAAGTGGCCCCGTCGCCGGGCCGCCGTTCTCGTTCTACGCTTCGACGCGAGAATTGTTCCCGGCCGTCCTCCCGGCCGCCGTCCTGACCCGGGCGAGTCACCCCCATGCGTGCGTTCCTGATCAAAATCCTCAAGGCCGGCGTGCCGGTCGCCCTGTTGTCCGCCGCCGTGGGCTACGGCCTGGCGAGCCTCGCCGGCCCATTCGCCGACGCGCAGGCGGCCCAGGCCCAAGTGCCCGGCGAACTCCCTTCGAGCGTCATGAAGGTCCGGCTGCCGCTGCTCATGGCCGGCGCGTGCTTGGCCGCAGTCGCGGCGTGGGAGGCGCTGGGCGCTCTGGTTCGCAGCCGGCGGGCCGCACCGGCAACGACGCCGGTCCCGAAGGTGCAAGGGCCGTCGGCGTCCGGCATGGACGCGGAAGTCGAGGCGCTGTTGAACCAGATTCTCGCGCAGACGGAGCGCGAAGCCCGGCCTCAGACGCCGTCGGCGGCCGACCCCGCCGAGGTCGGCGCGCCGCGTAGTTTATCGACGACCCACTGAATCGAAAAGAAGAACACCGGCGTCAGGAACACGCCGAAGAGCGTGACGCCGAGCATGCCCGCGAACACGGCCGTGCCGAGCAGTTGCCGCATCTCCGCCCCGGCCCCT
>Ga0123339_10003435_pt1 | contig 10520 bp, 7 predicted proteins | sample lystaG_FD_89956 | JGI IMG/M metagenome (GOLD analysis project Ga0123339, IMG submission 89956) | Glacier valley bacterial and archeal communities from Borup Fiord, Nunavut, Canada, to study Microbial Dark Matter (Phase II) -... | ecosystem: Environmental > Aquatic > Freshwater > Ice > Glacier ... | reverse complement strand
TTTGAAACAAATCTACAACAAGGATTTGATGTACAAAGGCTACACTATTCAGCCGTATTCTCCAAAAGCAGGAACAGGTTTAAGTTCACACGAAGTCAACCAACCAGGAAGTTACCGTGATGTCTCGGACACCACTGTTGTGGCACAATTCAAAGCATTAAACGAAACTTTGCCAAGCTTTCTTCAAAGTTTTGGAGATATCCATATCTTGGCTTGGACGACAACACCTTGGACTTTGCCTTCAAACACAGCTTTGACCGTTGGACCAAAAATCGATTATGTTTTAGTCCAAACTTTTAATCAATATACTTTTTTACCTTCGAATGTAATTTTGGCCAAAAACTTGGTTGGAAAACAATTTTCGAAAGGATTTTTTGCAAGTACCGAAGCCGCTGATTTTGAAAACTTCAAAGAAGGTTGCAACCTGCCTGCCGGCAAGGCAGGGAAAATTCCATATCAAATCTTGACCGAATGCAAAGGCGCTGATTTAGTTGGAATTCGTTACGAGCAATTAATGAAATTCACTTTGCCTTATCAAAATCCAGAAAATGCTTTCCGAGTAATTTCAGGGGATTTTGTGACTACCGAAGACGGAACAGGAATTGTGCACACTGCGCCAACTTTTGGTGCGGATGATGCAAAAGTAGCCAAAGAAGCTATCCCGGAAGTACCACCAATGTTGGTTTTAGACGAAAACGGAAACCCAGTTCCATTGGTAAACTTACAAGGAAAATTCATCAATGGTCTAGGAAATTATTCTGGAAAATACGTTAAAAATGAATATTACACAGATGGCGAAGCGCCAGAACGCTCGATCGATGTGGAAATAGCCATCCAGTTAAAAGAAGAAAATAAAGCTTTCAAAGTAGAGAAATACGTGCACAGTTACCCACACTGCTGGAGAACGGACACGCCAATTTTATATTATCCGCTGGATTCTTGGTTTATTGAAATTACCAAAGTTCGTGATAGAATGTTCGAATTGAACGAAACTATCAACTGGAAACCAAAATCAACTGGTGAAGGACGTTTTGGGAATTGGCTTAAAAATGCCAACGACTGGAACTTGTCCCGTTCTCGTTTTTGGGGAATTCCATTGCCAATTTGGAGAAATGAAGAAGGAACAGAAGAAATTTTAGTTGGTTCTGTGGAAGAATTATACAACGAAATTGAAAAATCAATTGCTGCAGGTTTCCAAAAGGAAAATCCTTTCAAAGGTTTCGAAATTGGAAATATGGACGAGGCAAATTATGATTTGGTTGACTTGCACAAAAATGTGGTCGATGAAATTACCTTGGTTTCTGCTTCCGGAAAACCGATGAAACGCGAATCTGATTTGATTGACGTTTGGTTTGATTCGGGTTCAATGCCTTATGCACAATGGCATTATCCTTTTGAAAACAAAGACAAAATTGACGAAAACAAAGATTTTCCTGCTGATTTCATTGCCGAAGGAGTTGATCAAACTCGTGGTTGGTTTTATACCTTGCACGCAATTGCAACCTTGGTTTTCGACAAAGTTGCTTATAAAAATGTAGTTTCAAACGGTTTGGTTTTAGACAAAAACGGACAAAAAATGTCCAAACGTCTAGGAAATGCAGCCGATCCATTCGAAACATTAAATGAATATGGTCCTGATGCCACTCGTTGGTACATGATTTCGAACGCGAATCCTTGGGACAATTTGAAGTTTGATTTGGAAGGAATTGCTGAGGTTCGACGCAAATTCTTTGGAACATTATACAACACTTATTCATTCTTTGCGTTGTATGCCAACATCGATAAATTTACCTATTCGGAAGCGGAAATTCCGTTAAACGAAAGACCGGAAATTGATCAATGGATCATCTCGGAATTGAATACGTTGATAAAAGTGGTTGATGAAGCGTATGCTGATTATGAACCAACGAAAGCGGCTCGAGCAATTTCAGAATTTGTACAGGAAAACTTGAGTAACTGGTACGTTCGTTTGTGTCGTCGTCGTTTCTGGAAAGGCGAATATGCTACCGATAAAATAGCGGCTTACCAAACGTTATATACCTGTTTATTGACCATAAGTAAACTGGGTGCGCCAATCGCTCCGTTCTTTATGGACAAGCTTTACAGAGATTTAACTTTGGCAACACAATCGGAAAAATTTGACTCTGTACATTTGGCAGAATTTCCAAAATATGTTGGAAACTTTGTTGATAAATTGTTGGAGAGCAAAATGCAGAAAGCACAGACCATTTCGTCACTCGTTTTGTCCCTTCGAAAAAAGGAAATGATAAAGGTTCGTCAACCTTTGCAAAAGGTAATGATTCCGGTACTTGATGAGGGTTTTAGAGCTGAAATTGAAGCTGTTTCTGACCTCATAAAAGCCGAAGTTAACGTGAAAGAAATCGTACTTTTGGACGATGCTTCGGGGATTTTGGTGAAACAAATTAAACCCAATTTCAAAGCACTGGGACCACGATTCGGAAAAGATATTGGATTGATTTCCAAAGAGATACAAAGTTTATCTCAAGAACAAATTAGTCAATTGGACAAGGCTGGGAGCATAGATATTGTTATTTCAGGAAATAGTATAACTTTAGCATTAGAAGATGTGGAGATTTCTTCCCAAGATATCGAGGGCTGGCTGGTTGCCAACTCAAACGGAATAACGGTTGCACTGGATATTACGATTTCAGAGGAATTAAAACAAGAAGGGATTGCAAGAGAATTGGTCAACAGAATTCAAAATATAAGAAAAGATTCTGGTTTTGAGGTTACTGATAAAATTAAAGTATATTTGCAAAAAAATTCTGACTTGGAAAAAGCAGTGAAAGCAAATGAAGCATACATTAAATCAGAAACTTTAACTGAAACACTGGTTTTTGAAGAAAATATCACGAATGGCATAGAAATTGAATTTGACGAGATAAAAACAAAAATAACAATCACAAAATAGTACAAGATGATAGATGAAATTGCAAGATACTCAGACTCTGATTTAGCTGAGTTCAAAGAGCTTATCCTTAAAAAAATAAACAAAGCACAAGCAGATTTAGATTTAATTAAAAGTGCTTATATGAACGATTTAAACAACGGAACTGACGACACCTCGCCTACTTTCAAAGCATTTGAAGAAGGAAGCGAAACAATGTCCAAGGAAGCCAATTCACAGTTGGCGATTCGCCAGGAAAAGTTTATTCGTGACTTGAAAAACGCACTTTTCCGTGTAGAAAATAAAACTTATGGAACCTGTAAAGTAACAGGCAAATTAATCAGTAAAGAACGATTATTGATCGTTCCTCACGCTACAATGAGTATCGAAGCAAAAAACTTGCAACGATAATTCATTAATCACAAAGCAATTAACGCTCCGTATGGAGCGTTTTTTTTAGAAAATAACATTACTTTTGCGCATTAAAATTTAGAAAATGACATTACGAAAAGCTTACCTGATAGTTTTTATCATCTTATTGGTTGACCAACTTTCAAAAATATATATTAAAACTAATTTTGTTTACGGCGAAAGCGGGCAAATAGACGTCACCAGTTGGTTCAAAATCCTATTGATAGAAAACGAAGGAATGGCTTGGGGAACTGTGATTCCGGGCATTTACGGAAAATTGTTTCTTACTGTTTTTCGTCTCGTTGCCGTTACAGGAATTGGCTATTGGCTTTGGGATTCTGTCGAAAGAAAGCACAGTTCCAACTATTTGATTGTAGCCATTTCCCTGATTCTTGCAGGTGCTTTTGGCAACATCATCGACTCTGTTTTTTACGGCGTAATTTTCGATGACAGCTACGGCCATTTGGCTACATTATTTTCCGAGAATCCTTATGGAACTTGGTTTCACGGCAAAGTGGTTGATATGTTATATTTTCCATTATTCGAAGGGAATTTTCCAGAATGGTTGCCTATTTGGGGCGGAAACCATTTTAAATTTTTCAATGCCATTTTCAACATTGCCGATATGGCGATTTCTACAGGTGTTGGGATTTTGATTTTTTTCAATAAGAAGGCATTTCATCATCAGCATTAGGAGCACTTTAGGCTAGAAACAATTTCAATATTTTATAAAATAAAAAAGACCTATTTCTTGTTATGAAATAGGTCTTCTCTTTTTATTTATTATGGCCTGGGGCATATTTCTTGGCACTTTTGTCTCCATTGATTTTTTTAGCTTGTCCTGGTGGAAGTTTTTTAGCTTTAAAAGATGATTGATGTGATCCCATTTGAACGTGGCAATTTGATATTGAAAAGGCAAACAGAATGACTAAAATTGTCATTCCAAATCTTGAGAGCGTAATTTTTTTCATAGGTTTATCAGATGTTGAGAATGCTAAACTACGTTTTAAAATTCATATACTCTATTCGGAGTCACGCAATAATCCAACTTCACGTCATTTTCAAAGACATCTTCAATTTTTTCTTCGGCTTCAAAGTAGGAAAGCCCAATTTTTATGGTTTCAGGTTTGCATTCCGTCAAGAATTTATCATAAAATCCTTTGCCGTAGCCTGCTCGATGTCCGGTTTTGTCAAAAGCTAAAAGCGGCACAAAAACCACGTCGATTTTACTGACAGGAACTTCCAGGCCATCAACGGGCTCGGGAATGTTGTATTCGTTTTTCTTGATTTTGGTATTGTCCGTCAAAAGAAAATGAGTCAAACTACAAGTTCCGAAATCGCATTTTGAAACAACAATTTCCTTGTCTTTCCCGGAAAGCAAATGCAAGATAAACTCGGTGTTGACTTCTTTATGTTCGAGGATCGGCAAAAAAATATGGAAATAGGTTTTCTCCCAAATAGGAAGTGTCAACACTTTGTTGGCAATAGCCAAACTCATATCCTCCAAATCATTTTCGGAAAGTTGGTTTCGCAAGGCTTTGTATTTTGCCCGTAATTCTTTTTTAAGCATGGACGGTAGCTTTCAATTCGTTTATAAATGCGGTTAAATGTTCCACTTCAACATGGTCCATAAGTACAATTTTATACCACTTGTTATTGTTATTGTGTTGTTCGGGAACCAAATCAAATTTCACGGCAATTTCCTCTGGAATATATTTGGAATGAATGGTCACAATATTCATGAAGGGTTCCCTGAAATAACGAATATTCAGCTTGTCGAGTTCTTTGCATAAAAACTGGGTTCTCATTTGCAAAACGCTCACTTTTTCGAACCAGCCATTCGGGCCATAAGTAAACAAAATCATCCAAACCGCCACGGCATTTGCACCGGAACGACTTCCGCAAAGGGTTAAATCCATTCCTTCGACATATTCGGCTTCCTTGGTCAAGACGTTTTCAATCAGTCCTTTTCTGCAGATAAAAACACCCGTTCCATAAGGAGATTGCAGCATTTTGTGGGCATCTATAGTGATGGAACTGATCTTTGGATTATTGAAATTAATGGTGGATTTCTGGTTGTTGAACGGATAAACAAAACCACCGTAAGCACCGTCAATGTGGAGTTTGTATTCGGCATCGTGTTTTTCAAGAATGGAAATATAATCTTCTGGATCATCAATGGAACCGAACATTGTCGTTCCCATATTGGCCACGGCGATAAAATATTTTTTTCCGTTTTGTTTGGCTTTTATGATTTCCTGTTCCAATGCCATTTTGTCGATTTCTCTGTTTTCGAAAGAAACGGGAATTTTTATCCAATCGAGCATCAAAACATTGGCTCCTTTCGGGATGGAATAGTGCGTGTCTTCGGATGCCAAGATGGCAATTTCATCCAGTTTACCTTTCTTTTGATGCATAAAAAAATTGCGATACATCCAGATGGCTTGTAGATTGGCTTCAGTTCCGCCGGGAGAAATATAGCCGTCAAAGGAATCTGGTTTGGCTTTGAAAACATCTACGGCCAGAACATTCAAGACTTCGCGTTCCATTTCTTGCGTTCCCTTAAATGCTTTTTCGGAAGTTCCCAAAGTGTGACAACCAATATGATTGGGATTGGCCACATAAGTTTGCAAAACGGGCGCATCTTTCAAGAAAGGCGAATCATCATTGAATACTTTTCCGTCCAGTTTTGAAGCGGGATAACCAAGGGAAGCATCTTTGGAGAAATTAACGTTTTCGTCCAATGCTTTTTGAATTCTATTTTTTCGTGCTTCCGGTGAAAGTTTCTTCCAATAAATCATGCCAATTATTTTTGGCAAAGATAATTTTATAAATCTTTAAAAATATGATATTCGTTAGGTTTATACTTTTCTGAATTTGGAACTTGATGTTTTTCAGGTTAACTTTGTTTTATGAACAACCCAACTCTCCAACTTCAAATTCAAACCTTGCCAGACGGGCCTGGAGTCTATCAATATTATGACAAAGAAGGGAAGATTTTGTACGTGGGCAAAGCCAAAAATCTTAAAAAACGGGTTTCTTCCTATTTCAATAAAATTCACGACACGGCCAAAACCAATGTCTTGGTTAAGAAGATTGTAACCATAAAACACATCGTCGTTCCTACGGAAACCGATGCGCTTTTATTGGAAAACAACCTCATAAAAACGCTGATGCCAAGATACAATGTCTTGTTGCGTGACGACAAAAGTTATCCTTGGATTTGCATCAAAAAAGAGCCGTTTTCCAGAATATTTTCTACTAGAAGATTAATTAAGGACGGCTCGGAATATTTTGGACCATATACGAGTTTCAAGACCGTGAGCACCATTTTGGAATTGATTAAAGAACTGTATCAATTGAGGACTTGCAACTATGATTTGAGTAAATCGAATATTGAAAACGGGAAATTCAAGGTGTGTTTGGAATATCATATTGGCAATTGCAAAGGCCCTTGTGAGGGATACGAATCTTTGGAAAATTACCAAAAAAAAGTGGATGCCATCAGGGAAATTCTGAAAGGAAATTTTAAGGAATCGATGAAAGATTTCAAAAAGCTGATGACTGATTTGGCTAGTAAAATGCATTTTGAAGAAGCCCAAAAGATAAAAGAGAAAATCGAAGTTCTCGAAAATTACCAATCGCGTTCAACGATTGTCAATCCAAAAATCACCAATATCGATGTGTTTTCGATAGTTTCTGACGAAAGTGCCGCTTTTGTGAACTTTTTGCAAATTTCCCACGGTTCTATTATTCGTTCCTATACGATGGAAATCAAGAAGAAACTGGACGAAACCGACGAGGAATTGTTGGAATTGGCGATTATCGAACTCAGGGAACGTTTTCAATTATTGTCCAAAGAAATAATAGTTCCGTTTGCCGTTGAAGTTGGCGAAAACATCAAAGTTACCGTTCCACAATTGGGCGATAAAAAGCAAATTTTGGATTTGTCCATTCGCAACGCCAAATTTTACAGAATCGAACAATTGAAACAATTGCAAATCGTGGATCCAGATCGTCACGCCAACAGAATTATGGCGCAAATGCAAAAAGATTTGCGATTGCCGGTTGAACCGCGACATATTGAATGTTTTGATAATTCGAATATTCAAGGAACCAATCCCGTGGCGGCTTGCGTGGTTTTCAAGGACGGAAAAGCCAGCAAAAAAGATTACCGTCATTTCAATATCAAAACCGTTGAAGGTCCGGATGATTTTGCCTCAATGACCGAAGTGGTTTATAGACGATACAAACGATTATTGGACGAAAACGAACCTTTGCCGCAGCTCATCATCATTGACGGAGGAAAAGGACAATTGTCATCAGCTTTGAAAAGTATTGATGAATTAGGTTTGCGAGGAAAAATCACCATTATTGGCATTGCCAAAAGACTGGAAGAATTGTTTTATCCCGGCGATTCCATTCCGTTGTATTTGGACAAAAAATCGGAAACTTTGAAAGTTATCCAGCAATTGCGTAACGAAGCGCACCGTTTTGGAATTACCCATCATCGGGATAAGAGGAGTAAAGCGGCATTGAACTCTTCGATAGAAAGTATTCCAGGAATTGGCGAAAAGACAATGTTAGCGTTGATTCAACATTTCAAAAGTGTTAAAAGATTGAAATTAGCCACTGAAAAAGATATTTCTGAAGTTATAGGTCTTTCAAAAGCCAAAAAAATTACCGACTTTTACAAAACCAATTAGCAAATCACGATGAAAAAATTTGCCTTATTCGTTTTCATTATTTTTACGTTTCAGGCGTCTTTTTCGCAAGACACAATCAAAAGACCTAAAATCGGACTGGTTTTAAGTGGTGGTGGCGCAAAAGGATTTGCTCATGTTGGAGTTTTGAAAGTTTTGGAAGCCGCTGGAATAAAGATAGATTACATTGGCGGAACCAGTATGGGAGCCGTTATTGGCGGACTTTATGCGTCGGGATTTAATGCTACCCAAATTGACTCCATCGTGCGAGTTACCAATTTTGACAACTTATTAATTGATTATATTCCTCGAACTTCCAAAAGTTTTTATGAAAAAAGGAATGATGAGTTGTACGCGTTAATCCTTCCGTTCGATAATTTTAAAATTGGAGCTCCGCAATCACTTTCGAAAGGGATTTTTAACTACAATTTATTCAACAAACTCACTTTTCACGTTCGGCACGTTCGGGATTTTAACAAGTTGCCAATTCCTTTTTTATGCATGGCCACCGACATTGAAATTGGAGAACAGGTCATTTTAGACAAAGGCGTTTTGGCACAAGCACTTTTTGCCAGTTCCGCATTGCCATCGGTATTTTCACCCGTAATACTTGACGATAGATTTTTAATTGATGGTGGGGTCACCAATAATTATCCAATAGAAGAAGTAAGAAAGCTTGGAGCCGACATCATCATTGGGGTCGATGTTCAAAACAGCTTGCGAGACAGGGAAAAACTTAAAGATGCTACGAAGATTTTATTCCAAATTACGAACCTTCAAATGCTCGAAAAAATGAAACAAAATGCTGTAAACACAGATATTTACATCAAACCAGACATCAAGGAATATGGCGCAGTATCTTTTGAAAAAGCGAAAGAAATTATTTTGAGAGGCGAGGAAGCCGCGTTTTCTGTTTACGAAAAAATAGATCAATTGGGCGACAAGTCCAAGCCATATTATAAACCCAATCTAAAAATTGAATCGGACAGTTTAAAAATTGTAAATATTGTTTGTAATAATTTAAAAGATTACTCAAAAGCATTTATAGAAGGAAAATTAAAATTCAAATCGGGGGCAAAAATCAGGTACAAAGATTTAGAAATGGGGATTAATAATATCGACGCTACTCATAATTTTGGATCAGTAACTTATTCATTGGAACCAAACGGAATTGGAGATGATTTGATTCTTAACTTCACTGACAATCCAGTAAAGACCTATTTAAAATTTGGGTTGCATTATGACGGACTTTATAAAAGTGCTCTTTTGGCCAATTTGACCAGCAAAAAGACACTTTTTAAAAATGATATCGCTTCATTCGATTTGATTATTGGCGATAATGTGCGTTATAATTTGGATTATTATGTTGATAATGGTTATAATCTAAGTTATGGTTTTAAGTCGCAACTGAACCAATTTAATAAAAATGTTACTAACGAAATTAGTAGTTTGTCTGTTGTTCCATTGGCTAATGTAAACGCTCTAAACATAGATTTCTTAGATATTACAAACCAGTTTTATTTTCAGTCGATATTTGCACAGAAATTTCTTGTAGGCTTAGGTTTGGAATTTAAATACTTGAGTATTGAATCTGAAACGCTTGCCGCCATAAACCCCGTGCTAGACAGGAGTACCTACACGAGTGTATTTGCGTATCTGAAATACGATTCTTTCGATAATCAATACTTTCCTACAAAAGGATGGTATTTCTCCAGTGACTTGCACAATTATTTGTTTTCTTCTAATTATACGGGCAACTTTAAAGCTTTTTCTTTAGCCAAAGCCGATGTCGGATTTGCTTTAAAAATTTTAAAAAAAGCGACTCTCAAAGTGCAAGCGGAGGGAGGGTTTTCTATTAGCGATGACAGCATTCCTTTTTTTAATTTTGTTTTGGGCGGTTATGGTTTTATTCCCTTGAATAATTTCAGACCTTTTTATGGATATGATTTTTTGAGCCTTGCAGGAAATAGTTATCTAAAGTCTTCCTTAACAATAGACTATGAGATTTTCAAGAAAAACCATCTGAATTTCTCGGCGGATTTTGCGAACATCGGTGACGACTATTTTAAAACTCTTGACTGGATTTCCCTGCCTAAATATTCAGGGTACGCCATTGGCTACGGATTAGAAAGTGTAATTGGACCTTTGGAGGTAAAATATTCTTGGTCACCAGAAACTTCAAAAGGGTTTACTTGGTTCAGCATTGGATTTTGGTTTTAATATACAAATTGATGTAAAGATTTGTTTAAAGACTATGAAAACTACCTAAAATAATTTTAAAAGTTGCTTTCAGAGTAAGTAAAAACTCTTTTTATAGCCATCAAAAACTATGTCAAATTAATAAAAATGCTTTAAAATCAACTTTTTTTTATTCAATGTGAAAAAATAACCAAAAAGCAGTAGGTACGTTTGCACATCTTGTGTTAAACTTTATGTTTTCGTAAATCATGCTTCATTTGATGATTACCTTTGCAATTGTAAAAAGGGAAGGGGTGGTT
>Ga0123339_10003432_pt1 | contig 10523 bp, 11 predicted proteins | sample lystaG_FD_89956 | JGI IMG/M metagenome (GOLD analysis project Ga0123339, IMG submission 89956) | Glacier valley bacterial and archeal communities from Borup Fiord, Nunavut, Canada, to study Microbial Dark Matter (Phase II) -... | ecosystem: Environmental > Aquatic > Freshwater > Ice > Glacier ... | reverse complement strand
TCGGCGGCACGCTCGCCGCCCTGATCGTGGGCACCACCCAGGAGGCCCGATGACCACCACCCCGACCACCGCTCTCGCCGATGCCAGCCCGGACGAGCTCGCCGGCCGCGCCGCCGCCGCCGCCGCCGCGGTGCTGCCCTCGCAGACGCCCCTCAACGCCAGCACCCCCCAGCCGGGCTTCGAGCAGCTGCTGCCGATGTTCGCGGTCGGCGTGGTGGCCCGCCTCACCGGCCGGACGGACTCGATCGGGGTCCTGGTCGCTGCTGAGCTGGTCGAGGCGCTCGCCTCCAGCCCGCTCCCCGGCCTCGACCTCGCAGCCGCCGTCCAGCCCGCGATCGACGCCGCCGCAGCGGCCCTCGGCTACGCGGCCGAGCCGGCGCAGGAGGTCGAGCGAGACCTGGTCGCCGGGCAGATGGGTGGTGACGTCATCGGGGTGCCCCTCATCGGCACTGGCTTCGCGGCCTGCGTCCTGATCACCTCGAGCGCCCTGGCCCCCGTCGCCCCGGAACCGGTCGGCCGCAACGAGTTCACCCCGGACCCGTCCCTGCCCGCGCCCCCCCCCGGGCTGCGTCCAACGCCTCCGGAGCCGTCGGGCCCTCGTCGTGGCATCGAGATGCTCCACGGCGTCGACATGGAGCTCACGGTCGAGCTCGGCAGGACCAGGATGACGGTGCGCGAGCTGCTGGCCCTCGCCCCCGGCGACGTCCTCGAGCTCGACCGGGCAGCGGGTAGCCCTGCTGACCTGCTGGTCAACGGCCGCCTGATCGCCCGGGGTGAGGTCGTCGTCGTCGACGAGGACTTCGGCCTCCGGGTCACCGAGATCGTCGACTCGGTCGCCACCTGAGATGGGAGAGCTGGTCATCAGGCTGGTCTTCTCGCTCGCCGTCGTCGTCGGCCTGCTCATCCTGCTCTCGAGGCTGGTCGGGCGCCGCTTCGCCGGGACCTCTCGATCAGTCGTCAAGGTCCTGCACCGGCAGCCCCTCAGCCGCTCGACCGCTGTGGCCGTCGTCTCGGTCGGCGCCCGGGTGCTCGTGCTCGGCACCACCGAGCACCAGGTCAGCCTGCTGGCCGAGCTCTCACCCGAAGAGGGCGCCGCTGCCCAGGAGCTGACGCGCGCGGCCGGGAGCCACCGGGCCCCCGGACGCTCCGTCAAGGGCCCCGCCCCCGACCACGCCCCGGACGCCCTGGCCACCACGGACCCGCACCGGAGCGACCCGGACTTCGGGCGCGACCTGCAGGACGCGCTGACGGCGGACGTCGAGTGGGAGTCGATCCCGGCTGTCACGAGCAGCCGGCTGACCGGGTCGCTGCTAGCCCCCCAGACGTGGCGCGATGCCGTCACCGCAGCGAAGGGACGCGTCCGATGAGCCTGCTGCGCCGGATCGGTGCCGCCGCGGGGCTCCTCGTCGCCGCGATGACCCTGCTGTCCCCGTCCGCCTCCGCGGCGGCGACGCCGGCCCTGACCGCCGTCAGCTCGGCTGTCTCTGCTCTTCCGGCCCGGGGGACGGTCGACCTGCCGACCCCCACGAGCACCGCCAGCGCGACGACCGGAACGACGACCGGAACGACCACGAAGACGAAGGCGACGTCCTCCGGCCCGGTGGGCCCGGTCGGCCCGGTCGGTACGAAGGCGGATCCCAACACCGTCAACGTGCAGCTCGGGGGTCTGACCGACAAGCCCGGCACGTCTGTGGTGGTCATCCTCGCCGTCACGCTGATGTCGGTGCTGCCGGCCCTGCTGCTGACCTGCACCAGCTTCACCAAGATCCTCGTGGTGCTCGGGCTGACCCGCAACGCCCTCGGCCTGCAGCAGACCCCGCCCAACCAGGTCCTGACCGGCCTCGCCCTCTTCCTCAGCCTCTTCATCATGGGGCCGGTGCTCTCCCAGATGAACACGACCGGTCTGCAGCCCTACATGAACGGCACCAAGACCTCCTCCCAGGCCTTCACCGACGGGGTGAAGCCGCTGAAGGCGTTCATGCTCACCCACACCGACAACGCCGAGCTGCAGCTGCTCACCGATGTCGCCAAGCGCCCCCAGCCCAAGACGAAGGCCGACGTCGAGCTGACCACGCTGATCCCGGCCTTCGTCCTCAGCGAGCTGAAGGAGGCCTTCATCATCGGGTTCGTCATCTTCATCCCCTTCCTGGTCATCGACATCGTGGTCAGCGGTGCCCTGATGGCCCTGGGCATGATGATGATGCCGCCGGTGATGGTCTCGCTGCCCTTCAAGCTGCTTCTGTTCGTCATGGTCGACGGCTGGGCCCTGGTCATCAAGTCCCTCGTCGCGAGCTACTCGTAGCCATGACCGACGCCTCGATCATCGACATCGCGCTGCGCACCATGATGGTGGCGCTCGAGCTGTCAGCTCCCTTCCTCGCAACCTCGCTCGTCATCGGCTTCGTCATCTCGGTCTTCCAGTCGATGACCCAGATCCAGGAGGTGACACTGGCCTTCGTCCCGAAGGTCATCGGCGTCGGTATCGCCTTGCTGCTGTGCGGCAACTGGATGCTGCACACCATGATCACCTTCACGACCAACCTGTACGAGCAGCTGCCCGCGATGCTGCGGTGACCTGAGCGATGACCGTCGCACTGGCCGGTGACGCCCTCACCGCCTACCTGCTCGCCGCCGTGCGCATCATCGCCTGGCTCGTCGTCGTGCCTCCCTTCTCGTCCAAGGCCGTCCCCAACACCGTCAAGATGGTGCTCGCCCTGGGCCTGGCCTTCGGGGTGAGCTCGGCCAACGCACCGCCCGCGGTACCCCAGACGGCAGCCGCCCTCGTCGTCGCCGTCGTCACCCAGACCCTCATCGGGGCCGCCCTGGGGTTCGTGACCTACCTCATGCTGGCGGCGGTCGCCGCGGCCGGCACGCTGATCGACGTGTTCGGCGGCTTCTCGCTGCCCCAGGCCTTCGACCCGCTGGGCATGAACATGAACACGGTCTTCGGCAAGTTCCACCAGATGCTGGCCACCGTGCTGCTCTTCACGACCAACTGCCACCTGCTCGTCATCGGCGGGCTGATGCGCACCTTCCACTTCCTGCCGGTGGGCCAGGCGCCGTCGCTGCCGCACAACGCCGACGTGCTCTCGACGGCGTTCTCGCTGATGTTCATCTCGGCCGTGCAGATCGCCCTGCCCATGATCGCGGTGCTCTTCGTCGCCGACCTGGGGCTGGCCCTGCTGACCAAGGTCGCCCCCCAGCTCAACGCCATCAACGTTATGTTCCCCGCCAAGATCGGGCTGGTCCTGTTGGTCATCGGGCTGTCCTTCCCCGTGCTGCCCATCGCCGTGGAGCGGCTCAGCAAACTGGCCACGCAGGCGATGGCCGCGCTCGTCGGGGCGGGCTGACGGCATGTCGGGTGAGAAGAGCGAGAAGCCGACTGCGAAGCGCCGCAAGGAGTCCCGCAAGCAGGGCCAGGTCGCCCGCACGCCGGATCTCGGAGCCTGGTCGGTGGTGCTCCTCCTCGGTATGGCGCTGCCCTCGATGCTGGGCCGCGAGCTCGACACCCTGCAGCAGCTGCTCGCCGACTGTCTGCGCTTCGGCGGCCACCCCACCATGCCCGGCCTCGCCGTCCTCCTCCGACGGGGTGCCTCGCACGTGTTCCTCACCGTGGTCGTGTTGGGGGCGTCGGTGCTGCTCGTCGCTGTCGCCGCAGCCCTGGCCCAGGGTGGCTTCTTCGTCTCCACCAAGGCGATCAAGCCGAAGCTCGAGAAGCTCGACCTGCTGAAGGGGGCCAAGCGCGTGTTCGGCCCGCACTCCCTCTGGGAGGGACTGAAGATGCTCATCAAGAGCTCGGTGGTCGCCCTGCTGGTCTACTCGGCGATCACGTCGATGCTGCCGCTGGTCGGCGGCATGCTCCCCATCCCCCACGTGCTGGGCACCATCGCCGACGCGGGCCTCAGCCTGCTGCGCAACGTCGCGCTGGCCGGGCTCGTGCTGGCCGGCGCCGACTACGTGATGGCCCGCAAGCGGATCGGCAAGCAGACCCGGATGACCAAGGAGGAGGTCAAGCAGGAGTACAAGCAGTCCGAGGGCGACCCCATGCTCAAGGGGGCGATCCGCTCGCGGCAGCTCGCGATGGCCCGCAACCGGATGATGGCCGACATCCCGACCGCGGACGTCGTGCTCGTCAACCCCACCCACGTGGCCATCGCGCTGCGCTACGACCCCCAGAAGGGGGCACCCTTGGTGGTGGCGCGGGGCGCCGGAGCGGTCGCCGCCGCCATCCGGGCCAAGGCGGCGGAGGCGCGGATCCCCCTCGTGCGCGACGTCCCGCTGGCCCGCTCCCTCTACGCCTCGACCCGGGTCGGTCAGACGATCCCGCCCGAGCTGTTCGCCGCCGTGGCCTCGGTGCTCGCCTTCGTCATCAGCCGCCGCACCCAGGGGCAGCACGGCGGCGAGCACCGTTCCCCGCGCCTCGACGTCGACCTCCCCGCCGTGCTGCCCGCCGGACGTCGTCGCCGGAACCCCTCAGCCGCGCCTGCTGGCGGCCGATCTTAGGACCGAGGCCAGGACGGCATCTCCGCGAGCCAGGACGGCCGACACGCTTCGGCGAGCAGTACGAGAGGCAGTCCCCCGTGAAGCGCGCGACTCAGCTGAGCGTTCCCCTCGCCATCGTCTTCGTCGTGATCATGCTGGTGGTCCCCCTGCCGGCCATGCTGCTCGACGTCCTGATCGCCCTCAACATCACCATCGGGCTGCTGGTGCTCCTCACCGCCATGTTCGTGCGCCGCCCCATCGACTTCGCGGCGTTCCCCGCCCTCATCCTCGTGCTCACCCTCTTCCGGCTCGCCCTCAACGTCAGCGCCACCCGACTGGTGCTGCTCGACGGCTACGCGGGTGACGTCATCGGCACCTTCGGCCACTTCGTGGTCGGCGGGTCCCTGATCGTCGGCCTGATCGTGTTCGCCATCCTGCTCGTCATCCAGTTCGTGGTCATCACCAACGGTGCCGGACGTGTGGCCGAGGTCGGCGCCCGCTTCACCCTCGACGCCATGCCGGGCAAGCAGATGGCCATCGACGCCGACCTCAACTCCGGCCTCATCGACGAGGACCAGGCCCGCAAGCGCCGGGTCGAGGTGCATGCCGAGGCCGACTTCTACGGCGCGATGGACGGCTCGTCCAAGTTCGTCAAGGGCGACGCCATCGCCGCCGTCGTCATCACGCTGGTCAACCTCATCGGTGGCTTCGCGGTCGGAGTGGCCCAGAAGGGCATGTCGCTCTCCGAAGCGGTCTCGACCTACAGCCTCCTGTCGGTCGGAGACGGCCTGGTGTCGCAGGTCCCGGCGCTCCTCCTGTCGGTCGCCACCGGACTGATCGTCACCCGGTCGACGACCGACGACGACATGGGCTCTGACATCCTGCGCCAGATGGGGGCCCAGCAGATGCCGCTGCGGGTCGCCGGCGGGGCGGCCCTGGCCCTCTGCCTAATCCCCGGTCTGCCCAAGTTCCCGTTCATCCTCGCCGGTGGCCTGATGCTCCTGGCCTCGACGCGCGTCGCCGGCGAGGACGACGACAGCAAGACCCCGACGGCTCCCCCGACGCCGACGTCCCAGACGCCGGAGGACCTCATCGAGGAGATCCAGATCGACCCGCTCGGTCTCGACCTCTCGGCCGACATCATCGACCTCGTCGACCCGGCGGTCGGCGGCGACCTGCTCCAGCGGGTCAAGTCGCTGCGGCGCAAGGTCGCCAACGACATCGGGGTCCTCATCCCACCGATGCGCACCCGCGACGACGTCGAGCTGCCGATGCACACCTACGTCATCAAGCTCTTCGGGATCGAGGTCGCCCGGGGCGAGGCCCCCCGGGGCCAGGTGCTCGCGATCGGTGACTACCTCGACTCCCTGCCCGGCACCGTCACCCAGGAGCCGGTGTTCGGACTCGAGGCCAAGTGGATCGCGGCGGAGCTGCGCAACCATGCCGAGCTCAGCGGCGCCACGGTGGTCGACCGCAGCTCGGTCATCACCACCCACATCGCCGACGTCGTCACCACCCACGCCGCCCGTCTCCTCGGGCGCGAGGACGTGCGGATGCTCACGGACGTCGTCAAACGCTCCCACCCCGTCGTCGTCGAGGAACTCACCCCGGCCCAGCTCACCCTCGGAGAGGTCCAGCGCGTCCTGCAGGCCCTCCTCGACGAAGGCGTCTCCATCCGCGACCTCGTGCGCATCTTCGAGGCCCTGTCGTTGCGGGCCCCGACCTCCAAGGACCTCGACGGGCTCGTCGAGAGCGCCCGGGTCGCCCTCGGACCGGCCATCATCGCGCCGCACGCCTCCGATGGTGTGGCCCACGTCATCAGCATGGAACCCCGTCTGGAGCAGCTGCTGCTCGAGGCCATGCGGCCCACCGAGGTCGGCCCGCAGCTGGTCCTCGACCCCGACGTCGGCCAGTCGCTCATCACCCAGCTGGCCCAGCTCGGCCGGGAGGCCGAGGACACCAACGTGGTGCCGGTCCTCGTGTGCGCTCCCCAGATCCGGCCCGCCGTGCGCCGGCTGCTTCGGCCCAGCATGCCGGGGCTCCCTGTCCTGTCCTACCAGGAGCTGGTCGGGTGCTCGCAGGTGCGGTCGGTCGGCGTGGTGTCCCTCACCGCGATGGCCCTCACGCCGTGAGCCCCTTCTCCTGGCCGGTGCTCCTACCCAGCCTGGCCCTGAGCTCCCCCGTCCTCCTCGACGCCTACAGCGGCGCCGCCACCTGGAGCGATGCCCTCAACCGCTTCCTGCTCGTGCTCGGGGTCTGCTGGGTCGCCGTCTCGGCCGTGCACACCTTCGCTTTCCCCGGGTCGGGTGGCGCTTCCGGCTCGAAGCCCGGACCCGACAGCGCGAAGACCCAGGACGGGTCGTTCGACGGCGACGGGGGCTCACCCCCGGGCTGACCGCCGAACCAGGGTGGCCAGGGGTTGATCCGCGAGACGGCGAGAACGTGTCGGCGATGTCGACGGCGTACCACGTGCCGCGTGACGGGTCGGCCTGAGCGCTGCGATAGTCTCGAACGCCGTGACCCAGCCCTCCTCCGCCGTGACCCTGCGCCCCATCGGTGCCGAGGAGCACTTGGCCTTCGTCACGGCGCAGTCGGGCAGCTTCCTGCAGACCCCGGCCTGGGGGCAGCTGAAGAGCGACTGGCGCAGCGAGTCCCTCGGCTGGTTCCTGGGTGACGAGATGGTGGCCTCCGCTCTGGTGCTCTACCGCAAGCTCCCGCGTATGGAGCGCTACCTCGCCTACCTGCCCGAGGGACCGGTCATGGGCCGGCTGGGCTGGGAGGGCCCACACGTCCTCGGCACCCTGCGCACCCTGCGCGACCACGTCAAGGACCGAGGTGCCTTCACCCTGCGCATCGGTCCCACTGTCCCGGTGCACCGGTGGCACGCGGCCACGATCAAGGACGCCGTCGCCGACGACGCCGTACGCTCCCTCACCCAGGTCGTGCCCGACGTCACGCACGACGACGGGGTGGCGCTGCGGGCCGAGCTCACGACTCTGGGGTTCGGGCACCTCGCCGCCGACGACGGCTTCGCGGCGGGGCAGCCGCAGTTCGTCTTCCAGCTGCCTCTCGCCGGGCGCGACGAGGCCGACGTGCTGAAGGGCATGAACCAGCTCTGGAGGCGCAACGTCAAGAAGAGCGCCAAGGCCGGCGTCGAGGTCAGCCGGGGCAGCCTGGCCGATCTCCCCGCGTTCCACGCGGTCTACGCCGAGACCGCCGAACGAGACCACTTCATCCCCCGTCCGCTCTCCTACTTCCAACGCATGGTCGAGGTCATGACGGCCGAGGACGACGACCGCATCCGGCTCTACCTGGCCCACGTCGAGGGCCGGCTCGTAGCCGCCACCACGTGGGTGCGCGTCGGTCACCACACCTGGTACTCCTACGGTGCGTCGACCTCCGCCCTGCGCGAGGTGCAGGGCTCGACGGCGATCCAGTGGCGGATGATCAGTGACGCCCTCGCCGCCGGAGCAGACGTCTACGACCTGCGTGGCATCACCGACACCATCGCCTCCGACGACCCCCATCTCGGGCTCATCCGCTTCAAGGTGGGCACCGGTGGCGAGGCGGTCGAATACGTCGGGGAGTGGGACCTTCCGTTACGACCGTTGCTGCACAAGGCTTTCGAGCTCTATATGAAGCGCCGGGGGTGACGTCGTGAGCCTCGTCCTCCACGTCGACGGTCACCGCTGGCGCGACCACCTGCGTCGGACCACCGAGTCCAACCCCGGCATCGTGCCGGTCGTCAAGGGCAACGGCTACGGTCTGGGCCTGCCGCGCCTGCTGGCCGAGGCGGCCCGTCTGGGCGGCGAGGGCCGGGTGCGCCAGGTCGCCGTCGGCACGTACGCCGAGGCCCCCCTCGCCCTCTCGGCCCACCCCGGTGACGTCCTGGTGATGGAGCCCTACCGGGCCGCCGTACCGCCGCTGCCCGGTGCCCCGGAGCTCGTGCTCGGTGACCCGACGCTCGTCCACACCATCACGCAGGCCGCGGACGCCGAGCACCTGACCCAGCGGGCCGGACGGGTTCGCGTGGTCATCGAGGGCCTGACGTCGATGAACCGTTTCGGGGCGCGGCTCGAGCAGACGGCCCGGTTGCGGGACGACCTGTCCGCGCTGCCGGTCGATGTGGAGGGGATGACCCTCCACCTGCCGTTGGGCGGCGGGTACCTCGACGAGGTGAGCCGCTGGGTCCACGCCGTCGACGTGGCGGTGTGGTACGTCTCGCACCTGAGCCCGTCCGAGCTCACCACCCTGCGCTCACGTCATCCCGACCGCCAGTTCTGTCCCCGCATCGGTACGGCCCTGTGGCTCGGCGATCCCGACGCCCTCAGCGTGCGCGCCCACGTCCTCGACGTGCGGCCCGCCGTCAAGGGCGACCACGTCGGCTACCGGCAGCGTCCCCTGAGAGCGGGCAGCCTGATCGTCGTCAGCGGTGGCACAGCCCATGGCGTCGCCCTCGAGGCACCGTCGGCGGCGTCGACGCCGCGCCAGCGTGCCATCGCCGTGGCCGAAGGGATCCTGCAGGCGGCCCACCGGGTGCGCTCACCGTTCCTCGTCGACGGCCGACCCGCGTTGTTCGCCGAGCCACCGCACATGCAGGTCAGCCTGTTGTCGCTGCCCGCAGGGGTCCGGCCCCCGGTCATCGGTGACGAGCTGTCCGTGAGGGTGCGACACACCACGCTGCTCGCCGACGCGGTGGTCGTCTCCTGAGGGGTCCGTCGCACTGGGTGATGCCGGGCCTGACGGCAGGCTCCCGGGGTGCTCGAAGCGCGAAGAGGTTGGTCGGAATGTCCTTCAACGAGAACGTCCAGCTCGACACCTCGCAGGTGACCGGGGGCGGCTCCGGCGGTGGCGGAGGGTTCGGTGGCGGGGGTGGCGGCGGCTTCCCCGGCGGTGTGCAGGTCGGTGGCGGCATCGGCGGCATCATCCTGCTGATCCTCGGCCTCGTCTTCGGTGGGGGCGCCCTCGGCGGGTCGGGAACCAGCGACCCGGGCACCACCGCCCAAGGGCAGGGCAGCGTCCTCCAGCCCGGGCAGGTGTCGGCCGGTGGGACCCAGTCGAGTGCCGGGTTCGCCCAGTGCCGCACCGGAGCCGACGCCAACCGCAACGACGACTGCCTCGTCATCGCCACGGTCAACAGTGTGCAGGCCTACTGGAGCGAGGCCCTCCCGACCTACGGCAAGCAGTACCAGCCCGCCCGGACGGTCCTCTACTCCGGCTCCACCCGTTCGAAGTGCGGCACCGCCTCCAACCAGGTCGGCCCCTTCTACTGTCCGCTCGACGGCCTGGTCTACATCGACAGCAGCTTCTTCGCCGAGCTCCAGCAGCGCTTCGGCTCCGACGGGGGGCAGCTGGCCAAGGAGTACGTCATCGCCCACGAGTACGGACACCGCATCCAGGACATCCTCGGTGTGCTCGGCCGGGCGCAGCAGGATCCGCAGGGGGCAGAGTCGGGCTCGGTGCGCCTCGAGCTGATGGCCGACTGCCTGGCCGGCACCTGGGTCAACCACGCGACGCAGACCAAGGACGCAGCGGGCACGACCTTCCTCAAGCCGCTCAGCAAGTCGGACATCGCCTCGGCGCTCTCGGCCGCGTCGGCCGTCGGCGACGACCGCATCCAGCAGTCCGTCCAGGGACGGGTCACCCCCGAGTCCTGGACGCACGGGTCGAGTGCCGCCCGCCAGAAGTGGTTCCTCGCCGGCTACAGCAGCGGCGACCTCAACCAGTGCGACACCTTCGGGGTCGCCAGTGTCGAGTGAGCCTCGCGGCTCGAGCGGCTCGGTGCGCAGTCCGTACGGGGAGGCGAGGTTCAGCCCGTGGTCGGCTCCTGGCTCACGAGGCCGACGAGGTTGCCCTCGCTGTCGCGCACCGTCGCATGCCACTCGTCCGTCCCGTGCGGACCGAGGCTGTCGTCGGTGTGCCGGAAGATGACCTGCGGCTCCGACTCGACCGCTACCCCGGCGGCCCGCAGCTCCTCCAGCCGCTCGCGCACGGAGGGCACCCGCAGGTAGAGCATCGCCGCCGGGGCGCCCCACTCGAGC
>Ga0123339_10003431_pt1 | contig 10523 bp, 9 predicted proteins | sample lystaG_FD_89956 | JGI IMG/M metagenome (GOLD analysis project Ga0123339, IMG submission 89956) | Glacier valley bacterial and archeal communities from Borup Fiord, Nunavut, Canada, to study Microbial Dark Matter (Phase II) -... | ecosystem: Environmental > Aquatic > Freshwater > Ice > Glacier ... | reverse complement strand
GCCCCCCTCGAGCAGCCGCACGAAGCGCACCTCGCTCTGGGCCTGCTTGCGCCCTTTAGTGCGGACCACCCGGTAACGAGAGTCGCCCACCTCGAACTCGAGTTCCACGGTCAAGCGACTTTCTCCGGTGGAAATCAGCGCGTCCAGGCCCTTGCCACCCAAGCGCGGCACCTCGCCGTAGAGCGCAAAGGTGATGGCGTCGAGCAAACTGCTCTTTCCGCTGCCGGTGGGTCCCTCGATGGCGTACAGCTCGAGCGGACCAAAGTCGAGTTCGGCGGGCGCGCGGAAGGCGGTGAAGTTCTGGAGCTTTAGTTTTAGGGGGCGCATGTGGACCGCCGCTCCGTGGGGAAGATTTCGCTCGAGTGAGGGGGAGCGGAGGAGCAGGGGGGCAGGGGGAATTCATGAGCTTTAAAGATACGCTCGAGAGTCTTTTTCCCCCCATCTCCGTGCTCCGCAATCCTTCGGGAACCGCTCCCCACCTCCCCCTTAATCATTTCCCTCCTAACACAGCTCAACACCCTCACAGCACAACCTCCCCTTCTTCCACTGCCAGCAGAGCCTCACTAAAAGCGTCGCGCACCAAATCCGGCAGCTCGCCGCGCCGCTCGGTGTAGTAGCGCGAAAACAGCTCGAGTGGGGTCAAGTTCTGTCTCGAGGCGGCTTCCATCAGAAAAGCACCGTCCAGGCGCTCGAGTTCCACGCTCAGGGCGCTCGGTAAAGTGGACATCACCCGGTCCTTGAGACCCGCCACCGCCGCGCCGGGCGGCACTTTGACCACCACCTTGAGCAGACCGGAAAAGTCCCTCAGCGCCTCGAGTTGAGGGTCTAAGTCGTCGAGCAGCACTCGAGCGCTCCGCAGCATCTTCCCACTCGAGAGCGGCAGGGTGTGAATCTGGGCCGGTCTTCCCGGCTCGAGGTCAATGAGGCGCACACTTTTGCGGTCTCCAGCCTCGCCAAAATCCAGTTGCAGCGGACTGCCCGCATACACTGCGGGCGGGTACTCCGCGATTTGCTGAGACTTGTGGATGTGGCCCAGCGCTACATACTGCGCCGTGGTGGGCAGCATCGCGCTCGAGACGGTGTAGGAGTTGTCAATATCGAACTTGAAATGACTCTCGGAGCCGCTGTTCACCGCCCCCTCGAGCGTGGTGTGCATCATCAACACGTTTACGCCGGACGGGTCAAAACCGGTGGCCAGACGGTTGATGAACGCCTGAAGTTTGAACTGGTACTCGAGCCGCCAGTCTCCTAAATCGCCCTCGGCCAACTGAGCGGTTTTGATGAGTCGGCGTTCGCTGAGAAAGGGCAGCGCCGCTACTTTCAGGGACGTTCCATCTCGAGCGACCACGGTCTTGACGGCCTCGAGCAGATTTTTGGGATTGAGTTCGCTGACCAGTTGAGCGCCCACCCAGCCCAGCAAACCCGCCACACTCGTGAGCCGCCGCGCCGAATCGTGGTTTCCGGCGATGCTGACACTGGGAATCCCCTTTTCCTTGAGGGTCAGGAAAAACTCGAACAGCGCGTTCTCAGCGTCAGCGGTAGGGTTGGCGTTATCGAACAAATCCCCGGCAATGAGCACCGCGTCCACCTTTTCGCTGAGGCAGAAGTCGGTCATCTCGAGCAGGGCGCTGCGGATTTCGGGGGTACGGTCAAAGCCGCGCAAGGTTTTTCCCGCATGAAAATCTGCGGTGTGGAGGAGGCGCATATGTAGATAGCATAATAGCGGGTTGTGAGGTGAGGGCGCTCGAGGGTGTGAGTGTTGCGCCTCCGGCTGTCTTGTCCTGAACGGCACCTACCGGGCCAGGACGCGGGTTTTTGGTAGTTAGTTCTTGGTTAGTCTGCCCCTTAATATCCGAAATCAAACCAACCAAAGACTAACAACCAATGACCCGCGAGCAGGCCCCACGGGGTGCCGTCTTGCTCAAGACAGCCGGAGGCGCTTTTTGAACGTCTGTAAGTTTTCTAGCCCAATGCAAATTCGCATCTAAAAACTTCCCTAAACTGAAGCCATGAGAGCCATCACCTTCGATTGGGGCGGAGTTTTTACGGTGGGAACCTTCGACGGAAACGCCACGAGCCGCATGAGCGCGGCCTACGGTGTCCCGCTCGAGCAGGTCCGGGCCAGCTACTTTGAACACGTCAAACATCTTGAGGTGGGTGAGTGGAGCCTCGAGCATTTCTGGGACGTGATGCAACAGGAAACCAGAATGGTGGCCGATTACGCTGATTTCGAGGCGCTCTATTTGGGCAGCATCCGCGAAAATGGGGCGATGTACGATTTTTTCCCGACCATTCCTCGAGCGTTCAGAGTGGGACTTCTGAGCAACAACTATCCGGTGGTTCACGAAAAATTGCAGGCCGACCCGCGCTGGGGCCGCTTTGACGCGATGGTGTTTTCCAACCTGATTGGGGTGAAAAAGCCGGACCCAGTTTCCTTTCACAAATTGAGTGAGGCGGTGGGCGTGCCGCCCGAGAAAAGCATCTTCGTGGACGACGTGGAAGAAAATCTGGTGGCAGCCAGGGCACTCGGGTTTGCCACCATCTTGTACGATGCCCTCGAGCACGACAGGTTCCTGACGGAACTCCAGGCGTGGATGGCTCAGGGCGAGTGAGCGGCAGCGCTAGCCCGCTGAGCCAGGGTTGAGAAGACTTCTTTGAGTTCGGGCGGTCCCATCACCTCGAGCCGGATTCCCAGGCCCAGCAACATCGCGGCAAACGGCTCGAGCTGGTCACGGGTGCAGCTCACTCGAGTGCCCCCCCTGAGTTCCTGGAGTTGAACCCTCGAGTGCAGCAATTTTTTATGAGCCTGCTCGAGCGGACAGTCCAGCCAGACCTCGACCTGATGGGCTTCGTGGATAAATGGCATGTGAGCGTAGAGGTACGCTTTGGCGTCGAAACCCTCGGGCCGAATAAAAGTTTGCTCGAGCACCGACGGCGCGCTGATGCGGTCCAGCCGAAAGATTCGCACCGAATCTCGCGTATAGCAGTGGCCCACCACGTACCAGCGCCCGTCGTGGTGCAGCACGCCGTAGGGCGAGACCTCGCGCCGGGAAGTTTCGCCTGCGTGGTTCTGGTACGAAAACGCCACCCGGCGGCTCGAGCGAATGGCCATCGCCGCGCCCTGCAAGATGTCGGGGTCGGTGGGAATGACCCACGGCGTGGGGTCCAGGGTAACGGCATCTTCCACGTCGCGCACCCGCTCGGCCACGTCTTTAGGCAACACCCGCTCGAGCTTGAGACCCGCGCTCAGTGCACCCGAAACGAGTGCGTCCAGACCCAGATGTCCCAGCGCCCGCAAGCCCAGCGAGAGTGCGAAGGCTTCATCATTGTTAAACATCAGCGGCGGCAGCCGAAACCCTGGACTGAGGCGGTACGCGCCGCCCACGCCCCGGCTGGACTCCACCGGAATGCCCAAATCCTGAAGGCGGGCCACATAGCGCTGCACCGTGCGCGTACTGACCTCGAGCCTGCGGGCCAGCTCGGGGCCAGTTAAGCGCTCGTGAACCTGAAGCAGCTCGAGCACGGTGAGCACCCGCATGGAGGGGTCATACATGCCCCAAAGTATGGCACGAATTGACGACAGGTCTTGACGGGAATGGGGGTTAAGCTGTTCTCGAGGTGAGCCAATTCAGTTCATCCAGGAGGCACCCGATGACCGCTCAAAACGCCCCAGCCCTCATCACGCCGCAAGAATTGCTCGAGCACTGGCAAAGTCACCGCCGTTTGACCCGCAAAACCCTCGAAGCCTTTCCCGAGGATAAGCTGTTCACCTTTCAACCCGCACCCCCGATGCGAAGCTTCGGGGCCATGCTGCTCGAGGTTACGGGCATGGTCTACCCCGCGCTCGAGGGCTTCAAAACGGGCGAGTGGTCCACCAACATGAGGCAATACGGGTCTATAGATACCAAAGCTGCGCTGCTCGAGGCGATGGATGAAACCGACGCTTACTTAAACGCGACTTTGCCGACCATTAGTGCTGAGAGGATGCTCGAGCGCGAATCGGTATACGGCTTTCCGGTTCAGCCGCTGTTTCACGCTTTGCTGTACCTGATTGACAACGAAATTCACCACCGGGCGCAGGGCTACGTGTATTTGCGACTGTTGGGGATTGAGCCGCCTTCGTTTTACAAGCGGTAAGTTATGAGTGCGGTGGCGATGGTGGCCCACGCCGCTCATCACCTATCGGCCATTCATCAGATGTTGACCGTGCTCGAGCACGCCTGACCCAATCCAGGTGTGCAAATACAAAGAACCCCCTCGAGCAGGGGGTTTTAGAGTTTTGAGCAAGTTGCTCGAGCGATTCCAAATTCAGGCGACTTCGCGCAGCACGCGGGGCAATTTGCCCGCAATAATCATCTCGAGCACCTCGTCCTGGGTCACATCGCTCGTCCGCACCGAACCTACCACGCGTCCGCCCTTCATCACGGTCAAGCGGTCACAGAGGTCGAAAATGTCGTGCATGTCGTGTGAAATCAGGAAGATGCCCACGCCTTCTTGCTTGAGCGTCAGGATGAGTTCGTTGACCTGCGCGGTTTCCTGCATCCCCAGCGCCGCCGTCGGCTCGTCCATAATCAGCACTTTGGCCTTGAAAAAGATGGCCCGACTGATGGCGATGCACTGACGCTGCCCACCGGAAAAGTTGAACACCGGCATCTTCAAATTGGGAATTTTGACCTTCAGGCGCTCGAGGACTTTGCGCGCCTCGAGTTCCATGCCGTCCTCGTCGAGCTGACCGCCCCTCAAAAGTTCGCGCCCCAGGAAGATGTTGGCCGGAACGTCGAGGTTGTCGGCCAGAGCCAGCGTTTGGTAGATGGTTTCAATGCCGAGGTCCTGCGCCGCTCGAGGCGTAGGAATTTTGACCTCTTTGCCCTCAATGAGCACCTGTCCCGCGTCGGCGCTGTATGCCCCGGAAAGCACTTTAATCAGGGTGGACTTACCCGCGCCGTTGTGGCCGAGCAGCCCGACCACCTCGCCGGGGTACAGGTCGATGCTCACGTCCTCGAGCGAACGCACCCCGCCGAAGTGCTTGGAGATGTTGTTCATTTGAACCAGGGGTTGCATATTGCTCCTTATTCTTGCCCCAAGTACGCAGCCCAAAGCGGTTTGGGCTGCCGGGGCGCTTTAGTCGCGCTAAGGGCTGAAAGCAGACAGCAGAAGGCTTTTTCAGCATCAGCTCGAGCTGTAAATCGTAGAATTCCGCTTGAGCGCTGAAGTCTTTCTCGAGCAGGGCTTTTGACCCTAAACTCTCTGCTCTATGCGGCGCGAACGCGCCTTCCTACTTGGCGCGGTTGCGGTTATAAAACACGTCCAACAGCACCGCCAGCATCAGTACAATGCCCTGCACCACGTTCTGCCACGCACTGGTCAGGTTAATCAGACCCATGCCGCTCAGAATGCTCGACATGAGCAGTGCGCCCAGAAACGCGCCCGGAATCGAGCCGACGCCGCCCGCGAGCGAGGTGCCGCCAATCACAGCCGCCGCAATCACGCTGAGTTCAGCTTGGGTCCCCGTCGAGTTGGCCCCCGAGTTGAGACGAGCGGTCTGAATCGCGCCCGCCAGCGCGGCCAACATGCCGAGCAAGGCAAACACCGAAACCATCAGGCGCTTGGTGTTGATGCCCGCAAGCCGCGCCGCCTCGGGGTTGCCGCCGTAAGCGAACACATAGCGCCCAAACTTGGTGGAGCGCACCACCCACATCATCACCAGAATTACGCCCAGCATGATGAGCACCGGAACCGGCATCCCCCTGGGCTGCTTGGTGAGTGGGTCGGGGTAGCCGTTCATGACCACGATGAAGCCCAGAATCAGCAGCAAACTCAGGCCGGTGACAAGGAGTTGAATGAGAAGGGGACGATTGGGCAGCCCTCGAGATTGCCGCTGCGCGAAGTTGCGGAAGTCCAAAAAGGCCACCAGCAGCATTCCCACGCCGCCCACAACCCAGGTCCAGGTCGCGCCGAGCGTGCCGTTGAGACCGCCGCCGAAAAACTGGAACGAATCGGCCAGTGGACCGATGGTCTGGCCCTCGGTCAGCAGCCACGCGCCACCCCGGTAAATCAGCAAGCCGCCGAGCGTGACGATAAAGGCAGGAACGTTGAGAAAAGCGACCCACCAGCCCTGAAACGCGCCAATCGCACCCCCCACCAAGAGGCCGATGAGCAAGGTAATCCAGCCGTTCCAGCCCTCCCCCATCGGAAAAGCGCGGGTCGAGAGCACCGCCATCAGCATTCCGGTGAAGCCTAAAATACTGCCCACCGACAAATCCACCTGACGCATCACTAACACCAGCACCATGCCCGAGACCATCACCCCGACGCTGGCGGTTTGCACCGAGAGGTTCCACAGGTTGCGAATGCTGAGAAAAGTGCCCTCGGTAAAGACGTTGAAGGCCAGCCAAACCAGGGCGATGGCGATGAGCATGAACAGCAGCCGCGCATCGAGTTGCAGGCTCGAGAGGATGTTCTTCGAGCTGCGGGATGCGGCGGGGGCTTTTTCCAGAGTTTGCATCTTGGACCTCGAGTCAAAAGAACGTTGAAGCGTGTGACGACGACCAGCACTGGCTTTCCATTTTATTTTTTTCAGTGTAGCTCGAGCGAAAAAGGGGATGTGTCGTTTAAGGTGGAATTTTGACGAACGGCTCGAGCGTACAAATGCTTGAAAATCTCAGCTCGAGTATCCCAGTCCAGGACATGCGAAAAGGGCGCACGGCGGTGCGCCCTCCTCTCGGGACAAAAGTTTACTTACAAGCGCTGGGCAACATCGCAGTGACACCCTGACAAATCTCGGCTTTCGTGGCCCACTTGGCATCAATCAGCACCTTCAAGTTGGTCTTGGTGATGACCACGGGCTTGAGCAGAATGCCGCTGACCGCCACTTTCTTGGGGCCACCGCTGAAGGGGGTTGCACCCATGATGGCATTGACTTTGGTGCCGCCCGCGAGCTGCACCGCAATCTTGGCGGCTTGGGTGCCCAGAGTCCTCGAGTCCTTCCACACCGTGCCGGTTTGCTGACCGCGTGCGATGCGGTTGAGCGCCGCTTTGTCGGCGTCCTGACCGGAAACCGGAATTTTACCCGCCAGGCCCACGCTGGTGAGTGCGGCCACCGCACCGCCTGCCGTCCCGTCGTTGGACGCGACTACCGCGTCCACTTTATCGCTCTGAGCGGTCAGAATCTGCTCCATGTTGCGCTGGGCCACTTCAGGCTTCCAGCCGTCAGTGTACTGCTCACCCACGTTCTTGATTTTGCCCGACTTGATGGCCGCGCCGAGCACATCCATCTGTCCAGCGAACAGCAAATCAGCGTTCGGGTCGGCTCCGTTGCCCTTGATGAAGGCGAAGTTGCCCGTCTTCTTGACGTTGTAGACCATCTTGGCTTGCAGGCGGCCCACTTCGCGGTTGTCGAAGCTGATGTAAAAAGCCCAGGGGTCTTCGATGAGGCGGTCATAGCTGATGACCGGAATGCCCTGGTTTTTGGCGTTGGTGATGGCGGGGAGAATTGCTTCACTGTCCTGAGCCAGCACGATGAGCACGGTTGCGCCTTTGGTAATCAAGCCGTCGATGTCCGAAATCTGCTTCTCGGGCGAGGACTGCGCGTCGGCGCTGATGTACTTCGCGCCGGTCTTGGTCAGTTCGGCCTTGATGGCGGCCTCGTCGGTCTTCCAGCGCTCTTCCCGAAAGTTGGACCAGGACACGCCGACCACCACGTCTTTGGCCATCGCGTGAGCACCAACAAACATGCTCAGCGTGAGGGCGGAAACAAGCAAACCTTTCTTCATAGGAACCTCCAGGGATTGAAGCAAGAAAACCGCGTCCGGTGAGGACGCAGCCGTTGAATTTTTTGCCTAAAGACACTCTAAAGATTTGTGCAAACGCTGTCAAGCAAGCAGGTCTCAAATGGGTCGGATGCACCCCTTCATCGTTGCATTTGCTGCAAATGCTTTCATAAAACACATCTGAAGCTTGCCCGACTTTGTGGCCTGTAAACGCCATGACAGTAAGCTCGAGCAAGGTTTGAATTTAGGAGTATGTCAGCGCGTGTGAAGCCCTCACCACAAGACGAGTATTTCACGCTCGAGTCACAAATTCTTCAGATTTTCTCCCATTCCGACCTGCGAGTATCACTTAATTAACCTTTCAATTGAAAAGTCAAGTGTTGTAAAACTTAGCGAACGTATGATACACTGCGCCTCAAGATGATTATTGTCAAAGTAGGCGGCTCGAGTGGAATTGACTACGATTTGTTGTGCCAGGACATCGCGCGTCTGCACCATGCGGGTCAAAAGCTCATTCTGGTCCACGGCGGCTCGAGCGAAACCAACAAAATTGCCGAGCAGTTGGGGCATCCGGCTAAATTTGTGACCAGTCCCAGCGGCTACAGCTCGAGGTTTACCGACCGAGAAACGCTTGAGATTTTCGAGATGGTGTACTGCGGCAAGGTCAACAAGGGCTTGGTTGAGCGCTTACAAAAGTTGGGTGTGAACGCGGTAGGTTTATCCGGCCTCGACGGGCGCATCTTCGAGGGCCGCCACAAAAGCAGCGTCAAGAGCGTGGAAAATGGCAAGACTAAGCTACTACACGGCGACCACACCGGAACTGTGGAAAAAGTCAACACCGCCCTGCTCGAGCTGTTACTGGGTGCGGGCTACCTACCGGTGCTGTGTCCCCCCGCCTCGAGCTATGAGGGCACTGCCATCAACGTGGACGGGGACCGCGCGAGCGCGCAGCTCGCGGTGGCTTTTCAGGCCGACACGCTGATGATGCTCAGCAATATTCCGGGCTTGCTGCGGAATTTTCCCGACGAGAGCAGCTTGATTCGGCACATTCCGGCCAACCGTGAAGCCATCGAGTCCACGCTCGAGTTTGCCAAAGACCGCATGAAGAAAAAGGTGCTGGGCGCGCTCGAGGCGGTTCAAGGCGGCGTGGGCCGGGTGATTTTCGGCGACGCTCGAGTGGAAAACTCGGTGAGCAGGGCGCTCGAGGGCCACGGCACGGTGATTGAGAATGTGGTTGAACCTGCGCTCGAGCCGATGCTGGCTTAATCGGTCAAAAAATTTGCAAACGTCGAACGTCTGGGACGCGCTTGACGTTCGACGTTTGCGCGACGGCGAAGTCAAGCCCTCGCTAAGCCATTTCACCGATTTCTCCCGCTCGAGCATCGCGTTACACTGACCTATGCAACGTCCACCCATCCTCAGCGGTGAAAAAGTGTATCTGGCCCGCTTCAGGCGCGAAGACATCGAGGTGATTGCGCCGCACTTCTCCAACCCGGAGTTCACAGTGTTTCTACGCGGCTACGGCGTCACCTTCTCGCTCGAGGACGAGCAGGCGCGGTTCGAGAGCATCAGCAAAAGCAGGCCAGAACAGGTCATCTTCGCTATTCTCACCCTCGAGCACCGCTTGATAGGCGGCTGTGACCTGCGCGACATCGTTCACCGCACCGGAACCGCCGAACTGGGCATCGCTATTTACGACCCGAGCGATTGGAACCAGGGTTACGGCACTGAAGCGGTGACGCTGATGCTGCGCTACGCGATGTTTCACCTCAACTTGTACAACGTGCTGCTCAAGGTTTTTGGCTTCAACCCTCGAGCGATTCGAGCTTACCAAAAGGTGGGTTTCAAAGAAATCGGACGCAGGCGCGGCGCAGCGACTTTGGGCGGTGAGCGCTTCGATGAGGTGTACATGGACATCACACGCGGCGAGGTCAATTTGGAGAGTCTGAACATGTTCAGCTCCCGGCTCGAGGAGTAACCTGAAAAAATGACGGTCCGCTCAAGCCAAACCGAATCCCAGATTGAACCCCAAACTGAAACTTTGTCGCGTCCAAAAGCCCTGAATTTCCCGGCGGTGGGGTCGGTCACGCTGAGCCACGTCAGCGTGGATTTGCAGACCGGCTCACTGCCGTTGATGTTGCCCACGCTGCTTATCGCGCTAAACCTCAATTTCTTGCTGGCTGGGGGCATCATCGCAGCCAATCAAATCATCATCGCCATCGCGCAGCCCTTATTCGGCATCCTGGGTGACAAAAAAAGCTTCAAATGGATGGTTCCGGTGGGTGCGAGCCTGACCGCGCTGGGCATGGCGGCGGTGCTGTGGATGCCGAGTTACCCGCTGGTCATTGCTTGCGTGCTGCTCAGTGGCCTGGGGTCGGCCATGTTTCACCCCGAAGCGCTGAGCCGGGTGCGGGCCAACAGCGGCACAAAGACCGCCAGCGGCACATCCATCTTCTTTTCGGGCGGCAACATCGGCTTCGGCCTAGCCCCGATTTTCACTGCACTGCTGCTCGAGCGGCTGGGTAAACCGTGGCTGCTCTTGCTGGTCGTCCCCACCCTGATTGGACTCTTGCTGATGCGCTGGCAGTGGGCCAGCATCCGGCAGAGCGCCCCGGTCAAGCGCTCGAGCAGCGCAGGTTCGGGCCGGGTGATGTGGGGCCTGGTGGCGTACTTGATGCTGCTCATCACCATGCGGAGCACCGTCACGGGTGGCCTCACTGCCTACCTGCCGCTGGGACACAGCGCGCTCGAGCT
>Ga0123339_10003430_pt1 | contig 10528 bp, 8 predicted proteins | sample lystaG_FD_89956 | JGI IMG/M metagenome (GOLD analysis project Ga0123339, IMG submission 89956) | Glacier valley bacterial and archeal communities from Borup Fiord, Nunavut, Canada, to study Microbial Dark Matter (Phase II) -... | ecosystem: Environmental > Aquatic > Freshwater > Ice > Glacier ... | reverse complement strand
GCAGGTAATCGACCATGCCGGATTTACGAACCTCGGCGAGTCGTTCCGCCAGCCGGTGGGCGACCCAGATCGGCACGGGCATGTACTCCGGCGTCTCGGTGGTGGCATAGCCAAACATGATGCCCTGGTCACCCGCACCCTGGCGGTCAAGGTCGTCGATACTCGATTCCTCGCGGCTTTCGAAGGCGTCATCGACGCCCTGAGCAATATCCGGCGACTGACCGCCGATCGAAACGGACACACCGCACGACCGCCCGTCGAACCAGACGTCGGAGGAGTTGTATCCGATGTTCCAGATGCGATCGCGAACGATCATGGGAATATCCACGTATCCCGAGGTCGTAACCTCCCCGGCCACATGCACCAGACCCGTTGTGACCAGTGTCTCGACGGCGACCCGGCTGTGGGGATCGACGGCGAGCAGGGCGTCCAGGATGCTGTCTGAGATCTGATCGCAGATCTTGTCGGGATGACCCTCGGTCACCGACTCAGAGGTGAACAGGCGAAGGGGCGTGGAGGATGCTGCGCTCATGGTGTTCCCAGTGTGATGGTGGGTCGGGCCGAATGACCGCCGTGGTCTGAAGTCAGGCGAGGCGAGCGGCCACGGCATCAAGGGTGCTATCGGCCACCGATCGCTTGCTCCCAGAGGCCTCCATCACTATATCTCCGAGCTTATCCAGCACGACGACACTGTTGATGTCGGTGCCGAAACCCTCCGTCCAGCCCACCCTGTTGAGGACGAGCAGGTCACACCCTTTTCGGGCAATCTTGCTCCGTCCAAGCAAAAGGAGCACGTCGTCATCCTGTTCCGTTTCGGCGGCAAATCCGATGATCACCTGACCGGGCTGGCGAGCCTCCACAAGCGTCGCGAGGATATCGGGGTTCTTCACAAGTTCGAGCGTCATTCGATCGCCGACGAGTTCTTTCTTGATCTTGGACTCGGCGATCACCGCGGGTCGATAGTCGGCGACCGCAGCCGCCATGATCACGACGTCGACCTGGGCAGCGGCATCCCGCACTGCTGCAGCAAGTTCGAGCGTCGAGCTGACATGCAGCACTCGAATCGACGCTGGGACCGCGACTTCGAGATTGGCACCGATGAGGGTGACCTCTGCACCGCGGACGGCGGCCGCAAGCGCAAGCGCAATCCCCTGCTTTCCACTCGAACGGTTGCCGAGGAAACGCACCGGGTCGAGTGGTTCGCGGGTGCCTCCGGCGGTCACCAGGATGCGACGACCAGCAAGATCCTTGGGTGCGAGAACCGCAAGTGCAGCGCGCACAATCTCTCCCGGCTCCTCGAGACGACCGGGTCCGGAGTCTGATCCGGTGAGTTGCCCGACAGCGGGGCCAACGATGGTGACCCCGCGAGAGCGGAGAACGGCGATATTGTGCACGGTAGCCGGATGCAGCCACATCTCGGTGTGCATCGCCGGAGCGATCACCACGGGCGCTCGACTCGCGAGCACGGTGTTGCCGAGCAGGTCGTCAACGAGGCCCGCGGCCAACTTGGCGATGGTATTCGCGGTTGCCGGCGCAATCACAATCAAGTCAGCCGCTTGACCGATGGCGACATGCCGAACCTCGGCGACGCCCTCATAGAGATCAGTGTGCACGATGTTGCGACTGATCGCTTCGAGCGTCGGCTTTCCGACGAATCGAAGCGCCGCGTCCGTTGCCACGACGTGAACGTCATGACCGGCGAGTACGAGGCCGCGAATCACAGTCACCGCCTTGTAGGCGGCGATGCCGCCGGTGACGCCGACGACGATGTTCACTTGGCCACTCGTACGAGAAGCCTCAAGGGTAGTTACTCGACCGGCTCGGCGAGGGCCTTGACAACGAGCTTGTCTTCGTTGATCTCGTGCATCGCGACGGAGAGTGGCTTGTCGTCAATCGTGGAGTCCACGAGCGGTCCGACGTTGTCGAAGAGGCTGCCCTCGTGCAGATCGGCGTAGTAATCATTGATCTGGCGAGCACGCTTTGAGGCGAAGATCACCAGGGCGTACTTCGAGTCGACCTTAGACAGCAACTCGTCAATAGGCGGATCGATAATACCTTTGGCGCGTTCAACCATGCGTAAAACTCCTGTTGTATTTGGGGATTGCCATTAAGTCTACGACTTCACGGGCAGTGGCGCTCACGTCGGAGTTGACAATGCGGTGATCGAACTCGTTCTGGGCGGCCAATTCCACCTTCGCCGTCTCGAGTCGGCGCCGTTGTTCCGCAATGTCCTCGGTACCTCGGCCGATCAGTCGCCTCACCAGTTCCTCCCAGGTGGGAGGCAGGAGAAACACGAGAACGGCCTCCGGCATTACTTTTCTCACCGACCGCGCTCCCTGCAGGTCAATCTCGAGTAGCACGCTCTTCCCGCCCGCGAGTGCCTCGTCGAGGGGGGCCCTCGGAGTGCCGTAGCGGAAGGCATTGTGCACGGTCGCGGTCTCGAGCATCTGCTCGGTCTCGATGAGCCGATCAAATTCGGCTTCGCTCACGAAGAAGTAGTTGACTCCGTCTACCTCGCCGGGGCGCGGGGCGCGGGTCGTTGCAGAAATCGAGAGATGTACATCCGGATAGTTCTCGCGGATGTAGGTCGAAACCGTGCCTTTGCCGACCGCGGTCGGTCCGGCGAGCACAACGAGTCGAGCCTGATGACGAGTGTCACGATGTTCGCGATGAATCAACCAGTCCATAAGTTTTTGACGCTGGCGAACACCGAGACCGCCGACGCGCTTGGATTCCGAAATTCCCAGCTGCTCCATCGCCTTGGCGGTGCGAGTGGGACCGAGGGTCGGAATGCTCGTGAGTAGTTCGCGCACGCGCAGGCTCGCCTCGGCGGTAGCCGACGCATCAGCCCAGGCCGTTTCGACAACATCGATGGCGCTGCGCTGCCGGTCGTGAATGGCCAGCTTGACGGAGGCCCGTGCCCGCCGGGCGGCGACGGCCGCGTGCGCGGCAGCAACCCGATCGACCTCGGGAGGAGCTACCCGCGGCACGCGAACACCTCCGCTGCCTGGGTCTGGATCGCGTCGGCGATGCCATCGGGACCGGCTTCGAGGATGCTGCGGGACGCACTGACAATCGTGGTCGGTGCGGCAGCACCGTAGAGACGGGCGAGGTCGGCGAAACGGGCTCCCTGGCGTCCGAAACCCGGGGCAAGGACAGGCGAGGCAGGCGCGATCGCGATCGCTGCGAGATCAAGCTCGAATGCACTGAAATCAACCGTGGCACCGAGCACCAGGCCGATCGAGCCAACCTCGCGCTCAGCAGCTGCCGGTCCCTGTGACGCATTCCACTCACCCACCCCTGAGACGATACTGGACGCGACCGTCCGACCGGCATCCGATCCAAAAGAAATCCGAGCGGTTTGCAACGCGAATGCTTCCGGATTTGATGTCGCTGCGAGCACGAATAGTCCCTTACCGGTCTGCTCGGCCAAAACCATCGGGGCCTCAATCGAACCGAGGCCCATGTATGCGCTGATGGTGAGCGCGTTTACTTCGAGTGCGCTGCCGGGCGTGAACCAGGCTTGCCCATAGGCTTCGACGCTGGTGCCGAGGTCGCCGCGTTTTGCATCCGCGATCACGATCAACCCGGCCTGGCGAGCCAACTCGAGGATTGTCTCGAGAGCCGCAAAGCCAGCCGATCCATGTCTCTCGAAAAATGCCACCTGGGGCTTGATGATTCCGACGCGGCCGGCGGCGGCCTCGACGACACGCAGTCCGAACTGCCGCAGACCCGCAGCATCGTCCGGGAGCCCCCACCGGTCGAGGAGGTAGGGGTGCGGGTCGATGCCGACACACAACTGTCCAAAGATGTCGAATCGATCGACCAAAAGCTCACCGAAAGACGTGACGGACTGCTCAGACAAGAGCGGCCAACCGATCGGCCCGCTCACACGCGTAATCCTGCAATGACTTGACCTCGAACCCATCGCGTATCGACTCGATCGATGCGACCGCCGCGCCGAGTTGGGCAATCGTCGTGAACAGCGGAAGATCAGCGGCCACCGCGGCCGCCCGGATCTCGTAGCCGTCGACGCGGGCGCTTCGTCCACTCGGCGTGTTGATCACGATGTCGACCTGAGACAGGTTGATCAGTTCGACGATCGAGGGCTCCCCCTCGACCGACACATCGCCCTGGTCGAACTTGCGCACGACGCGGGCGGCAATGCCATTGCGACTGAGAATCTCGGCCGTGCCGAGTGTCGCCAGGATCTCGAAGCCGAGCTGTTGCAGTCTCAGCACCGGCAGGATGATTGCGCGCTTATCACGATCCGCCACCGAGACGAAGACACTGCCGCTCGTCGGCAGCCCGCCATAGGCGGCCTCCTGGCTCTTGGCGAAGGCCTTGGGGAAGTTGGAGTCGATGCCCATCACCTCTCCGGTGGACCGCATCTCCGGTCCGAGAACCGAGTCGACGATGAGTCCCTCTGTGGTGCGAAACCGCTTGAACGGCAGCACGGCTTCCTTCACGGCGACCGGTGAATCCATTGGCACGACCGATCCGTCGGCCGGGGGAAGCATCCCCGATTCCACGAGAGAGCGGATGCTCTGCCCCACCATGATCAGCGAGGCAGCCTTGGCGATCGGCAGGCCAAGGGCCTTCGCGACAAAGGGCACGGTACGGCTCGCGCGCGGATTCGCTTCGAGCACGTAGAGCACACCGGCGCCGATCGCGAACTGCACATTGATGAGACCGCGCACCCCGATACCGCGGGCAATCGCGTGCGTCGCCTCCACCACTTTCTGGATCTGGTCGCGTCCCAGAGTGACCGGAGGCAGCGTGCAACTCGAGTCACCGGAATGGATGCCGGCCTCTTCGATGTGCTCCATTACACCACCGACGTAGAGCTCCTCGCCGTCGTAGAGCGCGTCGATGTCGATCTCGACAGCATCGTCGAGAAACCTGTCGACGAGCAGCGGATGATCCGGCCCAACGATGCCCTGACCGGCTACCCGTTCGAAATAGTCGGCGAGGGACGGACTGTCGTAGACGATCTCCATGCCGCGGCCTCCGAGCACGTACGACGGCCGCACCAGAACCGGATATCCGATCTCCTCCGCCACGGCAACGGCGCCTCGATAGTCGTGCGCGGTGCCGTTTCGAGGGGAGACCAGACCCGCGGCATCCAGGATGCCCTGAAACAGGCCGCGCTCCTCGGCGAGGTCGATCGCTTCTGGGGTGGTGCCGAGAATTGTGACGCCGTTCGCCTTGAGCCCCTTGGCGAGACCGAGGGCGGTCTGGCCGCCGAGTTGTACTACTACACCGACCAGTTCGCCGCTCCCACTTTCCGCGTGGATCACCTCGAGCACGTCCTCGAGCGTGAGTGGCTCGAAGTAGAGCCGGTCGCTCGTGTCGTAGTCGGTCGATACCGTCTCCGGATTGCAGTTGATCATGATCGTCTCGTAGCCGGCATCCGACAGGGCGAAGCAGGCGTGCACACAGGAGTAGTCGAACTCGACGCCCTGGCCAATGCGGTTGGGGCCGGATCCGAGGATTACGACCTTGCGGCGATCGCTCGGCCTTACCTCGGTTTCCTGGTCGTAACTCGAATAGTGGTAGGGAGTGCGAGCCGGAAACTCTCCCGCGCACGTGTCCACCGTCTTGAAAACCGGACGTACTCCGAACCCATGGCGGAGGGTGCGCACCTCGTCCTCGGTCTTGCCGCGAAGCGCCGCGATCTGGATATCGCTGAAACCGTGGTCCTTCGCGAGGCGGAAGAGCCCCGCATCCAGGGCTCGCGAGGAGCCGATTTCCTCGGCAACTTCGTTGATGAGCACGATCTGGTCGATGAACCACGGGTCGATCTTCGTCGCCTCGAAGACCTCCTCGATGCTCGCTCCCGCCCGAAGTGCCTGCTGCACCGTGACGATCCGGCCGTCGGTCGGTACCGCCGCGACCGCGAGGAGTACGTCTTTATCCCCCGGCTCGCCATCCCAGTGAAAACTCGATCCACGCTTCTCGAGCGAGCGGAGCGCCTTTTGCAACGCTGTCGAGTAATTGCGGCCGATGGCCATGGCTTCGCCGACCGACTTCATCGTGGTGGTGAGCATGGAGTCGGCGGCCGGGAACTTTTCGAAGGCGAAGCGGGGAACCTTCACGACCACGTAGTCGAGAGTCGGCTCGAATGAGGCCGGGGTCACCTTGGTGATGTCGTTGGGGATCTCGTCGAGTCGATAGCCGATAGCGAGCTTGGCCGCGATCTTCGCGATCGGGAAGCCGGTGGCCTTCGACGCGAGGGCACTCGAGCGGGAGACACGCGGGTTCATCTCGATGACGATAACGCGTCCGTCAGCCGGATCGACGGCGAACTGGATGTTACATCCACCGGTATCGACGCCGACAGCGCGGATGATGTCGATGCCGATATCGCGGAGGTTCTGGTATTCGCGGTCGGTAAGCGTGAGAGCCGGCGCGACGGTGATCGAGTCGCCGGTGTGTACGCCAACCGGGTCGACGTTTTCGATCGAGCAGACGACCACCGTATTGTCGGCCGTGTCCCGCATCAGCTCGAGTTCGTATTCCTTCCAGCCAAGGATTGATTCTTCGAGCAGCACCTCGGTGGTCGGGCTCTGGTGCAGGCCGTCGCCCACGATGCGCACCAGTTCCTTTTCGGTGTAGGCGAAACCGGATCCGAGTCCACCCATGGTGAAAGAGGGACGCACCACCAGCGGATAGCCGAGATCCTTGGCGAACTCGATCGCTTCAGCGACCGTGTGGGCGATGTGGCTGCGTGCGACATCCGCGCCAGCATCCAGGACCAACTGCTTGAAAATCTGGCGGTCCTCACCCCGGTTGATCGCCTCAAAGTTCGCGCCGATCAGCTCGACGTTGTACTTCTCCAGGATGCCGTGGTGGTGCAGATCAATTGCCGCGTTCAGTGCGGTCTGGCCGCCGAGGGTCGGCAGGATGGCATCCGGGCGCTCCTTCGCGATGATCGTCTCGATGACCTGCCAGGTTATGGGTTCGATGTAGGTGGCATCGGCAAAATCCGGGTCAGTCATGATCGTGGCCGGGTTGGAATTGATCAGGATGACCCGAACTCCCTCCTCACGGAGCACACGGCAGGCCTGGGTGCCCGAATAGTCGAATTCGCAGGCTTGGCCGATCACGATCGGGCCGGAGCCGATCACAAGCACCGAATTGATGTCATCACGCTTGGGCATTAGTTGCTTTCCGTCTGGTCGGTGGCGGGGCTGGCAGTCTCGTGAAGGTGATCGACGACCAGTTGGCGGAACCGGTCGAAGAGGTAATTGGCGTCGCGCGGCCCCGCCGCGGCCTCGGGGTGGTACTGCACCGAGAAGGCGGGGATGTCGAGGGCGTTGAGCCCCTCCACCACGTTGTCGTTGAGGTTGACATGACTCACCTCGACCCGGCCGAAACCGGCGGGCGACTCGAAAGGACCGTCGAGTGGTGCGTCCACTGCGAAGCCATGATTGTGCGAGGTGATCTCGACCCTCCCGGTCGCCCGGTCGACCACGGGCTGATTGATACCGCGGTGACCGAAGGGCAGCTTGTAGGTGTCGAGCCCGAGGGCGCGGCCGAGCAACTGGTTGCCGAAGCAGATACCGAAGAAGGGAAGCCCTTTGCGCAGCACGGACTGAAGCAGCGCGACATGGGTCTCGGATGCTGCGGGGTCGCCTGGTCCGTTGGAGTAGAACACCGCGTTCGGCGCGAGGGCCAGAATGTCGTCGATCGTCACATCCTGGGGAAGCACGTGTACCTCGAGTCCACGCGCGGAGAGGTATCCGAGAGTGGCGTTCTTCACGCCGAGGTCGAGCACTGCGACCGACCCGATCCGCTGCCCCTCGGCGGGGATCGTGACCCGCTCGGTGACCGAGACCTGCGCGGAGAGATTGAGGCCCGCCATCTCCGCTCCTCCGCAGACGATCGCCAGCTGTTCGGCGGGATCGAGGGAGGCATCCGGTCCGGAGAAGATGCCGGAGCGCATGGCGCCGGAATCGCGAAGGTGCAGGGTCGCGGCCCGGGTATCGATCCCGCTGATACCGACGATCCCCTCGGAGAGTAATTGATCGTCGAGACTGCCATTGGCGCGGTAGTTGGACACGATGCGGGAGGGGTCGCGTACCGCGAATCCGGCCACCCAGATGCGATTCGATTCCCGATCCTCTTCGTTCACCCCGGTATTGCCGATGTGGGGCGCCGTCATCAGCACGATCTGCCCGGCGTAAGAGGGGTCGGTGATCGTCTCCTGATAGCCGGTCATGCCGGTGGCGAAGCCGGCCTCACCGAGAGTGGTGCCGCGGGCTCCGTAGGCGTTGCCGTAGTACCGGGTGCCGTCTTCGAGCACGAGAACAGCGGGGTCGAAACGGTTCACTTGGCGTCGCCTTCCGTGGGAATGATTGCGGGGAGCCCGGCTGTGGGGAGACCGGCTGTGGGGAGTAGGCCTTGCACCGCGTCGATCACTGCGGTCGCATCGGCGGGATCGGTGAGTCGCAGGTAGCTGTCGACGAGTGTCTCGCCGAGCGACCAGGTGAGTCTCACGAGACCGCCGCTCTCGACAACACGATCGATCGTGTACGTGGCGCGATCGATGGTGCGAAGTGCCGTCACCGGTATGAATACCTCTGCGGCACCGGCGAGGGAGAGTATGACGCCGACATCGGTGACCGTCACGGTGGCACGCGCCCGAAACCCGAGGCCAGCGACCGCGACCCGGTTCAGCTCATCATCCGCCATCGTCGTGGCGACATAGAAGGCCTCGGCGCTCGCCAGCTGGCGGCCGGTATCCGCCGGAACGGCATCCGGTCGCGCAAGATGGGCCTGCCGCTTCTGGCGCCCGCGCCAGCCGATAACCATTCCCACGAGAGCGAGCAGGATGACGGCGATCACGATCGTCGTCGAGGTGGTTCTATCCACGACCGGCTCCCGCCTGATCGTGCGCCCGGGCTGCTGCTGCCACTGTCTCGGCATCCACCAGTTCGCCGTCGAGCACGGTGGCATAGCCGCGATGGAATGTCGCCATGACCCGCCCGGGAAGCATTGACGATAGGTAGGGCGAGTTCACTGACTTGCCGCGCAATTGCGTCGCCTCGAACACGCGGCTGACGCTGGGGTCGTAGAGGGTGAAGGATGCCGGTGCGCCGACCGCTATGCCGAGCGCATACCCCGCAAGTTGGCCGATCGCTGCCGGAGTCTGTGAGAAGACCCGGGCGATGTCTGCCCAGTCCAGCAGTCCGGTGTCGACCACGGAGGCCTGCACAACGCTGAGGGCCGACTCGAGGCCGACCATTCCAAATGCTGCGGCCTCCCATTCGCAGTCCTTGGCCTCGACCGGATGCGGTGCATGGTCGGTTGCGATGATGTCGATCGTGCCGTCCGCGAGGCCCTCGCGAACCGCCCGCACATCCTCATCCCGGCGCAGCGGAGGGTTCACCTTGTAGCGGGAGTCATAGTTCGCAACAAGCTGTTCGGTGAGGAGAAGGTGGTGCGGGGTGACCTCGGCAGTGACGTCGATGCCGCGGGCCTTGGCCCAGCGCACCACCTCCACGGATCCAGCGGTCGAGAGGTGGCAGACGTGAAGACGAGCGCCCACGTGCTGCGCAAGAAGCACATCGCGGGCGATGATCGCCTCCTCGGCGACGGCGGGCCAGCCGACGAGACCAAGCTCCCCCGAGAGCGTGCCCTCATTCATCTGGGCCCCCTCGGTGAGCCGAGGTTCCTGGGCATGTTGGGCGATCACTCCCCCGAAGGTTTTCACATACTCGAGCGCACGCCGCATCAGCAGGGCGTCGGCGACACATTTGCCGTCGTCAGAGAACACGCGCACTTTTGCTGCGCTATTCGCCATCGCGCCGATCTCGCTGAGGTGCTGCCCCTCAAGACCGCGGGTCACCGCGCCGATCGGGCGCACTGTCACATAGCCATGCCGGTCACCGAGTGACATCACCTGCTCGACCACGCCGGCGGTATCCGCAACGGGCGCAGTGTTCGCCATCGCGTGCACCGCAGTAAAGCCGCCGATTGCTGCGGCCCGGGAGCCGCTGAATACGGTTTCGCTCTGCTCGAAGCCAGGCTCCCGCAGGTGGGTGTGCAGGTCGACGAGGCCGGGGAGGGCGACGAGACCCGCTCCGTCGATGAGTCGATCGGCCGAGGCGAAAATCGCACGACCAAGCTCGGCGATGCGACCGTCACGCACGAGGATATCGCTGCTCGTGCCGTCCGCGAGAGTCACCGCCCTCACCAGGATGGTTTCGGACATTACTTTCCTCCCTCGCCGGACAGAGTGAGATACAACACGGCCATCCGGATCGATACTCCGTTGGCAACCTGTTCCCGCACGGTCGAGAGCGGCGAGTCGGCGGCCGCCGCCGAGATCTCGAGACCACGATTCATCGGTCCGGGGTGCATCACAATGCTATCGGCGGCGAGAACGGCAAGCCGCTCGTCGTCGAGGCCCCAGATGCGGGAATACTCCCGTGCACTCGGGAAGAAGGCGTCGTGCATCCGCTCTCCCTGAATGCGCAGCATCATCACGACATCGGGTTTCGCTCTGAGGGCGATGTCGAGG